>Ga0256303_1000009_pt1 | contig 21246 bp, 19 predicted proteins | sample ColtaT_26_FD_183717 | JGI IMG/M metagenome (GOLD analysis project Ga0256303, IMG submission 183717) | Metatranscriptome of freshwater microbial communities from Columbia River, Oregon, United States - Colum_Miss_RepC_8d (Metagenome... | ecosystem: Environmental > Aquatic > Freshwater > River...
GCAGCGATCCCGCTCGGATGTGCGCCGGCTTTGGCTCCGAGGACTTGGGCGGTCGAGCCGTGTGACTTTCGCCAGTGATAGAGCACGCCCGGTACGTGGACGATCTGATCTGGCCGTATGGCATCTACGCAGCGCAGTACCAAGTCGTAGTCCTGGCTGCCATCGAATCCGGCTCTGAAGCCGCCGACCGCTTCGACCACGTCGCGTCGCACCACCAGCATATGACCGAAGTAGTTGATTGAGTGCAGCAAGTCCGGATTCCACGCCGGCTTGAAATGCGGCTCGCAGCGCTGACCGTGCTCGTCGATCTTGTCCTCGTCGGAGTAGAGCAACGCGGCTTCGGGAAACTGTCGAAGCGCACGGGCCATGCGGTCAAGTGCCCATCGCGCAAGCGTGTCGTCCTGGTCAAGGAACGCGATGTAGTCCCCAGTCGCCGATGTCAGCGCGGCAGATGATGCACGCGCAATACCGCCATTGACGACATGGCGCTGAACTTTGAGCCGGGGCTCCCGCTCCGCCAGTTCGGATATCTGAGTCCACACATCGGGTTCGGTCGATGCGTCATCGCAGATACATAACTCCCAGTGTGGGTAGGTCTGCGCCATCACCGACGCAATGGCCTCGATCAGCTGCGCAAGCTCGGGGTTGTAGACCGGCATTACGATCGAGAAGGTGGGCCCTTCCTCTTTGGCCGCTTTCATCGCCATCCGGTCGCAGTCGTCTTCGGTTGGCTCGACGGAGTTTATCCACTCACGGTAGTCGACGATCCGTTGGTACGGCTGTAGCAAGGGTCGGTTCGCTACTCCGCGAAGTCGCCAATAGAGCGGTGAAAGACGATGGCGCGTGCGGCGGTAGATACCCCGAAGCGTCAGGATGAACTGGTCCGCGAGGCCCAGAGAGGTAATCGAAAGGCAGCCCAAGCTAAACGGGCCAGCGTGCTCGGTCGGATCTAAACGCAGCCGGCGCAAGCCCAGCGGCATGAAGCAGACGCACTCGATTTCGCCGCGGTGTCCTGCGATACCCAACAACACCTGAGTGCGCTCGCTGAACCCCCCGCGGCTGTCTCGATACAGCTTGACGCAGCCGCTGCCTCGTAGGGCATCGACCGACACCCGAACGCGACACCAGCCCCGTGGGAGGCGCCACCATGGCAGCGCGACGGCAAAACATGGATCGGCATCGATGGCGACCCAGGCCGACCCTACTGGTTCCAGTGGTAGCCCTTCTTCGTAATCGGGATGCTCTTCCAGACCGCGTAACGGGCGCAGGGGCAAAGCGCCCGATCGGGCAAACGGCTTGAACAACAGAATAATCAGCCCAACCCACCACCGGACAATAAAACCAAGCGCCCCGTGATCGAGGCGGGCGAGGCTATGCCGAAGTACGGAGCGTAAGGAGGGCGCGATCCCCGATGGCGGCATCCCCTACCAGCCTGTACAGCCGTCGCCCGTTGGTTGGCAACTCAGGCCACTGCGAAGTCGGGTCACTTCTGTCCGGAGATACGCCGGTGTTCGTTGAAAACGGCGTCATGGATCAGCGTGAAAGCGCGGGCAATCTGCGCTGCATCATGATCCAGCGTGTTCTGCCGCACGCGTGGGTCGGGCTGCAAAGACAGCGTCTTCGACTCAAGCGCCGCGACCACGATCTTGCAGGCGATGTCCATCGTGCTGGACTGAGTTTCCATCAATTGATCCCTTCTGATTTGATTGTAGATTGGCGGTCGATATTACAGCCTAGCTACGACACCGGCCGCAATCGCGATTTGGTAGATGACCTGGATGATGTCCTTCGAGAACTGGAACTTCTTGCTGTCGACGGTCGGCAGCACCAGTACTTCGTCTCCCGGATTGACCAGAGTGCCGGAGCCCTGTGTGATCTCACCTGACGGACTGATCACTAGGATTCTATCGCTCGACGACCGCTGGAGCACACCGCCTGCTTGCTCAACGTAATCACCCGCATCCTGCCGCTTGCGCCAGATGAACGAGTTGGGCAAATACACCTCGCCGTGGACCTGCACCACGTTGCTGACGCGGGGGATGCGCAGCACGTCGCCGTCTTCCAGCGCAATCGTGCTGGGGTCAACGCCTGCATACAACACAACTTGGCCCTTGGGCTGGATTAACTTCGCGCGCTCGACGAACTGCAGCACGAGCGCAGCCTCCTTGGACCGGAGTTCTGCTTCCTCCGGCGTCCAGGATCTGGCGTTGAGCACGGATTGCTCCAGCTTCTGCAGTGTCTCATCGAGGACCTGCTTCTGACGCTCGGCAACCGTCTTTCTAAACAGTTGCAGGCCAGCGCTGTTGGACTGGGCTGAATACTGGATCTGCTTCAGCAGGTCGGCCAGCGTGGCCTCGTACGGCAAAACGTAAAAACCAGCGCTCTCATGTTCGCCTTCTACCGCAACGGCAATTTGCTTTACCAGGCGGTCGGCCGTCACTTCGATCTCGTCGCCGGTCTTGGCCTCGGTATCGAGAAAGGGATCGTTGACCGGGACGTAGAACGCGTCGCGCTTGGGGCCGACGTTGCGAGCAAGGCGTACGTGAGTGGCGCGCCCGCTGATGCCCGCAATCGATAGCAAGTCGCGGATCACGGTTCCGGGTTTGAACTCGAACTGAGCCGTGTTGGTGACCAGGCCCGATATCTTCACGCTCGGCCCAGACGGCCCGACGAACACGCTGTCGCCATCCTTGAGCTGGGGGGCCGGCAGGAAGCCTTCGGTCATGAATCGATACAGATTGACTTGGCTGACGACCTGACCGCCGCGCAGCAGGCGGACGTCGAGGTAACTGCCGGTCTTCGGATTAATGCCGCCGGCGCGATCGAGAAAGGTCAGGATCGAATCCGATGCAAAGCCAGGGTAGAGGCCAGGGCGTTGTACAAAGCCCGACACGAATACCTTGACCGGTACGGCAGCTGCCAGCGTCGCGTAAACGCCGACGTCCGCCTTGAATACCGAGCGAATGCGGTTTTCCACCGTCTCGTTGAGCCGTTCGTTTGGGACGTTGGCAACTTGAACCGGGCCTACTTTGGGCACAAACACATTGCCTTGGGCGTCGACCGTCAATTCCAGTTGGTTTTCGACGGCACCCCACATCCGCAGCGCAATCGTATCGCCGACGCTGATGATGTAGTTGGGATTGAAGCCTTTGAACGACTCCCGCGCAAAATTGCCTTGGAACAAGACCTGGCCGAAGACCGGATTCGTACTGAGCGTGGTCTCCACGATCTGAGAGGCCGTCGTCACCCCCGTCGTCGTTGCGAAGTCGTCAAAGTCAGACGGCGTCGGCGTATTGACGGCGCCGGTCCGAGGAGCGACACCGGCCGGCGATGGAGTTGCACTGCTACTTGGGGCAGGCGCAAGGCGTGGAGGGGCAGTCTGAGCCCATGCCGGGTTGCCCAACATGGCCGCAAGGCTCGCGATGAAAACCAAATGGCGGGTACGCATGCTTCTTATTCCTGATGGTCGCGAATCGTGGCAATGATCAGGCCGCCGATCGCATAGAGCAGATTCAACACAATGAAAATCGTCGCCACGTTGTACAGCGATTCCGGCTGCGTCGACTTGTCCGGCATCGTCGGCGGAGAGATCAGCACCAGGAACTTGACCTTACGGGTCGCATCAATGCGCGCTGTTTCCAGTGTACGCACACCCGTCTGGTAGATATCGGCGGCGATCTGCTGATTCAGTTTGACTTCCTGAAAGTCCAGCATCTGTTGGTTCATCTTTTTGTCCTCGAGTCCACCGACCTGCTTGTCGCGCTCTTGGGCTATCTGCCGTTCCAGGGCCGCGATTTTGGTCTTGGTTGCAACAACCTCCGCCGCTGACTCGCTCAGGTAGGTGGTCAGTGCCTTAAGCGTGGTTCGCTCCCGCGCCAGATCGCCTTGAAGCGAACCGATGATGCGGGTCAGCGTTTCGTTCTCGACCTCGGCACTGAACATGTTCCGTTTGTCTTGAATGTCGATGACATCCGCGGATGCCTTCTTGAGCCGCTCGTAGACCGATTCCAATTCGCGCTGAGCAAAGTCGATTTGCTCGCGGGCCAAGGCTTGGCTCACCTCGTTTACAAACTGTTCAGAGCGTTTGACGATTGCTGACGCGACTTTCTGGGCGTACTCACGAGAACTCCCTTGCACCGCCAACTCGATGGTCATCGACTCTTCATTGATTTCCGTCGTAACGCGGTCGAGATAGAAGGCAAGGAAGTCTTCCTTCGATGCCGTCGGCGACATCCTGGAAAACCAGTCGGATGCATCGCTTGAATAATGCTCCCGTAGCTGAACCTCGCCTTCGAGGTAATCCAACATCGCCGGCGACTCGATAAAGCGTTGGATCAGCAGGGCGTCTTGCAGGGCATTACCACCGCCGAGGCCTAGCACATTGAGTGCGATCGACGGAGCCGTCGAGGCCGATCCATTCTGAACCAGCACCGAAGCATCACTCACGTACCGATCGGTGCTGATGAACCCGTAATAAATCGCGAACAAGAAGCAGGGCAACAGGACGAGTGTCGAATATGCCCGGTGTCCGCGAATATAATCAACGACGCTTTTCAGCAGTCGCATCGGTGCTTCAGTAAGGCCCTTCACGCGGTTTCCTTCTTGTATTCAGTAATTGCCTGATTGATGTCATTGAAGTACTTCACAGTACCGTTGTGAACATACAGCCCGACATCACACCATTGGCGAAGCGTTTCAAGACTGTGGCTGATCAGGATAATGCTAGACCGACCGCGTTTGCTTTGAAAAATAGCATCAGATCGGAGTCTGAAAGACTCATCACCGACACCGGTGAGCTCGTCGATCAGGTAATACTCATAGTCGTAGGCCATGCTGATCGCAAAGGCCAAGCGCGCACGCATGCCGGTTGAATAGGATTGCGTGGGCTGGTCGAAGAAGGGGCCGATATCAGCCAGTGCGCGGATGTACTCGACTCGCGCTGCCTGCGTCTTGTAGTCATCGCCCCGGATGCGGCAGATAAACCGAGCTGAGTCGCGCCCCGATAACTGCGGCAGAAAGCCGGACTGCAGGCCGATCGGCGGCGATATCAGGCCTTCGCAGGTGATACGGCCCTGGTCGGGCTGATCCATTTTTGAAAGCAAGCGGACCAGCGTGCTCTTGCCGGCACCGTTTCGACCCACGATTCCGATGTTGGTCTTACCCGGCAGCGTCAGCCATAGATCGCGGTAGACGTGATGCCGCTTGCCGTTCGGCAGTTTGTACGACTTGTATACGCCCTCGACTTTGATCATTAGTTGGTCAAATGAGAAAGGTGTTTGCGGTAGGCGACAAAGCCGATCCACAGCGAAAACAGCGTCCACAATCCGATGTAAACCCAGCTCCCCGGTGAATCATATGCTGACAGCATTTCTCCGCGAGCAAGATCGACACCATGCAAAATCGGATTCCAGATGATGTAGGGCGCGATCAGATCCGGAATCTGTTCCATCGTAAAAAAAGCGCCCGACAGAAAAAGCAATGGCCTGTTCATCATGTCGACGAATCGGCGGATTTCTTGGTTCTTGGTGATGTAGACGTCGGCCCACAAGCCAAGCCCGAGCGCCAGAGAAAAGAGCAGGCCGATGGCGGCAAAGAATCCGAGCAGATTATCCGCTTCGACAGGACGTCCAATCCACAGTAATACGAATACGATGACAAACTTAAGTGCCAGCATCATCATCAATTCAATAACTGCGGCAACCATAACGGCATCGATAGGACGAACCTGACGATAGCTAAAGATCCCCTTTGCTGCCGAAATCGATCCCATGCAGCTATTGAATACGCGGATGAAGATAAAAAATGAGATCACGCCGATGGAGTGATAATAAAACCCATCTACGCCGCCTTCCTCTCCTCCGAACTTGCCGCCCCCTCGGCCGGCCAGCATGCGTGAGCCGCGCAGCAAGGCCATATAAAACAGGGGCTCGGCGATTGCCAGAAAGTACCCGAAGCGCTGGCTGCCATAACGCAGCTTCATTTGCCGCAGGAACAACGCCGTGAATGAGTCCGCGAAAATCCGCAAGCTGTTGCGCTGCGGTGGAGGCGGCAGCGGCGGCAACTCTGGCAAAGTCAGTACAGCGGAGCTGATCTTGGGCTGGCCTGTCTCGGTGGCCGCTGCCGTTGCAGCGGCAGCCGAAGGAGTGGGCGACTGCGGCGGTGGAGCCGGTGTCTGATGCTCCGCGCCTTTGCACAAGGCCGGGCTACCCGAAAGATCGCGCTCAGCCCCAACGGGCCGAACCGACACAAGGTCCGACGCCTGGAGTTGCTCGCCTTCGGGAATGGCTAAAAAGAAGCCACACAAGCCTGTCGGATGGAGTCCCTTCGCTTTGACGTCGGCCCGCAGACGATCAGCCAGGATCGTCTTATACGGCAGACCGTTGACTTTGATGTCGAGGCTGAGCGGCCCGCCGTCGCCCTCGGCGTCCATCGCCCAGCCGCGAATTTCGCGAGGGCTGACACGATCCAGGTGTCCAATTACGCGCATTAAAGTCTATACACCGAGGCTGATTACAAGCGCACCATGGGCATTGCCGCCGCCGCGAGCAACATCACAAGCGCCGGCTGCCGAGGTGTACTTCCGGGTGGTCAGCGAGACTTTTTCGACTTTGATTTCTTCAGCGTTCGGAAGGTAGGCGTACCTTCAGTGCTGGCGGGGGATGCACCGGCGGACTCCGTCGCTGCGGGCGCTTTTGCCGGTACGCCGACCTGTTCAGCCGGCTTGCTGTCCGCTTTCTCCTTGGCCGCCAGCAGGTTCTGGGTGCGCAACTGACGGATCAGCTTGGTCGCGGAGGTCGCAACGTCCTGTGCGAGGGCCTTCGCGTCGGCGCTGGTACCTTGCGTCTTAAACCATGCGCGAGCCTGCGCGAGCTGCTCGGTCAGCGTGCGCGCGGCGTACTCCCGCGCGAGGTTGGTTTGGGCGTTCCGCGATGCCAACCAGGCGACGACCTGCTTCTTCTCGTCGTCCGTCAACTGACTCTTGAGGTCGGCCGACAGTTCCGGATTCTTGACTGCCATGTGCCCGACGAGTACGGCGCGCCCCTTCTTCGACTCGTTGTCGTACACAGTGCGAATCAGTTGGATGACCTTGTTCCGCTGCCGGATATGCATGGGCGTTAGCTCTACGTGATGTGGGATGTGCAGCAAAGTCGATGCCGCTGGGGCCGATAACGGGCAATATATTGCCTGCGCCGCTTTCGTTGCGTCAACGGCGAGTGTTCTATGCGTCCGTGATCGGACGCCCATAGTGCGTCCAATCGGCTCTGGTCTAACAAACCGATAAAGTTACAGTTTGGTCAAGTACTTGACGATTCCGGTCGCGAAGTTCGGAGGTCGGTGTTCTCCGGCGAACCGCGATGCGTGGGCGTCGTCGCTGGCACGGCAGCGTGTCGTCAATGCATACCGCGCCACCGATAGGAGGCATTTTTGAGCTGCAGAGATTTCACTTGGGCCACCCGTCATCCCATGACCCCCAGCCTGATATGCAGGGCCGGGGTTCGTTGATGGCTAACCATTCCGTGGTGCTTCACCTCGGGGCGCATAAGACCGCCACGACCTACCTCCAGCGCCTGTTTTTCAAAAACAGGCAGCTGCTAGAATCCGACCTCAGCTTTGGCTACGTGCCCATGTTCCGCCTTCGGGCTGACGTCACAACGCGTCTGGATCGCGCCGATTCGCAGCCGGAGCGGTCGCAGATGGTCGAGGCGCTGCGCAGCTATGGCATCGGCGTCGCTTCCGACGGCCGCAGTGTTCTGCTTTCCGACGAAAACTTAATCGGCGACTGCGCCGAAATTATGCGCTCGGGAAAACTGTATCCGCGCATGCTGACCCGGCTGCGGCGCCTGCGTGAGTTGCTGGGCGAAGAGCCGCGTGAGATCTGGTTTGCCGTCCGGGCCTATGATCACTTTTTGGCCTCTGCTTATGTTGAGGCAAACCGACATGCGAAAGAGTTTTTGTCCTGGGACGCAACGGCGGCCCGAGTCAATCTGTCGCGTCGACGCTGGCCTCAAGTTCTGGCCGATATTCAGACCGTGTTTCCCGGCGCCCGCATCAGGGTGTGGGCCTTTGAACAGTTCGTCGCTGACGACCGGTCGGTTATCGTCCAGCTGATCGGCGAAGGTGCCGCGCGACTTGAATTCATTAAGGAGGCCGTTCGTGCCTCATCGTCTGCTGACGCCATGCGAGTCGCCGAGCTGTTGAGTGAAAAGCTCGGACCCGCGGCAGCGGCGTCGGTGTTCGCCGAGCTGGACGCGATGTTGCCCAAATCGGCAACGCGGTTGGGCTTCAGTCCCTGGTCAGATGACGAAAAAGCCGCATTTCGTCGACTATACGAGGCCGATCTACAGCAGCTTGGACAAGCTGACGGCGTGGAGTTGATCTCGGTTGCCGCCCAGGTTGGTGCACCTCGCTCAACTACCGCGATATGAGTACCGGATATCTATTGCTGGTTCACGACCAGCCTTTACAGGTCCGTCGGCTGATTGCGGCGTTGCAGGGCCCGGGTGTCAGCATCGTCGTCCATGTCGACGCCAAGGCCGACAGGGCCTCGTTTGTAGCGGCATTGCGTGGGCTTTCGGGTGTGCACGTGCTGCCGCCGTCGGCGAGTGTCGCGGTCAACTGGGGTGGATACAGCCAGACGCAGGCTATGCTCAATCTTTGCGCAGCCGGGCTTGAGCAGTGTTCAGACGCTCGTCGCTTTACGTTGCTGAGTGGCGCCTGCTATCCGGTCGCGAGTAACGCGAGGCTGCAGGCGCTGGCGTCATCACCTGACCTGTTGATCGACCTGAAGCTGACGCCGCCCGAACTGCCCCGCTACGAGCGGGTTCGGCACTATCACCTGTCGGACCATCCGTTGACCAACCGGCGCGGTAGCACCGACCGGAGCCCGCGCGAGCGCAGTTACATTCGCTATATCAAAGACTTCGTGTCATCACTGCCGCCACGGCCGCCGTTCCCGGTACCGCTTTATTACGGGCCTACGTGGTGGTCATTGACTCGCCCGGCACTGGAGTACGTGATGCGATACTGCCAAGAGCACCCCGAACTGCTAACGGAATTCCGTTACTCGGCACACGCTGACGAGCATCTGGTCCATACCATTCTCGGCAATTCGCATTGGGCCGAGGCAAGTATCGGCTGTGGCCATTACTACGCCTGGGAGGAGCACCCCAAGCGACACTGCCGAACGCTCGACATCAGCGATCTCGATCGCATCCCGCCGACGGCTTTGTTCGTAAGAAAGGTCGATCAGGCAGGTTCGGCTGAGCTGCTAGAGTGGCTCGACCAAGCGCGCGCCCCAACAGAGGCGCCTAGATAGCGCACCCAAATGAAACTTATCTATCTCCTGCTCGCGCACGATCAGCCGAAACAATTGCGACGTCTGGTTTCTGCGCTCAATTGCGACGATGTGGCGTTCTGCGTCCATATCGACCAGAAGGCGAGCCTCGCCCCATTCATGATCGAGCTTGCCGGGATGGCGAACGTCCAGTTCGTCGACGACCGGGTATCGGTCAACTGGGGTGGGTTCAGCCAGACCGAAGCCATCATGCGGTTGATGCGCACGGCGCTGGCCTATTGGCCTGATTCCAAGCGCATGTACCTGATCAGCGGCTCGTGCTACCCCCTGGCGTCCAATACGCAGTTGCTTGCGACCTGCGACACCGACGATCAGCTGATCAAGGCAAAGTTTTTCAAGCCGGGCACGCCGCGTGCCGAGCGTGCCAGTCGCTACAACATCTCCGACCACCCCTATCTCAACAAGCGATGGGTGAACATGGCGCGTGAGCGCACTGACCGAAACGTGCTGCTGGAACTACAGCAATACATCGGTGATTTCCTCGAAAAACTGCCGCCCAAGCCCGACTTGGGCATGCCCTTTCACGGCGGTGCCACATGGTGGGGTTTGACCTCGGATGCGGTTCGCTATGTGCTCGACTATTGCGACCAGCACCCTGCATTTGTCGACTACTTTAGGTTCTCGCTGCACGCCGACGAGTCCATGGTCCACACCTTGATCGCCAACTCCTCATTTCCAATCAAAAAGGGTATGAAGGCGTTCCACTACGTCGACTGGTCGCCGGCCAGCATCGCCAGGAAAAAGTATCTGGACGTCGACTCGCTCGATAAAGTGGATTGGGTGTCGCAGCTGTTTATCCGAAAAGTGCACCCTGATTTGTCGTCGGCATTGATGGACCGCATCGACGAGCGCCGTGCTGCTCCGGATCAGGTCGTTTGGGGTACCTATGGCGATTGAGCGTAGGTTCGTCATCTTTACCGCGGCGCGAACCGGATCCAATGCCCTGGTTTCATCTCTGGCCGCCAGCAGCGAGATCCACTGTGATTACGAGCTGTTTCACCCGGAGCAGATTTACTGCACGGCCGGTCTGACGCAGAAGACCATCCAACAACGCAATCGTGACCCAAAGGCGTTTCTGGACGATCTGATTCAAAACGCATCGAGACACAAGCCATCGGCTCGCGTTTACGGCTTCAAGATTTTCTTCACGCACAACCGCAAAGCACGGGAGTACCTGCTGAACGATCGTTCCTGGGCCAAGGTCATCCTCCGGCGCGAGAACGTATTGGATCAGTTTATATCGCACAAAATCGCTGCGGGCTCGGAGATGTGGGACACGACCAATGTCGCCGTCAAAACCGTGTCGCGGGTCCGATTTGTGCCCGCACAGTTTGATCTGTTCGTCGAACGACTCGAGCGCCAAAGCAGCGAAACCCGCGCTTTTCTGCAGCAGACGCAGCAGCCATTTTTCGAGATTGGATATTCCGACGTAGAGGCAAATCGGTACGAACCGCTATGTCATTACTTGCAGGTTCAGCCGACTGACAACATGGCGCCGCGGATCGGCAAGCAAAACAAGCGTCAAACGGCTCTCAAGTTGGTCAATCCCGAGGTCGCCCGGGCGCATCTTGCCACTCGAGGCCTCGGCCACCTCTGGGTGGATTGAGTTTCGCAGTACGATTCATAGACCGGTCAGACGACATCGGCCGCCTCCAATAATAACGATAGAACCCATGCACCTTCAGATCGACCAAACCCAACTCGCCCGCCTCGCGGCAATGCCCGAGACTCTCAAGTACGAAGGCGAATTCGGCGCGGAACTGGTCACCTTCATCCCGTTCGTTTACTGGTGCCATTGCATCGGCCTGTTCAAGGGACGCAAGGTGTCGACCTACAAGGGCATGCGCCCTCTCTATTACTTTCTAGGCGACGACCAGGTTATCGAGCGGGACGATACTCGGCATTGGGTCCCGTTTGCTCAGCGCAAGTCGCCGGATCAGTGGCTGGTGCTGCCCAATGCCAACGAGCACACGTCGGTGCGCAGCCCGATGGAATACTTCCCCGACTACCGGTCTGCTTTTTCAACCGGGGAGCTGACGTTTGATAAGCCGCTGGTTGTCATTCACAACAAATACAATCTTGAGTGGAACAACGAACCGCCGCGCAACTTTTTCTCGCTCGAGGACCTCGACGAGATGTTCAATCTGCTGAAGGGCGGATATCAGGTGGTGTACATCCGCCACGGCATGGGCGGCGTTTCGCAGGGATACAGCCTGGACCACAATCAGTTGATGGATTTCGGCGATGCCGATCTGCTGACGCGTCATCCCGAAGTATTATCGTTCAACGCGCTCCACGAACGGTTCAAAGATCGCTTCTCGGTCAACGCCTTCAAGGCGGCGCTTTATGCCAAGAGCTATCGGTTCATATCGGTACAGGGCGGCGGCGCCTATCAGTGTGCAATGTATTCTGGGTCTGGGCTGCTGATTTATCACAAGGACGGCCCTGAGATTCATCATTCGTATTCCAAGGGATTCTTCACGCGAACCGCCAATCCAGCGCCGTTGTTGCTGGTGGCGACCAACCGCGCGGAGTTGATGGCAGGTGTGCAGGCTATCGGTAGTGGCTTCGTGTTCGGCGGACGGTTCATTCCCGGATCGAAGCACATCAACCGAATGAAGCGTCTGTCGCCGCACCGGTTCAAGCCCAAGCGGCCGGCGAAGTACGGCATGGCGGAGTTGCCAGTTCACCTTGTTCAGTAAACCGTGGGTTGGGGATGCGCGCATGAATTACGACAACAAAACGGCTGCCTACTTCGGCGCGCGCGATCTGCCGGACGTGATTGATTACGTCGGCGAATTTGGGGCCGAGCTGGTTACGTTTCTGCCCTTCGTCTATTGGCTGTATCGCGCCGGCCAACTGGGTGACCGCAAAGTGTCGACCTATCGCGGTATGCGCCCGCTTTATTTTTTTCTGGGCGATGATCAGCTGATCGAAAAAGACGAGCCGCGTCGATTTGTTGGCTACCAAAAGCGCACTGATCCTTCGATATGGGGATTTATTCCCAATCCGAACGAACTGATCGCAACCCGGAACGCCTATGAGGCCTTCCCGAATTATCGCAAGCAATTTCAGTCGACGCGTTTTTCGTTCGACAAACCTTTGCTCGTGGTTCACAATAAGTTCAACCGCGAGTGGAACTCCGAAACGCCAGTCAACTTCTTCTCCATTGATCAATTGGAGCAGATGTTCTCGCGGTTGAAGGGGTACTACCAGATCGTTTATCTGCGACATGGTCGCAGCGGTAGCGTGGACGGCTACAGCCCGGACCATAATGCATTGATCGACTTCGATGAAACATCGGTGATGCAACGCCATCCGGAGGTGATCGACTTCGAACAGCACCATCGCGAGTATGGTGCTGGCGTTGCCATTAATCAGTACAAGAACGAGTTGTATGCGGCCTGCCACCACTTCATTTCGGTGCAGGGCGGTGGCGCTCATCAATGTGCGCTGTTTTCGGGGTCGCTGCTGCTGATCCTGCACAAGCGTGGTCCCGAGGCGGTTCATGCGTACTCCAACGGCTTTTACCAGTACGCCACGAATCCAGCGCCGGTCTGCATGATCGCTTTCAACGACCGGCAGTTGCAGGACGGGCTCGGCGCATTCACTGATACCAGCTTGTGCCAAGGCCGCGTCATGCTGGGTGCCAACGGGTCTCGCATCGCCAATGACTTGGCCCCGTCACGGGTCCAGCGCAAGGGGCAGCCGGTGTTCGGTACTGACCGTACGCCCGAGCCTGGCGATGTTGGTGTGCACTTTTGATCCGCCAACGATCAATGGGGCCGGCTGCTCTGATTCTGGTGCGGTCCCTGATTGACTGCTCTCGATGATTTATCTGCACATCGGCCCGCACAAGACGGGTACGTCAACGCTGCAAGCTTGGCTCGCCGCCCATCGTGCGCTGCTGCTGTCGGCTGGCTATTGCTATCCCGGTACCGAGGAAAATCACCACGTTCTGGGCCGGCAAGCCATTGTGGCGGCCCGCAAGGGTTTGGTTCCGCCCAGCTTGGTTGCCTACCTGCGCGAGACCGATCGCGCCGTCAACGGCATCATCAGCACCGAGCATCTCGACGCGCTTGACGAGGGGACGGTCAAGGCTATCCGTGGTTGGTTCGGTGATCGTGACGTTACCGTCGTCATTTATGCACGCGCTCCTTGGGATCGTTCGGCGTCGATGTTAGGTGAGCACTTAAAGCGATTGAACCGTACTCGTTGGGGACGTGACTGGGAGGACGTCGCCGATGATGCGCTGCCCGGTTTGGCGGGGCGCAGCAGCTTGCCGTCGATGCTGGGTACGTGGTCCAACGTGTTTGGAAAGCCGAGCATCAAGCTTCGGGTTCTTGATCGGGCCCGACTGGTCGGTGGCGATTTGATTGCCGATTTCATTGATGCGATCGGTGCCGCAGATAACCCGGCTCTGAGGGCTCATCGTTCGATTTCCGTCCAGAACGAAATGCCCGGTATCGATCAACTGCGAATCCTTCGCTGCGCATCCGAGATCGTAGCCCCGGGCGACAAGCCGCCACGCGAACTGCGCAGGGCCGACAAGCAAGTCAACAAGCATATCGGCGGTCTTTTGTTGCGCGCGTCGAAGTCGTTGGCCATCGACCACGGTCGCGCATCCTTGTTGTCGGCTTCCGAGGTTCGCCGTTATCAGGCCGCCGCAGCAGCGCCGCATCAGGCCATTGCGCGACAGTGGCTGGGGCTCGGCGACGAGGCCTTGTTTTCTGAGCCGGACTGGATGCGCCTGCCCGCCGAGTCATTCGATTGGAACATTCGCTTGGTGCCACACGCTGCGCTAGCGCAACTGGTCATCGAATCGACGATCGCCGCGCTCGATCAAACCACCCCACTGGCCCGAGACGCACTGCAAAGGCTGGCACCGCTGGATGATCAACGCCGGATTCCGGCGGCCGCTGCGGCTTGGATGTCAGCGGTCCGCTGTTCGGGCATCGCGGACCGCCTCGCGCTACAGGCGAACGCCGTGATCGGCGCGTGCCTGTGCATCGGTCTGGCGTGGCCGCGCGTCATGGGTGGTGCTGCCACTGCTTCGAGCGACACGCCGGCATGCGCCATCACGGATGTCATCGCGGCTTGGCGCGTAGCCGCCCCGTTGCAATCGGATGTAGCGCTTCAGCGCGTCGGCAGCATAGATAAACCCGGGCCGCGCAAGCTGATTGCGCTGGCCATTCAATCGATCCTGGCCGCCGGCGGCGGGCGCGACGCCATCGACGCTCATTGGCGGCGCGTCTACTCGTCGGCGCGCCAGTTTTCGAAATCGTCCTGAGGGAGAGACTCATTGCTGTACGTCCATATTGGCTGCCACAAGACCGGCAGCTCTGCCATCCAGCAGGCATTTATCCGTAACCGCGCGCTGCTTCTGGCGCAGGGCTGTGAATTTATTGCTGACGGCAACGGCGGCGGTGTTCACCGGTTGGCCCAAGGCCTGCGTGGGGCATCAATGCAGGCGCCGCTGCCGGCTGACTCGGCGATTGCGCAAATCGCCAAGTCAAAAGCGGCGGTCAAGGTCATTTCGTCCGAAGCCTTCGAGTCCGCTTCTGCCGATGGCGTCAAAGCCTTGCGTCGACATTTGGGCCGCCAGCCGGCAACCGTCGTTGTTTACTTGCGACGGCAGCCAGATGCGATCCAGTCGGCCTACCTGCAGCAGATCAAGCGCTGTGCAACCCGGATGCCGTTCGACGCTTGGTTTGAGCGGTTCGCCGTTGGCGCTGGCGGACGTTCGCGGTTTGACTATGAGGTCTTGATCGATCGCTGGAAGCGCGCTGGCTTTGCCGACATTGTCGTGCGCCGCTACGACCGGGCGCTGTTGCCTGACCAAGATGTCGTGGCTGATTTTCTTCAAGCTGTCGGGCAGTCCAGCGACCTTAGAAAAGATCCGCGTTGGTCTGCGGTGCCGGACATCAACCGCTCGATCTCGATCGTCCAAGCTGAAGTACTACGGCAACTTTGGGAGCTTCATGGTGCTGTACCCGACGATGAACTGCGCAAGCGGTTCGACCCGCTCGTCACGCACTTTCTGGATACACGCGCTCGCGACAGCAGCAGCTTGCTGACCGAGGCGCAATTGGCGCTATGCGATCAGCAATTCGCTGCCTCGAACCAGCGCGTCGCCGCGGCTTACTTTCCATCTGACGCGGCGCTGTTTCCCGAAAAGGTTTACGTGCCGCGCCAGCCTATGCCGAGCTCTCTGCTGGCACCTAAGCAATGGATCGCCGCACTTTCGTTCGCGATGAAGCTATCGGCCGCCAAGCCCAAGCGCGCCGACAAAATCGCCGCTCGCAAGGCGGGAGTCGCCAAGCCGACTCCGGTGAAGCCGAACAAGGCTGGTGCAGCGCTCAAAGCAAGCTAACCTTATCGAGGGCTGCAACCGGGGTGACCCGATAGCCTCTGTTGGCAAGCGCTACCGAACTACGCCGGTTTGCGGCCGAGCTTGTCATCCTTCCGCGCTGCTCGACGTGCCGCCTTGCGCTCAGCCTGCCGGGTCACTCGCAATTGCGCTTTGTCCTTGGGTTGCAGGCGCGGCAGCGCGCTTGCTTCGCTGCCGGGCGCCTTGTCGGGTGCCTTGTCGCGTGGTTTTGCCTCGCCGGCCTGTGTTTTCTTTCGTCTGAGCTTCGCCGGCGCTTGTGTCGCAGTCGAAGTGTTCGTCGTGCCCGTGCTGGCGCCGAACTTTTGGGTCAGTTCCTGCATTAGCGGCCCAGAGTGACCGACTTTTCGCAGCGCCAAGAGCGCGATTCTTCCGACTTTCTTGTGGCGCAGCGTCAGCGCCTGGTTCTTAAGCACCAAGTCGACGGCTTTGGGTGCTTGATTGGCTAACAGGAGATTTCGGATGCGGGTCCTGAGTTCCTTGTGACCTAGATCGGTCTCCTCGTTAAGGTCGGGCCGCAGAACGCGGGACTCGTCAGCAAAAGCCAGGAAGATGCTTTTCAACTGGCGACGGTCGGACAGTCCCTTGGTCACCGGGTGACCAAAGTTGGGGCATTCAAGGATGTCGACGGCGCAGTGACGGATTAGTGCTGATCGAAAGTCGCGTGCGTCGATTGCGTCGGGTGGGCCGAGTCGAGGCCGGGTCAGCATCGGGTCATATGCGATCAGCACATGCGAGTCCGGTAGTACCGAGTCGGCGCTGACTGGATCGATCTCGGTTTCGACGTCGTTCTGCCACCGGGCCCACACCTTGGTCCGGGCTGGTGGACTCAGTGCAAAAGCTTTGGTCGCGCCAAGATCGGCCGCAAACCGCAACGCGGCGTAGGCTCCCATCGATGAGCCATACGTGAGCCTCGAGTAATCTTCGGGAAAGTAGGCGTCAATTGCACCCCGGATCGCGGATCGGACGTCGGCCTTCAGCAACGGCTGGTACCAGTGGTTCTGCTTGGGCTGTATTCCCACCACGGCGTAACCGGCCTCAAGCAGAAACTTCGCACCCCATGGCTCCTTGGCGGCTAGCGATCCGCGCGGCTGGAAGCTGATGACAATCAGAGGTTTCGCATCAGCGTAAGCCTCTTGTTTATAGGCGACGACATCGAGCGCATTGCTTGAGTAAAGCGTTTCCGGCGGGTGCGGCATGTGCGGTGCGGCCTCAAGTCCGAGACTAATTCGCCCGATTGGGGCCCGGTGAAGGGCTGGCTTGGGCGAGATACTCACCGGCCGCGATCAGCTCGCGTGAGAACTGCTTCTTGTCCTTGAAGTATTCAAAGGAGCGGCGCCACAGGTCCCAGATTTCGGGCGTGCCGTTGATAAGCAATTTGGCGTAGTAAGCGCCGCGGCCGGCGTCGTAGGACTCCAGTGTTTGCTGCGCTTCGGCGCTCCCGGTGCGACGTCCATGGTCGTGGTAGACGATGGGATCGGGCAGCAGCGCGCCTGTAAACCCATGGCGCGACGCCCGGCAGGCCAAGTCGATGTCCTCGCAGGGGAATGGCGTGCCGGCTCCTAAGGCCTCGTCGAACAGCCCGCATTGGTCGAAGACCGACCGGTGCATGAACATGTTGGCGCCTTGAATCGTGCCGGCGGGCAGTATCCGCGTCCCTTTCGCGATCAGGCTTTCCTTCTCAATCTCGCACTGGGCGATGCGCGGATCATCTAGCTCGTTGTAGCGCACGATGGACGCCATTCCATACTGGAATCGGCGAACATCGAGCCGCGCTTGCAGCCGCAAAAAGTAATGGGGGCGGACAATGCAGTCGTCGTCGGTGAACGCAAGCCACTCTCCGCTGCTGGCCTTGATGCCAATGTTGCGGGCACGGCTCAAGCCTGGCACTGGCGCCTGCACATATCGAACGGGAAACGACTGGCGCTGCGCGAACGCCTCGATGACGGCCCGCGTGGCGTCGGACGAGGCGTTGTCGACGGCGATCAGTTCAACATCGACCAGATCAACGTTGAGCCGTCGATGTGCCTTGGCGATCGACTGCAGGCAAGGGGTGAGGCTCGAGGCCCGGTTGCGTGTGCAAATGATTAGCGACAGTTTCATTGCACACTCGTCCGGCTGCTGGTCATCATTCCGATGGATCTCCACAAGATCGAGGCGGGAATACTGCAAAGCATGACCTTGCGGTCATGTTGGCGGCAAGCGCTCGAACCGCAACGCCTCGGGTTGACGGCGTCACGACGAGTGTCCGCGTCGATCGCGCATACCCCTCGTATAGCAGGGCTGGGACACCTCGTGTGAAGCAGGCGGCGCTATCGTCTCCGATGTGTGGCGGTCAGCCGGGGTGGGGACGGCTCGTTCGCTTCTTGCCGACGCCGGGCTTGGCAGGCTTCCGAGGCGCTCGCTGCTCAGCTGCAAGCGCCAGATATTGGCTCGCTGCCAGCAACTCCCGAGAAAGGGCGCCCAGGTCGTTGCTGCGCGAAAACGATACCGCCCAGTGCGCCCAGATCTCGTGCATGTCTTCGGTCAGCAGCTTGGCGTAATAAGCGCCGCGCCCCAAGTCGTAAGATTCGATGGTCTTGCGTGCCTCCAGACTGCCGGTCCGGCGACCGTGGTCATGAAACACGACGATGCTGGGCAGCAGTGCGCCAACAAAGCCCGCCCGTGATGCACGACTCGCCAGCTCGATGTCTTCGCAGGGGAAAGGGGTTCCCGCGCCCATGTTCTCGTCAAACAGGCCGCAGCGATCAAACACGCTGCGATGGCAGAACATGTTGGCGCTGTGGATCAGGCCTGTCGCCAGTACCCGGGTGTGAGCCGGGATCAGGCGCAGGTTCGATATGGCCTTGTGGGCGACGCGAATGTCGTCGGCCTTGTTGTGCCGCAATAGCTGACCCATGCCGTACTGAAACTGATCCAGATCGACCGTGCGCGCAAACTCGGAGAAGAAATCGCCACGCAGTAGGCAGTCGTCGTCGGTAAAAATCAGCATCTCCGCCGAACTTGCTTCGATGCCTCGGTTACGGGCGTAGCTGCCGCCAGGCTTTTCAGCAAAAACGTAGCGAACCTCGAATCCGGCTTCGCCCGCAAAGCGGTCGACGACGGCCTTGGTATCGTCGGTCGATCCGTTGTCTGCCACCACTAGCTCCAGTTCCACCGATGGATCGTATGCGGCCTTGACGGAATCCAGGCAGCGCATGAGTTGCTGGGCGCGGTTGCGGGTAGGGATGATCAGAGAAACTTTCATGGTCGACGCCAGATGGATCCAAACGCTTTCGCTCGAAGCGAAAAAATTCGAAGTTCGTTGTGGTGAATACGATCGGAGTCAGGCTTGGCATGGGGCCGTTCGAATGGCTGCGAATGTCCCACGCCCAGCGCTGCACTGAACAGAGCAGGTAATACGGGTGATACGTGCTTCGGAGATGCTCATAACGTATCGGTCGAGCATCGTTAAATGCTGAGGCGGATAGACTTCCCACCCGCTTCGTCGTCAGTCGCGGAGTCCGGGCACTTCGCTGCCCACGAGGCAGGCATGGTTCCCTTGTGTCGGTGCCCCGGCGCCGGCCGCCATCTTGCGAAAGTCTCTTATCATCGGTGGCTTGCGCGATTGCAGACACGCTATTGCAGCAAAAGCTTCAGTGTCTCCGGCGCGACGGGGAACAGACGGGTCAAGCGGTTCAATGCGTCGTAGTCCGGTGCAAGAAAGTGCCGGAGATTGCGCCGAGCCGTACCGCTGAGGGCGGATTTCTCCGCATTGGACCCGGCCCTGTTGTCATGGATGCGCTTGACTTGCTTGACGCCCAATACGCGCTCGACGTCTGCATCCAAAAGTTCTGTGGCCATAACGGCGAATACTTGTTTTCTACGAATCGCCGTTAGCAGGTCACTCAAGTAGAACGAGATGCTCTCTCGCAAATGGTGAATCTTTAAAAAATCCTCGGCAACCGAGGGAACCAGTACTCCGTTTTTGTACAGCGCTTCCGCCAGAGCATTAAGGCTGCGGTACTTCGTCAATACCGAGAATTCACCGGGAAACCGATCCTTCTGCTCGCCGTCCGTTACGACCAGTTTCAGCCGCCAATTGAAGGCTGAAACAACGCGGTCGATCGGATTTCGTACCACGATCAGATAGTCCGCATCGCGACTGATCGGCGGGGACGCGACATGTACTTTGCGGATCGACGGATATCGCTTGGCGACGGGCGCGCTTCGCTGAATCGCGTCCCAAAGAGACGTGCCACCGCACTTGCCGATATGGATGTAAATCAGTTCGCTGGAGGGCGATGATTGCTCTGTTTTACGTACTCGGGATGACGTAGAGGGCTTGGTTTTGGCTGTCGGAATTGCCGTCGCCTTGCGCGTTTCCACCGATAACATTCCTGGCATCTGAGATTGATTCGGTCGGCGCGGCCAGCCCAGTGAGGACCAACGACCCAATCACGGGAACCCTCGTGAGGTCGTAGTCGCCGATGAGCCATCATCGGGCTAAACGCCGTGTTCGGTCATATCATCCCTCATTTTGCATTCAGGTTGGTATCGGCGGCGGGGCGAATTGCACGATGACGCCCTTCGGGGCGTCATCATTAACGTCGCGATCCTGCAGCGGCAGTTGCCGGGCCGCTCCGAGCTGTCAGTAGGAAAACGCTTTCAGATCCACTTGATGCAGATCTTCGATGAACTGACGATCTTTAGCGGGGATATCGCTGCTCTTGATCAACGTCGCCTTGCTTTCATTGGCGCGGGGCAGCGCGAAGGCGCTACCAAGGCCCAGCAAGTCCGCCACCTTGGGTTCCCAGGTACGAACCTCTTCGAGCTTCCAGACGTGTTGAACCAGCGATCCATCGGCCCGTTGAATGCGACCGAGCTGCGGGCGGAAGGCAATTTCCTTTTCCAGATGCGGCGACCGGATAAAATCTGAAAAGTCGCTTGATTCAATAAAGGCCCGCGAAGCAGGCCATTCCAAAACAGGAAACCGCTTGGCGTGCCTCCGGAAGCCTTTGCGCACGTCCGCCAGTGATAGCGAGTTTTTATTCGCCCATTCTTGAATGATCGAGCCGACAAAATTGAAGAGCGATACCGCTCGGTTGACCGGGTGCCTCACCATTGTGCAGGTTACATACGAATCAACGAGCTCTATGCCGCAGGCCGTTTCGACGTCACGAATCGAATAGTGCTTCCCCAGCTTAAAACGGGAGTTGTAGTATTTATTGACCCGCTCCCCATGCTCAGTGCTGCCGAGAATGAGATCATTCCAGGCCATATAGGGCTCCATGCCTAACTCGAAGCTGGATCCGCCCGTTTTGTGGATGTGGATGAATATGAATTTTTTTGAATTGCAAATAATCATTAATATTCCAGTGCCGCAATAATTCTTATATAGGTGCTGACGCCAACAGGATTAGATTAGAGCCCTGGCCCTTGTTGCTAATGCTGGGCCGCCAGCGGAGGTTAGATCGCCGTCAAGCTGCGTCAAGCCGATACTTTTGTGTTGCACAGGCTTTCC
>Ga0256303_1000013_pt1 | contig 19962 bp, 32 predicted proteins | sample ColtaT_26_FD_183717 | JGI IMG/M metagenome (GOLD analysis project Ga0256303, IMG submission 183717) | Metatranscriptome of freshwater microbial communities from Columbia River, Oregon, United States - Colum_Miss_RepC_8d (Metagenome... | ecosystem: Environmental > Aquatic > Freshwater > River...
CAAACATTTCAGATAATGGAACGTCTGCTTTCACAACTTTTCCACCAGCTCTATCATCCATTCCTTTCATTAATCCACGACGACGGTTCAAATCTCCTACGATATCACCCATGTTTTCTTCTGGACAAACAACTTCCAATTTCATGATTGGTTCTAAAAGAATTGGTCGACATTTTTTAACCGCTTCACGGTATGCCATTTTAGCACAGATTTCAAAAGATAATGAATCTGAATCGACGTTGTGGTAAGAACCATCAACTAACTCAACTTTCATTGTATCCATTGGGTATCCAGCTAATACACCATTTTTCATAGACTCTTTGAATCCTTTTTCAACTGAAGGAATAAATTCACGAGGAATGTTACCACCTTTAATTGTATTCACGAATTCTAATCCTGGTTTTTCAGCGTTCTCTTGTGGAGTAATTTTCACTAAAATGTCAGCAAATTTACCACGACCACCTGATTGTTTTTTGTAAACTTCTCTGTGTTCGATTGAACCTGTAATAGCCTCACGGTAAGAAACCTGTGGCGCACCTTGGTTAACCTCAACTTTGAATTCTCTTTTCAAACGGTCAACAATGATTTCAAGGTGAAGCTCACCCATTCCACTAATGATCGTTTGTCCAGTTTCTTCGTCAGTATTTACTCTAAACGTTGGATCTTCCTCAGCCAATTTATTTAATCCTACACCTAACTTATCTTGGTCAGCTTGAGTTTTAGGCTCAATAGCTAAACCAATAACTGGATCAGGGAAATTCATAGATTCCAAGATAATTGGAGCATTTTCAGCACACAATGTATCTCCTGTACGGATATCTTTAAAACCTACTACCGCACCAATGTCACCTGCTCCAAGCTCATCAATTGAGTTTTGCTTGTTCGCGTGCATTTGGAAAATACGAGAGATACGTTCTTTGTTTTCTGTACGTGTATTGTAAACATAAGAACCTGCAGGCAATTTACCAGAGTAAGCTCTAATGAAACACAAACGACCTACGAAAGGATCCGTTGCAATTTTAAATGCTAAAGCTGAAAATGGCTCATCGTAAGATGGTAAACGTGTTACTTCTTCATCCGTTTTAGGATTGATTCCAGTAATACCTTCAGTATCCATTGGAGAAGGAAGAATTTCCATCACCATGTCTAACATTGCTTGTACACCTTTATTTTTGAAAGAAGAACCACACATCATTGGAACAACTTTTCCAGAAATTGTAGCTTGACGCAATGCGTTCAAAATTTCTCTTTCTGTTAATGAATTCTCATCTTCGAAGAATTTCTCCATCAAAGACTCATCAAATTCAGCAACTGCTTCCAATAATTCACTTCTTAATCTTCTAGCATCATCAATGATATCTGCAGGAATTTCAACTTCTTGAAAAGTCATACCCATATCGTGCTCGTTCCACTCAATACCTTTAAAATTGATTAAGTCAACAACTCCTCTGAAGTTATCTTCGTCACCAATATTAATTTGTAAAGGTAAAGCGTGGCTTCCTAACATTTCTTTAACTTGTTTTACAACATTTAAGAGATCTGCTCCTGAACGGTCCATTTTGTTAACGAAACCAATTCTTGGAACATTATAGTTATTTGCTAATCTCCAGTTTGTTTCAGATTGTGGCTCAACACCATCAACTGCTGAAAATAAGAACACTAAACCATCCAATACTCTCAACGAACGATTCACCTCAACTGTAAAGTCAACGTGTCCTGGTGTGTCAATAATATTTACGTGGTAAGTTTCTCCTCTGTATTTCCAATCAATTGTTGTTGCAGCAGAAGTAATTGTAATACCTCTCTCTTGCTCTTGCTCCATCCAGTCCATTGTAGCTCCACCATCGTGAACCTCACCAATTTTATGATTTACACCAGAGTAAAAAAGAATACGCTCAGTTGTTGTTGTTTTACCAGCATCAATATGAGCAGCAATTCCAATGTTTCTTGTATATTTAAGATCTCTTGCCATAACTAATTAAAATCTAAAATGTGAAAATGCTTTATTAGCTTCTGCCATACGTAAAGTATCTTCTTTCTTTTTGTATGCTGCACCTTCTTCTTTCGAAGCAGCTAAAATTTCTGAAGCTAATTTACCTGCCATTGATTTTTCGTTACGTTTACGAGCGTAACCAATCAACCATTTCATTGCAAGAGATTGTTTTCTGTCTTCACGAACAGGAGTTGGGATTTGGAAAGTTGCTCCACCTACACGGCGAGATCTAACTTCCACACTTGGAGTAACATTTTCTAACGCTTTTTTAAACGTATCAAGAGCTGTTACTTCTTCTACTTTACCGTCAACGATTTCTAATGCATCATAAAAAATCTTGAACGCTAAGTTCTTTTTCCCGTCATACATCAAGTTGTTAACGAATTTTGTTACTTGAACATCGTTAAACTTTGGATCTGGGAGGATCGGGTTCTTTTTGGCTTTTCTTCTTCTCATCTTTTCTAGAAAGCTTTAATTATTTTTTCGCTTTTGGTCTTTTAGTTCCATACTTAGAACGGCGTTGTGTACGACCTTCAACACCAGCAGTGTCTTCTGCACCTCGTACGATGTGGTATCTAACCCCTGGAAGATCTTTTACTCTTCCACCACGTACAAGCACCAAAGAGTGCTCCTGTAAGTTGTGTCCTTCACCTCCGATATAAGCATTTACCTCTTTACCGTTAGTAAGACGTACTCTGGCTACTTTTCTCATAGCTGAGTTCGGCTTTTTAGGAGTAGTGGTGTAAACCCTTACACATACCCCTTTGCGCTGCGGACAAGAATCAAGAGCTGCAGATTTGCTTTTCTTAACGTTTGCCGTGCGTCCCTTGCGAACTAATTGTCGGATAGTTGGCATAAATTACTCTAACTTTATATTAATAAAATTAACAGGTTTACAGTATGCCAACGATTCAACAGTTAGTGCGAAAAGGCAGAACAGCAGTGGCAAAGAAGAGCAAATCAGCTGCTCTTGACTCTTGTCCACAGCGTAAAGGGGTATGTGTAAGGGTTTACACCACTACTCCTAAGAAACCGAACTCTGCAATGCGTAAAGTTGCAAGGGTGCGTTTGACAAACGGTAAGGAAGTCAACGCATATATCGGTGGTGAAGGTCATAACTTACAAGAGCACTCCTTGGTGCTAGTGCGCGGTGGAAGGGTAAAAGATCTTCCAGGTGTACGTTACCACATTGTACGTGGAGCTGAGGATACAGCAGGTGTTGAGGGTAGAACTCAACGTCGTTCGAAGTATGGAACAAAAAGACCTAAGCAGAAATAATTAAAGCTTTCAGACAATGAGAAGAAGAAAAGCCAAAAAAATCGCCATCCTCCCAGATCCGCGTTTTAACGATGTTCAAGTAACAAAGTTCGTTAACAACTTGATGTTGGATGGTAAAAAGAACTTAGCGTTCAAGATTTTCTACGAAGCATTAGAAGTCGTAGACAAGAAGATAGAAGACCAAACGGGTCTTGAAGTGTGGAAGAAAGCCCTAGAAAACGTTACGCCATCTGTAGAGGTGCGTTCTCGTCGTGTAGGAGGTGCTACTTTCCAAATTCCTACTCCAGTTCGTGAGGAGAGAAAACAATCTTTGGCCATGAAATGGTTGATAGGTTACTCTCGCAAAAGAAATGAGAAAACAATGGCTGGCCGTTTGGCTGGTGAGATTATCGCTGCTGCTAAAGAAGAAGGTGCTGCTTTCAAAAAGAAAGAAGATACTCTACGTATGGCTGAAGCTAACAAAGCATTCTCACATTTCAGATTCTAAGACATGGCAAGAGATTTAAAATATACAAGAAACATTGGTATTGCTGCACACATTGATGCTGGTAAAACAACAACAACTGAGCGTATCCTTTATTATGGTGGTGTAAACCATAAAATTGGTGAAGTACACGATGGTGGTGCAACAATGGACTGGATGGAGCAAGAGCAAGAACGTGGTATTACCATTACTTCCGCTGCTACAACCTTGAATTGGAACTACCGTGGTCAGAAATACCATGTAAACATTATTGATACTCCAGGACACGTTGACTTCACTGTTGAGGTGAATCGTTCGTTGCGTGTATTGGATGGTTTGGTTTTCTTGTTTTCTGCTGTTGATGGTGTTGAGCCTCAATCAGAAACCAACTGGAGACTTGCAAACAATTACAACGTACCAAGAATTGGTTTCGTAAACAAGATGGACCGTCAAGGTGCAGATTTCTTAAACGTGTGTAAGCAAGTGAAAGAAATGTTGGGAAGCCATGCTTTACCATTGCAAATCAATATCGGTGCTGAAGATAATTTCAAAGGAGTAGTTGACTTGATCAACTTCCGTGGAATTACTTGGAACGAAGAGGATATGGGAATGACTTTCCAAGAAATCGAAATTCCTGCAGATGTTTTGGAAGAAGCTACTCAATTAAGAGAAGAGTTGTTGGAAGCAGTTGCTGAATTCAACGATACTTTGATGGAGAAATATTTCGAAGATCCAAATTCATTGACAGAAAGAGAGATTTTGGACGCTTTGAGAGAGGCTACTATCGCTGGAAAAGTGGTTCCAATGATGTGTGGTACTGCCTTCAAAAACAAAGGTGTTCAAGCGATGTTGGATATGGTAATGGAGATTTTACCTTCTCCATTGGATATCGGACAAATCGAAGGAATCGATCCAAAAACAGATTTACCAACTACACGTAAGCCATCTTTCGATGAGCCTTTCGCAGGTTTGGCGTTCAAAATTGCAACAGATCCATTTGTCGGACGTTTGTGTTTCGTAAGAGCTTATTCAGGAAACTTGCCTGCAGGTTCTTATGTATTCAATACTCGTTCTAACCAAAAAGAACGTATTTCTCGTATCTTCCAAATGCATGCTAACAAGCAAAACCAAATTGATAATTTGGGTGCTGGTGATATCGGTGCGGTTGTTGGATTTAAAGATATCCGTACAGGAGATACTTTGTGTGATGAGAAAGCTCACATCATCTTAGAATCTATGAACTTCCCAGATCCAGTAATCGGAATCGCTATCGAGCCAAAAACTCAAGCCGATGCTGATAAATTGGGTATTGGTCTAGGTAAATTGGCTGAAGAAGATCCGACTTTCCAAGTTCACACGGACGAAGAATCAGGTCAAACTATCATCTCAGGAATGGGTGAGTTGCACTTAGATATCATCGTTGACCGTTTGCGTCGTGAGTTCAAGGTAGAAGTTAATCAAGGTGCACCACAGGTGTCTTACCGTGAAGCAATTACAAAGAGCGTTGATCATAGAGAAGTGTACAAAAAGCAATCAGGTGGTCGTGGTAAATTTGCCGACATCGTTGTTAAAATTTCTCCGCAAGACAATCCAGAAAAAACTGGTTTAGAGTTTATCAACTCGATCAAAGGTGGTAACATTCCTCGTGAGTTTATTCCTTCAGTTGAGAAAGGTTTCAAAGAATCAATGAAAAATGGAGTTTTGGCTGGTTCACCAGTAGATTCTATGAAAGTTGAATTGTTGGATGGTTCATTCCACGCTGTCGATTCAGATTCATTGTCTTTCGAATTGTGTGCTAAGATGGCTTATAGAGCTGCCTTGAAACAAGCCGGTCCAATCTTGTTGGAACCAATCATGAAGTTGGAAGTGATTACTCCAGAAGAAAACATGGGTGATGTTGTAGGTGACTTGAACCGTCGTCGTGGTATGATGAAAGGTATGGATGACAAAAACGGAGCGAAAGTTTTAAAAGCGGATGTTCCTTTGTCTGAAATGTTCGGTTATGTAACCCAATTGCGTACTATGTCTTCAGGTCGTGCAACGTCTTCAATGGAATTCTCTCACTTTGCTGAGGCTCCAAAGAACGTAGCTGACGATGTAGTAGCGAAAATGAACGGAAAAGTTAGCGCTTAATTAGAAAGAAAATGAGTCAAAAAATTAGAATAAAACTAAAGTCGTACGACCACAATTTGGTTGACAAATCGGCAGAGAAAATCGTGAAAACGGTAAAGGCTACAGGTGCAGTAGTTAGTGGTCCAATTCCATTGCCTACACACAAGAGAATTTACACAGTTTTGAGATCTCCACACGTTAACAAAAAAGCTCGTGAGCAGTTCGAACTATGTTCATACAAGCGCTTGTTAGATATCTACAGTTCTTCATCTAAGACTGTTGATGCCTTGATGCGTTTGGAATTGCCTAGTGGGGTTGATGTTGAAATTAAAGTTTAATTATTTAATATTTTAAAGTATGCCAGGATTAATTGGTCGTAAAGTCGGAATGACTAGCATCTACAGTGCCGAGGGTAAGGCAACACCATGCACAGTGATAGAAGCTGGTCCTTGCGTAGTAACGCAAGTGAAGACACAAGACAAAGATGGGTACGAAGCTGTTCAATTAGGCTTCGGAGAGCGTAAAGAAAAGAATACGCCTAACGCCCTTAAAGGTCATTTCAAAAAAGCAAACACTTCACCGAAATCGAAGTTGGCTGAATTCAAAGGTTTTGATGCCTTGAGTTTGGGTGATGTAGTGAACGTTGACTTGTTCGCTGAAGGAGAATTCGTTGGTGTCGCAGGAACATCAAAAGGAAAAGGATTCCAAGGGGTTGTTCGTCGCCACAATTTTGCTGGTGTTGGACAAGCTACTCACGGACAGCACAACCGTTTGCGTGCACCGGGTTCAATCGGAGCATGTTCTTATCCAGCACGTGTATTCAAAGGAATGCGTATGGCTGGTCAAATGGGTAACAAGCGCGTGATGATGGAAAACTTGCAAATTTTGAAAGTTTTGGCTGACAGAAACCTGATTGTAGTGAAAGGTTCCATTCCAGGAGCTAAAGGTTCAATCGTAACAATTGAGAAATAATGGAAGTAAAAGTATTTGACGCAGCAGGAAAAGCTACTTCTAAGAAAGTAACACTTTCAGAAGATATCTTTGGTATTGAACCGAATCAACATGCAATCTATTTAGATGTGAAGCAACACTTGGCAAATCGTCGTCAAGGAACGCACAAGTCTAAAGAAAGAGCTGAAATTTCCGGATCTACAAGAAAAATTAAAAAGCAAAAAGGAACAGGTGGTGCACGTGCTGGTAGCATTAAGTCTGGTACACGTGTAGGTGGAGGACGTATCTTCGGACCTCGTCCACGCAACTATTCGTTCAAATTGAATATCAAGTTGAAAAGATTGGCTCGTAAATCAGCCTTCGCTTTCAAAGCTCAAAACGATGCCCTTATGGTATTGGAAGACTTGACAATGAATTCCCCGAAAACTCAGGAATTCAAAACTATGTTGAGCAACTTGAAATTGGAGAACGAAAAAGTTCTACTAATCCTTGGGTCTAAAAATGACAATGTTTATTTGTCATCTCGTAACCTTGGTAAAGTGAAAGTCGTAACAGCTGATTCTGTAAATACTTACGATGTATTAAACGCTCGTAAAGTAGTTTTGGCTGAAAGTTCAATTGAAGTAATCGAAAAGATTCTAAACTAATTGATGATGAAAGCAATTATTAAAAAGCCAATTATTACAGAAAAAGCAACTGCGGCAAGCGAAAAGCAAAACCGTTTCACTTTCGAAGTAAGCAAGGCAGCTAACAAGCTAGAGATAAAAAATGCCGTCGAAAAAATGTATGGAGTGAAGGTAACGGAAGTTCGTACCATGATCTATGGCGGTGGTAAATCCTCGGTGAAATTCACCAACAGAGGTGTCGTTGAGCAACCGAACAATCCAACGAAAAAGGCGATTGTTACGGTAGCAGAAGGAGAAACGATTGATTTATTTAATAACTTTTAAGTAGTTACAAGAAAATGGGTCTTAAAAAATTCAAGCCTACAACTCCAGGGCAAAGACACAAAATCAACAGTACTTACTCCGAAGTAACTACCAACGTTCCTGAAAAGAGCTTGGTAACGAAAAAAGGAAAGTCTGGTGGTCGTAACAATGACGGTAGAATGACTATGCGCTACATCGGTGGTGGTCACAAACAAAAATACCGTATCATTGATTTCAAAAGAGACAAGCCGGGTGTACCAGCTGTGGTTAAAACGATCGAGTATGATCCAAACCGCACAGCGCGCATCGCTTTGTTGAACTATGCTGACGGAGAGAAACGTTACATCATCGCACCGGATGGATTGAAGGTGGGTGATAACATTATCTCTGGACCGTCAGTAGCTCCAAATGTAGGTAATGCACTTCCTTTAAGTGACATTCCACTAGGTACGGTAATTCACAACATTGAATTAACACCTGGTAAAGGAGGAGCCATCGCTCGTGGTGCTGGTACGTACGCACAATTGAACGCCCGTGATGGACGTTTTGCTACGATCAAATTACCATCAGGTGAAACCAGATTAATCTTGGTTACTTGTATGGCAACGATCGGTTCTGTATCCAATTCTGAACACAACTTGGTGGTGTCTGGTAAAGCAGGACGCTCACGTTGGTTAGGACGTCGTCCTCGCGTACGTGGTGTCGTGATGAACCCGGTAGATCACCCGATGGGTGGTGGTGAAGGTAGAAATGCCGGAGGTCACCCTCGTTCTCGTAACGGTATGCCAGCTAAAGGCTACAAAACCCGTTCGAAGAAGAAGTATTCAGATAAGTTTATTGTCGAAAGAAGAAAAAAATAATAGGATATGAGTCGCTCGTTAAAAAAACCACCGTTCGTTCATTACAAATTGATGAAAAGAGTGGATGATGCGCAAGCATCTGGCAGCAAAGCCGTGATCAAGACTTGGTCTCGTGCTTCAACCATCACTCCAGACTTCGTAGGTATGACTTTCGCCGTTCACAACGGCAACAAGTTCATCCCTGTGTATGTAACAGAGAACATGGTAGGTCACAAATTAGGAGAATTCGCGCCAACGCGTAACTTCCGTGGCCATGGTGGAAATAAGAAAGATAAAAAAAGATAGAATTAAATAGCAAAAGTCATGGGTGCTAGAAAAAGGCTAAGAGCTGAAGCTATTAAGGAGAATAATACCTACGTTGCGTTTGCACGTTTGAATGATTCTCCAATCGCTCCAAGAAAGATGAGATTAGTTGCAGATCTTGTAAGGGGAGTAGAAGTTAATAAAGCTCTAAATATATTGCAACACAATTCGAAGTTTGCTTCCAAAAGTTTAGGTAAGTTGTTGCGTTCAGCAATCGCTAATTGGGAACAAAAAAACGAAGGCGCAAACATCGAAGAGGCAAACTTAATTGTTAAATCAATCGAAGTGGGAGGTGGAACTATGTTAAAGCGTATTCAAGCTGCGCCACAAGGTAGAGCACACAGAGTTCGCAAGAGATCAAACCACGTTACCATCACCGTTGATGGAACCAAATAATAATTGAAGAATGGGACAAAAAACGAATCCAATTGGAAATAGATTAGGTTTCATCCACGGATGGGAATCTAACTGGTATGGTGGTGATAACTACAAGGATAAAATCGTTGAAGACGACAAAATCCGTAAATATTTGAACGCTCGTTTGTCACGTGCAAGCATCGCTAAAATCATTATTGAGCGTACGCTTAAATTGGTTACCGTAACGATTAACACGGCTCGTCCGGGTGTAATCATCGGAAAAGGTGGTCAAGAGGTAGACAAACTTAAAGAGGAGTTGAAAAAATTGACGAAGAAAGAAATCCAAATCAACATCTTCGAGGTGAAACGTCCAGAATTGGATGCTCGATTGGTTGCAGATGGTATCGCTCGTCAATTGGAAGCACGTATTTCTTTCAGACGTGCAATTAAAATGGCAATCGCGAGCACTATGCGTATGGGAGCTGAAGGGATCAAAGTTAAGATCTCCGGACGTTTGAATGGCGCAGAGATGGCTCGTTCTGAGATGTACAAGGATGGACGTACTCCGTTACATACGTTCCGTGCTGACATCGATTATGCTATTTCCGAAGCACATACAACTTACGGTCGCTTGGGTATCAAGGTGTGGATATGCAAAGGCGAAGTGTATGGTAAGAGGGATTTATCTCCAAATGTTGGAATGACTTCTGCAACTGCTGGTAACAGCAATGGTGGTAATCGTCGTCCAGCTGCAGGAGGAGGTAAAAGAAAGAAGAAATAAGAATCAGGTAAAAATCTAAAGAAAAGATGTTACAACCAAAAAGAACCAAATTTAGAAGAGTTCAAAAAGGACGAAACAAAGGTCTAGCTCACAGAGGTAGCACTATCGCTTTCGGATCTTTTGGATTGAAGTCTTTGGAGCCAGGATGGATTACCTCTCGCCAGATTGAAGCGTCACGTATCGCAGTAACCAGATACATGAAACGTGAAGGTAAGGTGTGGATCCGTATTTTTCCTGACAAGCCTGTTACCTCTAAACCAGCCGAAGTACGTATGGGTAAAGGTAAGGGTGCTCCGAGTCACTGGGTAGCAGTTGTGAAACCAGGACGCATCATGTTTGAAGCGGACGGTGTTCCTTATGAAGTAGCTAAAGAAGCTCTTCGTTTGGCTGCGCAAAAAATGCCTGTGAAGTGTAAATTCGTTGTACGCAACGATTATGTTAAACCAACAGGAAAATAAGAGATCGCGATGAAACAAGCAGAAATCACTAAACTTTCAGTGCAAGATATCAAGGGTAAAATTGTAGACTTGAGCGAGAAATTAAGCCGAATGAAATTAACTCATGGCGTTTCTCCAATTGAGAATCCAATTCAAATCCGTGACTTGAGAAAAACGGTTGCTCGTTTGAATACTGAATTAACAAAACGTGAAGCTCAAGCGTAAGCTTGATTAAAAGAGGAAAGCTTATATGGAAAAGCGTAATTTAAGAAAAGAGCGTATCGGAGTCGTTACAAGCGATAAAATGGACAAGTCGATCGTCGTTGCCGTAGAACGTAAGGTGAAACACCCGAAATACGGAAAGTTTGTGAAGAAGACTTCAAAATTCTTCGCACACGATGAGAAGAACGAGTGCAATATCGGTGACACCGTACGCATTATGGAAACCAGACCTTTAAGTAAATTAAAGAACTGGAGATTAGTAGAAATTGTCGAAAAAGCTAAATAATTTTTAGTAATGATACAAAGTGAATCAAGACTTGCAGTAGCAGATAACTCCGGAGCGAAAACGGTGTTGTGTATCCGTGTATTAGGCGGAACAAAGCGTCGTTATGCGTCGGTAGGAGATAAAATCGTAGTTGCTGTCAAGAGTGCAATGCCCTCTGGAGCTGTCAAAAAAGGACAAGTTGCCAAGGCGGTGGTTGTAAGAACCAAAAAAGAAGTACGACGTGCTGATGGTTCTTACATTCGGTTTGATGATAACGCATGCGTTATCTTAAACGCAGCAGGGGAAATGAGAGGTACCCGTATTTTTGGACCAGTTGCTCGCGAGCTTCGTGAAAACAATTACATGAAAATTGTTTCACTGGCTCCTGAAGTACTTTAACATTTGTAAGTTATGCAAAAGAAGTTACACATTAAAGTAGGCGACACCGTGAAAGTTATCGCAGGTGAAGCGTTAGGGCAAGAAGGAAAAGTCCTTACTATAGACAGAAAGAAAATGCGGGCTACCGTGGAAGGTTTGAAAATGATCAAACGCCACTCTAAGCCAAGTGCAGCAGACCCTCAAGGAGGAATTATCGAAAAAGAAGGAGGAATCCACGTTTCGAACCTCATGGTTGTTTCAAATGGCCAAGCAGCTCGCGTAGGTCGTAAATTGAACAAAGAAGGAAAATTAGTTCGCTATTCTAAAAAATCAGGAGAGGAGATCAAGTAATGAGTTATACACCAAGACTTAAGGAAATGTACAGAGCAGAAATTATTCCTGCTTTGACAGAAAAATTTGGGTACAAAACCGTTATGCGTGTGCCTAAGTTGCAAAAGATTGTGTTGAGCCAAGGATTGGGCGATGCAGTTGCTGATAAGAAAATTATCGACAACGCTGCCGAAGAATTGTCTAAAATTGCTGGTCAAAAGGCAATCACAACCTTATCAAAAAAGGATATCTCCAATTTTAAATTGAGAAAAGGGATGCCAATTGGTACTAAAGTTACTCTTCGTGGTGACCGTATGTACGAATTCTTGGATCGTCTTTTGGCTGTCTCTTTGCCACGTACACGTGACTTTAGAGGAATCAGTCCAAAAGGATTTGATGGTCGTGGAAACTTTAACCTTGGGATTAAAGAACACATCATCTTCCCAGAAATTGATATCGATAAAGTAAACCGTATTCTAGGTATGGACATCACGTTCGTTACCTCTGCAGAGACAGACGAAGAAGGAAATGCTTTATTGGATGCATTTGGATTCCCATTCATTAAAAAATAAGAAGAGATGGCTAAAGAATCAATGAAAGCGCGTGAGCGCAAAAGAGAAAGAATGGTAGCGCAATACGCCAAAAAAAGAGAAGCGCTAACCAAAGTACTTAAATCAGCAGATGACTCTGAGGAATCAGTTCAAGCGAAATGGGATGCTATGATGGCTATCCAAAAGCTTCCAGCCAACGGCGCGAAAGTTCGTGTTCACAACCGTTGCGGATTAACTGGTCGTCCACGTGGATATATGCGTCAATTCGGAATCTCAAGGGTAACCTTTAGAGAAATGGCTTTGGCGGGAAAAATCCCAGGAGTGAAAAAAGCAAGTTGGTAATTTATAGTTCAATTTAAACAAGAAAATGACAACAGATCCAATCGCAGATTTTTTAACCCGAATTCGTAACGCAAGTTCAGCAGGGTTGAAAATCGTTGAAATTCCAGCATCAAACACAAAAAAAGCAATGACGCAAATTTTGTTTGATCAAGGGTATATCTTGAACTATAAATTTCAAGATGATGACAAACAAGGTGTAATCACAATCGCCTTGAAATACAATCCTTCAACAAAGGTTCCTGCAATTACTAAATTGCAAAGAGCTTCTCGTCCAGGATTGAGAAAGTATAGCAGTGCTACTGAAATGCCTCGTGTATTGAATGGTTTGGGTATCGCTATCGTTTCTACTTCAAAAGGTGTAATCACCGACAAACAAGCAAGACAAGAAAACGTAGGTGGTGAAGTACTTTGCTACGTATATTAATCTTTAACAAGGAATAGAATGTCAAGGATAGGAAAATCCCCAGTAAACATCCCGAGTGGAGTAGATGTTAAAGTAGTGGATGGAACAGTGACTGTAAAAGGTCCGAAAGGCGAGTTGACGCAAGAAATGGATTCTTGTGTGACTATGTCTATCGAAGATAACACCATTACTTTCAGCCGCGAATCAGACGCCCCAGCTCATAGAGCAAAGCACGGTCTTTACCGTTCTTTGGTTCAAAACATGATTGTTGGCGTTTCAGAAGGGTACAAGAAGGAATTAGAAATCGTTGGGGTAGGATACCGTGCAACTGCAACTGAACAACAGTTGGAGTTGGCTTTGGGGTACTCTCACGCCATCATTATCGAATTCCCGAAAGAAATTAAGGTATCTGCAGATACCCAAAAAGGAAAGGCACCCGTAGTGACTTTAGAGTCTTACGACAAACAACTTTTGGGTCAGGCTGCTGCCAAAATTCGTTCCCTTCGCAAGCCAGAACCATACAAAGGAAAAGGTATCCGTTTTGTAGGCGAGGAAATAAGAAGAAAAGCTGGTAAATCTGCAGGTAAAAAATAATTAATTTCTAGGAATATGGCATTTAGCAAATTAAATAGAAGAGCAAAAATTAAAAGAAGAATCAGAAAGAAAATTTCTGGTACTTCTAAGGTGCCTCGTCTTTCGGTATATAGATCAAATAAGCAAATCTATGCACAAATCATTGATGATACGAAAGGCGTTACTTTGGCCTCTGCTTCCTCATACAAAAACAAAGCTGCTGATAGCGTAAGCAAAACAGAGCAAGCTCAAATTGTAGGAAAAGAGTTGGCTGAAAAAGCATTAAAAGCCGGTGTCGAGGCAGTTGTGTTTGATCGCAATGGTTACTTGTATCACGGTAGAGTTAAATCATTAGCGGACTCTGCAAGAGAAGGCGGATTAAAATTTTAATAGATGGCAGCAAAAACAGTAAACAGAGTAAAATCTGCTGATATAGAGCTTAAAGACAAATTAGTGGCGGTAAACCGTGTAACGAAAGTTACGAAAGGTGGACGTACTTTCTCTTTCTCAGCTATCGTTGTGGTAGGTGATGAAAACGGAATCGTTGGTCACGGTTTGGGTAAAGCAAAAGAGGTTACAGAAGCAATTACAAAAGGAATTGACGATGCGAAAAAGAATTTGATTCGCGTTCCAATCCTACGTGGTACTGTTCCTCATTCACAAAAAGGTAAATTCGGTGGTGCGGAAGTTCTATTGAAACCAGCTTCGGAAGGTACTGGGGTTATCGCAGGTGGTGCGATGCGTGCAGTATTGGAAAGTGTTGGTATTCACAACGTACTTGCAAAGTCTCAAGGTTCGTCTAACCCACACAACGTGGTTAAGGCAACTATCGAAGCTTTGGCGCAAATGCGTGACGCAGTAGCAGTAGCAAAACAAAGAGGGATCACTCTGGGTAAAGTATTTAACGGTTAATAGAAGGCAACATGGCTACAATTAAAATTAAGCAAGTGAAAAGCGCTATTAAACGTCCAGCTGATCAAAAAGCTACGATTAAAGCGTTGGGATTGAGAAAATTAAATCAAGTAGTAGAAAAAGAAGCTACTCCTCAAATCCTGGGTATGGTAAGAAAAATACAACATCTCATCGTTGTTGTTGAGTAGAACATTTTTAAATCGCATTTAAGATGAATTTACATAATTTAACTCCTGCAAAGGGGTCTGTAAAAAGTGGAAAAAGAATCGGACGTGGACAAGGTTCAGGTCGTGGTGGAACTTCCACAAGAGGACACAAAGGAGCAAAATCAAGATCTGGTTATAGCAAGAAAATCGGATTCGAAGGTGGTCAAATGCCTTTACAAAGACGTGTTCCTAAATTTGGTTTCAAGAACATTAACCGTGTTGAGTACAAAGCCATTAACTTGGACATTATTCAAAACTTAATTGACAAGAAAAACGTAACGGAAATCAATCCGGAAGTTTTGAAAGCCAACGGTTTAATTGGAAACAATGAATTGGTAAAAATCCTTGGTAGAGGAGAGTTAAAAGGTAAGATCAATGTAACCGCTCACAAGTTCTCTGAGACTGCAAAGTCAACAATTGAGGCTCAAGGTGGTAATTGTTCGGAAATCTAATTATCTTTGCCAACATTTTTGACGAATGAAGCGTTTTATACAGAATATTAAGAACATATGGAGGGTTGAGGAACTAAGGAAAAGAATACTCTTTACCTTAGGCCTTATCCTAGTTTACCGTGTCGGATCATTTATTGTCCTTCCTGGAGTTGACTATGCTGCTCTTGAAAGAGCACAAGAAGCTGGAGACCAAAATACTTTGGAAACCCTTCTGTCACTATTCTCTGGAGGTGGATTTACCAATGCTTCCATCATGGCATTAGGAATCATGCCTTACATTAGTGCGTCTATCATTATGCAATTATTAGGAATGGCTGTACCAGCTGTTCAGAAAATGCAACAAGAAGGCGAGTCTGGTAGAAAACGAATCAACAATTACACTCGAATTCTAACCATCGTAATTTGTGCTTTGCAAGCACCGGGCTATTTGGCCTTGTATGTGCAAAGTAAAGGTGCGATGCCGGTTGATGCTTCCACTTTCTGGTGGGCGCAAACTATCATTGTATTGGTAGCCGGATCTATGTTTGCCGTTTGGTTGGGAGAAAGAATCACTGATAGCGGAATTGGTAATGGTATTTCATTATTGATTACGGTTGGTATTTTGTCTCGCCTTCCTGCAGCTTTCACAGCTGAATTCGGTTTCGCATGGGAATCGGGTAACCTGATTAAAATTGTTTTGGAAATCGTTGCCTTCATGGTAGTGGTATTGGCTACAATCTTAATCGTTCAAGGTGTTCGCAAAATTCCACTAAACACAGCGAAAAAAGTAGTTGGTTCTCGTGCAGTTGATGATCAAGGTGCTCGTAATTATTTGCCTATTAAAGTAAACGCAAGTGGTGTTATGCCAATAATCTTTGCTCAAGCGATCATGACCATTCCGGTAATGATGTTCTCAGGCGGAGAAGGTGGTTTTATCCAGCGTACTTTAGGTGATGTTTACGGTATTAGCTACAACGTATTGTTGGCAGTATTGATTATTGTCTTTACGTATTTCTACACAGCAATCATGATCAATCCAAGCAAAATTGCGGACGATTTGAAGAAAAGCGGTGGATTTATCCCGGGCGTTCGTCCAGGTGAAGAAACAGCTGATTACATTGATACATTGGTTTCACGAATCACTTTCCCAGGATCTTTGTTCTTGGCTTTGATAGCAGTGATTCCAGCGATTGCAAAATTGATGGGAGTGAACGATGCATTTGCTATGTTCTTCGGAGGAACTTCATTATTAATTATGGTTGGTGTTGTTTTGGATACTCTACAACAAATCGAATCTTACCTTTTGAACCGTCACATGGATGGTTTGATGGAAGGAACAAGAATTCGTGGTAGAAGAACCCAAGGCGAACTTTCAGGATTTTAAGAAAGAAAATGGCAAAGCAATCGTCAATCGAACAAGATGGAGTAATCATCGAAGCCCTATCAAACGCAATGTTTAGGGTAGAATTGGAAAATGGACACGTTATTACGGCGCACATTTCAGGTAAAATGAGAATGTTCTACATTAAAATTTTACCAGGTGACCGTGTTAAGGTAGAAATGTCTCCTTATGATTTAACAAAAGGGAGAATCTCCTTCAGATACAAATAGGATTCGTCCTTAAAAAGTAAAAAAAATGAAAGTAAGAGCTTCAGTTAAGAAACGTTCTGCAGATTGCAAGATCGTTAAGAGAAAAGGAAGGGTTTATGTGATAAACAAAAAGAACCCGAAATTAAAACAAAGACAAGGGTAATATATAAGATATGGCACGTATAGCAGGAATAGATATACCGAAAAATAAAAGAGGTGTTATTGGTTTGACTTATGTTTTCGGAATTGGTCGTAGCAGAGCTAAGAAAATTTTGAACGAGAATGGAATCGATGAAAACATCAAAGTTCAAGATTGGAATGATGACCAATTATCAGCTATTCGTAATTCTATCAACGAGTTCAAAACAGAGGGTGCTTTGCGCTCAGAAGTTCAATTGAACATCAAACGTTTGATGGATATCGGATGCAATAGAGGGATTCGCCACAGAGCTGGTCTTCCGTTGAGAGGTCAAAGAACCAAAAACAACTCTCGTACAAGAAAGGGTAGAAGAAAAACAGTTGCAAACAAGAAGAAAGCAACTAAATAATAAATAGTAATAATGGCAAAAGCGAATCAAAAAAAGAAGAAGAATGTCAAAGTAGATGCATCGGGTGAAGCGCATATCCAAGCTACCTTCAACAATGTAATTATTTCTTTGACAAACAATGCTGGTCAAGTTATCTCTTGGTCTAGTGCTGGAAAAAAAGGCTTCCGCGGTTCTAAAAAGAACACTCCATATGCTGCTCAAGTAGCTGCTGAGGATGCTGCGAAAGAAGCTCATGACTTCGGATTACGTCGAGTGAAAGTTTATGTCAAAGGTCCTGGTGCCGGACGTGAGTCGGCAATCCGTTCTTTGCACAATTCTGGAATTGAAGTAACTGAAATTATCGATGTTACTCCACTTCCGCACAACGGATGTCGTCCTCCAAAACGTCGTAGAGTATAATCAAATTTTTAATCAGGAGAGTAACGGGTGTCGAAGGACTAGCCTTAATTCACAACCGCTCCAAATAAATAAGTAAAATGGCAAGATATATTGGCCCAAAATCAAAAATTGCGCGTCGATTCAGAGAACCTATCTTTGGACCAGACAAAGCGCTAGACAAAAGAAGCTACGGTCCTGGACAACATGGTCCAAACAAGCGTCGTGGTGGAAAACAATCTGAATACGCAATTCAGTTGGCTGAAAAGCAAAAAGCGAAATACACTTACGGAATTCTTGAGCGTCAGTTCTCGAACATGTTTGAGCACGCTTCTAGAATGAAAGGAATTACCGGTGAGAACTTGTTGATCCTTTGTGAAACTCGTTTAGACAACACCGTTTTCCGTTTGGGAATTGCTCCTACAAGAAATGCGGCTCGTCAGTTGGTAACACACAGACACATTACTGTAAATGGTGAGTTGGTAAACATTCCTTCTTACAATTTGAAAGTGGGTGATGTGATTGGTGTTCGTGAGAAGTCAAAATCATTGGAAGCTATTAGCTCGTCTTTGACAGCTAGCAACAAAAAGTACGATTGGTTGGATTGGAACAATTCAGCAATGTCTGGTAAATTGTTGAGCTTACCTGGTCGTGAAATGATCCCTGAAAACATCAAGGAGCAGTTGATCGTCGAATTATACTCGAAATAATAATTAACATATTGAAATCCAGCCAAAGGATCGGTACGACCTTCTTCAGTCTATCTTATCGCGCAACTGGAAACAATTAAAAGAAGAACAAAACACATGGCAATTTTAGATTTCCAAAAACCTGACAAGGTTATCATGATTCAGTCCGATCAACACCACGGACAATTTGAATTCCGCCCATTGGAGCCAGGATATGGTATCACGGTAGGAAACGCGTTGAGAAGAATTTTGCTTTCTTCCTTGGAAGGATTCGCAATTTCTTCTATCCGTATCGATGGTGCTGATCACGAGTTTGCAACCTTGAAAGGGGTAGTAGAAGATTTAACAGAGATCGTATTGAACTTGAAACAAGTTCGCTTCAAACAACAAATTGAAGGTACAGAATCTGAAACAGTTGTTGTTTCTATCACAGGTCAAGATAAAATGACTGCTGGTGATATTGGTAAATTCACTTCTGCATTCCAAGTTTTGAATCCAGATTTAGTGATTTGTAACATGGAATCTTCTGTTAAAATCGAAATGGAATTAACGATCATCAAAGGTCGTGGTTATGTTCCAGCTGATGAAAACAAAAGTGCCAATGCTCCTTTCGGAACTATTTCGATCGATTCCATCTTTACACCTATCAAGAATGTAAAGTATGCTATCGAAAACTTCCGTGTTGAGCAAAAAACGGATTACGAAAAATTAGTTTTGGATATCACAACTGATGGTTCTATTCATCCGAAAGATGCTTTGAAAGAAGCGGCAAAAATTTTGATTCACCACTTTATGTTGTTCTCTGACGAAAGAATTACGTTGGATAGCGAAGTGAAAGCGGAGACTGAAGAATTTGATGAAACTTCTCTTCACATGCGTCAATTGCTTAAAACAAAATTGGTAGATATGGACTTGTCTGTACGTGCCTTGAACTGTTTGAAAGCAGCAGATGTTGAAACATTGGGTGACTTGGTTTCTTACAACAAAAATGACTTATTGAAATTCAGAAATTTCGGTAAGAAGTCATTGACTGAGTTGGAAGACCTAGTTGACAACAAAGGCTTAACTTTCGGAATGAACGTTGCCAAATACAAATTAGACAGAGATTAATCTTTATAAAGAACTAAAATGAGACACGGAAGAAAAGTCAATCATTTAGGTAGAAAATCTGCCCACAGAAAGGCAATGCTATCTAACATGGCAAGCTCGCTCATTTTGCACAAACGCATCAACACAACAGTTGAAAAAGCTAAAGCTTTGCGCGTTTATGTAGAGCCGCTTCTAACTAGAGCAAAAACTGATTCAACTCACTCGAGAAGAACTGTATTCAGCTATTTGCAAAACAAAGATATCGTGAACGAATTGTTCCGCGAAGTCGCTCCAAAAATCGCTGACCGTCCAGGTGGGTACACTCGAATCATCCGTACTGGATACCGTTTGGGTGATAACGCTGAAATGTGTATGATCGAATTGGTTGATTTCAACGAATTGTACACGAATGAAGGAGTGAAGAAAACAACTCGTCGTTCTAGAAGAGGTGGTGCGAAGAAGGCAGAAGGTACTGCAGCATCAACTGAGGTTGAAGCTACTGAAGCTGCAGCTGAAACAACTGAAGAGTCAATTGACGCTCCAGCACAAGAGGATTCATCAGATGAGTCTTCTGAAGAAGAAAGCAAATAAGCC
>Ga0256303_1000050_pt1 | contig 15017 bp, 1 predicted proteins | sample ColtaT_26_FD_183717 | JGI IMG/M metagenome (GOLD analysis project Ga0256303, IMG submission 183717) | Metatranscriptome of freshwater microbial communities from Columbia River, Oregon, United States - Colum_Miss_RepC_8d (Metagenome... | ecosystem: Environmental > Aquatic > Freshwater > River...
GATGCCCTCACGATCGACAACAGTGACTTTTTTTTAGAGTCCTTCGCTTCCTCCCGTCGAGATCTACCAGACAGCCAGTCACCGCTACTGCTGGATCTTTCTTGTGAGATAAACGGTGTAGATTGTCGTGAAAATTACGATATGGATACTAATATCGACACCGACATTGACTGGGTCGGATCGGAAGGCAATAATAATAACATCAAACTGTATAATTCGGATAGGAGGAAATTTTTAGTGATCGACTCAATCGAACCTTCGGAAATTAAATCTTTGAACGACTCTTGGGTTTCTATTTTCGGCAGATATTTCAGTAATGACACTGTGTGTATCATTAACAATTCTTCCAAATCGGCATACTCATTTGTTTTATCGCCCACTTTGATGCAATGTTACGTATCAGTCGAAGACGTTTTGCATCTTTCGATCGTTAATATCTCGTTAATGGATGAGTCTTCTCGATTTTTTTCTATGAATTCCAAGACTTTATTTTTCGATTTTTCTGCTTATGACGACAAGCATATTCAGACTTCTGCAGGTTCAGCAGGCTCGGCTGATTCTGATCTATTCTCCGGCCAAGACTCGAGTGTACTAAGCCTTTGCTTACGTGGCGCGGACGGTTTGTGCAATGAAAATGACTCTATTAGTGTACCAGTGTCTGAGTCTGGCTCTGGATCTGGCTTCTATTATCTTGATTGCAACGATCCACTACACAGGTCTTGGGCAGCTCATTTGTCATCTGGATGGAAATCATCGTTGAAAAATTCTACCATCGGCAGCGATATTGACGAATACTCGTACTGTAGAAATGTAAATATTTCTTCTGCTTTGTATAAGAAGCACTCGTCATTCTTCCCAATCGATCTCAAGTCTGCAGGAAATGCTGACGTGGCAGTTGATGTTAGAGCTCACTCTCCAAATTACTTCATTTTTAATTCTAGTAGAAATCTTCTTAATATTTACGGCTCTACTTTTAGTCCTCAGGATAAGAGGTGGTGCATTCGAGTCAGCAGCAGAGTGGGTGAAGAGTGCACTGTTCTCTCGGGTTTTGTATTGCAATGCCCTGTAGACACTGGCTTGAAACCAGGGTATTGGAATTTTGATTTGCTACGTAACTGCGAGAATTCCGTGTATGCTGGCCAATTTTTCATCGTTTTTAAAGATCGCGAATCAAAGAATCCTGATGTTCTCGATCCTTTAGTTAAAGCTTTCGAGCCTCTTATGGGGCCTGTAACTGGAAGTACAGGCTTGAAGATTTATGGAGCTTCTCTTGGCCGAGTTACTGGTTGCAAATTTTTCAGTGTAGAAACTAGCTCCTCTAGTAGTAGTAGTAGTAGTAGTCGTCGTCTGGTTGGGGAGGAGGAGTTCGTTGTTCCTTCCGTCGTCTTAAGTGATGAGGCAGTGATGTGCAGTACTCCTGCTGTCAGCCGCGCGGGTTACTACAATATCGAGCTCAGTGTAATGAACTCGAGTTGGATCCCACTTAAGACACTATTCTTATTCCATTTGACGCCCATAGTTTCGCATGCTGTGAACTACATTCCATTCAATAACACTGTAATTTTACATGGCGACCTATTCCCTTTAAATAGCCAGGTTTTCTGCAAAGTTTCATTCTCTAATTCTGATGAATTTATTTATTCAGGACGGTATCTGAGCTCGCATCAAATTATGTGCTCCTATGGATATGGATTTTCTTCTTCTTCTTCTTCTTCGTCGTCGTCGTTTTTAAATCGGCAATACCCTGATGTGAAAATGGTGTCTATTTCTTTCAACGGTTTTAATTTTTTTAACGCGAAGCAGTTGTTTAGTGATGGAAAGTACCGACAGGACAACGATATTTCGCAACAGGTAGTTGGGATTAGGGCTAGTGGTCCTTTGGGCCTCGGTAGCGAAGCAGATGAAAAAGACTTTGAAAGATCTAAAGTCAATAATAATGGTCTCTATCGTAGCTTGGTTTGCGATGGTACTGGTGGATCAGTAGTACCGGTCTCCGTAAGATTTCCTTCATTCACCGCTGAATATCTATGTCAATTTAATGGATCATTTAGTGGAATTGCAGTTAAAATTAACGAAGATGAAGTTTTGTGCGAGATTCCATCACGTGCCCCAGGAATATACTCGTTGTCAGTGGTACCAAAGGAACATATGAATATGAATAATAATAGTAATAAAGATATTGATATTGGTCATAGTTTTACTACCGACGTGTACATAATTTGTTTGCTGCGGCCGCGCATCCTTAGCGCACAGGTGGGTTCTTTATCTCGTTATGACAGTATTAGTGAGTTTTCCTTTTCGATACAACTTTGACAAGGGAAGCAATGTTGTTTGTAAGTTTGACGATATTGTGACCCAAGCGTATATCCACTCTAAAGACAGTATCAAATGCCAATTTAGTTCAATAGTTCCTGGTCTACATGAAATCAGCGTGCTATTTTCAGATTTTAAAGCATTTAATATGAAAACTTGCATATCTAATAAAATTTTATTAGATGGATCGATGCTATTTAGTAACCAGACTTGCTCTTCTAATTCTCTCAAGGAAAATGCCCTTGTAATTCCTGATGATGTATCTTGGATGAATTTAGATATTATTTCCGTAAAGCCAACGGAAGTCTTGGCTATTCAATCCAATAATATCGAAGTTGTAATCGAAAGAATTGATATGACTCTTACTTACAACTGTTTATTCGACGACATTAAAACTTCAGCGATGATTGTCGGACCCAAGAGACTTGCCTGTCCGAGCCCTATTTCTTATGCACACGTTGCTAATTTGCAAATTGTGAGCTCCAATGGGGCCAAGTGGTGCTGTAAGTCATTCACTTTCCTGCCGCACATAGTTCTAAGAAGCGTATACCCTGCCGTTGTGAGTTCGTTTGGTGACGATTTAATAATTTTGCATTTAAATCGAATTCACGCTGATTATATTTCATACTTCTGTCATATCGGTTCATATGTAACCGAGGCGCACTTCATCGACAAACAGTCTGTCTCTTGCATGACCCCGATGCTCGCTACACCTGAGTATGAGGTTACTGTGTCGCTAGGAACGAAATTCGAGACTTGGTCTAATTCGATTGCCGTAGGCATTTCTAAAGAGACGGAGGTGAGGAGCATCGTCCCATCTCGCGGCTCAATCAATGGAAGTACAATTGTCACAGTGAAATCTTCGATCCTACAATATTACCGCACTCCCCGTTGTAGTTTTGGCGACTCATCATATGTGCCTCTGGTTGTTGATTCTGCGAGCAAGACGCAGGGAATTTGCAAGACTCCGGCTCACAAGGACGGCCCCATCGACCTCTATATCGTTGACATTGATGGCAGCAATTCCTCGATTTCGAGCGCTTACATTGGTCAATTCTTTTTTGAAGTGCCCGCTGAAGTCTTCTCTTCCGACCCTACTATTATTCAGTTCAATAAAGTTAATGAGGTTTTAGTATACGGCTCTCATTTCCGTGATTCAAATGCTCTAAAATGCATCGTCAACTCGAAAGAATTGACTCCAGCGCGTTGGATTTCATCCAATGTTGTAATGTGCGATGTATTAGTCAACTCATCGACGGCTTCGTCTTTGTCTTTAACTGTATCTAACAACGGAGTTGATGTTTTTTCAGCGGTAAAAGTTGCTATTCAACATTTCGATGTTTCTGTAGTTGCGCATCCACTCTCTGGGTTTTCCGCCGGCAACACACCTGTAACTATCAATTTCCGCTACGATTCCACCGAGTCCATGTATTGCAGGTTTGGATCGATAGTAGTACCGGCCTTCATCACAGCTCCCAGGTCGTACATATGCACCACCCCTCCTTACTCTGCGGGGGCTGTTGATTTTGCCGTTTTCGATGCTAGTGGAGACATGTTTGCTGACAAATTTTTGTTTGTTGACTTGCCAATTATCAAGGCCGTTAAACCTACTGTAATTCTCAGTAACTTTTTGCAAAATGTTACTATCGTAGGAGAAAATTTCAATAGCAATATGTCTATCGCTATTCTGTCTAATAATAATAATGCTAATCAATTCTACCCAGTCAAACTCCCAAATAGCTCTAAATGCACTTTCATCTCATCTACAGAATTTTTCTGCCAGATATTTTCAACTGGGAATAATGTTTCAGACGTGCAATTCGATTTAAGCTGTAATATGGGAGGGGATTATGTAAGGAGAATTTCTGTAATCCAAGTGATCGCTCCTGTAAATGTGTTATCAGTGCTTCCTTTGTTTGTTTACAATGTTGGTGGGGGTCGTATCATTATGAATTTAGAGTCACAATATAACAGTTTCGGCTCTCGATGCAAGTTTACCCACGGTACCAATACTTACTACTCCGATACTTCCTTTATTAACAATAGGACTATTTCTTGCTTAGTACCTACTATGTCGATTGACGACTACGAGATTCAAATTTCTTTGGAACAAAATGGTTACCAGATAACCCATCCTTACCGTGCTCGCGTGATTCAGCGCCCTATCGTGAGCCAAATAACACCCGACGTGTTGATCACCAGTCAGATGGGCGTTGTTGATATTTTATTCGAATATCCCGTCGCTGAGAACTTGATGCTTTGTTCACTAGGGGATTCTAAGTCCGAGTTTTTGTGGATCAATCCCAGGCTTGGTAGGTGTGCTATATATCCTCCGCTATCTGGAGTCCATGAATTATACATTACTAGTAGTGATTACGAGTTAAGTCCAATTATATCATCAAAAACTATTAATGTTGTTGATAGACCTTCTGATTTGGTTCTTAATTCTAGCTATGCCCTTAGCTACGTGGATGTAATAGTCAACATATCGTCCACATCCTGCGGTTTACCGAGCAATCTGTATTGCTCAATCGATGAATCGCTAATCAAATCTGTCGAGATCATACCAAAATGCGCTTTGTCTTGCAGGATTCCTGCACAACCTTCCGTCCAAGACGTAACATTGAGGCTTTGCCTCGATAAGAAATGCGATATCGACGTGTTTAGCTCGAAACTCGATATATTGAAATCGATTACCGTGGTATCGATATCCCCCAGCGTAGGGCCTGTTATCGGAGGCACTAGTATCAATTTGTTCGGACAGGGATTTCTTAACGACCCTTCTTTGAGATGTGTGTTTGATAATTCGCAAACAACTTTAGATAGTACTGTTAGTGTGTATTCACCTTCTAGAGCCAGTTGCATAACACCTAAACATGCGGTCGGCCTCGCTAAAATTGCAATTTATCGCAATGGACTCGATGTATCATCACATTCAAGTTTTGCTTCATTTCGATATGAGACGCTGCTCACTATCAGCAAGATTAGCACTAAATACATTTCCTCTCGTGGAGGCACTAATGTCTATTTGGAAGTCCCACATATTTTGGTTGATAATTACGAGTGCAGATTTGAAGATAAATGGGTTATTGCTTCTGTATTGAATTCAAGTACTTTACTGTGCTCTTCTCCCGCAATTGACAGTATTTTTAAATCTGTATCGTTTTCAGTGGCGCTTGATAGAAACGATTTCACTAACACCATTGATCTGCAGGTATATACTGCTCCCAATGTTGTACATGTTGATCCATCTGTAGTTTATTCTAGTTTGCCATCACAAAAATTCTCTTTCTACTTTGATTCGGATATTAAAGGACAGTCTTTTTCTTGCGCAATTGAGAATTACATCGGTACGTTTGAAGTGGATGACCACTTTGGAATTTGCCATTTTTTCGACCGGTTGGAGTTATTTGGAGAGAAAATGCTGAAGCTTTTGTCTTACAATCTCGTGTTAGACTCTTTTCCAGTTGTATTTCGCCAATATTCTATCATTCATCAAGTCTCTCCTCTACAAGGTTTGGCGGGAAAAGAAGGCTTCTTGACGATTAGATCACTGGAGCGAATTACTCTAGAATCCAATTTGTTGTGTTGCTATGTTGTAGGGTCTGATCAGTATAACACTAGAACTTCAATTACTTCAGAGTTTACAGTTAACTGCCCCGTGCCTAAATTTGCCAAGACTGACACTGATATTGCATACTTGCAAATTGGTCTTTCTGGAAATGATGGAAATTGCGTTTTGAGTGGTTTTAAGTATAAGGTTTTAGAATTGCCTCATGTTGTTTCTGCAACTCCTACTTCCGGACCTGTTGTAGGAGGTACCTCAGTTGAAATTTCTTTCGCAGATGTACTCGAGTCGACTATCATCTTCTGCAAGTTTGGTGACTATTCGTATCGCGGCCAGGTCGTTGGAGGGTCGACCGTGCTTTGCATAACTCGGCCATCGCAAGTAGGTTTGGTCGAAATCGAGTTGTCCATCAACGGCCAGGAGTTCCTTCCTATTGGTCGCACTTTTGAATTCAATTCACTGAAGCCTATCGCTGAATTTAATTGGTACCCCTCCGTCGAGCCTGCCATCTACTTCCTAAGTCCTGCAGCGACGGCCTCGGGAAGATCGAATGTGGTGAAGGTGTTTGGCGTCAATTTCTTGCTTGGCTGTAAATGCTGGATCGGCGATGCCATTGCTGTTGACACGCGGTGGATCACTGCAGGGGAGCTAGATTGCGTCACCTACGCTCACACTCCTGGAATTGATAGTCTCTATATTATAAACCCAGGGGGGAATCAGTCTAAGGTCGTTGATATCGACTTTACAGTCACCCCTGTTTTAGATATGTCGAGGGATGTTTATCCTCCTATAGGCTCCCGTAAATTTGAGTCTGAAATTACTGTGTATGGTAATAATTTAGATACCTTGAAGGGTTCGATCTATTGTTTAGTCGGCGAGGAATGGTCGCTTGCCTATAAGATTACCGAATCCTCAGTAAATTGCATAGCGAGGCCCACTGTCTACTCCGGCAAAGTTGATGTAAAATTAGCAGATTCAAACAAGAATTTCCTACCTGGAAACTCTGTATTCCAATACGTCGAAGATCCCTTAATATTCGACGCACAGCCCAGCTCTGGCACCAAAGGCACGGAGCTTCTCGTCCGCGGAAGAGGTTTCATCCGCGCTCTTGGCTTGAAATGCTTGATAGGCGATATTGAGGTTCCCTCAACAATACTTTCTGACACCGTAGTGTTTTGCTCCATACCAGATATGGCCCCCGGTACTTATATCGTTTCTCTACGGCTGAATGATTACTATAGTATTAGATCGGGTATTTTGTTCGAATATTTCGCACCCATTAGGCTCAGTCATTTGTGGCCTCTGAACGGTCCAGCGCTTAGAGGAAATACGATGGTTTCTATATATGGAAATGGATTTCCTGTGACCACCGATGTATTTTGCTTGTTTGGTGATAACATGGTCTCGGCGTATGTATTTTCCGATGAATTAGTTAAATGTCGAGCGCCTTCTCACATTCCAGGAAGTGTAAGAGTGTCTTTATTTGCCGACGGTCAATTACTGCATGCCCGGGAGTCTAGTCTAGAGTTCACTTATGCATACGATATTTCTGTCGATAAGATTACGCCTGAAACAGGTTACACGTCAGGAGGATACTTTGTCTTTGTCTTTGGAAGTAATTTCTTAAACACTTCGTCGTTGGGGTGCGCATTCGCTGATATGAAAGTGAGAGCCATCTTCTTATCGAATACTTCGCTCGTTTGTCTCGCTCCCTCTCCTCTGGGTCGATCGGCTTTGAAGGACTATTCAAACGTCATGCTTGAAGTCACAAATAACGGATATGACTACACAGAGAGTAAAGTTAAATTCATGTATAACGAGCCGTGTGATTCAGGCTTTTTTTGCCCTGGTATGTCTAAGCATTTATGTCCAAATGGAACTTATTGTCCCATCAACTCGAGAAATTACACTTTATGTCCGCCTGGGTTCTTCCAGCCCCGTGAAGGTCAGCGCGACTGCATTTCGTGCCCGGTTGGATATATATGTCCCGACTCAGGATTGAGTCGCCCGATTATTTGTCCCGCTGGTAAGATTTGCGACACTATGGGTCTTATGAACTCGAAAATTAGTTGTCCTATGGGAATGTATTGCCTTAATGGTACTAAATCGACTTCTTATTCACAATTTGAAAACATACCTGGTTACGATGGAGGTGAAGTTTGGCAGAAAGATTATGTGACGTATGTCGTTTCCTTTAATTCATCTTCCTACGACTGGTCCTATCGCACCTGGCCAGCTCCAGCTGTTGGCAAGTCCCGTCCCCTGCATCCTCCCGAGGCCCACTGCGATGGTTTAGACTGCTTTCCTGGCTCTTTGAGCGTTCTCGCCGAGGCTCCTTTCCCTTGTCCGCTCGGCTTCTACTGCCGCACCGGGGTCGGTTCTCAAATTCCCATTCCCAAGAACTTCAGTACCCCCCAACGATGCTTCGACGGGTTCTTTTGCCCTAGGGGATCGAAGAGCCCTGAGGGCCAAGGTCCTTGTCCTTATGGATACTTTTGTCCCACCCAAATGGATGCAATTATCTGCCCTAGAGGGCACTATTGTCCCGGAGTAGGAAACAGAGCGCCCATCGAATGCTATCCCGGTACTTTCAACCCTTACGAAGGCATGGCTAATTGTACCGTATGTCCTACCGGTCATATTTGCCCTGGTTGGGGCATTTTGTTACCAGAATCATGCCCGGCTGGATTTATTTGTATGTCCCTGGGTTTATCATACCCTGTAGTGCTATGTCCTCAGGGATACTATTGCAACGAAGGCACCTTGACATTGGACCCATCTGACCCTACTTCTTTGAAACCTTATTCGTGCCCTAAAGGGGTGTTCTGCTTAGGGGGGGTGTTTAGCGTAATAACCGTGGAGTGGATACCCTCTCAAACGTTTGGATCAACCCATGCCCAGCTCTGCAACGAAGGCACGTATTGCCAAGCGTCGGCCTATTTGTCTTCTGGGTCAGGTTTGTGTTTCTTGGGTCATTATTGTCCACCCAATTCATCTTTCCCGATTCAAACTCCCATTGGAAATTTCGCAGCTTCTCTTGGATCTGTGGCGCCTGTCTTGTGCTATCCTGGAACATACGCACCATTGCAGTCTCAAATCGATTGTTTAACATGCCCGTCTGGACATTCCTGCTCAGCTTACGGTACTTACAAACCTACTATCTGCCTAAAGGGAACATACAGATCTCAAGTAGATTCCGTCACTTGCACACCATGTCCATCAGGAACGTATTCATATGAAATTGGCGCCGCGGATATCTCGATGTGTCTTCCGTGTCCTAATGGAAGAATATGCGCCGAGCAGAGAATGTCCACTCTTAAGTCGAGTCTTTCTTGCCCTGCTGGATTTTTGTGTGGATACGGCGCAGACCGATCGCGTCAGTTTACACACCCCGCACCTGCAGGATATCATGTTCCGCAAAATACGATTCCGAAGTATCAGTATAAATGGTTTTGTCAACCCGGCTATTATTGTCCTAGAGGAACCGCGTCCGATCTTCAATTCCGGGCCAAATGTTCGGTAGGGTACTACTGTCCATTGGGCACTCCAGTAGGGACGGCGAGGGATACCAAGTGCCCCCAACTCACCATCTCTTTCTCTGGTTCAGCGATTCTTGAAAGTTGCAGAATCAGCGAGGTCGATGTATGCGATAAATATAGGACTGAGAAGTTCATTCCTATGCAGGATGTAACTTACTACAATAAATACTCATATAACGCGCTTGATATGCCGTTGCAACTGTCTTACGATTCAAACGTCAATTCTCCAGACCCCACAGGCGAAATTCAGGTCGTTCGAAAGATTATGCCAATTAACGTATCTGCGTCGAGCCCCTTTTGGCGCAATGATACGATTGAGGCCTTCAGAGTCTGTCCTCTATACGGCTCGAGCAATCCGAAAAAATGGTATAAAGAGAAGTATTACGAATTTATAGAAGATCTGAATCCTCATTGGTCCGGGGTGTCTTGGAACAACCCGTGGGATCCGCTCCCTACTGTCACGAGGAATACCCCAGACGGCGGCGAGCAAGGAAGATATGACACCCCTCTGATTCAGGTAGTGGGGCGGAATTTTCAAGATACCAAGGCTAATTTCTGCAAGATTAGAGCGTGCGTTTCTGCAAATATGGGTCAACATCCCCGACGATGCAAGAATCAGATCAAGGCTCCTACGAAGGAAGATTTGGCAATCGGTGGTATCATGTCCGCGATGACCTATGTGACGAAGGCTCGGTATATTAATCCTTTTAGAATGGAATGCGAATTGCCTGAATTTATATTTGATGAAGAATTCAACCCAACTTTCGAACAGAACAATTATATCTGCAATTATACTACCAAGTTCGGCAAAATTGCCTCTGCTTCGGATTACTCGAGCTCAAACTACACGTACATTAGACCTTGCGACTCGCTTGATTTTTGCCAAAATAAGCCATTGGCGGGCCAAGAAATGTTTCTATCGCTTACATTTCCCTGCACAGTTTCTGAAATTTATTACGGAATTTGCTCTAATATTCCAGAGCCTGGATACATGATGAATCCGTGTTACTCCACTGAAGTGGCTGTAGAGGTCACAAACGATGGTGAGCATTATAGCGGAGGCATAGACTTAAATGGTACTGCAATACAGTCAACAGTTAAATATAATCTGATGCCTGATGGGACTGTTCAAAGAATTTATAGAAACTACAAGAATTTCACCGTCAAATCAACTTTCGCGGTGTTTACATATGTTGACGATCAATACTTTTATAACAATCCGGAAATTCGGGAGATGGAGCGCTTCTATTGTACTTTGCCGAAATACTCCGAGGAGGGACCTCGAGAGAGAGAGCAAGGCTTCTTTAGCCTCCAGGCACACAGCGTCGCCCACGTGGCCATAAACTTCGATCACATCCCGGATGATCTGATATACAATGAACATTATAAGATCGCTCTGTACATCGAACCCAGCCGATGTGCTGATGAGTTGTGCTCTACCGCTCGTGTCAGACTATCGCCAGAAGAATTTCTGCCATGCAGAACCGCTAAACAATTGTCTCCTTGGTTCGAGGATGTACGTGTTAAGAAAAACATCAGAAACAATATTACAATCTACGCACTTGATGACTTAATATTCAGGGTTGAAATTCATATCATGTATGGCTTGTTTTTATCTTACGAGCACTTGTTTAGAAATACCACCAATGTCATTGTTGCAGAACCGCTGCGGGTTAAATCTTTCATCGGCCTACCCATGGATCTACTTAATGCTAGACGTTTATCGCAATACATTTCTTTCGAGAGAAGATATGTAACTATGCACTACATTTTTTGCGCAGTTTATTATAAATCGTCAACATTAGAGATTTCGCAAGCGCTCAACATGCCGCCGCGCTACCAGAGCCACGAAAGGGGTCGAGCTCTAATCATGTTTAACGTTTCAAAGGATAGTGACACTGTATATGTCCGTATCGACCCGTACGAAGAAGTAAACTCGGGCACGCAATTCTGGGATATGCCCGCCTCAACTAATGACGAGTCAAAGGAAATGTTGGATGCATATTTTGAAACTTTTCATGAAACATCATACGACCCGGTGAACGGGTATCTGTTCAACTTCCAACAGATGCTACTCCCATATCTCCCATTTTTCTCAAATTGCCATACATTTGATTCATATATTCCTATTTGGCTTTTATTTGAGGGCCAGGAGTGCGAGCTTCCTGCTATTCTACCAGAAAGTTTGCTCTACCGCTTCAAGTTTCCGGCTTTGCCCAACCAAGATGATCTTAGATTCGTTGGCCCTTTTCAATTCATGGAGAATCCAATCGCTGATTTCTGCACTCGAAGCTTGAAATGTCATTACGAAGAGGTGTTGGAAGGGCAAGACAATACTTATCGGTGGTTCGAAGCACCTACTGGATCAGGACTTTTCGACTTAATTCGCGAGCCCATCGACTATAGTAATTACACAGGCAGACTCAATGATGCGGCTGTTTCCGAGGTTGATGGTGGGGGAGCAGTGGGTGTTAACTACTATGCTGCTCTAACAATGGACAACTTTATTTCTGTAACATACGATCACTCAATGGGTGATGCCATCTCAGGATGTAATTATCAATGCTTCGCTCGTGTTTTCTTGTTAGACGTGCGGTATTATCAGGTTGATGCCTTCTCCAAGCGAATCGTGTTGGCGTCGGTGACAGGCGATTTGTATGATTTCGACCAAACGAACAAAGAATACGAATTGCAAGTATTCTATTCTGCCCTGGGTTGGTTCGATCTAATCATGAATTTTTCGTACGATATCGTCATTTTCTCAGTTATTTTCTTAATTTTAGGTATAATAACAATTTGGATCACATGGTTATGTTGGCTCATTTGCCGAATCTGCACTAATTTAGAGAACCCTCCTGAATTGAAAACGTTTGGAGTTTGGGTCCTCATCGTCCCACCGCCAGCCGCTGGGGTTTCATTAGCGATATTGCCTATCTGGATTTTGACCTCTTTTGGCAACTATGTAGTTAACGGTTACTTTTACACTAATCCAAATTTACCGCTCCAATCTCTTCCTGGGACGCAAGACCTTGATATGTACCCTCTTAACTATGCAGACTTGGGTGCCACTTTAGAGGAGACTATCTTAATCCCTGAAGATCAGATGCTGGCTCGTAACGGTAGAATCGGATCAGTTTTTGTAATCATCGCATTTTGCTGCTTCACGAGTGCTAGTAATATGTATTTTCCAAAGCCGGAATCTAAACGAGAGCTCTCCATTGCTAGACGTCGATCGGATTTGGCTTCTAAGGAGGACATTTGGATGCCTGTGTTGTGGAAAAAAGCAAATTTAATATTTTCTTCAATGACTATGGGCATTTTCCTTGTGCTTCTTGTCGAGTTCTCGTATTGGGGTGGTTTTGGTACATACATTTGGGAGATTATAGTCGTCATGACAGGCTTAGGTATCGCATTTGACAGTGTAATTCAGCATCAGTTGCAAGATGCGATCTTGATGGCGCCGCTGCAAACTGGATGGGCTTTTGCCACTCAGCTCGTCACATTCGGTTCTCCAGATTTTCTTGCATTTTTGCTCTCGTATTTCGTCGGAATCGGCGTCGGTATTCTCGAACGAGTCTTCCTAGAGTCGTATCTCGGAATGATCGGCAGCCTAATCGGAGCTGTTTTTGGTGTTATTTGGAAAATAGTTAAATTTTTGATTCCTAAGTATGTTCAAAAGCAGTTAGGCATTGTTCAAGAAGAAAAGAAAGCCGTTGTGGAAAAGGACTACTCGAAGCGAGAGATTGAAGGCGTCGTTGATACTGGTGAAGACTCCGAATCTGTTGAGCCCATTATTGACGCATACTCTAATATCGTATGCGATACCATGATCCTGTATTATTTCCCTTACTTTGTGTATCTTATGATGCAATTTAGGGTCCCCATCGGACTTCCAGAAAAATACGGCATCAGACAGTCCGATATGTTTATTTATCTTGTATTCCAGATTTTCCTCGTCGCTTTCGTTCCTTTCGCTGATATATTGAACTTTTCTCAGATGGAGTTGTTCCACGGGTGGCGTGTGTATGAGTATTTGGTATATAGTAGATACAGATTCCTACAGAGAGAGTGCAGATGGAAAGGCATGGAGGATTCCTTAGATGAGTGTATCGAGGAGAACATGCGAAAGATCGATCAAATGTGCTTTTCCTCGCAATATTACTTCATGTTGACGATCCAAGTCAATGGAATCATCTACATTATCCTTGCATTTGAATGCTGGTTGACAGCTGGATACAGCCCCTTTTCGGATGCTGGATTTCCATTGCTCGTAGTTGCAGTCGTTTTCATGTATTTGATTGTAGAATATGGCATGACACAAGTTGCTGCCGTTTTGAAGATCTGGAAGATCAAACATGAGAACACTGATTGGCATCTGATCCACGTTGACGAAGAGGACCTAGATGTGCCCGGATGGGAGGAAATTAAGGGGGCGTCTCACGATGCTTATTTGATGAATCAAAGGATAACAAGCGAAACTTTCCGCTACAAATTCTTGAACTACAATAGAACTTGGTTGATTAACCAGCTTCCTTCGCTCTTGACCCCCCGAACACTCCGACGTTCTAGGCCTTATTTGATAAATCAATTCGCTCGAATTATCAACTCTAGAAAGGACAACGTGTCTGATGATAGTGATACTGGTGACAAGAATTTCGGCCCTGTTGCCTTGACTCAGGGATCTAGAAATGTAATTCGTTGGTGGTTGGGGAAAGCCAGAAGGCGTTTAAAGCTCAGGAGGATCGTTGATCCTTTGGTGCGTCGAGCCCGGGGGGCCGAGTGTGAGCAGTGTCTCTCCCGCAAACAGCTGCAGATCGACTATGAGATCAGCCTCGATCAGATGGCGGATATGTACGACAAGACGTATCCTGGAGATGAAGAAGTCGATCAAGTGCAATGGAAGGCGTTCTGGAATAATAACCAACGCTATCATACCACTTGTTTGGCTTGTCTCACCAAGAAGAAAGAGATGGCAGCGTTCCACGCCTCCAGAGGGGCTACCGACTCTGTTCTAATGGACGATACCCAAGAGGATTACCCCGATTGGGGCCCGATCTACCTCTCGGCTTCGTCAAAGGCTATCCTTCTCAATTGGTATAGGAAGGCGCAACGAATGCGACAAGGCAAGCGCGGCAAGCCTAGGCGCGAGAAGGTGGTCAAGAATGTGTCCGACGACGAGGGCGATGATGTGCCGCCGTCGTGGGCAAAGGCGTCGCTTGATATTTCAGACTCCACCGTCGCTATTGCTATCAAATGGCTCCGTACCGCACGTGCCCGTATGCAGAAAAAGGGCGGTAAGGGCGCTGGCATTCGCGAGATTGACGACGATGAGCGTGATCCAGGCCAATTTAAGTCCGGGCTTAAGAGTAAGAACTTGAGAAAGTAAAGTTACGTTAGGTTAAGTTAAGTTAAGTAAACGGACGTGTTGACAAAATTTACAGAACATTGCAAGAATATAAAAAAGACATAATTAAAAAGAAGTTGTAAACAAAACTTGAGTTAGATTTACACAATATTTATATGATATTATAATTGAAATCTTATTATTATTTTTTATTTTATTTTATTTACAATAAAATTTAAATAATGGTTTAAGC
>Ga0256303_1000062_pt1 | contig 14313 bp, 28 predicted proteins | sample ColtaT_26_FD_183717 | JGI IMG/M metagenome (GOLD analysis project Ga0256303, IMG submission 183717) | Metatranscriptome of freshwater microbial communities from Columbia River, Oregon, United States - Colum_Miss_RepC_8d (Metagenome... | ecosystem: Environmental > Aquatic > Freshwater > River...
GCCGGGGGCTATCCAAACGAGCAACGGCACGGGGATTGGGCCTGTCCCGATCCGTGTAGCGGTATGGCCTGAAGCGGCCTGGCCGAGACCGGGAGCTGGCGGGACGCATCCAGGACGTCAGTCAGCAATATGGTGCATTCCAGCCCCCACTATCTCGACCGAAGTACATTTGAAACAGACAACCACGCCTCCAAAACAAAAAAGGGCGCCTGCAGGCGCCCTTTCGTTACGCAAACGAGAAGCTAGTTGGCTTCCGCATTGGCAGCGACCGGGCGGTCAACCAGTTCCACATACGCCATGGGAGCGTTGTCACCGGCACGGAAGCCACAGCGCAGGATGCGCAGATAGCCACCCGGGCGCTTGCTGAAGCGCGGACCGAGATCCAAGAACAGCTTCTGGACGGCGTCGCGATTGCGCAGACGGTCGAACGCGATGCGGCGGTTGTGCAGCGAGTCTTCCTTGGCGCGGGTGATCAGCGGCTCGATCTCGCGGCGCAGTTCCTTGGCCTTGGGGACGGTCGTCTGGATCAGCTCGTGCTGAATCAGGGAGGCAACCATGTTCTGCATGGTGGCCTTGCGGTGGGCGGTGGTGCGGCCGAGACGGCGGCCGGAGACTTTGTGGCGCATGGCTTAGATTCCAGTCTTATGGCTTAGGCCGAGGCTTTCGGCGACGACCAGTTGTCGAGCTTCATGCCCAAGTCGAGATCGTGACCCTTGAGGGCTTCCTTGATCTCGTTGAGCGACTTCTTGCCGAGGTTCGGCGTCTTCATCAGCTGGGTCTCGGTGCGCTGCACCAGATCGCCGATGTAGTAGATGTTTTCGGCCTTGAGGCAGTTGGTCGAGCGCACGCCCAGTTCCAGCTCGTCGATCGGGCGGAATAGGATGGGGCTGAGATCCTTCTTGCCACCGGCGACCGCCACGGTCTCTTCGGCTTCGAGGCCGACGAAGATGGTGAGCTGGTCACGCAGGATGCGGGCAGCCTGGCGCACCGCTTCAGCGGCATCGACGCCGCCATTGGTGTCGATGTCGAGGATCAGCTTGTCCAAGTCAGTGCGCTGCTCGACGCGAGCGCGCTCCACCGAGTAGCTGACCCGACGAACCGGGCTGTAGGAAGCGTCGAGCTTGAGCATTCCGATGCCCACGCCCTCTTCTTCCGGACGCGCCAGGGCGGGCTGGTAGCCACGGCCACGGGTCACGCGCAGAGTCATGTTCAGCTTGCCGCCCGTGAGGTTGGCGATCACCAGCTCCGGGTTGACGATCTCGATGTCGTGATCGAGCTGAATGTCGCCGGCGGTCACTGGGCCCTTGCCGGACTTCGACAGGGTCAGGGTCGCGCTGTCACGCGAGTGCATGCGGATGGCGACGTTCTTGAGGTTCAGCAGCACGTCGAGCACGTCTTCCTGCACGCCTTCGACCGCGCTGTACTCGTGAACCACGCCTTCAATCTGGACTTCGGTGATCGCCGCGCCGGGGATGGAGGACAGCAGGATGCGCCGCAGCGCATTGCCGAGGGTGTGGCCGAAGCCACGCTCCAGCGGCTCCAGGGAAACGCGCGCATGGTTCGGACCGAGCTGTTCGACCTCGACGTTACGCGGTTTGAGCAAATCGTTGACGATACCCTGCATGGGATGACCTCTAGAAAATTCTTAGAAAACCAGTGCGGCGGCTATCGCTTACTTGGAGTACAACTCAACCACTAGGTTTTCGTTGATGTCCGGCAGGATCTGGCTGCGCTCCGGCAGGGATTTGAAGGTGCCCTTGAGCCCCTTCTCGTCGACGTCCAGCCACTCCGGCAGGCCGCCCTGGGCGGCCAGCGCCAGAGAAGAGGCGATGCGGGTCTGGTTGCGCGACTTCTCGCGGATCGAGACCACGTCGCCAACCGCAACCTGGTAGGACGGGATGTTGACCGATTTGCCGTTGACTTCCACCGACTTGTGACCAACCAGCTGACGGGCCTCGGCGCGAGTGGAGGCGAAGCCCATGCGGTAGACAACATTGTCCAGGCGCGCTTCCAGGAAGTGCACCAGGTTCAGACCGGTGGCGCCCTTCGCGGTGGTGGCCTTGAGGTAGTAGTTGCGGAACTGGCGCTCCAGCACTCCGTACATGCGCTTGAGCTTCTGCTTTTCAGCGAGCTGCAGAGCGTAGTCCGAGAGGCGGGTCTTCGCCGCGCCGTGCTGGCCGGGGCGGGTTTCCAGCTTGCACTTGGTTTCCAGACTGCGGGCGCGCGACTTGAGCAGCAGGTCGGTGCCGGCACGGCGGGACAGCTTGCACTTGGGGCCGATATAACGAGCCATGATCGATTCCTGTTACCTGGGCCTTAGACGCGGCGACGCTTGGCCGGACGGCAGCCGTTGTGGGGGATCGGGGTGACGTCGGAGATGTTGGTCACCTTGAAGCCGGCCGCGTTCAGGGCGCGCACCGCGGACTCGCGGCCCGGGCCGGGGCCCTTGACCAGCACTTCCACCGTCTTCACGCCATGCTCGGCAGCCGCGGTCGCGGCACGTTCGGCGGCAACGCCGGCGGCGAAGGGCGTGGATTTGCGCGAGCCCTTGAAGCCGCAGGAACCGGCCGTCGACCAAGACAGGGCGTTGCCCTGGCGGTCGGTGATGAGCACGATGGTGTTGTTGAACGACGCGTGCACATGCACGACTGCATCGCTAACGTTCTTCTTAACCTTCTTGCGCTTGGCGGCAGCGGCAGCTGCGGCGGATTGTGGGGCGGCCATAGGGCGTCCTTAAACTGACTGGTTACGACTTCTTGTTGGAGGCGACAGTCGCCTTACGCGGACCCTTGCGGGTACGGGCGTTGGTACGGGTACGCTGGCCCCGGACCGGCAGGCCACGACGATGACGCGTGCCGCGGTAGCAGCCCATGTCGATCAGCCGCTTGATGCTCATCGACACTTCGCGGCGCAGATCGCCTTCGACGATGTACTTGCCGATTTCGGCACGCAGCTTGTCGAGCTCGGCCTCGGTCAGACTCTTGATCTGAACCGACGGGTCGATGCCCGTCGCTTCGCAGATCTTCTTGGACCGGGTCGCGCCGATGCCATAGATCGACTGAAGCGCGATCACCGTGTGCTTCTTGTCGGGGACATTGACGCCCGCGATACGTGCCATGTTCGACTTCCTTCAAGCGCCAAATAAAAGGGCGCGGATTGTAAAGAAAACTCTTGACTTATTCAAACGGCAACGCCCTTGGCATCGCCGGCACAGCTGAATCTCTTACCCTCGCCGGTGGCCAGTTCAACCCATTCGGGCCGACCCAGCCGAGCCGCGGTGGCCTTAGCCCTGACGCTGCTTGTGACGCAGGTCGGAGCAGATCACCCGCACGACCCCATTGCGGCGCACCACCTTGCAGTTGCGGCACATTTTCTTGACGGATGCACGGACTTTCATGGCTCTATCTCTTGACGACGTTGTTGCTATTAGCCCTGGCGCAGCGCGCCCGGACGACTAGGAGTTTTCGGCTCAGCCTTGCCCTCGGCACCCTTGCCGAGAGACTTGAGGTTCTGCTTCTTGAGCAGGCCCTCGTACTGATGGGACATCAAATGCGCCTGCAGCTGCGCCATGAAGTCCATCACCACCACCACGGTGATCAGCAGGGAGGTGCCACCAAAAGCGAAGGGCACCGACCACTTGGCGATCAGCATTTCCGGCAGCAGACAGATGGCGGTGATGTAGATCGCGCCAGCCACGGTCAGGCGGGTCAGCACCTGGTCGATGTAGCGGCCGGTCTGCACACCGGGACGCACGCCGGGAATGATCGCGCCCGACTTCTTCAGGTTTTCAGCGGTTTCGCGGGAATCAAACACCAGCGCCGTATAGAAGAAGCAGAAGAAGATGATCATCGCGCCATACAGCACCGAGTGCAGCGCCTGCCCAGGCGACAGGGCATTGGCCAAGCGCTGCAGGAAGCTGCCGGCTTCGCCATCGCCAAAGAAGCTGACGATAGAAGCTGGGAACAGGATGATCGACGAGGCGAAGATCGGCGGGATCACGCCGGACATGTTCAGCTTCAGCGGCAGATGCTGGGTCTGGGCAGCGAACAGCTTGCGCCCCTGCTGTCTGCGGGCATGGTGCACCGGAATGCGGCGCTGGGCACGCTCCACAAAGACCACCGCCCAGGTCACCAGGCCAACCAGCGCGAACATCACGATCACCACAAAGGCGTTGAGCGAGCCTTCGCTCACCAGCTGCGCGGTAGCACCCAGGGCACGCGGCAGGCCCGCGACGATGCCAGCGAAGATGATCATCGACATGCCGTTGCCGACGCCGCGTTCGGTGATCTGCTCACCCAGCCACATCAGGAACATGGTGCCGGTCACCAGCGAAACCGCGGCAACAAACACGAAGCCGAAGCCCGGGAACAGCGCCACGCCACTCTTCTGCAAGGCGGTGGCGGCACCGACCGACTGGAAAATGGCCAAGCCCAGGGTGCCGAAGCGCGTGTAACGGGTTAGCTTGCGACGGCCAGCCTCGCCTTCCTTCTTCAGTTCCTTGAGCTGCGGCACCGCGGCGGCCATCAGCTGGACGATGATGGAGGCCGAGATGTAGGGCATCACACCCAGGGCGAAGATCGACAAGCGAGACAGCGCACCGCCCGAGAACATGTTGAACATGTCTAGGATGGTGCCCTTCTGCTGGCTGAACAGCGCCGCCAGCTTGCCCGGATCGATGCCCGGCACCGGAATGTAGGAGCCAATGCGGTACACCACCAGCGCGCCCAGCAGGAACAGCAGACGATTGCGAACCTCTCCCATCTTGGAGAGATCCGGCATCATCCCGGTGGCTTGCTGAGTTGCCATGGTCTACTCGGTCGAACGCGTTCGGTGGAGGCTTAGGAGAAACGTGCGGCTTATTCGGCGAAGCTGCCGCCAGCGGCGGTCACCGCTTCACGGGCGCCCTTGGTGGCAAGCACGCCCTTGAAGCTGACCTTGCGGCTCAGCGTGCCGGACTTCACCAGCTTGGCGGTCTGCGCGCCGGCATCCACCACGCCTTCGGCCTTGAGCACGGCGAGGTCGATCTCGGTGGCGGTCAGCTTCTCGATCTCGGACAGACGCACTTCCGCGGTCAGACCCTTGAGCGGGGACTTGAAGCCACGCTTGGGCAGACGACGCTGGATCGGCATCTGGCCGCCTTCGAAACCGACCTTGTGGTAGCCGCCCGAACGAGCGCGCTGACCCTTGTGGCCGCGACCGGCAGTCTTACCAAAGCCGGAACCAATGCCGCGACCAACGCGGATCTTGGCCGGCTTGGAGCCCTTGGCGGGCTTGATGGTGTTCAGTTTCATGGCTGTCTCAATTCACTTCTTCGACTTTCAGCATGAAGCGCGACTTGTTGACCATGCCCAGGTTTTCCGGGGTGGCCGACACGATCACGGACTGGTGCATGCGGGTCAGGCCAAGGCCGTTCACGCAATTGCGGTGCATCTTCAGCTGCGCGGCCAGGCTGCGAACCAGCGTGACCTTGATCTGCTTGGTGGTAGCGGTCATGGCTTAGGCCCCCAGGATCTCTTCAACCGTCTTGCCACGCTTGGCGGCAATCTCGGAAGGCATGCTCATCTTCTTGATGGCATCGACGGTGGCACGCACCACGTTCATGGCGTTGCGTGAGCCGTAGGTCTTGGCCAGCACGTTCTGCACGCCAGCGACCTCGAACATCGGGCGCATGGCGCCACCGGCGATGACACCGGTACCGTCGGAGGCCGGGCGCAGCAGCACGCGGGTGGCGCCATGGGTGCCGATCACTTCGTGCTGGATGGTGTGGCCGCGCAGAGGCACGGTGACCATGTTCTTGCGAGCCTGATCCATCGCCTTGCTGATCGCCTGCGGCACTTCACGAGCCTTGCCGTAGCCGAAGCCAACGCGGCCGGCGCCGTCGCCGACCACGGTCAGCGCGGTGAAGCTGAAGTGCTTGCCGCCCTTGACGGTCTTGGAAACGCGGTTGGTGGCAACCAGCTTCTCCTTGAGATCGCCGCCCTGGCCGTCGTCGCCCTGCGTGTTCTGATAGTTGGTAGCCATGATTTAGAACTCCAGGCCGGCTTCACGCGCGGCTTCGGCCAGCGCCTTGATGCGGCCGTGATACTGAAAACCGGAACGGTCGAAAGCCACCTTGACGATGCCGGCGCTCTTGGCGCGCTCGGCGATGGTGGCGCCCACCTTCTTGGCGGCGTCGACGTTGCCGGTGCCTTCCAGGCCCGAGGCCACGTCCTTCTCCACCGTCGAAGCGGCGATCAGGGTCTTGCCTTCGAAGATGATCTGGGCATAGATGTGCTGCGGCGTGCGGTGAACCGTCAGGCGGTGCGCGCCCAGCTGGGTGATCTTCGCACGCGTCCGGCGCGCGCGGCGCAGACGGACGGATTTCTTGTCGGTGCTCATGTTCGTTTACCAGGTGCCCGGACTTACTTCTTCTTCGCTTCTTTGAGGATGACCTTCTCATCCGAGTACCGCACGCCCTTGCCCTTATAGGGTTCCGGCTCGCGATAGCTGCGGATGTCGGCGGCCACCTGACCAACCAGGCGCTTGTCGGCGCCCTTGATGACGATTTCGGTCTGAGTGGGGGTTTCCACCGAGATGCCTTCCGGCACCGGATAGTTCACCGGGTGCGAGAGGCCCACCTGAAGATCGAGCAGCTTGCCCTTCATGGCGGCGCGGTAACCGACGCCCACCAGCTGCAGCTTGATCTCGTAACCCTTGGTGACGCCGATCACCATGTTGTTCAACAGCGCGCGCATGGTGCCCGCGAGCATGTTGTTGGACTTGATCGACTCGGCGCTGATGGTGGCGATATCGCCCTGGACATCCACCGCGATGCCAGCTGGCAGCGGCAGGGTCAGGGTGGTCTTGGCGCCCTTGACGGTGGCAACACCACCGGCGGTGGTCAGCTGCACACCGGCCGGCAGCTTGATGGGATTTTTTGCGACGCGTGACATGGGGGTCTCTCCTTACGCCACGAGGCAGATGATTTCGCCGCCCTGGCCTTCAGCCCGGGCCTTGCGATCGGAAAGCACACCCTTGGGGGTGGAGATGATCGCCACGCCGAGGCCGCCAAGGACCTTCGGCAGCTCGTCCTTGCCCTTGTAGACGCGCAGGGACGGGGTGCTGACGCGCACCAGACGCTCGATCACCGGCTTGCCGGCAAAATACTTGAGGGTGACGGACATGGTCTTCTTGTTGCCGTCGGCGGTAACCGTGTAGTCGGCAATGTAGCCCTCGTCCTTCAGGACCGCGGCCACCGCTTCGCGCGCCTTAGACGAAGGGGAGACGATGTACTTCTTGCGCGCCTGCTGACCATTACGGATACGGGTCAGAAAGTCGCCGATAGGATCGTTGATGCTCATATCAAATCTTCTTCGGTCGGTTTGAAACAAACGGCTCGCGACAGGATGCCGCGAGCCGGCAATACGGAATACTGCTTACCAGCTGGCCTTCTTCAAGCCCGGGACTTCGCCGCGCATCATCGCTTCGCGCAGCTTGTGGCGGGCCAGACCAAACTTGGCGTAGACGCCACGCGGACGGCCAGTGATCGCGCAGCGGTTGCGCTGGCGGGTCTTGGCGGAGTCGCGCGGCAGCTTCTGGAGAGCGACCACGGCGGCCTGCTTCTCGTCGTAGCCGACGCTTTCGTTGGCGATCACTTTCTTCAGCTCGATGCGCTTCTTGGTGTAACGCTTGGCGAGCTTCTTCCGCTTGACCTCGCGGTTGATCATGCTGGTCTTGGCCATGAGTCTTTACCTGGTCTTACTTGCGGAACGGAAACTGGAAGGCTTCCAGCAGCGCTTTGCCTTCGGCATCGGTCTTTGCGCTGGTGGTGATGGTGATGTTCATACCGCGCAGGGCGTCAACCTTTTCGTACTCGATTTCCGGAAAGATGATCTGTTCGGTGATGCCAAAATTGTAATTGCCGGCGCCATCGAAACCCTTCGGCGACAGGCCGCGGAAGTCACGGATACGCGGCAGCGCCACGCACACCAGACGCTCCAGGAATTCCCACATGCGCTCGCGGCGCAGGGTCACCTTCACGCCCACGGGATAGTTCTCGCGGATCTTGAAGTTGCTGATGGCGATCTTGGACTTGGTGATCACCGGCTTCTGGCCGGCGATCGCGGTCATGTCGGCCAACGCGTTCTCGATCACCTTCTTGTCCTGGGTGGTCTCGCCGACGCCCATGTTGAGAGTGATCTTCTTGATGCGGGGCACCGCCATGGCATTGCAGCCGAGCTTGGTCTTCAGCTCGGTGGCAATTTTTTCCTGGTACAGCGTCTGGAAATTCGGAGTCATCGGAGAAATCCTTTAGCCCACCAGTTCTTTGCTGGACTTGAAGAAACGAACCTTCTTGCCGCCTTCAACACGGAAGCCGACGCGCTCGCCTTTGCCCGACTTGGGGTTGAACAGCTGCACGTTGGAAATATCGATCGGCAGTTCCTTCTCGACGATGCCGCCCGCGACACCGGCGTTGGGATTGCCTTTCTGGTGCTTCTTGGCAACGTTGATGCCGGAAACAACGAGCTTGCCTTCCAGCACCTGCGAAACGGTGCCGCGCTTGCCCTTGTCCTTGCCGGTGGTGACGATCACGTCGTCGCCCTTCTTGATCTTGTTCATGGCTAATCGTCCTTCAGATCACTTCCGGCGCCAGGGACACGATCTTCATGAACCGCTCGCGCAGTTCGCGCGTCACGGGTCCAAAGATACGGGTGCCGATCGGCTCCATCTTGGTGGTGATGAGCACCGCCGCGTTGGTATCGAAACGGATGGCGGAGCCGTCGTTACGGCGAATCGGATGACGGGTGCGGACGACCACGGCGTCGTGGACCTCGCCCTTCTTCACCTTGCCGCGCGGAATCGCATCCTTGACGGTGACCTTTACGATGTCACCAACCATGGCGTAGCGGCGGTAGGTGGAACCCTTGACCTGGATCACCTGGACCAGCTTGGCGCCGCTGTTGTCAGCGGCGACCAGAAATGATTCTTGCTGAAGCATGGCTGTGAGCCTCCTTAGCCGTGCGCTTTCTCAAGCACTTCGATCAACTTGAAGTGCTTGCTGCGGGACAGCGGACGGGTTTCGACGATGGCGACCAGATCGCCCTCGTTGCACTCGTTGTTCTCGTCGTGGGCGTGGAGCTTGCTGCTCTTGCGCACGTACTTGCCGTAGAGCGGGTGCTTGACCTGACGCTCGACCAGCACAGTGATGGTTTTCGCCATCTTGTTGCTGGTCACGCGGCCGACAATGCGGCGCTCCGGCTTGGTCGCGGTGGTGGTCTGCTCGCTCATTTCGCGTTCGCCTGCTGGGTCATCACGGTCTTGAGGCGGGCAATGCTCTTGCGCGCCTCGCGGACGAGGTGGGACTTGGTGGGCTGGCCGAGAGCAGCCTGCATGCGCAGGTTGAACTGCTCCTTACGGAGCGAGGCCAGTTCCTCGTTGAGCTGCGCCGCCGACTTGGCGAGCAGTTCCTTCATCTTTTCGCTGTTCTTCTTCATGGCGGTCACATCACATGATGGTGCGCTGGACGAAGGAGGTCTTCACCGGTAACTTCGCTGCGGCAAGGCGGAAGGCCTCGCGAGCTTCGGTTTCGGTGACACCATCCAATTCGTAAATCATCTTGCCGGGCTGCACCTTGGCAACCCACCACTCGACGTTACCCTTGCCGGAGCCCATGCGGACTTCCAGGGGCTTACGGGTTACCGGCACGTCGGGAAACACGCGGATCCACATCTTGCCGCCGCGCTTCACGTAACGGGTGATGACACGGCGAGCGGCTTCGATCTGGCGGGCGGTCAACGCGCCCCACTCGGAGCTCTTCAGGCCGAATTCGCCGAAGCTCACCTTGTTACCGTTCTGCGCCAATCCGCGGTTACGGCCTTTCTGTTGTTTGCGGAATTTGGTCCGCTTGGGCTGCATCATGGGAATGCTCCTTAAGCCTTAGGCCGCGACGGCCTCGGTGGCTTCGTCTTTCTTGCCGTGGCCGCGAGCTTGTTCGAGCTCGAACACTTCGCCGGTGTAGACCCACACCTTGACGCCGATCACCCCGTAGGTGGTCTTGGCTTCAGCGGTGTTGTAGTCCACATGAGCGCGCAGGGTGTGTAGCGGCACGCGACCTTCGCGGTACCACTCGACGCGGGCGATTTCGGCACCGTTCAGACGGCCGCCGAGCTGAATCTTGATGCCGCCGGCACCGATGCGCATGGCGTTCTGCACCGCGCGCTTCATCGCGCGGCGGAACATGATACGACGCTCCAACTGCTGGGCGACGGACTCGGCAACCAGCTTGGCATCGAGCTCCGGCTTGCGGATCTCCTCCACCGAGATGTGCACGGAGTCGGTCTTGAGACCCATCTTGGAAGCAACTTCAGCCTTCAGCTTCTCGATGTCCTCGCCCTTCTTGCCGATCACGATGCCGGGACGCGCGGTGAAGATGGTGACGCGCGCGGACTTCGCCGGGCGGTCGATCTTCACCTTGCTGACCGAAGCGGCCGCGAGCTTTTTGAACAGGAAGGCGCGAACCGCCATGTCCTTCTGCAGGGTTTCGGCGTAGGCGCCTTTCTCGGCGTACCAGTTGGAGGTCCAGCCGGTGGTGATGCCGAGACGGAAACCGTTGGGGTTTACTTTATGGCCCATGACTATTCCTTACGCCGCCTTGCCGTCAGAAACACGAATGGTGATGTGCGACGTCGGCTTGACGATGCGGTCGGCGCGGCCCTTGGCGCGCGGCATAACGCGCTTCAGCACCGGACCCTTGTCGACGAAGATTTCCTTCACCTTCAGCTCATCAACGTCAGCGCCGAAGTTGTTCTCGGCATTGGCGATCGCGGACTCCAGCACCTTGAGAATGATGCGGGCCGGCTTCTGCTGGGAGAACTTCAGGATGTTGACGGCTTCGGCGACCGGCTTGCCGCGCACGAGGTCGGCCACCAGGCGCGACTTCTGCGGGGACAGACGCACGAATCTCAGAACGGCTTGCGTGTTCATGGCGCTCCCTTAGGCTTTCTTGTCGCCGCCGTGACCCTTGAAGGTCCGGGTCGGCGAGAACTCGCCCAGCTTGTGGCCGATCATGTTGTCGGTCACAAACACCGGCATGTGCTGCTTGCCGTTGTGGACTTGCAGGGTCAGGCCCACGAACTCGGGCGTGATCATGGAACGGCGCGACCAGGTCTTGATCGGCTTCTTGACTCGGGAACCGCTGACATCAGTCACCTTTTTCATCAGGTGATGATCGATAAACGGGCCCTTCTTTACGGAACGCGGCATGGTCGTTCTCTCAATTACTTCTTGTGGCGGCTACGCACGATGAACTGCTGCGTGCGCTTGTTCTTGCGGGTCTTGAGACCCTTGGCCTTCTGGCCCCAGGGGCTAACCGGATGCGGATTACCCTGGCCGGACTTGCCCTCACCACCACCGTGCGGGTGGTCGACCGGGTTCATCACGACACCGCGCACGGTCGGGCGGATGCCCTTCCAGCGCTTGGCGCCGGCCTTGCCGTACTGGCGCAGGTTGTGCTCGTTGTTGCTGACTTCGCCGATGGCGGCGCGGCATTCGTTGTGCACCTTGCGCATTTCGCCGGAGCGCAGGCGCAGGGTCACGTAGTCGCCTTCACGGGCCACGTACTGCACGGCGGCGCCGGCGGAGCGGGCGATCTGCGCACCCTTGCCAGGACGCATTTCGATGCAGTGAATGGTCGAGCCCACCGGGATATTGCGCAGCGGCAGGACGTTGCCGGCCTTGATCGGCGCATCGGAGCCGGACTGCACGGTGTCACCCACCGACAGCCCCTTGGGCGCAATGATGTAACGACGCTCGCCATCGGCAAACAGCACCAGCGCGATGTGCGCGGTACGGTTGGGATCGTATTCGATGGTCTCGACCTTGGCCGGGATGCCATCCTTGTTGCGCTTGAAGTCCACCAGGCGATAGGCCTGCTTGTGGCCGCCGCCCTTGTGACGGGTGGTGATGTGGCCGTTGTTGTTACGGCCACCCTTGTTGCTCTGCGACTCCAGCAGGGGGCCGTAGGCGGCGCCCTTATGGAGATGCGGATGCACCACCTTGACCTGGTGGCGGCGACCGGGGGAGGTCGGCTTGAGCTGGATCAGCATGGCTGGATCTCTCTTCTAGTGCCTTAGGCCTGCGGCGCCGCGCCGGCCAGGAAATCAATTTCCTGACCTTCGGCGAGCGTCACATAAGCCTTCTTCCAGTCGGAGCGCTTGCCTTCAAAACGGCCAAAGCGCTTGCTCTTGCCCTTCACCACCAGGGTCTGGACAGCAGACACCTTGACGTTGAAGAGCTTCTCGACGGCTTCCTTGATCTCGGGCTTGTCGGCGTCGAGGGCAACCTTGAACACCGCCTGGTTGCGCTTTTCGGCGACGCGGGTGGCCTTTTCGGAAACTACCGGCGCGAGAATGATCTGATGGATGCGTTCGACGTTCATGCCAGCCAAGCCTCGAGTTTCTTCACGGCTTCGCGAGTGAACAGCACCTTCTCGTGGCGCAGCAGCGCAACGGGATTCAGGGCCTCGACGTCGCACACCGCGACACGCGGGATGTTGCGAGCGGACAGGTACAGATTCTTGTCCACCGCCTCAGTCACCAACAGGATGTCGTTACCGCCCACTTCCGCCAGCTTGGCCAGCAGGGACTGGGTCTTCGGCGCCTCGACACTGAAGCTGTCGGCCAGCACCAGGTGACCCTGGCGGGACAGCTCCGAGACGATCGAACGGATGGCGCCGCGATACATCTTCTTGTTGACCTTCTGCGCGAAATCGCGCGGCTTGGCCGCGAAAGTCTTGCCACCACCGCGCCACAGCGGGCTACGGATGGAGCCGGCACGGGCACGACCGGTGCCCTTCTGCTTCCAGGGCTTCTTGCCGCCGCCGGAAACTTCCGCCTTGGACTTCTGGGCCTTGGTGCCGGCACGACCGGCCGCCATGTAGGCGGTGACGATCTGGTGAACCAGCGGCTCGTTGTATTCGGCGCCGAACACGGTGTCAGACACCGTTACGGATTCGCCCTTGTTGGTTTTCAGTTCCATGAAGGACTCGCTCGCTTTACTTGACCGTCGGACGGACGATGACTTCGCCGCCGGCGTAGCCAGGGACTGCGCCCTTGACCAGGATCAGGTTGCGCTCGCCGTCGATCTTGACCACATCGAGGTTGAGCGCGGACGCCTGCTTGGAACCCATGTGACCCGCCATCGGCTTTCCCTTCCAGACCTTGCCGGGGGACTGACGCTGACCGATAGAACCGGGCATGCGATGCGACAGCGAGTTACCGTGGGTCGCACGGCCACCACCAAAGTTGTGGCGCTTCTGCCAGCCGGCGAAGCCCTTACCCTGGGTGGTGCCGAGCACGTCGACCGACTTGACGTCGGCAAACAGCTCGACCTTCAGCTCGGCACCGGGGGCGAACTCCGCACCCTCGCCGTCCTGCAGGCGGAACTCCACCAGCGTCCGACCGGCCTCGACGCCAGCCTTCTTGTAGTGGCCGGCCTCCGCCTTGTTCAGACGGGAAGCCTTGACCGTGCCGGCAGTGACCTGCACAGCGCGGTAACCGTCGGTTTCAACGGTCTTGACCTGGGTGATGCGGTTGGGCGCGCACTCGATCACGGTGACCGGGATCGACTCACCAGCTTCGGTGAATACGCGGGTCATGCCAGCCTTGCGACCGACCAGACCGAGACGGGAGACAGTATTAGTCATGATGTCTTCTCCAGGCTCAGTTGAGGCTGATCTGGACTTCCACGCCCGCCGGCAGATCCAGCTTCGAGAGAGCATCGACGGTCTTTTCCGTCGGCTCCACGATCTGCATCAGGCGCTTGTGGGTACGCAGTTCGTACTGGTCGCGAGCATCCTTGTCACCGTGAGGGGACACCAGGATGGTGAAGCGCTCCTTGCGTGTGGGCAGAGGAATCGGGCCACGGACAACAGCACCGGTGCGCTTCGCGGTCTCGACGATCTCTTTGGCGGACTTGTCGATCAGACGATGATCGAACGCCTTGAGTCGGATACGGATTGATTGGCTGGTTGCGGCCATGCTCACACTCAGGTCTTAAAGAACAGGGTGGTAACGCGAAAGGGCGCGAATTATATCGACGCCCTTCCGTTGTTACAACAGCCTCGCGGTCAATTGCGAGGAATTATTTTTACGCGAGGATCTTGGTCACCACGCCGGCGCCGACGGTACGACCGCCTTCACGGATGGCGAAGCGGACCTGCTCTTCCATCGCGCTCGGGTCGATCAGTTCCACCGTCATCGCCACGTTGTCGCCCGGCATCACCATCTCGGTGCCGGCCTTCAGCTGGCAGCTGCCAGTCACGTCGGTGGTGCGGAA
>Ga0256303_1000074_pt1 | contig 13787 bp, 28 predicted proteins | sample ColtaT_26_FD_183717 | JGI IMG/M metagenome (GOLD analysis project Ga0256303, IMG submission 183717) | Metatranscriptome of freshwater microbial communities from Columbia River, Oregon, United States - Colum_Miss_RepC_8d (Metagenome... | ecosystem: Environmental > Aquatic > Freshwater > River...
CCTGTACATAACAAAAAGGGCGCCAGAGGCGCCCTTTTTTACATCTCTAAACTGAGATTACTCAGCTTTGGCAGCGTCAGCCGGAGCCGCGCCAGCGCGGTCAACCAGTTCAACATAAGCCATGGGAGCGTTGTCGCCAGGGCGGAAGCCGCAGCGCAGGATGCGGGTGTAACCACCCGGACGTGCGTTGAAGCGTGGGCCGATATCGGTGAACAGCTTGGTCACTGCATCGCGATCGCGCAGACGTGCGAAAACGAGGCGGCGGTTGGCAAGCGTGTCGTGCTTGGCGCGCGTGATGAGCGGCTCAGCAATACGACGCAATTCTTTCGCCTTAGGCACCGTGGTGCGGATCAGTTCGTGCGTGAACAACGCAACGGTGACCGCCTGCATGGTGGCTTTGCGGTGGCTAGGGCTACGGCCGAAAGCGCGGCCTGACATTCCGTGACGCATGGTTCTATTCCTTCAATCTTTCTTAGGCGGCGGCTTTGGGTGAAGACCAGTTTTCTAGCTTCATGCCCAACTCAAGATCATGCGCCTTGAGCGCTTCCTTGATTTCGTTCAGTGACTTCTTGCCGAGGTTCGGCGTCTTCATCAGTTCCATCTCGGTGCGCTGCACGAGGTCGCCGATGTAGTAAACATTTTCTGCTTTGAGGCAGTTGGCCGAACGAACGGTGAGTTCCAGATCGTCGATAGGACGGAAAAGGATCTGCGCCAGTTCTTTCTTGCCAGCCGTTGCAACCTGGGTTGCAGCTTCTGCTTCGAGGTCAACAAATACAGCGAGCTGATCGCGCAGGATACGTGCGGCGAGGCGCACTGCTTCTGCTGAATCGATGCCGCCGTTGGTATCAACGTCGAGTACGAGTTTGTCGAGGTCGGTGCGCTGTTCAACGCGAGCGCGTTCAACGGCGTAGCTCACGCGGCGAACCGGGCTGTAGGAAGCGTCCAAACGGAGCGCGCCAACAGCATGGCTTTCGTCTTCACGTGACTGGCTAGCAGCCGGCACGTAACCACGACCACGGGTGACCTTGAGGGTCATGTTGATCTTGCCGCCGGTCAGGTGAGCGATCACCAGATCAGGGTTGACGATTTCAACGTCGTGATCGAGTTTGATGTCGCTAGCCTTGATCGGGCCCTTGCCAGATTTCTCCAGACGCAGGGTGGCTTCTTCACGCGAGTGCATGCGGATAGCGATGTTCTTGATGTTCAGCAGGATGTCGATGACATCTTCCTGTACGCCTTCGATTGCGCTGTATTCGTGCACTACACCGTCGATCTGGACTTCGGTGATAGCCGCGCCAGGGATCGAGGACAGCAGGATACGGCGCAGAGCGTTGCCCAGCGTGTGGCCAAAGCCGCGTTCCATTGGTTCCAGCACAACGCGTGAGCGATGTTCGGAAACGGCTTCGACTTCCACCAAACGGGGTTTCAGCAAATCGGCGACAAAATTCTGCATGTACGATTACCTCTAAAGCGAATAAAAAACGATTACTTGGAGTACAACTCGACGACCAAGCTTTCGTTGATGTCCGGCAGAATCTGGTCGCGGGTCGGCAACGCTTTGAAAGTGCCTTTCAGGCCCTTTTCATCAACGTCGATCCAATCCGGCATGCCAGCCTGCGTGGCGATCGAGAAGGATTCAGCAATACGCGACTGGTTACGCGATTTTTCGCGAATCGACACAACGTCACCAACCTTAACTTGGTAGGACGCAATGTTGACGCGCTTGCCGTTCACTTCTACGGCGCCGTGGCTGACCATCTGACGTGCTTCCGAACGCGTGCGGCCGAAGCCCATGCGATAGATCACGTTGTCAAGACGCTGTTCCAGCATCAGGAGCAGGTTGAAGCCGGTTGCACCCTTCTGGGTGGTCGCCTTCACGTAGTAGTTGTGGAACTGACGTTCCAACACGCCGTACATCTGCTTCAGCTTCTGCTTTTCGCGCAGCTGACCAGCGTAGTCGGACAGACGTGGCTTACGCGCGCCGTGCTGACCGGGAGGGGTGTCGAGTTTGCACTTGCTGTCGAGTGAACGAGCGCGGCTCTTCAGGAGAAGATCCGTGCCTACGCGACGGGACAGTTTGCACTTGGGGCCAATATAACGTGCCATGATTTTTCTCTCCCTTAGACGCGACGGCGCTTAGGCGGACGGCAGCCGTTGTGCGGGATCGGGGTAACGTCGGTGATGTTGATGACCTTGAAGCCAGCAGCGTTCAGCGAACGCACAGCTGATTCACGGCCAGGGCCAGGGCCCTTCACGCGAACTTCAATGTTCTTGACGCCATGTTCAGCAGCTGCGGTAGCGGCTTTTTCAGCAGCAACCTGCGCAGCGAACGGCGTGCTCTTACGCGAACCCTTGAAGCCGGCTGCGCCAGCGGTCGACCACGACAGGGTGTTGCCCTGACGGTCGGTGATCAAGATGATCGTGTTGTTGAACGAAGCGTGGATATGAGCCACTGCATCGGTAACATTCTTTTTGACGCGCTTGCGCTTTGCAGCGACAGAGGCGGCACTAGGTGCGTTTGCCATGTTCTATTAACCAGTCTTCTTAACGGCGCGGCGCGGGCCCTTACGGGTGCGTGCGTTAGTACGCGTGCGCTGACCGCGCACTGGCAGACCACGGCGATGACGCGTGCCGCGGTAGCAGCCCAAATCCATCAGGCGCTTGATGCTCATGGACACTTCGCGGCGCAAGTCGCCTTCCACGATGAACTTAGCGACTTCTGCACGCAGCTTATCCAGCTCCGCTTCAGTCAAAGTACGAATCTGAGCGGTCGGAGCAATGCCCGAGCCTGCACAGATCTTCTTGGCGCGGGTAGCGCCAACGCCGTAGATTGCACGGAGTGCAATGACGGTGTGTTTCTTATCCGGGATGTTAACGCCCGCGATACGTGCCATGGTAAAACCTCAAATTCTCGCGCGAAGCCGCGCAGTTTAACTGAACTACCGAGCCCTATACAAGCTAAGGCCCAGCCAGCATTAGCCTTGACGCTGCTTGTGACGCAGGTCGGTGCAGATGACGCGGACCACACCATTACGGCGGATCACTTTGCAATTCCGGCAGATTTTCTTGACCGAAGTGCGGACTTTCATGGGGAAACCTCTACTTTCGTATATCTATGCTACGGATTAACCCGCAGCGTTCGGGCCCAGCGATTTCAGATTGGCCTTTTTCATCAGGCCCTCGTACTGGTGTGACATCAAGTGCGCTTGCAGCTGCGCCATGAAGTCCATCACCACCACAACCGTAATCAGCAGCGAGGTGCCGCCGAAGTAGAACGGAACATTCCAAGTCGTCGTGAGGAACTCAGGAACCAAGCACACCAGAGTGATGTACGCAGCGCCGATAACCGTGAGACGGGTTAACACTTGATCAATGTACTTGGCAGTCATTGCGCCCGGGCGAACGCCAGGGATAAATGCGCCAGACTTCTTCAGATTTTCAGCAGTTTCGCGAGAATCAAACACCAACGCGGTGTAGAAGAAGCAGAAGAAAATAATCATCAGCGCGTACAGAACCGTGTACAGCACCTGGCCCGGCGACAGTGCGTTAGCAACCTGCTGCAGGAAACCGCCGGTCTGACCTTCGCCAAAGAAGCGAACCATCGAAGCCGGGAACAAAATAATGCTCGAAGCGAAAATTGGCGGGATAACGCCCGACATGTTCAGCTTCAGCGGCAAGTGCTGCGTCTGAGCTGCAAACAGCTTGCGGCCCTGCTGGCGACGTGCGTGGTGAACTGGAATGCGGCGTTGAGCGCGCTCAACAAATACGACACCCCAGGTCACTAGTACGGCAAGCACGAAGACGATCAAGACCTGCAGACCATTCATCGAGCCTTCGCTAACCAACTGCGCGGTGGCGCCGAGTGCACGAGGCATGTCAGCAACGATACCCGCGAAGATGATCATCGACATACCGTTTCCGATGCCGCGCTCGGTGATCTGCTCACCCAGCCACATCAGGAACATCGTGCCGGTCACCAAGCTCACAGCAGCCGTGAAGATAAAGCTGAAGCCCGGGTTGTATGCAACGCCGCTCTTCTGCAAAGCGTAAGCAGCGGCAACTGACTGGAACGTAGCCAGTGCCAGCGTGCTGTAACGCGTGTACTTGGTCAGCGTACGACGTCCTGACTCGCCTTCTTTGCGCAGCTCTTTCAGTGACGGCAAAACAGCCGTCAACAACTGCACAATGATCGATGCCGAGATGTAAGGCATCACGCCCAGGGCAAAGATCGAGAAGCGATGCAAAGCACCACCGGAGAACATGTTGAACATGTCCAGAATCGTGCCCTTCTGCTGGTCAAACAACGCTGCCAACTGAGCTGAGTCGATACCGGGAACCGGGATGTAGCTACCGATACGGAAGACAACGATTGCAGCGAGCAAGAAGAACAGACGGCCGCGTACTTCTCCAAGTTTGGAGACGTCAGGAACCATACCGCCCGGAGCTGCTGGAGTCTTTGCCATGTCCGCTATTACTCGGTGATGCTGCCGCCGGCGGCGGCAACTGCTTCGCGTGCGCCTTTGGTTGCGCCAATGCCTTTGAGCGTAACTGCGCGTGCGATCGTGCCGGACTTAACCAGCTTGACCGACAGCATGTCGTGACGGATCACGTTCTCAGCCTTCAACACGGCCAAGTCGATTTCCGTTGCCTTCATCTTGTTCAGATCAGACAGATTGATTTCAGCGGTTGCACGAGCGATAGCTGAGTTAAAGCCACGCTTAGGCAGACGGCGCTGAATCGGCATCTGGCCGCCTTCAAAACCAACCTTGCCACGGCCGCCCTTACGAGCGCGCTGACCTTTGTGACCGCGGCCTGCGGTCTTGCCCATGCCTGAACCGATGCCGCGAGCAACGCGGAAACGGGCAGTCTTGGCGCCTTTAGCAGGCTTAATTGTATTGAGTTTCATCTCAAACCTCTTCGATCTTGAGCATGAACGAAACCTTGTTCACCATACCCATGTTCTCAGGTGTGGCAGCAACGGTTACCGTCTGGTGCATACGCTTGAGGCCGAGGCCACGAACGCAGGCTTGGTGATTCGGCAGGCGCTTGGCCAAGCTGCGAATCAGCGTCAATTTAACTTGCTTGTTGCTCATGCCAGGATCTCAGCGAGAGTCTTGCCGCGCTTCGCAGCAACGTCTGAAGGAAGATTCATCTTCGACAGAGCGTTCAGCGTAGCGCGAACCATGTTGATCGAGTTACGTGAGCCGAGTGACTTGGCCAGCACGTTCTGTACACCAGCAACTTCGAATACAGCGCGCATCGCGCCGCCAGCAATAACGCCGGTACCTTCCGAAGCTGGGCGCATGAACACGCGGGTCGCACCGTGAACACCCCAAATTTCGTGCTGCAGCGTGCCGGCCTTGAGAGGCACGGTGATCATGCTGCGCTTAGCCTGTTCCATCGCCTTGGCGATAGCAGCAGGAACTTCGCGAGCCTTGCCGTAGCCGAAACCTACGCGGCCTGCGCCGTCGCCAACAACCGTCAGCGCCGTGAACGTGAATTGCTTACCGCCCTTAACCGTCTTAGAAACGCGGTTAACTGCAACCAGCTTTTCCTTCAGATCGCTGCCGGACTGGCTGTCTTCAATGTTGTACTGATTCGCCATGATTAAAACTCCAGACCCGCTTCGCGTGCTGCATCAGCCAGCGCTTTGACGCGGCCATGGTACTTAAAGCCAGAACGATCAAATGCAACCTTGGTCACGCCGGCGGCTTTAGCGCGCTCTGCGATCAAGGTGCCGACGCGCTTGGCGGCTTCAACATTGCTGGTGCCGGTCAGGCCTTCGATCTTCTCGACGGTGGACGCAGCAGCAATGGTCTTACCTGCTTCAGCTGCAAACAGCTGGGCATAGATGTGTTGGCCCGTGCGATGCACGGAAAGGCGTGGCACGCCTAGTACGCGGATATGTGAACGCGTGCGGCGTGCGCGACGTACCCGGGTCTCGTTTTTACTTTTCATATGCCTTCAATCTCGTTTGCTTGAACCCATCTCGACGGTCTCGAATCCTTGCGGACGCTACGAGCCGTGCGAAACCCGGTTTACTTCTTCTTAGCTTCTTTGAGAACAACCTTCTCATCGGAGTAACGCACGCCCTTGCCTTTGTAAGGCTCTGGCGGACGGTACGAACGCAGCTGTGCAGCGAGCTGGCCGACCATGTGCTTGTCTGCACCCTTGATGACGATGTCCGTCTGCGTAGGGCATTCAACGCTGATGCCTGCAGGAATCGGATGCTCAACCGGGTGTGACAGGCCAACCTGGAGGTTGACGTGCTTGCCACCAACAACAGAAGCGCGGTAACCGACGCCGACCAGCTGGAGCTTGCGCTCGAAGCCTTTGGTCACGCCTTCCACCATGTTGTTCAGCAGGGCGCGAATCGTGCCGCCGATGGTGGTGTTGGTTTTCAGCGTCTGCTCATTGATCGTTGCCACGCCATCTTTAACGTCGATACCGACGTTAGCTGGCAGAGGCAGCGACAAGCTGGCTTTTGCACCTTTAACGATGAGGTTGCCACCTTCGATGGCGACCGTTACACCGGCCGGGATTTTCACCGGCATTTTTGCGACTCGTGACATGACTGTGCTCTGTCTGACTTATGCGACGATGCAGAGGACTTCACCACCGTGGCCAGCAGCGCGCGCCTTGCGGTCGCTCACTACGCCAGAGGAGGTAGAAATGATGGCAATACCCAGGCCGCCGAGTACTTTCGGCAGTTCGTCCTGTGGCTTGTAAACACGCAGGCTTGGCTTGCTCACGCGCTCAATGCGCTCGATGACCGGCTTGCCCTGGAAATACTTCAAGGTCACAGCGATGGTCTTCTTGCTGCCTTCAGCAACTACGCTGAAATCTGCAATGTAGCCTTCGTCCTTGAGGACGGCGGCAATGGATTCTTTAACCTTCGACGAAGGCGAGGTGATCTGCTTCTTGGCAGCCATCTGGCCGTTGCGGATGCGGGTCAGGAAATCTGAAATAGGATCGTTCATGCTCATGTCTATATCCTCTTACCAGCTCGCCTTCTTCAATCCGGGCACTTCGCCCTTCATCGCAGCTTCGCGCAGCTTGTGGCGCGCGAGACCGAACTTTTTGTAAACGCCACGGGTACGGCCCGTGATTGCGCAGCGGTTGCGCTTGCGGGTGTAGCTGGAATCACGTGGCATTTTCTGCAACGCGGTAACAGCAAGCTGCTTTGCATCAAAGTCAGCGTTCACGTCAGCAATGGTGGCTTTCAGCGCTTCGCGCTTCTTACCCAGCTTGGCGACCAGTGCAGCGCGTTTTTTCTCGCGCTCGATCATGTTTCTCTTAGCCATGCTCTTAAACCCTTACTTGCGGAACGGGAAATTGAACGCGTCGAGCAGAGCCTTGCCCTGTTCGTCGTCTTTCGCGGTCGTGGTGATGGTGATGTTCATACCACGCAGCGCGTCGATTTTGTCGTATTCGATTTCAGGGAAGATGATCTGTTCCGTGATACCGAAGTTGAAGTTGCCGCGACCGTCGAAACCGCGTGCACTGATTCCGCGGAAGTCGCGGATACGTGGCAGCGAGATAACGATCAGGCGCTCCAAGAATTCGTACATGCGTTCCGAGCGCAGCGTGACCTTCACGCCGACTGGGAAGTTTTCACGAACCTTGAATCCTGCGATCGACAGACGTGACTTGGTGACAACTGGCTTCTGGCCAGCAATCGCGGTCATGTCAGCAACAGCGTGCTCGATGACCTTACGGTCGGTCGTGGTTTCACCCACGCCCATGTTGAGCGTAATTTTGGTGATGCGCGGAACTTCCATGGCGCCAACTTCCAGTTTTTTCTGGAGCTGCGCTGCCAAGGTTTCGCGATAAACTTTTTGTAGATTCGCCATGACTGCTTCTCTTAGCCGTCCACTGCTTCTTTATTGGACTTGAAGTAGCGAACTTTAGTGCGCTTAGCGCCTTCGCCTTCAAATTTGAAGCCGACGCGATCACCCTTGTTTGCTTTAGGGTTCCACACCAGCACGTTCGAAAATTGAATCGGCATTTCTTGCTCGACGATGCCACCAGCGACGCCCGCATTCGGGTTGCCCTTCTGGTGCTTCTTAGCAACATTGACGCCTTCAACGACCAGATGTCCGGTAGCGATCACTTGCGTGACCTTGCCACGACGGCCTTTATCTTTGCCGGTGATGACGACGACTTCGTCGCCTTTCTTAATTTTGTTCATGTCCTAACTCGACTCTTACAGAACTTCGGGAGCAAGCGAGATGATGCGCATGAAGCGTTCGCGCAGCTCACGGGTCACGGGCCCAAAGATACGGGTGCCCAGTGGTTCCTGCTTATTGGTCAACAACACTGCAGCGTTGGTGTCGAAGCGAATAGCGGAACCATCTGGACGACGGATCGGGAAGCGCGTGCGAACGACAACTGCATCGTGCACTTCGCCCTTCTTGACCTTGCCGCGAGGAATCGCGTCTTTGACGGTGACTTTGATCAAGTCGCCCACGCCAGCGTAACGACGCTGGGTGCTGCCCTTAACCTGAATCACTTGGACCAGCTTGGCACCGCTGTTATCAGCGGCTACCAGGAAAGATTCTTGTTGGATCATGTCTGCTTCTCCGACTTATGCGTGGGCTGACTTGATCACTTCCACCAAGCGGAAGCGCTTCTGCTTGGAGAGAGGACGCGTTTCAACGATCGAAACGGTGTCGCCTTCCTTGCACTGGTTCGCTTCGTCGTGGGCGTAGAGCTTCGTCGACTTACGGACAAACTTGCCGTAAAGCGGATGACGCTCTTTGCGCTCGACCAGAACCGTGATGGTCTTGTCTGCCTTGTTGCTTACGACCACGCCAACCACATGGTTGCCGGGGTTCTTTTTAACGCTAGGTACGTTTGCTTCGCTCATGACGCCTTCACCTGCTGCTGACGCTGCACAGTCTTGGTACGAGCAATTTTCTTGCGCGCATCGCGCGTCAGACTGCCCTTGTTCTGCTGGCCGATCGCCTTCTGCATACGCAGGTTGAACTGCTCTTTACGCAGGGCTTCGAGTTCAGCGTTCAGCTCCTGAGCGTTCTTGCCGCGCAGTGCCTTCACATAGTCGGTGGATTTCATTACAGAATCGTCCGGTTCGCGAATGAAGTCTTCACTGAAAGCTTGGCAGCTGCGAGGCGGAATGCCTTGCGTGCTTCTTCTTCCGTGACGCCTTCCATTTCATAAAGCATCTTGCCAGGCTGCACTTTGGCAACCCAGTATTCAACGTTGCCCTTACCCGAACCCATTCGAACTTCGAGTGGCTTCTTGGTAACAGGAACGTCTGGGAAAATACGGATCCACAGTTTGCCGCCACGCTTTACGTAACGGGTGATCACGCGGCGGGCCGCTTCGATCTGGCGAGCAGTAATACGGCCGTGCTCAGACGACTTCAGGCCGAACTCGCCGAAGCTGACTTTGTTGCCGTTGAAGGCGAGACCTTTATTGGTCCCCTTCATCTGCTTGCGAAATTTGGTTCGCTTAGGTTGCATCATGGTGACGAACTCCGGGCTTAGGCCGCTTGGGCCTCAGCAGCTACTTCTTCTTTCTTATCGGCGCCTTTGGCGGCTTCAAACTGTTCGCCGGTGAAAACCCAGACCTTTACGCCAATGATGCCGTATTGGGTCTTAGCTTCAGCGGTGTTGTAGTCCACCATTGCACGAAGGGTGTGAAGCGGTACGCGACCTTCGCGATACCACTCAACGCGGGCAATTTCAGCACCGTTCAAACGGCCGCCCACTTGAATCTTGATACCGCCTGCACCGAGGCGCATGGCGTTCTGCACCGCACGCTTCATCGCGCGACGGAACATGATGCGGCGCTCGAGCTGCTGAGCAACGCTTTCAGCAATCAGCTTGGCGTCGAGTTCCGGCTTGCGGATTTCTTCAACAGAAACGTGCACGACATCGGCCTTGAGGCCCATGATCTTGGCAACTTCCTGCTTCAGCTTCTCGATGTCTTCGCCTTTCTTACCAATGACGATGCCAGGACGAGCCGAGTGAATCGTCACACGAGCGCTCTTGGCTGGGCGGTCGATCTGGATGCGAGAAACATTGGCCTGAGCCAGCTTCTCACGCAGGAACTTGCGAACTGCGATGTCCTTGTTCAGGTTATCGCCGTAGGCGCTACGTTCTGCATACCAGTTCGACGTCCACGTCGTGGTGATGCCGAGGCGGAAACCGTTTGGATTAACTTTGTGACCCATAGTCTCTTACTCTTACTCGCCAACACGGATGGTGATGTGGCTGGTGCGCTTGCTGATGCGATCTGCACGGCCTTTGGCACGTGGGCTGATACGCTTCATCACTGGACCTTCATCAACGAAGATCTCTGCGACCTTGAGTTCGTCAACATCAGCGCCGTTATTGTTTTCGGCGTTGGCGATGGCGGACTCGAGCACTTTTTTGATGATGCCGGCAGCGCGCTGATTCGAAAACTTCAGCGTGTTGACTGCGTCACCTACTTTCTGGCCGCGCACGAGGTCAGCCACGAGGCGGGCCTTCTGCGGGGAAAGACGAACAAACTTTAGAACTGCTTGCGTTAGCATGATGGGCTCCGTTACGCGGCCTTAGCAGGCTTGGCGTCGGTCTTCTTATCAGCAGAATGACCTTTGAACGTGCGCGTAGGCGCAAATTCACCAAGCTTGTGTCCAACCATGTGCTCGGTGACAAACACCGGAACATGCTGGCGACCGTTATGTACCTGAATGGTGAGACCCACCATATCCGGCACGATCATTGAACGGCGCGACCAGGTTTTGATCGGCTTCTTAACGCGGGCACCTGACATGTCGCCAACCTTCTTTGCAAGGTGGTGATCAACGAAAGGGCCTTTCTTGACTGAACGTGGCACGGCTAGACCTCGTTATTTCTTATGACGGCTACGCACGATCATGCTCTGCGTGCGCTTGTTGTTACGGGTCTTGAGACCCTTCGTCTGCTGGCCCCAAGGCGTAACCGGATGAGGGTTACCTTGGCCAGAACGGCCTTCACCACCACCATGCGGGTGGTCAACTGGGTTCATAACGACACCGCGGGTGGTTGGGCGAATGCCCTTCCAACGCTTGGCGCCGGCTTTACCGTACTGACGCAGGTTATGGTCAGCGTTGCTAACTTCGCCAACGGTTGCGCGGCAGTCAGCGAGCAGCTTGCGCATTTCGCCGGAGCGCAGACGCACCGTTACATAGTCGCCATCGCGAGCCACCAGCTGAACGCCTGCACCAGCAGAACGCGCAATCTGCGCACCCTTGCCAGGACGCATTTCGAGGCAGTGAATCGTCGAACCGACCGGGATATTACGGAGCGGCAAGCAGTTACCAGCCTTGATCGGAGCATCAGCGCCGTTCTGGATGGTGTCGCCCACTGCAACACCGCGAGCTGCGATCACATAACGGCGTTCGCCGTCTGCAAACAGCACCAGAGCAATGTGCGCGCTACGGTTAGGATCATATTCAAGACGCTCAACCTTGGCCGGAATACCGTCCTTGTTGCGCTTGAAGTCGACCAAACGATAGTTGTGCTTATGACCGCCGCCTTTGTGGCGGGTGGTCATGTGGCCGTTGTTGTTACGGCCACCGCTTGCGTGCTGGCTTTCAACCAGCGGGAAATACGGGTCGCCCTTGTGCAAGCCTGGAGTCGTCACCTTAACTTGGTGGCGACGGCCCGGCGAGGTGGGCTTCATTTGAATAAGTGCCATGACCTTGATCCTTAGTTGGCGGCGCCGCCGACGAAGTCAATTTCTTGACCTTCAGCCAGGGTGACGTAGGCCTTCTTCCAGTCGGAGCGTTTGCCCACGGTCTGGCCGAATCGCTTGGTTTTGCCCTTCACATTGAGGGTTGCGACGTTCTTCACTTTTACGTTGAAGAGCTTCTCAACTGCCTCTTTGATTTCAGGCTTGCGTGCATCTGGCAGAACCTTGAAAACGGCCTGGTTGCGCTTTTCAGCAACGCGGGTCGCCTTCTCCGAAATCACCGGAGCGAGAATGATCTGATGTAAACGCTCGAAGTTCATGACAGCCATGCCTCCAACTTCTTAACCGCATCAGCGGTCATCAAAACTTTCTTGTGACGGAGCAGAGCTACCGGGTTCAAACCTTCAACATCGCAAATAGCGACATGAGGAATGTTGCGTGCCGACAAGAACAGGTTCTTATCAACTTCGCCGGTAACCAACAGAATGTCGTTAGCACCGATCTGGCTGAGCTTGGCAAGCAAACCCTGCGTCTTGGCCGCTTCAACCGTGAAGGTTTCGGCAACCATCAGATGGCCCTGGCGAGTCAGCTCGGAAACGATCGAGCGGATAGCGCCGCGATACATTTTCTTGTTGACCTTCTGGCTGAAGTCACGGTTAACAGCTGCAAAGGTCTTACCACCACCACGCCACAGCGGCGAGCGGATCGAACCAGCACGTGCATTACCCGTGCCCTTCTGTTTCCACGGCTTCTTACCGCCGCCGCGAACCATGGCTTTGCTTTTCTGAGCCTTGGTACCAGCGCGTCCGGCATTCATGTATGCCGTGACGACCTGATGAATCAGGGCTTCGTTGTAATCGGCACCGAAGACGCTGTCGGAGACGGCGAGCTTGGCGCTGCTAAGTTGTAATTGAATATCCATTGCCGTTCTTCCCCGGTCACTTAACCGTAGGGCGGACGATGACGTCGCCGTTAGGCGCGCCAGGGACTGCACCCTTGATCAAGAGCAGGTTGCGTTCCGCGTCCACTTTAACGAGCACGAGGTTGAGCGTAGTAACGCGCTCATTACCCATGTGACCCGCCATCTTTTTGTTTTTCCAAACCTTGCCCGGGCTCTGACGTTGACCGATCGAACCTGGAACGCGGTGGGACAGAGAGTTACCGTGAGTTGCACGACCGCCACCGAAGTTGTGGCGCTTCATTACACCCGCGAAACCCTTACCAATGCTGGTGCCGGTGACGTCAACAGCTTTTACGCCGTCGAACGAGTCAACCTTGATTTCCGAGCCGAGCTGCAGATCGCCGCCCTCTTCGCCGTCAAGGCGAATTTCCCAGAGACCACGGCCAGCGGCAACGCCAGCCTTCTTGTAGTGCCCGGTCAGCGCCTTGTTCACGCGGCCTGGCTTTTGTTCGCCAACAGCCACCTGAACGGCACGATATCCGTCGGTTTCTACAGTTTTAACCTGAGTTACGCGGTTAGGCGTGCACTCGATGACAGTGACCGGAATCGCTTCACCTGCATCGGTGAATACGCGGGTCATGCCTGCCTTGCGGCCGATGATTGCTAAGGTCATTTGCGATCTCCCTTAGTTCACTTTGATTTGGACTTCGACGCCAGCCGGAAGATCGAGCTTGGACAGAGCGTCCACGGTCTTCTCGGTAGGGTCTACAATCTGCATCAAACGCTTGTGCGTACGAATTTCGTACTGGTCACGAGCATCCTTATCGCCGTGTGGCGATACGAGGATCGTGAATCGTTCCTTGCGGGTAGGCAAAGGAATCGGTCCACGGACAACGGCACCAGTACGCTTAGCGGTCTCTACGATCTCACGCGCTGATTTATCAATCAGGCGGTGATCGAAGGCCTTAAGCCGGATGCGAATCGATTGGCTAGTCGCGGCCATGCTATTACTCAGGTCTTAAAGAGCGGAGGAACAAAGGGGCGCGAATTATACGCGCCCCCGTGGTGTAAGGGAAGTGGTTTAGGCGAGAATCTTTGTAACCACGCCGGCGCCGACAGTGCGGCCACCTTCGCGGATAGCAAAACGGACGCCTTCTTCCATAGCAATAGGGTTGATCAACTCAACCACCACCGCTACGTTGTC
>Ga0256303_1000076_pt1 | contig 13742 bp, 1 predicted proteins | sample ColtaT_26_FD_183717 | JGI IMG/M metagenome (GOLD analysis project Ga0256303, IMG submission 183717) | Metatranscriptome of freshwater microbial communities from Columbia River, Oregon, United States - Colum_Miss_RepC_8d (Metagenome... | ecosystem: Environmental > Aquatic > Freshwater > River...
ATTAAATAGTAGCAACAACAAAATTTGCAAAACATGAGCAATTATACTTAGATACTATTACATTTATAACACAAACTTAAAATATGTAAAAATATTTGTTTTATTTCAATTTCATAATCCTTTTTTTTTTTATCATGTGATGTAATGGTATTGATTTACATGCCAGTCGCCAAAAGCAGTGCCACGCCTCTTTTGGTCCAGAAATCAGACGAATATTTACCGCCTCTCAGGTCGACGGCAGCGACGTAACTCGGCCTTTCTCTCGAGCCAGATCTTACTGGGTACATGTACATGGGGCAATTGTAAAACCCCTTTGCAATCTTCCGCTTGCCTTCAACAGGCTTGAAGTGCATTATGGGCATGTGGGAAATGAGCTCCATAGGCTTGCTCTCCTCAATGAAACCTCCGGGAAAGTTCCAGTTCGCACCTTCAATATAGATACCGTAGACATAAACGCCATCCTTGGGATAGCCTTGGAGGGTAGTTATGTCCACCGTCGAGAGGACTGGCGTCTCATAGCTTAAAGAGTCGATGGAGACTCCGTTGGCTCGCGCGGCAACCTGCAGGATAGCAGTGAGCAAGCCGGTGGGGTAAGTCATGGCGGGCAGCCACCAACTGGTGGGCAACTGGTCATCCACCCAGGACTTGAAGAAGGCTACTCGTAGAGACAGGTCTCTCATCCAAGAGCCTAAAGGCTTGATCGAAGGATAAGTCGATCCGAATCGCTTGGGGACTCTCATATTGCCTAGAGCAGTCATGACCTCCTCCAGCTCCATCGTAACTAAGGCGGTTCCCTGAGTCACCTTAATGATCGTACTAAGATCCTTACGAATATTGATCAAAAGTCGGTTGTATCTATCCAACTCTTGATATAACACCGTCTTTAATGGGTCGGGATCTGATCTGGGATCTATCTTTTCCTTGACATATCGCATGTCAAATGCATCCGCTACTTGCTCCAGCAGCTCGCTGCATTGAGCGGCAAGGGGGTCGACTGCATCGTCCGACGACGCTTTGACAACACGTGGCTGGAGAGACACTAGAGTATCAATTAAAGTATTAGCATCCTCTATAGATGCCGCCATATCACTATTACTATGCTGTCCGAAGGCCAAGGGATGATCTGTCTGAGGAAAGCCTCGGATGAACTCCTTGTATGACTTTAAGTCTCCTTCATCAGGGATATAATACTCGGGCAAAGATGACAGCATGAACTTCTCACCATTCACGCAGTCTTCGCACATGAGCTCGGAGATGTACACGTTGACCAATCTTCGGTCCCAGTCATCAGTTACTCGACCACCGTAGTTAGCCTCAGCGATGAGATACTTCATAGCGTCGTATGGTATTCTGTCCGGGTACTCGTCTAAGAACACGATAATCAAATCATGGCAGATTGCAAAGTCACTCTCGTTGAAGTCATACGGAATGTTGAAGCCCAAAGACTTGAACTTTCGTCGTTCCAAGAGAATGGCATGGAACCATACCAAGGCGAATAAAAGCTTCTTGTAAGTGGTCTGTTGACCACATCTGTTGAACTGTTCTTCACTAACGGTGTTGTATATTGTCGAGAGATTTGCGCGGAGACCTTTAGGCGGCTCCGTTGTCATCTTAATACCTCTTTGCAGAATTGTAATCGGGAAATTAGGGTCCGGAGAAGATGACAGCCAAAGCCTAAACTTGGGGTGAGGATTTCCTTCCACGATACCTTCGATCATCTTTTCGAGTTGAGGCATCCAAGAAAGCATGAGATGGCAATTCGCCAAGAATACCCAGTTCCCGTACTTGACTCCATCCTCAATCATCCTCACAGCGGTCGGCGCTTGGCCCTGACCCAAAGCACAATTCTCGAACTTTTGGTTCATCAAAGTGGCTAATTGGATGATACCGGCAGTGGGGTCCACTCCTGGAGACAGGACAAAGATCAACGGGGTCTTGCTATTCGATGTGTCGTAGACAGATTTAAGATCGAATGCAGGAGGGTCGACGTATTCGGGTCCGGAATTCGCAGCAATGAACTTGGCGGAACCGAATAAAACTCTGTCCAATCGGATGGTTCGTAGGATGCAGAGCCTCTGCAGCTCGGTTGTCTTCACGGACCAATCACCAGGCATCGCTTCCATCTCAGGCTTGGATGACATGTACCACGCTTTCCAGTCTCGGGCCATTTGTTCGAACGAAGACACGATCCCTTGGAAGCCACCGATCTTATCCAGTTCGCAAATGCCGTCCCATCCGGTGGGAATCAGCCATTCTTGACACACGTTGTTCCTTTGTGTCGATCTATCAGCCATACCAGGACCGACTGAGAAGTATGTGAATTCTTCATAATTCAAATTATTCAGAGATTCCATAATCTTAAAGCAAAGTTGGAGAGAGAACAATATCTTATGTTCCTCAAACAATCCTCGACAAGTGTATCTATATACGGCTAGTGTGTGATAGGCGTTGATATCATCGCAGCGCTTCGATACAGGAACGTCAATACTACTCGTTCGACTGTGGTCGATGGAATTATTGAATAGATCGACATAGGAATCAAGCGAGAACTGATACATAGGATCGACTCTGCCCATGTCATCAAGAACAAAGAACGCGAGCGACGCCCTAACAGCTGCTGATTTGTACCCTGATCGGGCCAAATCGATCTTCTTTTCGGTCTCCTCCGCAACAACGAGCTGCGACGTGACCTCCTCAGAAGTGATCTTTGACTGTTGAAGAGTGTTCACCAGCCCCTCATCGTCAAGTAAAGATCCCTTCGATTCACTCAAAAGCCGCAGGATCTCATTCTCCAAATCGACTAATTGTCTCTTTCCTTGGGCAACTCGAATAGTAAGCTCACTCTTCTGCTTTTCTAAAGTCGGTTCCTCCTTCTGCACAATAATACCTAGTAACTGCGCTTCTAGACCATCCTTCTTCACTGCGAAATTGACCACGGTAGCCTTGGTTGAAATCTCAGGCGTGTAGTGAGGATTTGACAACTTGGTTGTGATGTACATTCTAAAATCTGGTGAATAATCGAGTTCTTTATCACCTAACCTCAAAACTTCACGGTTTCCTAATTTAATGATAGACTTAGACAAAACAGGCTCCAGTGCAGGATCCATTTCTTCCAAGATATCCTGAAGTAAAATGGGGAATCCATACTGAACAGAATTCTCCACTTCTCTCAGGAAGTTATTCATCTTCAAATCGATTATCTTCAACTTCGAGCCCTCTTTGTTTCTGATCCACCTGTTTGCCTGTCCCTGAGGATCGATCATGAGGGGCCAACGGCTACCTCGAGTAGAGATAACGCCGTTCTCAGTTGAGAAATCGTCCTTAGGCAACCCCTGTATGTTCCAGTCCCGAATATCAGTAGGTTTACCCAGGAAACCAGCAAAATTAAATTGATTAGACACAGGTAACTTCTGGTTAGTGACAGAATGGCTCCAAGTTTTGAGCAAGGAGTGCCTGTACCTCGTTTCGAAGGGACCAGCGTACGACAAGAAAGCAGCAGACAACAAACAATCTCCAGTTACTTTAACCAAAGCAGCGTTGTAGTTGCCGATACTCAACTGCCAACGGACATACTCGCCCGAGAGACCTTTTACGAGTTTGTCAGCTCTGTCGAGCTTCAGTTGCAAGTTCTCAGCCTCGTCTCTTAGTCTATTCTTCTCTCCAACGGAAGTATCATACGAAACTTGAAGTTTCGCAAGCTTAGCAACGACTACAGCCAAGGCATCTTGAGCTTCCTTGAGGGCAGCCTGCTTGACAGCCAATGACTCCGTCGCCTCCTTCAACCTCTGTCGCTTGGGCGCCACCTCCTTGGCTACATTCGCGTAAAGGTAAATAGCGTGGACCCATACGCACATTGCACCTGCAGCCCCAGACACTTTCTTAACTTCCTCTGCTTTAAATGTTGGTTGGTCAATGTATTTCTTGATTTTATTGTTGGTAGATTGAGACACATTGTCCTTGTCAAAAGTTTTAATTTGAGTGATGAAGTTAGCTTCTGATAGAACCTTCTTAGCGGTAACCCAATCAGGAGTCTTCTGGAACAGAATCATGACAGCTTGCATGACAGTCTCTACTAATGCGGGAGGTTTAGTATACGCCTTGATTTCGGACACAGCCGACTTATCTAATTTGTCGACTTCATCCATGGCTTTCTCGAGAGCGGGCATCGCGATCGCCAAATCCGCTTCTGCATCATCTGAGATAGCCTTGCACTCTGCGGCTTCGATAGAAATTCTCTCAGAGTCGGCCTCGACCTGTCGCTTCTGCTCATCTGCAACTCGCCGCTCGCTAACAATCTGCACGAGGAGGTCCTCGCAATCTTTTTGGCTCTTTGCAACGACGACTTTCTTGACCTCGAGTTGTTTTGATAAGACTTCGACCTGAGCTTTTGCATCCTCGAGCTTAGCCAAACCGTTCGCGAGCTTATCAGCAGCACTGCCCAACTCCTTCCTCTTCTCAGCCAACAAGTTACGATAGCCTTTCACAAGCTCAAGATAATTGGTTGGTGTTACGTAATTAAAACGCTTGACTTCCTGCAACATTAATGCAGAAGTGCTGATAACTGAAAGCTGCATCTCTGCGAAAACAGTTGAAATTTTAAGTCTGAAGTCTTCCTCCGTGAATTCAACAGACGCTAAGAACTTCATAGCTACCTCTTGAAGCGCCTCCATTGGCCACAGGTGGAACCAATCGATAGTTGTACAGTTGACGAGTCCAGGGTACATTCGGCATCTGTTGCGCAGTGCGTCGCCGACGGGACTCATGGCAAGCACGACGTGTAAGTTAGTTCGGACGGTCTCGATGAAGAACTTCCATATGTTATCCGTAGTCTCTTCTAGGCCAGACTGAATAGCAGGCTTCCGGCACGCATCGAGGATAGCGGGAATATCGTCCTTGCCAAACAAGTTTGGTATGTTGCCAGAAGAAAGGAAATTGTTAATGTCTTCCAAGAATCCCTCATTCTTGATTTGGGTATCATTGAATAAGAAAACAACCTTCTTCCTCTCGCAGCCAGCAAGATTGTAGAGTTTCTTCAAATCTTCTCTAAATTCAATCATTCTATAGTTCTTTGTGATTTCGATCGAAAACATTGTCATACCCGCAATATACGTACTCAATTTACACAGAGAAGACCGTCCACTCCCACCTACTCCGACCAACATGGCATTACCACGGGGTTGCACTAGGATACGATGGATACGAGCTACGTGAGTTATAGCATCTCGGAACATGGCCAAATCCATAGCAATAATTTTAGGCTCCATATTATAATCCTCCAACTTCTCCTCTACGATTCCTCGAATTCGCTTGTAATCCGTGACTTCTTCGTAAACAACATCGCCATCCTCGCCAGCCTCTTGTAGGAAAGCGCAGAAAAATGGACCTACATGAGGCTCCAAAGACTCGCCCATTAAATTTTTCCATTCTTTCTGAAAAGTTTCGTGCATTTTCGCTGCCAAAATATCGCGAAATTTCTGCTCATCGTTCGACTTGGTTCGGACGAACCTGTCGGAGAAGACACGCTGACACTCGTGGATCCAGAGCCTCAGCATACCCTCGGGAGAGTATATACTCTTGCGCGAAGACATGAGGATACCTTGCATGACCTTTGCGACATCTCGAATGTTAAACTGATAATGAAACTTTTCGGGTGTTGCTAAGAAATCGGAGGACACAACCTTGTAAACGTTCAAAGTAGCAGTGGCAATACCAGATTGAAGCTGCTTAATCTCATTCTCATATTCAGAAAACTTTGAACTCAAAATCGCTTCGAAGATACGAGTAATTTGAGAATCTGCGGGGAAAGTGAAATTGAAGATCGAGAACCTGCTTTGAGTTCTGTCGCTGATTTGGTTTCTACCTCCTCCAGGATGACCCATAGCAACTACCAGTTGAGAGTCGAGGATATAGCGCCATGAGCACTTGATTCTGTCGTACCAGCCCTGGTAGTCGATCCACAGTCGAATAAGCTCCAAGGGAGGCTGAAACGGAGACTCTAAAGACGTCTTCTTAGGCATGTTGAAGTCGTCGATGAAAATAACCAGCTGTTTTCCACCCATGGGACCCATTTTATCCTTCGAACGCTTTTCCATAGGAGCCTCGATTTGCTCTTGAACCGCAAGTGACGATGTAGCGGCGGAGAAATTAACTATGAGATTAGAGTGAGTTTCTGGAAGTTCCTTGATCAAGGTAGCCGCGAGAATAGTCTTCCCAGTACCGGTAGCACCGACCAACATGACATTCTTCTTCACTTTCACCAAAATATCAACGACGGATCCGTTTCGAATCGTGTCCACAGTTGGAACAATCATGTCGTAGAAAGACATGCCTTTCTGCGGCCGCCAGTTAGGAACCTTGGTATCCCAACCGATAAAGTCATTCTTTGACAAATCGAAATAGTAATCATACACCGTGTTAGCGACGGGAAACAACGCATCGATGTCTGATAGACAGACGGACATCTTCTTGCGGCCGACCTCATCGACCATGGCGCCGACGGTCCATACGAGAGAAAACAAGAACAATTTCTCTGCGATAATATTGAAATCGTTGCCTAATGACTCCTTTCTAAACGAGGTCTCTTGCTTACTAATCGCATCAAAAAAATTGCATAAGTTAACAATGCAAACGTAGTCAGAAACTTTAACAGGTTCATTGCAGTTTGCTTCCTTGTACTTAAGTACACGAGGAAGCCATTTCTCCATTAAATCGCGATAGAAAGTTTTCATATCTTCATCGGTGGCGAATTTATTAGTCAGCCAACTCTCTGTGTAAGTTCTCCAACCGAGCTCCGATGCGTCGATGTAAATCATACCTGCTCTGGAGACGGTTGCGGGCGATGCAACTTTAAGGTCCTGGGTTTCAAAGACAAGACTCATAGTGCCAGTTAAAGGAATTCGATCACCATTGATCAAAGTCAAAATTTTGTTGTCGTCCATAACAGAATTCATGGACTCAATCCAAAGGGCATCTATGGGACCGTCGAACAGAACCCACTTCTCAAATGGACGCTCATCGTCCGAGCACGACTTGAAGATAGTAGACAGAATACCATCTTTCCACTCAAAAGTGGCGAGATCGTACGCGCCGTACAGCTCGTCGAGTGCGATGGCTTTGGGTGAGATGATGAAGGGCGTGGCGGGAAGATAGCCCTCGACGCCTTTCTTCGACAGAGCACCTTGCGCAGAGGATAAAACCTTCCAAACTGTTGATTTACCCGCCATGGGGTCGCCCACCAACATATTACAGTGACGAGTGAGACGAGACTCATAAAACTGGAATATCTTCGCGATCAAAAACTCTTGCAGCTGCAAGTTGAGTTTCTTCATCTCCTCCTCAATCGCGATACGCAACTCGCCGTAGTCGGACACAGGAAGCTCTAGAGATGGGAACAAATCGCCCAAAAGAAGGCGAAATAGACGCTCGTCGTCCTTTATGAACTTAGGCAAGTTCATGTCACGCAAAGCTCTCATTAGAATCGACTCTTCGGATAGATTCGGTTCATTTCTCTTCAATTGACCGGCCATGTTCAAAACGGCCTTCAAATTTCTCAGACCGTAATCATAGTGATCTTGCTTTGACAGCTGTTGAACCATCAAGGAATAGAGAGTGACAGTTTTCTTGGCCATAATTCTGGCCTCGTTGAAGCCTTCTGACGCAAGCATAACCTCTGCAATCATAGTCAGATCTGGCGCCATCATGCAAACGGGCCTCATGAGTGCCTTCAAGTTATCGGGCAGCTCTGTACGACCCGCATAGCCTGGGTTCATAGTAATGAATACGCCGCAGTTGTGATTGCATGGAATGTAAGTGCCCATGAAGGGAAATCCAGCGACCTTCGCACTCAAAGCGCTGAGAATCGAAGAAATCTGCATGGCCACGACAGAAATGACTTCTATCTTAATACGATTGAACTCATCAAAGCAGCCCCACGAACCTGACTGAACTAAACCACTAAAGATTCTACCAATCGATTTGTAATCCATCCCATCCGAACAGTTGATAACGACAACGTACTTTGCCAAGTTCTTTCCTAAATCCTTGACGGTTTCGGTTTTGCCCGTTCCTGCAGGTCCTAGAGGGTTTCCACCTCTATTTAAATACATTGCAGTAACTAAGGTCAAAACGCATCGATCCGTGAGAGGAGTGACGACCAAACGACCGTTATTCCCCTGATATTCCCCAGACCATTCCAAAACAGAGTTAAGCTGTCGGCACTCGCACTTTCCAAACTCTCCGACATCCTTCAAGAAGACGAATCTCAGCTGAGACAGCCACTCGAAATCTGATATGGATGCACAATTAGCCTTGACCATTCGTTCCATGACATCACGATTGTGAATCTCCATAGTGATAAGTGACACAATTTTATTTCTATCAATTTTAGAGAGAGGGGTTCGTATCAAATCGGTCAATTTATTGAGATAGCCAACCTGCTTCTTCTTCTGCTGCTTGAGAGCTCCTTTCGAGCCGCCTTGGATAGCGAGCAGAGCCCTCGAGCAGTCTGTCGTCCACATAATTGAGCCGGTTGTGATGATCAACTGGCCGATGGTCTCCTTCACCCACTTCTCTTTCTTGCCCTTGAATCCCTGAATGGCGAGACCGAGAAGTTTAGCGATGCCTCTCCTCATTGCCTTCTCTACGAGCACGAGCCAAAGCTCCACAGCTCCGTCAATCATAACATTGTCCGCGAACGCTGCAGTCTCGCCATCGGGGGCGTTCATAAGTGAAGCCTCGAATGCCTTGTTGCCGCCCACAGGGGGATTCATCTTTAGGTTCTTAACGCCCTCAAAGCACTTCTTGATGTGCTTCTGAACAGCCATAGGATCCTTACTCTGACCCAAAATTTCAAGTAAATCATCGTCAGAAACGAAGTAAAATCTGGGGAAGATCATTCTCTTAGTTTCTAAGTATTGATCTAAGCACTTCTGAATCTTATCTAAATTTTCGTCCATCTTGTTGATAGATTCTAGCAATCCTTCGATTAAACAAGTCTGCTTAGCGATAGGGAATTTGAAGAACCGCTCCATTACCTTATAGAATTCATTGTTAACATTAACGAATAATGCATGTTCCTGAGGCAACTGCTTAGCGATATCGCCGCCGGACATGAAGATACTCTCCAGATACATCCACTTACGCTGGACGCCGAGAAGCGACTCGATCACCTCAGATATTATTGACATGCAATGCTCCCACTCGTCGATCTTCGTCTGAAACGATGCATAGAACTTCGACGATTTCATGGTAGATAAAGCGACAGAGTCATCTTCCAAAAACTGAGAGATTTCCTCGGTACTCTTAAGCTTAAAGTACTTTTCCTTGTACGGGCCCACGTCCATCTCAACCGCCGCCCACCGTCTCTCGAGGTCTGCCAGCGACACTTCGATGGCTAGCTCTTTATTGGCATTACCAGACAGCTCGCCTATGAACTCTGCATGGTTGACAAACCCTAGCTTCATAACCCTATCCAGCGTAAATTCTAGACTCTGTGGGTCGAATTCGGTGCCGACCCGTTCTTGGAGAGAGGCCCAATGACGGGGTCTCATAGCTTGGTTCCTTAAATCTTGAATAAGAGGAATAGTGTCACGGAATCGATCAAGTTCTGCTTTCATTGACTCCCAGACTTTCCACCTCTTAATATCACGACCCAATTTGCCAACTTTCTTCGAATAGTTTCCAACTACACCTTCCATTTCCTCCACATTAAGGTCATTGAATTGGCCAACTTTCCAAACCCCCCAATATTCGCTCCATTCTATAGAAATTTGCCAGATCTGTGATAAGTAATCAATATCTCTAATCAGCGCGGACAGATCTTTGTGCTCGGGATTGGGGATAGCGAAGATATTAAATCCGACGGACAAAGTAGCCTCGCGCTCTTTGGCCTTGGCGATCTTACCCTTGTATACTTCAATCATGGCCAACGCGTCATTTGGATCTTTATCTTCATGACTGTAAGGCAAATCAATAGTCGATTGAATTTTCATCTCAGCAATTTGGTTGTTGTACACCTCTTGCTGACTCTCCAAATCTCTCTTCATAGTGACCTTGCTCTTATCCAGCATCTTTTCAGAGTCAGAGACCATGTAAGTGAAGTCCTCATAGGCTTGATCGAGACTTTCAAGCATCGTAATTTCGTCCTCGTGCACGGCAACTTCGAATTTGCTCAATGTCTTATATATCTCACGAACAGGATCGAATCTGCCTTTTGTATCGCCCAATTTCTCCTTTAACTCTCTACAAACTCCTATCTTTGCACTTAATTCGTCCAAATTGATAGGTGCAACAGTTAAATTTTCACGACTATTCTTGAATAAAGCAAAAATATCCTGTAATTCAGTATGACCATTGCTGTTAAGTAAATTAGTGAGCTTGACTTGGCATACAGTGCAATGACCAACTAAAGCCTCCTTCAAAACATTGCTATCAACACGAACAAAGTTAATATTATGGTTACTAGTTTCACTCAAAATATCGCTTTGCTGCTGCTTATAACGATTGATGTCGATATCAAATTGAGAAGGAGATCTATTGGTTTTAGCATACTTCTTGATGAAAGAGTCCTTATCAAGCTCCCAAAGTGTCCTGTATTTATCCCAATAGCCAAGATACTTTTGCAACTCAGTGGCCGTAGAAGACATACCATTCATAACTTGCACTACGATACGAAGAATATCACTGTCTTTGCTGATGATCTTGTAGTACGACTGATTCTTCTCGTCTCCTTCTGTGTCATCAGTAGTAGCCGCTGCAACAGCAGAGGAGGCCACCAAAGTGCCCTCGCCCTCCGCTGAGGACGCCGTGCTAGTCGCAGAGGGTAACTCCAGCGACTGACCACGTATGCGACTGACCGCAGTGACAATACTGATGATATCTTTTGCTACAATATTCACTGAGTGGGTCAAGTTGAACATCGAGGGAACGTAAGTTACTTTATTATCTTCAAGGTTGATCTGGACCGTAAATAAAGTTAGAGGATCGGTCTTTGAGTCGCCGTTGATTGCCTTCGACAACTCTTGAAGAGAACGCTTAACTGCATGCTTCAAAGAAACTTCCATTAGCTTGTCGATCTGAGAAATCTGAGACTTCCAATCGCGCTGCACTTCAGGAGAGCCTTCCTTGAAATTCTTGAAAATTTGTCTTAAAATCGACACAACTCTCTGAAAATCTTGCTCAAATTGCTGGGTAACAAGGGCTCGGTGATCTCGCTGACGGTTCTCAAACAAACTTCCTTCATATATCTGATTTTTGTCAATACGAACCAACAAAGTCGAGGAAATATGCTTGCAAATCTTGGAAATATTAATTTTACTCTCTTTATATTCTCTCACAATTGTGTGAGTATCAGTGCAACTGCTGCAGCAATCCTTAACATACATATCGATCATATTTTTAGATTGCCAAGTTAGCTTGACGAGGCCTGGGTTGATTCTACGATCCAATTTACGTATATGATCCATAAAAAGACGTCTTTCATCAACAGATATGTCACGAATGATGTCATTGTAGGCTCGTACCACAACCATAACGCTTTCGCGCATGACGCGAAGCTGCTCTTTCTTGTTGCAAATATCGTGGGCCAAATAAGGAATGGTAAATTCACCATGAAATTTCTCCCAATGGGCCACTTCAGAGAATAGGGCCATCAAATCTTCATCAAAATTGCACACAATCTCGGTGCCGATTTTGTTGCCAAAACCTTCCGAAGTCTCGAGACGGCGAAGCAACATCTTATCTAGTCGGAGCTGTAGGCCATTGTCCTTCGCCTTCTCGTTGAGGTTCTCCATCCAAGCATTGTAACGCTGAAGCTTGAAGTCCCGAATCACATTACTGATAGTAAGATAGTTATCCTTGCATTCTTCAAAATCTCTGGAGTTCAGAATATGTCCGAGTTTAAGCATGCTATCATAACTATTCTTAACCAGCTGCGCTAAACTGTGAGCCCACAATGAAGACCCGGCAAACTGAGGTTCACTTAGTCTCAGAGGTGGAGCCGCTCTGTGTTGCTCAAACTCGCTTCGTGTATCCTGTACCTGCTTCAAGAACATGTGGTGCACCTCCGTCGCTTTCTTCTCAACACATCTTTTAATTACTTCACGTTTTGCGAGTAAGTAAAATGTTTCAGTTAGTGATACTCCTTCTACGACAGTGCAGTTGTTTTCGAACGCAGCGTTGATAACGTTTGAATACATGACATCGAGGTCCTTGACCCCGTTCTTGAAGTAATGATAGTCATCGTGCCATCGACTGACCTTAACATCTAAGATATCATATCGTAGCTTGCGTAGGTAGTCAATGTATGTTTCAAATGAAACTTGAATTCCGATGATTGCGTCAACTGTTTCCTGAGACTTCGTTCCACCAAATTTAGGCATATTTCCGTAACCTCCTTTTGTCTCAGTAATAGCGCTCTTTCGCAAAAACTGAATCTGACTTTCGCAAACATCGTTCAAATCTCTGCATCTTTGTACGAAAGCATCGATTTGGGCGAATATACTAGCGTCGTCTATGTTCCAAGTCTTCCCGTATCGGTTCTTGCTTCGAGATATAGCTGATAATGTCTTGTGATAGCACACCTTCCACTCCGACCCGCAATTAATCGCATCCTTGAGACGGCCAATGCAGAATTCCACGTCCCCATCCATAATGTCAGGAATCGGAATATAAGAGCGAAATCGCTGGATTATTTCATTGGAAATTTTACGTAAGAGACCACTTACGTGATCATTTTCGCTATAATAAGAGGAAAATGACCAAATCAATCTAATGCGATTCAAAAGATCCGGCAAAATAGTGCATATTTTATCAGGCTCAATATTTCGAAGAGCAGTGCATTGATCTCTAATGGTTTCTAAAAACTTCAAATTCTCGTTCGCTTCAGAGGCTCTTGATGTGATCTGCTGACATAGAGACTGGAAAGGTCCGATATAATTACTCTTAACGTAGTCAAGAACTCCGGTGATGCGTCCTACGGAGGCACCTTGGAGCTGCTGCTGTATGCCAACGAGATCCTGAGCTCTCCCGCGCCAGAACTCGATCTCGTCGAGCGGGCCGGCGTTCTCGGTGGACTGAGAGGTGTCGTGGTTGTTAACGATGTCTTTAATCTGCCGAGTCCAATGAATGACTATCGATTCCATGAGCTGCAGTCGATCTTTATCTTGCGAAACATCACTGATACTATTGTAACTAAAGTCAGGGCAATAGAGTACGGTTTTTCCATCATCCACGTGCGCCGTGTCCGTCAGCGTGGCCATGCAACGATGGTAGTGGCCACTCAGCTCATTGTTGGTGGTCACCTGCTTCTCTATTAGACCTTTCATGGCTCTCTCTAAAGAGTTTAGAGTCAACCCTTTGCCACCGATAGTTCCATATTGCAGATCAACCGCGATAGTATCTATGGACATCACATTCGCATTGGGTCTGATGATGTATGCCTTAGTTCGATCTAAAGTGCTATCCGAACGCAGATTGCCACAGACGAGATTGTATTTGCCCTTAACATCGCTGGCCTGTACGAACAGAGACTTCGGGCCAGATCCTGTAATGAACTCTACTATCGCGCGCTCAGAATCTGCCGCCAAACACGTGTTATTGAATCCAATAATGTCGAGCCTCTGGGTGACCCAAGAGAACAAATGGTCGTAATCCGACGGCTGTATGTCTTTCGATTCCATTTTAAATATAGATTAATTTTAACTTTTAATTATTAACTATTGTCTTTATTTAAAACTGTGGTATCG
>Ga0256303_1000080_pt1 | contig 13440 bp, 9 predicted proteins | sample ColtaT_26_FD_183717 | JGI IMG/M metagenome (GOLD analysis project Ga0256303, IMG submission 183717) | Metatranscriptome of freshwater microbial communities from Columbia River, Oregon, United States - Colum_Miss_RepC_8d (Metagenome... | ecosystem: Environmental > Aquatic > Freshwater > River...
CTGCGAGTACGAGAAAACAGTACTTAAGAATAACTTTAGAGAGCAAATTTGCTCCGTTCTTCTGGAACTTGATCGACATGGAAGACTGCGGGTATGCGGTGCAACCTCATGGTGCCGCAGCATCTGAAGCCCTACGGCAACGCTAGCAAGAGCTATGCTGCCGATGCAGAAGACAACTGCGAAGCTGTCGGCTGAACAGTATGCGCGATATGTTCCGAGCAAGACTTTCGTTCAAATTGCCGCGTTTTCGGAGCATTGCCTCCACCTAAGCGCCCCGTTGTCCATAACTAATCATTATGGCGCCAGTCATCGCTTCGATGACATTTAAGCGATTGAGTCACTGGTCATATTGATCGCTAAGACCTACCCGTTTGCTTATCTTTAGTTAGGTGCTACGCGGCACCCTTCCTTGTAACTTGCATCCAATCAGAGCGATGCATGTTCTGTACTGCGACGACGCTTCGATGGCATCAAGGTTTTCTTAGGGAAACCTTATTGTATCGATTAGACAAACACGCGAATAAGTGTCACGCAGATGTAGGAGAAGTTAATCGAATTTTTACGTGTGTTTGCCAAGTGGCTGTAGAACCGCAGACGTTAGATCAGTGCGGCAACAGCAATACGGCAAGAGAAAAAGGGAGACGCCGAATGGATTGTTCGTTGAATAAGAAAACACGATCAGGTAGCAAACTTGCCGTGCTGTTGGCCGCAGTGGCGTTGGTGATTGCAGCGCCAGCGTATTCACTGGGTTTTTCGATTCCTTTTTTTGATGACACGACGATTGATGGAGTGAGCAACACTTCGCTTATCGCCGGTGTCGCTGTGCGTACAGAACCGCAAAGAACCGCATCCATCGGCAAGAACAACCTCAATCCGAATGTCTGTGGCCGCACTGATCCCAACATCCCCCTCTACCAAGATTGCCAAGGCCTGTTTACGAGTCAGACTTACATGGCGGCACATCTGGCTGCAGCACCCGGTGCCTTTAGCACCAACTTCGATGCAGGCAATCTCAACTACAAGCAGTGGGATGTTACCCAGTCGCCTATCCGTATCAATGAAGACCTTACGCTCACATGGAAAGGGTGGACATTCTTTGCCAAGGGAATCGCTTTCTACGACCCGACCAACTATCGCTTTAACGAAAACCACCCGAACATCATTACCAAGCAGAACTACCAGCAAGTAGGTTATGCCGCGTCTTCGACGAATACCGCGAATAGTCTGGTCAATTCGATTCTCGCGCTGACTTCGTCCGGCGGTTCACTGGCCAGTGTTATCTCCAGTGCGGGCGGCCTAGCGACTTTGCCAGTTGCGGGTTCGCGCATTGATTCGACGCCTTGTCCAGCGAGCCGTAATGCGCTGGGCCTTCCTTGCGGAATTGTTTATGGGCCGGGTGGTCAGGTGAGTGAGCGTCGTAGCAACAGCCAGACACTCAAGGAAATCGGCTTAGGACTGCAGTTGTTGGATTTAAATATCTCGGGCGTTATTCCCGTGCCCGGCCTCGACATCACAACGAGAATTGGTCGCCAGCAGGTAATTTGGGGTGAGGCCACTCTGCAGTTCTTTGACTCGCTTAACGTCATGAACGCCCCCAATCTGAATAACTTCTTCCGAATTGGCGGCAACGGTCTTGATGATTTCTATCAACCGATCAATGCGGTTTCATTTGCAATCACGCCCATCGACTCGATCAATTTTTCCGGCTGGTATGCGCTTGAATTTCAGCCCATTGAATTGCCAGCAGAAGGTGGCTTTTACTCACCAGTCAATCTGGGCACCAAGAATGATGGCCCTAATTACATCACGCTCGGCTTCGGTAACCTGACGCCAGATCCAGATGGTGTGGGCCGTGATCTTGATAATCCGTTGAGCCTCATCACCAACACGACTTCGCGTGGGCAGCGTCTGCCTGATGATTCGCCTGCTGGCGTGGCGAACAACTTCGGCTTCAAGTTGGCCTACACCGCCGACTGGTTGAACAACGGCACCAACCTCGGGTTCTATTTCGCCAACTACACCTCGCGCACGCCGATGGTCAGTGTCTATTCTGCAAATGAAGCGTGCTCGAAGCATGCCACCAACACTGTCGAGTTTCTGGCGGATTGCCCAGACATCCCGCTGTTGCATCTACTACCGTTGAATGACCCCGCTGGCGCAACTGACAGCGCGCTGGCGCTGGATAGCGTCAAGGTGAAGCTGGAGTATCCACGCAACATCAAGATGTACGGTTTCAGTTTCAACACCAGCTTTGGCGATGTGTCTTTTCAGGGAGAAGCGGCGTATCGCCCGCACGACCCTCTGCAAGTCGATATCGTTGACCTCGTGTTTGCCGGCCTTGGGCCCACGCTCTCTAATTGCCACTTGCAATCAGCTGGCTGTAGCGGAAGTGTTGCCGGGCTTGGCCCGAACGCAACTGGCGCGCAACAGTTGTATGGTTCCAGCAATTTCACCACCGCCAATGGCAGCAACCAATTCCCGGATACGTTTGATCTAGTGGTTGGCCAAGTGCCGGGATCAGGTCGTTCATTCCCGAACTTCATCATTCCTTATCGCGGCGGGGTGCTCGGTACGAATCCAGCGAATTCGTATATTCGCGGTTGGGAATCCTTCAAGACGCTCTCACTTGATTTTGGCGCGACATATGTAGAAGGCAACACTGATTTCACCGCGCGCACGATTGGCGCTGATCAGGTGATCTGGCTGCCGGAAATCGGTTTCCGTGGAATTCTTGATTTGCCGCCACTGGATCAACTCGCGCTGGCTGTACCAGGCACTTACACCAGCCCCACCGCAGGTGCAGATGGTTCCGGTGCAAACGGTTCGCGGCAGGCCTGTTCCACTAATGCGGCCTGCCAATACGGCCCTGATGGCCTGCGCTTCAGTCCGCATCAGGCTCCGCTAGGCCTTTATCCCACCAAGTGGTCGGGTGGTGCTGGTCTTGTGTTGCTGATTCGCTACGAGAACGTTTTGCCGGGCCTGAGCATCAACCCGACCATCATTCTGAAGCACGACATCTTTGGACACTCACCAGGCTATCTCTCCAACTACGTTGAAGGACGCACGTTGTGGGATACCAATATCGAATTCCGCTACCACGAAAATATCTCATTCAACTTGGGTTATCAGATGTGGTCAGGTGGCGGTGATGCCAACCTTTTCCACGATAGAGACACCGCGAAGTTTTTTGCAAAATATTCGTTTTAACGCGCCGACTAGGAGATTCATATGAAATTACGCGTTGTAATACTCACGGCTATTCTGAGCTTTGCCGCACCTTCGTTGGTGCTGGCAAAGGTTAGTGCTGAGCAGGCCGCTCAACTTGGAAAAGATCTCACGCCTGTCGGCGCAACCGCCGCTGCGAGCAGCGATGGTTTAGTGCCTGCATGGACACCCGCTAAACAGAGCGGCAAGCTCTCTGGCGAGTACGCGAGCAATCCTGCGATTGAAGCAGAGAAACCGCTGTACACCATTACCAGCGCTAATCTCGACAAGTACGCCGACAAACTCAGCGAAGGTCACAAGTATTTGTTGAAGACCTTCAAGACTTACAAGATGAATGTGTATCCCAGTCATCGAAATGTGGCGTGGCCAGATTTCATCTACAAGTCGACTGCGGTTAATGCGACGAACTGTGCATTGGTCGGAACGGACAACCCTGACAACTGCAAACAAGGATTCCCATATCCGATTCCACAAACTGGCGCTGAGGTCATCTGGAATCATCGCCTGAAGTGGCGCGGCGATAGCGTTCGTCGTAACAACGATCAGATGATTGTTGATCCGAGCGGCAAGTATCAGCTCGCTCAGCTCACTGAAGACGTGAAGTTCCTCTATGCCAACGAGAAGAACCCTGTGCCACTCACCAATGGCAAAGGTTTGTTCCTCTATTACCTCTCCAAGATTGTTTCGCCTCCACGTACTGCAGGTACGATGATTTTGGTGAACGAGAGCGGCGGTACGGGCGCAACCGGTCGTGCAGCGTGGCTCTATGCACCGGCACTCAAGCGTATTCGTCGTGCGCCTGCTGTTTGCTGCGATAACCCGTATGAAGGCACCGATGGTCAGCAGTTCTATGACCAGGTCGATATGTTTAACGGTGTGTTGGAACGCTACACTTGGAAGCTGCAGGGCAAACGCGAAATGCTGGTGCCTTACAACAACTTCAAGGCTGCACGTGCCAAGTACGATGATCTGGCTCGTCCAAACCATCTGAACGCCGATATCCCTCGCTACGAAACGCATCGCGTTTGGGTTGTAGAAGCAACGCTGAAGCCAGGCGAGCGCCACACGTATGCAAAGCGCGTCTTCTACGTTGACGAAGACTCCTGGAGCATCCTGATGGTGGATTGCTATGATGGTAAAGGTGGCCTGTTCAACTTCCAAGAAGGCATGGCTACGCCGCAGTCCAACGTGCTGACGCACTTCACCGTGCCAGAAGTGATTTATCACTTCGACTCTGGTCGTTACTTCGTGACGGCATTGTCTGCGCAGGGACACCCCAACGATTACAGCGTGCAGTATCCGGACGGCTTCTTTACCGACAGCGCAGTGCAGCAGCGCGCTTCCAAGTAATCGAATGACATCGTGTGGAGGCCCGTCGTTTTGACGGGCCTCCAACGGCAGTAAAAAAACAGGAAAGTTCCTATGCATGGTGATCCGCGTGGTTGGTTTTCGACGTTCTTCGTCAAAATCACAGAGCCACTCATCTTTTCGAAAAGACCCCTCACTTTAACGGTGATCGGACTGATGACTCTTTTTTTGGGATGGCAGGCGTTGCATTTACGTCTTGACTCGGGCTTCGAAAAGCAGCTGCCCAAAGATCATCCATACATCAAAATCCTGAAAGAACATCAGGAACAGTTTGGCGGTGGCAACACGGTGTTGCTCGCTGTTTCACAGAAGTCTCCGGACAAAAATATTTACGACGGTGCTTTTCTCGCATCGTTGAAGACGGCAACCGATTCCGTTTTCTATCTCTCTGGCGTAGACAGAACGCGCGTCAGTTCTATCTACACGCCCAACGTTCGCTATCTCGAAGTCGTTGAAGGTGGATTCCAAGGCGGCAACGTTATTCCATCCGGCTTCAGTGCAGATGAAGAATCTTTGGCCAAGGTCAAAGACAACATCGCGAAAGCCAGCATCATTGGTCGTTTGGTTTCCAACGATCAACGTTCGGCGCTGGTGTCTGCGGAGCTCGTTGACGTTAATCCCCGCACGCATGAGAAACTGGATTACATCCAGACTGCGCACAATTTTGAAAACATCCGCGGTAGGTTGATCAAGCAGACGCGTTATGACGTTAAGCTGGCCACTGATGATGGCGTGCTGAAAGCGGGCACGATCATCGCCACGGTCTATGAAGATCCGCGCGGGCTTTTATTCCGTTTCAAATCCGTACACGGAACTGCGGTTGGCCCAAGCGGTGAGACTATCGAAAAGGATTTCGGAGGCTCTGATTTGACGGTTGTAGAGTCGAAGAATCCGGACTACAACCCGGATATCAATGTCGAAATCATTGGCTTCGCCAAGGTCATCGGGGATGTTGCTGATGCCTCATTGGAAGTGGTGACCTTCTTCGCCATTACCGTGTTCCTTGTTTGGCTGGTGCTGTCTTGGTACATGGGCTCCCTTGTTGTGGCGCTCTATCCATTGAGCTGCGGCTTGCTCGCAGTGATTTGGGAGATGGGCATCTTCAGGCTTGCGGGCTATGGTCTCGACCCCTTCGCCATCCTCGTGCCGTTTCTGGTCCTGGCGATCAGTGTTTCGCATGGCATCCAGATCACCAGTTTCTGGCTTTTGGAAGTTGCTGATAATGGCTTGAACAGCTTTGATGCCTCTCGCGCTACTTATCGGCGCTTGGTAATTCCTGGCATCACTGCGTTGGTCACCAACATTATCGGCTTCGGCACGATCCTGTTGATTCCAATTGGCATTGTTCAAGAGATGGCGATCAACGCCATGTTTGGTCTGATCGCTATCGTCATCTGCAAGAAGATATTGCTGCCTTGTTTGCTGTCTTATGTACACATCGGCAATCCCGAACGTTTTCGCGCCTATCAGCATCGCCGCGACGAGAAATTCCAGCCGGTGTGGAAATTCATGTCGGCCATCACGAACCGTCCGGTGGCGATAACCGTCCTGGTCATCATGGCAGCCTCGTGGGGTGGTGCATGGTGGGTGGCTCGCGATCTGCAGATCGGTGAACTGCACGCTGGTGTCCCTGCGCTCAAGCCCACTTCTCGCTACAACATGGACTCTGATTTCATCACCAAGAATTACTCGATTGGTGTCGACGTATTACAGATTTACGCGCACACCAAGAAAAATGGTTGCATCGACTATGACGTGATGAACCGCATCAATCGCTTTGGTTGGTATATGCAGAACCAACCCGGCATTGTTTCGGTGGCGTCATTGCCGATCATGGATAAACAGGTCTGGGCAAAATTCAACGAAAGTAATCCGCGTTGGATGCAGTTGCCTCGCTCACAAGACGGTTTAATTCTCGCAGGTCAGCAATTCACCACGTCGACTGGTTTGTTGAACGAGGACTGCAGTGTGATTCCAACCTACATTTTCACCAAGGATCACCGCGCGACAACTATCGATCAAATTATTTCCACCATCGACAAAATCAATACCGGTATCAAGTCGGATGATCCGGTGACCTTCCATCTCGCTGGTGGCAATGTCGGCGTGCTTGCTGCAACAAACGATGTGATCAAGAAAACAGAATTCACCGTTCTGTTCTGGCTCTATCTCGCCATTATCGTTTGTGTGTATGCGTCGTTCAGAGGCATTGCGGGGGTTATCTGTATTGTTGTGCCATTGGCTGCAGTTTCGGTCTTTACATACGCGATCATGGTCTGGCTCGGCATCGGACAAACCGTTGCGACCTTGCCAGTAGCGGCGTTTGCTGCGGGTATTGGTGTCGATTACGGCATCTACATCTTCAGCGTTCTGGAAGAGAACATGAAGATGAAGAAAATGCCGTTGCGTGAAGCTTACGCAAACACTCTGCATCAAACTGGTAAGGCGGTGATCGTGACCGGGATTGCCTTGTCCGCCAGTGTTGCCACGTGGGTGATGTCGGGTCTGCAGTTCCAGATCGATATGGGCATTCTGCTAACCATCATGTTCTTGGCTAACGCCGTTGCTGCACTGATTGTGCTGCCTGCGTTTGCGCGATTCCTGATACGCGATGTTTCATTAACGCAGCATTCCTCTAATCAGTCATCGGTGTCGGCATGAGCAAGATAATGTTCAAAAAAAATGCGATGGCGTGTTGCGCTGGCGCCATCATGTTGTCAGTAGTTGTTTTTGGCGCTGTCGCTGATGACTCCGCTGGAGCTTCAGCAACTACAACATCTGCGGCCAAGCCGATCCCTGCTTTGCTAATCGCCAATGCAGAACGCGGGATGCTTCTAGGTATTGCCCGCGCTGGTGATCAAGTCATCGCAGTGGGGGGCAACGGCGTGATTGTTCGCTCTCCGGATGGCAAGTCCTGGCGACAGTCCAAGAGCCCTGTCGACACTGCATTCAACGCTGTAGCGTTTGCTGACCCTATGCATGGATGGGCGGTTGGACACGACACTGTGATTCTCGGCACATCCGATGGTGGAGTGACCTGGGCCATCCAGAATTTTCAACCCGACCTCAATGCTCCGATCTTTTCGGTGATCGCCTTGAACGCGCAGAAAGTCATTGCGGTCGGTGCGTTTGGCCTGATCAAAATAACTGAAGACGGAGGTTCAACGTGGCGTGATGTTGACGCTCCTTCGATCTCCAGCGACAAGCTACATCTCAACAGCATCACCAAGCTCAATAACGGTAAGTTGGCCGTTACCGGAGAGCATGGGCTCGTCGGAATTTCTACAGATGGCGTGCAGTGGAGCCGCATCGTGACTCAATACGAAGGCTCTTTCTTTGGAATCCTGCCGTGGAAAGAAAAAGGTGCTATGGCCTTCGGCATGCGCGGCAACGTCTATATCTGCGATGACGTTGACGCGCCCGCATGGAAGAAGATTGAAACGGCTACAACCTCTAGCTTCTTCGGTGGTGAGTTGCTGGCAGGCGGCGATGTTCTATTGACGGGTTCAGATAATACGGTGCTTGCGGTTAAGTCCGATGGCTCTGTAAGTGCCGCACAGAAAGTGAACACGGGAGGCAGCAGTGATAGCAGTCTGACAGGCAGCTTACGAACCGGATCGTCTGAAATTTTAATTGGTGAATCAGGCATTGTTTCGACAACGAGCAATTAAGCCGATGCGAAATAATTTGAAAGTCTAAAAGATTAGCAAATTGCTATTTTAGGCTAAAGCTTGTGACGGCCAGGTAGAAACAGTTTTCGATTGCCTGCCCACTGAAGTGTGAGCGATGCGAATTACATATATGTACCTGTTCGAAGCATAACGATCTTGGCGAAATGAACAGCATTTGATAGTTGGGATAAGTTGCGATTTCAGCGCTCCTCTCGATTAGGCCAACTCACCAATATTTTCTTATCTTTTGGTAGGTGACGGCGTGGCGCTAGGGGCGGAATATTACTAGGCCAGCAAAGTTTGCAGCTACTAGATGAGGCCCCTGTAACAAAGGGCGCAACGATAATTTAACAGGAGATCTCCGATGAACGCTGAAGCTATGACGTCTACGAGACGCTACCTGTTCGGATAAACACCTGAATCTTATTGGATCTGACATAGGCTTATCGTGCAACACAAGACGGTTCTCATCATTGGTGGAGGGCAGGCGGCTGCGCAAACTGCAGCTAGCCTACGCACCGAAGGTTTCTCAGGAAACATCGTGCTCGTTGGTTTAGAGTCGGTGCTGCCCTATCAAAGGCCTCCGTTATCGAAGGCCTACCTAGCCGGGACGCTTGCACGTGAGCGATTGTTCCTGAAGCCGTCCTCGTTCTACGAACAACACCGGGTTGAGACACATCTAGGTGTATCAGTCACGAGCATTTTTATAGAGGCACGCAAGGCTGAGTTGAGTGATGGCCGCGTTCTGGCTTTTGACTATCTGGTATTCGCGACAGGTGGCAGGCCGCGGCGTCTGAATTGTCCAGGGGGCGATCATCCGGGGCTCTACTATTTCCGCAACATGGCCGATGTCGAAGCCATTCAGCCGCGGATGGAGGCGGGAGCAAGGCTGGTGCTGATCGGTGGCGGTTATATCGGTCTCGAGATTGCTGCTGTGGCGAGCAAGCTGGGTCTGAAGGTCACCGTGTTGGAGGCCATGCCATCGCTGCTGGCCCGCGTGACTTGCACGGACGTCGCCACGTTCTATCAGCGCGAGCACGATCAGCACGGAGTTGATATTCGTTGCGGCGTAACGGTTAGCGGCATTGGCGGCAGTGATGAGAGTCCGCGCGTCATGACAGACGGTGGCAACGAGTTCGAAGCGGACGTTGTCATTGCTGGCATTGGCCTGTTGCCGAATGTTGAATTGGCCGAGCAAGCTGGCTTGACATGTAACAACGGTATCATCGTCGACGATCACGGCCGAACGTCAATCGACAATATTTTCGCGGCAGGAGATTGCACGCAGCATCCCTCATCGGTCTACGACGCGATGGTGCGTCTCGAATCGGTGCCCAACGCGATTGAGCAAGGCAAGACGGTTGCCGCGACGATTTGCGGCAAGTCGAAGCCGTATCGACAGGTGCCTTGGTTCTGGTCAGACCAATACGACATCAAGCTACAGACGGCGGGTTTGAACCGGGGCTACGACCAGGTCGTGATGCGCGGCAAGCCGGAGACACGTTCTTTCGCCGCGTTTTATCTGCGAGAGGGACGTTTGCTCGCTGTCGACGCGATCAACAGGCCAGTTGAATTCTCTCTTTCCAAAGCTTGGATCGCGGATCGCCTCCACATTGCTGCAGAGCGACTGGCTGATGAATCCATACCCCCTAAAAGTCTGTCGATCTAATTAAGCACCGCATCACAAACGAATCAAATCATCAGGAGAAAACGATGGCTAAAATTACATTCATAGAACACAACGGTACTGCTCACGAAGTCGAGGCTGATGAAAACTTGTCGCTTATGGAAGTGGCGACTACAAATCTGATCCCCGGAATTGATGCGGACTGCGGCGGTGCCTGCGCATGCGGCACCTGCCATGTACACATTGAAGAGCCTTGGTTGTCGAAACTGCAAGCCATGAGCGATAGCGAACGACAGATGTTAGAAGTGACGACTTCTGGCGATTCCACGTCGCGCTTGTCTTGCCAAGTCAAGATGTGTGCACAACTCGCAGGCATGATTGTACGTACGCCAGTTGGTCAGCACTAACCTTTCACATGTTGGTAAGCCGAGTGTCAGCCTGCGGTTAAAACTGACTAGTGAGAGCGCGCTTTATTTAGCCAGCTACTTCAATTCATGGATATGAATTTTAGAGTGCGCAATGAAAATATCAGCATGAATTGTTTCTGTAAATTTTAGAACAGAACGTTGCTTGTTACAGCATAGAAAACGAAACCTAGCTGCTGATCGGGTTCGGTCAATTGAAGTTCATGGCGAAGTGACTATGCGATTCACGTTTCAATTTCTCGTGATCAGATAATTCTTTACTAACTGATCATTACGTCCCCCTCCGAGATCTCCATGCTCGGAATTATTTGTCGGCGGCGCAAGTGGCATCGCTGACATTTTTTAATTACTTATAACGATTCAATCACTGCTATAAGTTATTGGGCAAGAAATTTACAAGGTAGATGGAACCCTAGCTTGGAAGTCGCCAAGCAGAAATGTTGACAGGTATTGAAGAATGAAAAAGTTAGGTATTAGGTCTGATACCCGATCGAATAATTCCAAAGACAAACGCCTGGTGCTGCTGACTCCAAGGGAAAGGCAGATCCTAGAAATGATCTGCGATGGCATGTCGAATGAAGAGATTGCGATAGCGCTGGACATCCAAGCGCAGACTGTCAAATTTCACTTGAAAACAGTTTACGGAGTTCTAAATACGAGTAAACGCCACACAGCGATAATTGAAGCTGTTAAGGCAGGCATGGTGCGACCAAGCTGGATACGGGAGCGTGTTGTTCCGCAGGGGCTTCGCAGCAGCTGAAATCGGGCTCAAAAAAGTCACTGTTCGGACTAGCGACATTGAGCGACGACGACTTGGTTGTGGTTGGAAGCGTCCGAACTGCATAGGTGTTACGCGTTGGCACCTTACAAAGCGCCTTCAGTTCAATCCGAATTGTGACAACTGTGAAGCGGCACTATTCACTCATGCGTTGAATTGGTGCGATAATCTGTCGATCGCCACGGGTTATGGATTCAAAACCGTCGTTATCGCCAAGCCAATGACATAAAGACAAGTGGGTTGGCGTGGTCATCATCATCCAACTCATTTTACTTAGAAGGCATTATGGCTCGAGCAAAAGCTGAAGCACCGCCTGGGGCAAGTTATCGCATTAAAGAGCTCTCAGATCGCTCCGGGTTTAGCCGCCAAACCATCCGTTTCTACATTGCCCAGGGTTTGCTGCCAGAACCAACCAAGACCTCGCACAACATGGGGTGGTATTCGGAGCGGCATCTTGAATTGCTGCTCCTCATTCAAAAGTTACAACACGAACGGTTTCTGCCCTTGAAAGTAATCAAGAGCCTATTACAGGGGTCAGACGATTACCAGTTTTCGGACGCACAAACCGACGTGCTGGAAGAGTTGCGCAGACACTTGGCATCTGACTACCAAGATCTTGCTGTCAGTACGGACCCTGCAAAACTTGCGCTGGACATGGGGCTGTCGCGGCGGGAGCAAAAAGAGCTTCGTGCCCTAGGCTTGGCTGTATCGGGTACGGCGACGGTCTCGGATGTCGAGGTCACTCGTTTATGGCTTCTCATTCGCAATGCAACGCCGTCAATGGCCAATCGGCTTAGCCCGCTCGATCTGCAATTTATCTTTGACTTGGTGGATCAGGCCGCTGCCAAAGAGTTAGCTCTGTTCAGAAATCGCATCGACGATATGTCGCCATCCGAAGTCGGAAAGCTATTGGATGTGGTGATCCCGTCGATCAGTTCGATCTTCACATTGCTGCATCAGCGCCGTCTGGGCAGCTATGTGCAGAGCTACTTGGAGAGCGCGATGAAGCGCCGCAAGCTGGTCACGCCAATCCAAGCAAGCAAGCCGCGTAAGTTGGCAAACAGCAACGCAAAGCCTTTATCCGCGTCGACTGCTTCAGCCAAAAAGGCCGTGCTGAAAGCGACGAAATCTCGTCCATCCAACAAGCGAGCACACTAGCCAATAGGGAGCGCGATATGACATCAGAGTTTGCTCCTTTAAGCATTACACCTAAGCGGCATGCCCTGCTTGTGCACATGGGTTGTGAGTTATTTGTTTCGGGCTGATCGGCGCGGTGGATTTGCGTTCGCGATTCTGGGCCGCGTAGAACTTTGGGCGGTTTTGTCGCGTGTTGAAGAGTTGATTCCTTAAGGTGAGAAGGCTTTGCTACGGGCACATACTGGCCCATCGACCAATGGTCTACTGGCACTCTCATTGGCAGGAGTCGGCGGCAAGCTGCGGTAGACTAACACCCAACAGAAGATTCATACGGACCTACAGTTCTTTGCGCTCTGGGGTCACCCCTTAGGCGACTTTAACGCCGCTATCACTGTCGGTCGCTTGCTGACGGCGCCTTCGTAATTGTCGTCATGACTGTGTTTATGGCTGCCGTGCTTGCCTTGGTCGGCGGCGTAACCATCGGCGTCTTGGTTGCGACCTCAAGCATTGTTGGCAAGCCATCCTTCATCGTGCGCTGCAGAGTCCTGGCCATCGTTACCTGGCAGACCAAACAGCTTTGGGTAGCACCGACGGTAGCAATCGAATAGAGCATCCAGCGGTACATCGGCGGTAGCTGGGTAATAACTAAGGTATTCCATGTGTTGCTGACCGTCGCCATTGTAGGCGTGGAAGATCGAGTCCTCCGAGCCATTGAACTCCAGCGGGGCCACAGCGAAGCGAGTGCATAACTCCAGATTGAAAGCGGGCGTGGCCTTCAGCCAGCGGTTGTCGATCCACAGCTCCGTGAAGCCGTGGTAGTGGAAAATGTCCGTGCCCATCAACTCCAGCAGTCGCGGTGTACTCAGGTGATTGCGGACATCGGCAAAGCCGAGACGGCTGGGGATGCCAACTGCTCGCGCCGCTGCGGCCAGCAGTACGGCCTTGCCCACACAGTATCCCCGGCGTGCCTCCAATACGGCACTGGCCTGTAGCGAGCGCGGGTCGGGAGAGCAGGCGTAGGGGTCATAGCGCACCTGATCCCTGACGGCGTAATAGAGACTCACCGCGCGGGTTCTGGGGCAAGGGTCCGTAGCTGTGATTGTGCTTGCAAAATCAAGTACGGTCGGGTGTTGCCAATCTAACAACAGCGTGGACTTGAGGTAAGCAGAGAGTGTTTCAGGAGCGGTCATGGGCTAGTCCAGGTTTTGC
>Ga0256303_1000088_pt1 | contig 13066 bp, 9 predicted proteins | sample ColtaT_26_FD_183717 | JGI IMG/M metagenome (GOLD analysis project Ga0256303, IMG submission 183717) | Metatranscriptome of freshwater microbial communities from Columbia River, Oregon, United States - Colum_Miss_RepC_8d (Metagenome... | ecosystem: Environmental > Aquatic > Freshwater > River...
ACAAAAAAAAGTTCTTTCAATTATTGGATCCAACATCAATGCCGATGTAGCTCAGTTGGCCAGAGCAGCTGATTTGTAATCAGCTGGTCGGGGGTTCGAATCCCTCCATCGGCTCATTTTTTTTGTTGGGGAGATACTCAAGCGGCCAACGAGGGCAGACTGTAAATCTGCTGACCCAGTCTTCGCAGGTTCGAATCCTGCTCTCCCCACAGTATCATTATTAGGTTTTTATAAGCGGGAGTAGCTCAGTTGGTAGAGCGTCAGCCTTCCAAGCTGAGGGTCGCGAGTTCGAGTCTCGTCTCCCGCTCTTTAAAAACGTAAAAAAGAAATAATTGAAGACACTAGCCGGTGTAGCTCAGGGGTAGAGCGCTTCCTTGGTAAGGAAGAGGTCACGAGTTCAATTCTCGTCATTGGCTCTGTTTGATAAGATAATTGATTTCATCCTAAATTGGGGTGAATTTCGGTATATATAAAAGTTTGTTTTTTTATTAACTAAGTAACAAGTATAACAATGGCTAAGGAAAATTTTGATCGTTCCAAACCGCACGTTAACATCGGTACAATTGGTCACGTTGACCACGGTAAAACTACTTTGACAGCTGCAATATCTAGCGTATTGGCTTCAAAAGGTCTTGCTGCAGTTCGTGACTTCTCGTCAATCGATAACGCACCAGAAGAAAAAGAGCGTGGTATTACAATTAACACATCTCACATCGAGTATCAAACAGTAGCTCGTCACTATGCACACGTTGACTGTCCAGGTCACGCGGATTACGTGAAGAACATGGTTACTGGTGCTGCTCAAATGGACGGTGCAATTTTGGTTGTAGCTGCTACTGATGGACCAATGCCACAAACTCGTGAGCACATCCTTTTGGGTCGCCAGGTTGGTGTTCCAAGATTGGTTGTTTTCATGAACAAAGTTGACATGGTTGACGATCCAGAATTATTGGAATTGGTTGAGATGGAAGTAAGAGAATTACTTTCTTTCTACGACTATGACGGTGATAACGCTCCAGTTATTCAAGGTTCTGCTTTAGGGGCATTGAATGGTGAGGATAAGTGGGTGAAAACAGTTGAAGATTTGATGGACGCTGTTGACTCTTACATCGAACTTCCTCCACGTGATATTGATAAGGCGTTTTTGATGCCAGTTGAAGACGTATTTACGATCACTGGTCGTGGTACTGTAGCAACAGGTCGTATTGAAACAGGTGTTATCAACTCTGGAGATCCAGTTGAAATCCTAGGAATGGGTGCTGAGAAATTAACTTCTACAGTTACTGGTGTTGAGATGTTCCGTAAAATCTTGGATAGAGGTGAAGCTGGTGATAACGTAGGTCTTTTGTTGAGAGGTATTGAGAAAACTCAAATCAAAAGAGGTATGGTTATCTGTAAGCCAGGATCAATGACTCCACATACTGACTTCAAAGCTGAGATCTATGTATTGAAGAAAGAAGAAGGTGGACGTCACACTCCATTCCACAACAAATATCGTCCACAGTTCTACTTTAGAACAACCGACGTTACTGGTGAAATCTTTATGACTGACGGTCGTGAGATGGTTATGCCAGGTGACAACGTGACGATCAATGTTAAATTGATTGTACCTGTAGCGATGGATAAAGGACTTCGTTTTGCAATCCGTGAGGGTGGTAGAACTGTAGGTGCTGGTCAGGTGACTGAAATCATTGCTTAAGATATAGCATAAACCTAGAAAAGGGGAGTTTCGTGCTCCCCTTTTTCTACGGGCGTAGCTCAGCTGGTAGAGTAGTGGTCTCCAAAACCATTGGTCGTGGGTTCGAATCCTACCGCCCGTGCAAAATACAAAAGGACAGTGTCAAAAATTAAGGAATATTTTAACGAGACGGTGAACGAGATGGTTCACAATGTTACATGGCCTACATGGAAAGAATTGCAAAGTAACACGATTATCGTTGTGGTTGCTTCAATTGTTTTCTCTTTGTTGATTTTTGTAATGGATTTCTCTTTTGGTATCATTGGAGATAACAAGTCAACTTGGCAAGGTGTTTTGGGTTTCATTTACAGATTATTGTAGAAAAAAATGTCCGAAATTAAACAACGTTGGTACGTCGTACGTGCCGTTTCAGGAAAAGAAAAGAAAGTTAAGGAATATCTTGACATGGAAATTAGCAGACTTAAGTTGACAGAATATGTCAACCAAGTCTTGATTCCTACAGAGAAAGTATTCCAAATTAGAAATGGCAAGAAAGTGAGCAAAGAAAAGGCTTATCTTCCTGGCTATGTTTTAATTGAAGCAGCTTTGGTTGGTGAGGTCACTCACGTAATTAAAAGTATTCCGAATGTAATTGGTTTCCTAGGAAGCGAAAAAGGAGGAGATCCTGCACCGATGCGTTTGGCTGAGGTTAACCGCATTTTAGGTAAAGTTGATGAATTGTTAGAGACAGAAGAGGAAATGAAAATTCCTTTCGTAGTTGGTGAATCAGTTAAGGTAATTGACGGTCCATTCAACAACTTTAGCGGTGTTGTCGATGAGATCAATGAAGACAAGAAGAAATTGAAGGTAATGGTTAAAATCTTCGGTAGAAAGAACTTGTTGGAGTTGAGCTACATGCAGGTAGAAAAAGAAGTATAAGTAAGTATATTAACCGTAGGAGTGAGCAAGGCGATTAAAGCTTCCCGTTCGAGTTCATGTTTGACTACATAATTTATAAATAAATGGCTAAAGAAGTAGCAGCGTTGATCAAATTACAGGTCAAAGGTGGTGCAGCCAATCCAGCTCCGCCGATCGGACCAGCTCTTGGTGCGAAAGGGGTTAACATCATGGAGTTCTGTAAGCAGTTTAATGCTAGAACACAAGATCGTCCTGGAAAGGTTTGTCCAGTAGTTATTACCGTTTACGGTGATAAGTCTTTCGACTTTTTAATTAAAACTCCTCCAGCAGCAGTTCAAATTGTTGAGCACACTAAAATCAAGAAAGGTTCTTCTGAGCCAAACCGCGTAAAAGTGGGTAACATTTCTTGGGATCAAGTACGTGCAATCGCTGAGGACAAATTGCCGGATCTTAATTGTTTTACCGTTGATTCTGCCATGAGAATGGTGGCTGGTACAGCAAGAAGTATGGGAGTTACAGTTAAAGGTGGTGCAGAACCAAAATCAAATTAATTGTTGAAGCAATGAAAAGAATTTCTAAAAAGAGAAAAGAGATCCTAGCTAAAGTTGATTTAGCTAAGTCTTACACTTTGGCTGAGGCATGTGATTTGGTGAAGGAAATCTCCACTTCTAAATTTGACGCTTCAGTTGATGTTTGTGTGCGCTTGGGTGTTGACCCTCGTAAAGCGAATCAAATGGTACGTGGTACTGTTGCCTTACCTCACGGTACAGGTAAAGATGTTCGTGTTTTGGTTTTGTGTACTCCAGACAAGGAGGAGGAAGCAAAAGCAGCAGGAGCTGACTACGTAGGATTGGATGAGTATATCGATAAAATCAAAAATGGTTGGACGGATATCGACGTAATTATTACAACTCCTGCATGTATGGGTAAAGTTGGAGCCTTGGGTCGCGTTTTGGGACCACGTGGTTTGATGCCTAACCCGAAAACAGGAACTGTAACAATGGAAGTTGGTAGAGCCGTTACTGAAGTAAAAGCTGGTAAAATTGACTTTAAAGTGGACAAATATGGTATTATCCACTCTTCAGTTGGTAAAGTGAGCTTTGAAGGCGACAAAATCAGAGAGAATACGTCTGAATTAATTCAAACGTTGATCAAATTGAAACCGTCGGCTGCAAAAGGAACTTATATCAAGAGTGTTTACTTAAGTTCAACTATGAGTCCGAGTGTACAAATTGATGCTAAATCATTAGTAGCTTAAAAAACTGTGTTATCATGACAAAAGAAGAAAAAGCGAAATACATCAGCGATTTAGCGGCAGAATTGACGGAATCAAATATTTTCTATTTGGCCGATACAGGAGAATTAACTGTTGATTCAGTTAACCAATTACGCAGAAAGTGTTTCTACGCAAACATCCGAATGAGAGTGGTGAAAAACACCTTGTTGGAGAAAGCGATGGACCAAGTGAAAGATAAAGATTTTGGGGATTTAAGAGGTACTCTTTCTGGTCCAACGTCTATTATGTTCGCTGAAGTGGGTAATGTACCGGCTAAGTTGATTAAAGAATTCCGTAAGAAAAATGACAAGCCTGTTTTGAAAGGCGCTTATATTGAAGAAGCAGTATTTGTTGGTGACAACCAATTGGATGCGCTTGTAGCAATTAAGAGCAAGGAAGAAATGGTTGGCGAAATCATTGGATTACTTCAAAGTCCTGCTAAGAATGTTATTAGTGGACTTAAAAATTCTGGCGGCAAGATCGCAGGAATCCTTAAAACGCTCGAGAACAGAGCATAATTAAATTATTTAAGAACCTTTATTTAAAAACAATAAAAATGGCTGATTTGAAAGAAATGGCAGAAGCATTAGTTAACTTGACAGTAAAAGAAGTTAACGAATTAGCAACAATCCTTAAGGATGAGTACGGTATCGAACCAGCAGCAGCTGCAGTAGCAGTAGCAGCAGTAGGTGGAGGTGACGGAGCAGCAGCAGTAGAAGAGAAAACATCTTTTGATGTTATCTTGAAAGCTGGTGGTGGTAACAAACTTGCTGTTGTTAAGTTAGTTAAAGAATTGACTGGTAACGGGTTGAAAGAGTCTAAGGACATCGTTGACAACGCGCCATCAACATTGAAAGAAGGCGTTTCTAAAGACGAAGCTGAAGGGCTTAAGAAGTCTCTAGAAGAAGCTGGTGCTGAAGTTGAGATTAAGTAATCCAACATAACTAAATAGGGAAGGTGTCCGTCAACTGACGGATGCCTATTCCTATTTTATGAACTTCGTTCTTTTTTTCGCTCATTTTATTATCAAAATCTTAGGATCTTGGCAACAACAAACAACACTGCGACACGCATAAATTTTGCTTCTAGCAAAAGTCAATTTGAATATCCAGACTTTTTGGATATTCAAATCAAATCCTTCCAGGAATTTTTCCAGTTGGAAACTACACCAGAGAACCGTGAAAGCGAAGGACTTTACAAGGTGTTCTCTGAAAACTTTCCAATTTCCGATACGAGAAATCAGTTCGTGTTAGAATTTTTGGATTATTTTATCGATCCTCCTCGATACTCTATCGAAGAATGTATCGATCGTGGATTAACTTACAGTGTTCCACTTAAAGCAAAGTTGAAATTATATTGTACGGATCCTGAACACGAGGATTTTGAAACCATCGTTCAAGATGTTTACCTAGGTACAATTCCATATATGACTCCGAAAGGTTCATTCGTGGTTAATGGTGCTGAGCGCGTTATCGTTTCTCAGTTGCACCGTTCCCCAGGTGTATTCTTCGGACAAAGTCGTCACGCAAATGGTACGAAATTGTATTCTGCCCGAGTTATCCCGTTTAAAGGATCTTGGATTGAATTCGCTACCGACATCAACAACGTGATGTACGCTTATATCGATCGTAAGAAAAAGTTACCTGTTACTACTTTGTTCCGTGCTATCGGATACGAAAGTGATAAGGATATCTTAGAAATATTCGGTTTGGCTGACGAGGTAAAAGCAACCAAACAAAACCTGAAAAAATTAACAGGACGTGTACTAGCAGCTCGTGTTTTGAAAACATGGGTAGAGGATTTCGTAGATGAAGATACTGGCGAAGTGGTATCTATTGAGCGAAACGAAATTTTGTTAGATCGCGAGACAGTTTTAGAGGAACAACACATCGACTTGATTGTTGATTGTGGCGTTAAAAGCATCATCCTTCACAAAGAGGACGTAAATAGTGCTGATTACACGATTATTTACAACACGTTACAAAAGGATACTTCAAACAGCGAAAAAGAAGCGGTTGAGCATATCTACCGTCAATTGCGTAACGCTGAACCACCTGATTACGAAACAGCTAAAGGTGTATTCGAGAAGTTATTCTTCTCTGATACTCGTTATGATTTGGGTGAAGTTGGACGTTTCCGTTTGAACAAAAAATTAGGCATTGACGTTTCTGAAGAGTCTCGTGTATTGACCAAAAATGATATTATTTGCATCATCAAGTATTTGATCGAATTGATCAACTCAAAGGCGGATGTGGATGATATTGACCACTTGTCTAACCGTCGTGTTCGAACGGTTGGTGAGCAGTTGTATTCTCAATTCGGCGTTGGACTTGCTCGTATGGCTCGTACAATCCGTGAGCGTATGAATGTTCGTGACAACGAGGTATTTACTCCAATCGATTTGATTAACGCGAAGACTTTGTCTTCTGTTATTAACTCATTCTTCGGTACCAACCAGCTTTCTCAGTTTATGGATCAAACGAATCCACTTTCTGAGGTAACACACAAGCGTCGTTTGTCGGCACTAGGGCCAGGTGGTTTATCACGTGAGAGAGCAGGTTTCGAGGTACGTGACGTTCACTATACTCACTACGGACGTCTTTGTACTATTGAAACTCCAGAGGGACCAAACATTGGTTTGATCTCTTCACTTTGTGTTTTTGCGAAGGTGAATAAATTAGGTTTCATTGAAACTCCATACCGCGAGGTAGCTAATGGAAAAGTGGTTTTGGAAAAAGAACCAATTTACCTTTCTGCTGAAGAGGAGGACGAGAAAATGATCGCCCAAGCGAATGCGAAGTTGAGTGACAAAGGTGAATTCCTTACTGACGTTGTGAAAGCACGTTACGAAGGTGACTTCCCGGTTGTTCAACCAAATCAAATTAACTTGATGGACGTTGGAGCCAACCAAATTGCATCGATTGCAGCATCTTCAATTCCATTCTTGGAGCATGATGATGCCAACCGTGCCTTGATGGGATCAAACATGCAACGTCAAGCAGTTCCATTGTTAAAGCCTTCTTCTCCAATCGTTGGAACAGGAATCGAGAGATTAGTTGCTCGTGATTCTCGTGTATTGGTGAACGCAGAAGGAAATGGAGTTGTAGAATATGTAGATGCAAACGAAATCGTGATTCGTTACGATTGGACTAAGGAGGATAAATTGGTAAGCTTCGAAACAGAAGTGAAGAGATATCCTTTGACCAAGTTTGCTAAAACCAACCAAGGTACTTGTATCAACTTGAAACCGATTGTACAAAAAGGTGACGTTGTTGAAAGAGGACAAGTATTGTGTGAGGGTTATGCTACGCAACAAGGAGAATTAGCATTAGGACAAAACTTAAAAGTGGCATTCATGCCTTGGAAAGGTTACAATTTCGAGGATGCGATTGTTATTTCTGAGAAAGTTGTTCGTGATGATATCTTTACTTCTATCCACATCGATGAGTATTCATTGGAGGTGAGAGAAACGAAGCGTGGAATGGAGGAATTGACTTCGGATATTCCTAACGTTTCGGAAGAAGCAACCAAAGATTTGGACGACAATGGTTTGATCCGTATTGGTGCTGAAATCAAAGAAGGAGATATCCTAATCGGTAAGATTACACCAAAAGGAGAAACAGATCCTTCACCAGAAGAAAAACTTTTACGTGCAATCTTTGGTGACAAAGCAGGTGACGTGAAAGATGCTTCATTGAAGGCTGGACCTAGCTTGAGAGGTGTAGTAATCGAGAAGAAATTGTTCTCTAGAGCTATTAAAGACAGAAAATCTAAAGCCCAAGACAAACCAGTATTGGAAACTTTGGATGACGAATACGAAAAAGATATCGCGAACCTAAAAGAAGTATTGGCTGGAAAGTTGATGGAGATTTTAGGTGAAACTAAATCGGCAGGTGTTTTCAATAATTTCAAAGAAGAAATTATTAAGAAAGGCACGAAGTTTACAGCTAAAAACTTGGTTTCTATCGACTACAGCATCGTTAATCCAACGAACTGGACAGCTGATGAGAAAATCAATACCTTGGTTGGTCGCGTGATTCACAATTTCAACATCAAAGCCAACGATTTGTTGGGTACTTATAAGCGCAAGAAGTTCCATATTTCAGTAGGAGATGAGCTTCCAGCAGGTATTATTAAACTAGCGAAAGTTTACGTTGCTAAGAAACGTAAGTTGAAAGTAGGTGATAAGATGGCGGGTCGTCACGGTAACAAAGGTATTGTTGCTAACATCGTTCGTGCTGAAGATATGCCATTCTTGGAAGATGGAACACCAGTAGATATCGTATTGAATCCACTAGGGGTGCCATCTCGTATGAACTTGGGACAGATTTACGAAACTGTTCTTGGTTGGGCTGGAGAAAAATTAGGCGTGAAATTCGCAACACCAATTTTTGACGGTGCACACCCAGGAGAAATTGACGATTGGACGGTTAAAGCAGGAGTTCCGAAATCAGGTAAGACTTACTTGTACGATGGAGGTACTGGCGAACGTTTCCACCAACCGGCAACCGTAGGGGTAATTTACATGTTGAAACTTTCTCACATGGTTGACGATAAAATGCACGCACGTTCAATCGGACCATACTCATTGATTACACAACAACCATTGGGTGGTAAAGCTCAATTCGGAGGTCAGCGTTTTGGTGAGATGGAGGTTTGGGCATTGGAAGCATTTGGAGCAGCCAATATCCTACAAGAAATATTGACAGTGAAATCCGATGACGTAATGGGACGTGCGAAAGCATACGAGGCCATCGTTAAGGGGGACAACATTCCTGAACCAGGAATTCCAGAATCATTCAATGTATTGCTACATGAATTGAGAGGATTGTGCCTTAACGTGTCGATGGATTAATTGAAATTGTTGAATTGAAAAGAAAGCAAGAAAATGTCTTATAGAAAAGAAATACCGAGCAAGCAAAGTAGTTTTAATAAAATTACCATCTCCTTGGCCTCTCCAGAACTTATTCTGGAGCAGTCTAGCGGAGAAGTATTGAAGCCGGAAACCATCAATTATCGTACATACAAGCCTGAAAGAGATGGTTTGTTTTGTGAGAGAATTTTTGGACCAGTAAAAGACTACGAATGTCATTGCGGTAAATACAAAAGAATCCGATACAAAGGAATCGTATGTGATCGTTGTGGGGTTGAGGTAACGGAGAAAAAAGTACGTCGTGAGCGTATGGGGCACATCTCTTTGGTGGTTCCTGTAGCACACATCTGGTACTTCCGTTCTTTGCCAAACAAAATTGGTTACCTATTGGGATTGCCAACTAAAAAGTTGGATCAAATCATTTATTACGAGCGTTACGTAGTTATCCAAGCGGGTATTGCAAATGCGATAGATGGTACTCCATTGAAAAGAATGGACTTCCTAACAGAAGAAGAATATTTGGATATTTTGGATACTCTTCCAAAAGAAAACCAATATTTAGAGGACACGGATCCAAATAAATTCATCTCCAAAATGGGAGCTGAGGCCTTGTACGACTTATTGAGTACAATGGATTTGGATCAAACTTCTTTCGACTTGCGTCACCAAGCAAACACGGAAACTTCAGTTCAACGTAAGAATGAAGCATTGAAGCGTTTGCAAGTGGTTGAAAGCATGCGTGAGTCATTGGGCCGCATCGAAAATCGTCCGGAATGGATGATCGTGAAGGTGGTTCCGGTTATCCCACCAGAATTAAGACCATTGGTTCCACTTGATGGAGGTAGATTCGCGACCTCGGATTTGAATGATTTGTACCGTCGTGTAATCATCCGTAACAACCGTTTAAAGAGATTGATCGAGATCAAGGCCCCTGAGGTAATCTTGAGAAACGAGAAGCGTATGCTACAAGAATCCGTTGATTCATTGTTCGATAATTCTCGTAAGGCTTCAGCTGTTAAGACAGAATCAAACAGACCATTGAAATCTCTTTCTGATTCATTGAAAGGTAAGCAAGGTCGTTTCCGTCAAAATTTGTTGGGTAAGCGTGTTGATTATTCGGCTCGTTCGGTAATCGTCGTTGGACCAGATTTGAAATTACACGAATGTGGTTTGCCGAAAGATATGGCTGCTGAGCTTTACAAGCCGTTCATTATTCGCAAAATGATTGAGCGTGGAATTGTAAAAACAGTTAAATCTGCTAAGAAAATCGTTGACCGTAAAGAACCAGTTGTTTGGGATATCTTGGAGAATGTTTTGAAAGGACATCCAGTTCTTTTGAACCGTGCACCAACTCTACACAGATTGGGTATTCAAGCTTTCCAACCGAAATTGATCGAAGGTAAAGCGATTCGTTTACACCCTTTGGTTACGACAGCCTTCAACGCGGATTTCGATGGTGACCAAATGGCGGTTCACCTTCCACTAGGAAATGCTGCGATTTTAGAAGCGCAACTTTTAATGTTGGCTTCTCACAATATCTTGAACCCTGCTAACGGAGCGCCGATTGCGGTACCTTCACAAGACATGGTTTTGGGTCTTTATTATATTACAAAAGGTAAAAGGTCTGATGCTACTGTCACCGTTAAAGGGGAAGACGGAATTTTTTACTCTCCAGAAGAGGTAATTATTGCCTACAACGAAGGAAAGTTAGATTTGCACGCTCACATTAAAGTGAAAACATACGATTTGGATTCAACCGGTGTACCGACTATCCAAATGATCGACACCACTTGCGGTAGAGTATTGTTCAACCAGAACGTACCTCACGAAGTTGGTTTCATCAACGATGTATTAACGAAGAAAGCGTTGCGTGATATTATCGGACGAGTTTTGAAAATTTGTGGAACTTCTGCAACGGCAAAATTCTTGGATGATATCAAAGAATTAGGTTATGAAATGGCATTTAAAGGAGGTTTGTCCTTCAACTTAGATGACATTATCATCCCGAAAGAAAAAGAAGAGTTGGTTGAGAAAGCTCAAAACGAGGTAAAAGAGGTCATGATGAACTACAACATGGGTCTTATTACTAACAATGAGCGTTACAACCAAATCATTGATATCTGGACGCATACCAACTCTAGATTGACAGCAACATTGATGAACCAATTGCAAACAGACCGCCAAGGTTTCAACTCCATCTACATGATGTTTGATTCTGGAGCCCGTGGTTCGAAGGAGCAAATTCGTCAGCTGTCTGGTATGCGTGGTTTGATGGCGAAACCTCAAAAATCTGGTGCTTCTGCACAAGAAATTATTGAGAACCCGATTCTTTCCAACTTTAAGGAAGGTCTTTCGATCCTTGAGTACTTTATCTCTACTCACGGTGCTCGTAAAGGTTTGGCGGATACGGCTTTGAAAACGGCGGATGCTGGTTATTTGACACGTCGTTTGGTTGACGTTGCTCAAGATGTTGTTATTAATACAGAAGATTGTGGAACCCTACGTGGATTGGTTGCTACAGCTCTTAAGAAAAATGACGATGTTGTTGAACCACTTTACGATCGAATTTTGGGTAGAACATCTGTTCACGACATTTACCACCCAGAAACAGAAGAATTGTTGATTGAAGCTGGTCAGATGATTTCTGAAGAAATTGCTGAAGCAATAGAAAAAGCGGATATTGAAGAAGTTGAAATACGTTCGGTATTGACTTGTGAAATGCGTCGAGGAGTTTGTTCAAAATGTTACGGACGTAACTTGGCAACTCACAGAGCAGCGCAATTAGGAGATACAGTTGGTGTTATTGCGGCTCAATCAATTGGTGAGCCAGGAACACAGTTGACTTTGCGTACATTCCACGTTGGGGGTACTGCATCGAACCAAACTGACATTTCTGACTTACGTGCTAAAGCTAGCGGGCGTTTGGAGATTGAAGAATTAAGAACTATCGATCGTACAAATGCAGACGGTACAACCAAAACAGTTGTTATCGGACGTTCAGCAGAAGTAAAAGTAATCGACGAGAAAACAGGAGTTATCGTTCAAACAGCTAATATTCCTTACGGTTCTGAGATGATGATCGGAAGCGTGAAGAAAATTAAGAAAGGTGACGTAATCTGTAAGTGGGATCCATATAACGCGGTAATCGTTTCTGACGTTGCCGGGGTTGTTACTTTCGACAGCATTATTGAAGGTGTTACCTTCCGTGAAGAAGTCGATGAGCAAACAGGATTTACCGAGAAAGTAATTACTGAATCTAGAGATAAGAAGAAAAACCCTGCGATTCATATCATCGACAAGAAAACGAAGGAAGTTCTTCGCGAATACAACCTTCCTGTTGAAGCTCATATCTCAGTTAAAGAGGGTGAAACGATCGAAGCTGGTGAAATCTTGGTTAAGATTCCACGTGTAGCAGGAAAAACAGGGGATATCACCGGAGGTCTTCCACGAGTAACTGAGTTATTCGAAGCACGTAACCCTTCTAACCCAGCAGTAGTATCTGAAATTGATGGTATCGCTGAGTACGGTAAGATTAAACGTGGTAACCGTGAAATCATTGTTACCTCAAAATCAGGTGAAGTTCGCAAGTATTTGGTTCCATTGTCCAAGCATATTTTGGTACAAGAAAACGATTTTGTACGTGCAGGTGCTCCACTTTCTGATGGTGCTGTTACTCCAAACGATATCTTGAATATCCAAGGACCAACTTCAGTACAAGAATACTTAGTGAATGAGATTCAAGAAGTATACCGACTGCAAGGGGTAAAAATTAACGACAAGCACTTCGAGGTAATTGTACGTCAAATGATGTTGAAAGCGGAGATTATCGATGCTGGTGACACTCGTTTCTTGGAAGGACAATCTGTTCACAAAGCAGATATCATGGAAGAAAACGATGCGATTTATGGAATGATGGTTGTTGTAGAGAAAGGTGATTCTACCGCAGTTCGCAACGGTCAAATTATTTCAGCTCGACGTTTGCGTGACGAGAACTCACAATTGAAGCGTACAGATAGCAAATTAATTGAAGCTCGCGATGCAGTTCCTGCAACATCTAAACCGTTGTTGCAAGGTATTACAAGAGCGTCCCTTCAAACTCAATCATTCATCTCAGCTGCTTCCTTCCAGGAAACAACGAAGGTTTTGAACGAGGCAGCTATCAGCGGAAAAGAAGATCACTTGATGGGCTTGAAAGAGAACGTTATCGTTGGTCACTTGATTCCAGCAGGTACGGGAGTTCGCAAATTCCAAAACATGATCGTAGCCGGAAAACAAGAGTTAGCAGCTTTAGAAGCAGAAGCTTAGTCTTAGTACGAAATAA
>Ga0256303_1000095_pt1 | contig 12683 bp, 1 predicted proteins | sample ColtaT_26_FD_183717 | JGI IMG/M metagenome (GOLD analysis project Ga0256303, IMG submission 183717) | Metatranscriptome of freshwater microbial communities from Columbia River, Oregon, United States - Colum_Miss_RepC_8d (Metagenome... | ecosystem: Environmental > Aquatic > Freshwater > River...
ATTTTTTTTTCTTTTTCAATTATACACTTTAAAGGAAAATAAAATAATATATTATTCCTTAAAATAAACTATTTTTTTTTTGTTTCTTCTTGAAGCAAAAAGCGACCAAAGAAATCATGATTTGGTGGTAGTAGTAGTAGTAAGTAATAATAATAAAACAACCAAAGCAAGGTTTCATTAATAGTCGGTTTGCATAAGAATAGCAGTTCCAGTGAGAACCCATTTACTGTTGGGGTCAACCGTCTTCAGGGTAGCTAAGAATATATACGTGTGACCTCTGAAAGACGTGTAGTAAACAGGGCACTCGTAGATATCAGGCTGTCGACGCAGGTACCCAACCGCGGAGGGCTCCCAAGTAGGCTTGACAGGAACAGCCTTCACATAAATCACTGGTACAGTAGGCAACAGCTCTTTGAGGCGGCCATCAACCAGGTTGCCTGCGATCGGAACACCATTGAGGTTCTCCACTTCTCCCGCCTCCTCACCCGTCGGCCATCTGGCTCCCTCAACGAAAAGACCGTGAATAAACGCACCGTCCTGAGGATAATAGTCAACCTGTTCGAACTTCAAATACGTTGTGACATGAGTGTCGACGGACATTTGATCCAGGGGCATCCCGGTCCGACGGGCAGTGACTTGCATTACTGCGGTAAGATAAGAGGTGGGGTTGAACAAACCAGGGAGCCACACAGAGAAAGGTGTCACCAAGGTTGTGCTCCAAGAAACAAGCTGCTTTACCCTTTGAATCATGTCTAAGTATTGAGATATGAGATTCTTCATCGATGGCCATGCGCTTGACTCCCAACGACAAAGCGAGAACACGGCTCTTCCTGGCCACTGATTCATACCGAGGGCCTTAGTGAGATCCTCCATGGCCTGCGACATGTTGAGCTGGCCCTTCATGCCCTTATCAAGCTCGATCAACGATCTTCTAATCTCAGTTAGCAAATTGTTCATCCTCTGGCATTCCTGTATGCACACGACTACGAATGGACCAGATTCTCCGTTAAGAAGGGGGGCTGCGTTGTCGTTGATTGTGATCAATTGGAAGTTCTCAGGAAGGTTCTTAGCCAAATAGTCCATCAACTCCTTGACGTTACCTCCGCCCTTTCCGGCACCTCCCCCGCCACCGAGCCCTAAGATGCACTCGAAAATAGACGAAGTCCAGTTAGTTAAGTAGCCGATTTCAGCATTTGCATGTAGACCAAACATAGTCGGGGAGTCAGCAGGGAGCTTCTCCTCTGTGTACGTGAGGTATCCTTGGAAGTCCAAAGTTTTCGGGTCCGGGGACACGAATTTCGGCCCCAGCTCGAGGCCCTTGAATAATTTGTCGTTCACCAACACAGATAGGTACGAGTTACAAGTACGTCTGTCCCACGCGTCAGTAATGTGACCGCCATACATGATCTCGCCAAAGATGTATCTAAGATCGTCCCACGGGATCAGAGGATTGGCGACCAAGTAGGTCTGTAACACGTCAGCACAAATAGTAAGATCGCCAGTATTGAACGAGTACTTTCTAGACCAGCCCTGCTGGCCGAACTTACGCCTTCCGAGGACTATAGAATGGAACCAACAGAGCGCAAACAAGCACGCCTTGAAGTCATCTTTTTTGGAGCATCCTTCGATTCTCTCGCTGGTGAAGTTTGCCCAACCTCTGAAGATGTTGGACTTGATATCAGCAGGAGCCTCGTTGGCTATCTTGATGGCCCCTTGCATGAGCGACTCTGGCATGTTCTTCATCGCCGGAATTGGGGGAGGCTCGGCAGATATAAAACATCTAAAATCAGGATGGGCGGTTTCCTGAACCACCTCCAGTAGTCGCTCTAGTCTGGGCACCCATGATTGCATCAGATGGCAATTCTGCAACATGACCCAACCGCCATTCTTGGCGAAACTTTCAACCACTGCCTCAGCAGGCTTTTCTTGGCCTTGACCCATGGAAATGTTTTTGAACTTTCCATTGGCAATTGTGATACCCCTCTCTTTTCCTAGATTCTCTACCCACGATGTAGGATCGACTCCAGCAAATAGCACGAAGAAAAAAGGAGTTTGGTTGGATGACTCTGAATATGCCTGAGGCATATCAAACGGCTTCTGTTGCACGTATTCGCGACCCATGACTTCTTCGATCCACGCTCTCAAAGCGACAGCAACACGATCGGGACGGAGAGCTCGAAGCAAGATAAGTCTATCAAATTGACTAAGATTCTTCTGATAGTCGCCTGGGAGCTTTGCTACTTCAGGTGTCTCGGAATCGAAGTATCGTAACCACTCGTCAGAATCCGACTGCATGTTGTCGCCCAAATTGTTGAATCGTTTCATGCCCTCAAGAGCCTTAATCCTCGGCCAGATTGCTTCTGGAAGCCACTCGTGTAAAGGGCCCATGTTTCCAGAGTCTGGATTGAGCTTTGACTCGATTAAGTAGCTAACTTCATCTTCTGGAAGCTTGCCGTCGTTCAAGCAGATTCGAATAGTCATGAGGGTAGCGACCGTCAATTTGTCCACTTCGAAAAGACCACGGCGCAAGTATTGGAAGACAGTGCGGGTTATGGAGTCGATCAGTATTGTGGTTCGTTTGGCAAGTTCCTCATCAGTAATCTCTTCCTTCTTCTCCTCTTCTCCTTCCTTAGATGGGGCTTTGGGGAAAGTCACCAAGTCAATACCTCGGTAGAACACAACTGTAAAGGCCTCAAGAGAGTATAAATAGTAAGTATGAATCTTCGCCATATCATTCATCAAAAAGAACAATAGACTAGACCTGTTGGCGGCTCCTCGATATTTCTCGCTAGTAATCTTGATTATACTCTGGGTAATTGCAGCTTGCGCTTGCTTCTCTTGAATTTCATTTGCAATCTTTTTCGTAGACTCAAGACCCTCTATTAGCTCAACGTCCTCTGTAATGTCGCCTTTAGCCATAGCCAATTTATATAATATATTGTCCTCGAGCTCCTTCATCTTGATCAAGAATTCATTCTGCTGCTTGATCAAATCTTCGGATAAAGTAGCCAAATCTAATCGCTCCTTGCGAACGACCAAAGCGAGCAGCTGATCCTCAAGACCGGCAAATGTCACAGTGAAGTTGATCAGTGTGCATTCGGCTTGGATCTCTGGAGGATAGTGAGGATTCGATAGTTTGGTATGGATGAAAAGTCTGAAATCCTTTGAGAATTCAACCTCAGTGTCACCGAGTTTCAAGTACATCTTCTTACCACGCTTGATAACTGCACGTTGAATAACAGGGTTCAAAACAGCGTCAATACTCTCATTGATATTCTCGATAAGAATAGTGAAACCGTTCTCGAGTGCTCGCTCGAGCTTTCTCAGCAAATCATTCTGACCTAGACGGACAATTTGAAGGTTTCTATCCTTACCCGACTCTTTATTCTTCAACCACTTGATTCCTTGTAGTTGAGGGTCGATTATAAGCGGCCAACGAGCAGAATTAGTGACGATTGAACCGTTCTCGATGGACACCTGATCAGCCGGTAAGCCGTTAGCGCCCCAACTCGCAACCATTGCTGCGTTGGCTAAAATCTTCACAGGATCAGAAACAGGAGAAATAGGAATAACATTACCCTCACCACACGCTTTAGTAAATGCATCTCTTAAGAAAGGAGTGAATTTCTTGTCCATCAATTCAGTGCGGAATGGCTTCGTGAAAGGTCCAATGTACGATATGAACGCCGACGCAAGTAGCACATCTCCAATCAGAAGCTCCTTATCTGCCTCCATCTGCACGATGTTTTCTGCCCAACGTACATTCTCACTAGCTAAAGCATTAATGAGACGCTGTGCAAGATCTAACTTCTTCTGGCCCCTTTCGACTTGGTCCATCGCGTCTTGTTTCTCCGCATTGGCAGCGTTCAACTCAGCAGTCAACTTTGCGAGCTTAGCCTCTAATCCGGACACCATCTCAGTGACTTCCTTCAGTTGCTGGTTAGCAGTACTGAGCTGCTCGTTCGCTTCGGCGAGGGCCTTTCTCTTGGGTTCGACCGTTACAACGATTTCGTAGTACATGACAATGTTTAATACGAACGAGCAAAGTCCTGCCGCTGCCTTATTCTTAGTTAAGATGATCTCAGTCTTAAAGTGCTCAAGCTCGACCAGAGGCTTAACTTCAATCATGTTTATCTTCGGCATAGTCTGGTCGTCAACTGCGGACTTAATACCCTTTAGATAATCAATATATTCAGGAATCGACTGTAGCAATTGCTTCTTACAAGCGTCCCACGAACGATCCTTTACTTTTCCGTTCTTTTGTATAACGACGTTCGGATGTATGCCCGCCAGTAGGATCATTGTGGCACCGAACACATCGTCTACACCAGCGGGAGGCTTAGCCATGGTCTTAGCTTCACCGAGATCTTTCTTATCAAGAGTGTTTAAAGCAGCCATTGCGGCCTCGACGGCAGGCTCGGCCTTCGCAAGATCTTCCTCGGTCGATCGTTGCTTCTCACCAACCTCTGATTGGATTCGGCCGACTTCACGGGCCTTCACTTGGGCCTTCGCAGTCTCGATTTCTACTATAGCTTTCTCTTTCGAAACGACCTCAGCGATGCCCTCTGCAACAGTCCTCTTCGTATCTGCCTCTTCGAGAGATATCTTAAGCGCAGCCTCTATATTAGCGACGGCCGCCGCAGTTTCCCTCAACTTGGTCAGACCATTAGCTAAACGATCAATACCCTGATCAGCTTCGGCCCGCTTCTTGCTCAGAAGGCCGTTGTACAGTTTAAGCAACTCTAAATATGACTTCGGCGTGGTGTATACGTGACGACGTTCAACAGTTCTGAATTTGTTCGCAACCGAATTAACCTGAGTGAACGAGAAAGGCAAGAACTGCTCGATAGCCCCTCTGATTCCATTTCCAGAGCCAAAGTCTACTTCTGCCATGAACTTTCGTCCGACAGAGAAGAGCGCCTCGTAAGGCCATGGCTGGAACCAATCGATGACGGTGCAATTGACGATAGCAGGAAATCTTCTCGCGCGTGTCCTGAACGCGTCACCAACTGGAGAGAAAGCCAGTACGACGTGTAAATTCTTCCGGATTTCGTTGATATAGTACGCCCAGCAGTTGGCCTTATCGGGAACGATGCCAGTCGCTTTGACTTTGTTGGTAACAGAGTTGACGATGCCATCAATCTCGTCACTAGCGAAAAGATCGGGAATGTTTCCGGAAGCCAACAAATCATTGATGTAGATTAAGAAACGCTCGTTTGTAATCTGTGAGTCAGTTAGCAAAAACATAACACCTTCCTCCTTCAAGCCAGCCTTGGTGTACATGATCTTAAGATCCTCTTTCAGGTCATTAACGGAATAAGTAGATGATATTACAATCTGATAGACAGTATACCCGCAGATAAATGCAGAGAGTCTCGAGAGAGACTGCTTACCAGACCCTCCTACACCGACCAATAGAGCATGGCCGCCAGAGTTCATCACGACACGTACAATTCTCGCGACGTGTTTCATTGCGTCCTCAAAAAGCACGAGGTCCATAGTGGCATTGATGTCATTGTACTCGTTAAGAGCATTCTCAAGAACTTTACTCATTTTCACGATGCCAGTAACCATGTCATAGTTCTTGTCTTGAATGCTATCGGCAAAATGACAGAACACTAAGGGATCCGCGTTCTCAGTAGAATAGAATCTCTGGACGTTATAGCTAGGGAACACTTTCTTGTGCTGCTGTTGGGCGATTGTGTTGTACTTAGCCAAGTCCTCTGGGGTGACCAATCTGTCACCATACACTCTCTCGGACTCATGAAGCCATAAGTGAACGAATTTCTCAGGAACCTTGAATTGATCAGGTTTAGAGACCAAAAGACCTTGGAATACGTTTGCAATATGACGGATATTGAACTCGTAGTGGAAATTCGTGGCGGTTTTTCTGAAGTTAACCATGACTTCACGATGCAGTGAAACAGCAGCGCGTACCATATCTTTTGCCACTGTTGCAACCTCTTCGTTGAATCTCTTCAAGTGGCCGGTTAAAAAGGTAAGGAAAATGGTGTGGAGTGACATGGTCTCTGGAAGCCCGATCGCGAAGGTTGCAAACCAACGCTGCAGACGAGGATTGATCTCAAAGGATCCAGCGAAAGGATTCATGCACGCGAGAAGCTGGGTGTTGCCAATATTTTTCAATGTGAGTTTCGACATGTCATAGGTATGTTCGTACTCAATGTGCTGCCGTAATAGAGCAATCGCGGACTGAGTATTATAAGGATCCACCTCAGGAAGATTGATATCATCTACGAAATAAACAAGCTTTGCCTGACCTGGAGGTCCGAAATTAGTGCCGGTCTTCTTCACCAAGGGTATGCCCATGTTATTAGACAATACAGTAGCGTTGGTGTAGAAGTTGAAGTTAATTGAGCAAGATAGCTGCTCCGCGGGGTCGAAAGTCGAGAGTAGGCCGTTCACAATCTGTGTCTTTCCGGTGCCAGATGGCCCTGCCAACATAACAGCGCGCCTCATGTTGACAAGGATCTTCATCCAGAAAGTGACAGCGCAAGTTTCTGGTGTGGGTACTGTAACAGACGACATTGGAGTACTGGTGTCATATTCCATCATATCAGGAGAGAGAAACGGACTCTTTGACCACAAATCAAAATTGTTAGCGACAGGATCATACCAGTAATCGAAAATGGTATACTGAGTAGGCACTTTCACTTGCTTCCATTCCGACTTCCACCAATCGCTAAATAGCTTGCGATTGTCAGTACCATCGTCTGTCACTGTGAGTGCGGACCCCATCGCCCATATCATACAGAACACGAAGCACTTGTCAACAGCATCGGCGGTTTCACTTTCCATGATAGAAGCAGTGAGAGTTCCATCGAGCATAAATAACAAAGTCTGCACAAAATTCATATCGAAGATAGTAACGATGGGGGACACCTGCTTCGACATCCATTTGAGAGTAGGGCGCATATACAAAGCAAAGCATGCAGTAAGCTTTTCCTTCGCTTTGTCCGACACCTTATAGGCCTCCGAGTGATCTAATTTCTTCAACCAGGATTGTATTAAACTATTCCATTGTGTGCCGTCGTCGGTAGAGATGTACAAGATGCCAGCTCGAGATACGGTGGCTGGTGTGGCGAATCGCAGATCTCTTATTTCGAAGATCAACCTCATATGGGGTTTCAACGGGATGCGCTCGTTACTAGCGAGTGTGAGCATCTTGTTGTCATCCATAACAGAGTTCATTGATTCGATCCAATTTGCATCTAAGTCGCCGTCAAGGATGATCCATTTTGGCTTCTCATCAGGGATTTCACCCAATTCTCGCATGACCTTTGAAAGCAAACCATCACGCCATTCTCTCGTGGCCATTGAGATAAAGCCGTAGAGTTCCTGCGTAGAGACGGCCTTGGGGTTGATGTCGGTACACTTCGTCTTGTCGCCTCGAAGAGTTCTGGCCTCAGCTAATGTCTTCCAAGTTTGAGACTTCGAGCAACCAGCAGGGCCAAGGATAAATACACAATGTCTAATCTCCAAGAGCTCTTCAAGCTGAACAACCTTCAGTCTGAAAAGATCATCAGGATGGTTCCCCAGCGATGTGCATGCCTCCAAGACGTAGCCTTCAAGCTCTGGATTGAGCTTTCTTGGTGGGTTGATACCAGGGAAAAGATCTCCAAGAAGGCCAAAGAATACAACTTCATCTTCTCTTACGATTTTAGGTATGTTGAAATCACGAAGGGCTCGCATTAAAAGCGCCTCTTCGTTCAAATCAGGTTCAGCTCTCTTGAAGCCTCCAGCGACCACCAACACGGATTTAACTGCGCGCAGACCCCAATCGTAGTGAATTTGCTTCGAAAGCAAGTCGCGAAGTAAGGAGTATAAGCCGTAGAATTTGGATGCGAGAATTTTGGCGAAAACAAATCCTTCGGCCATGAGCATATTCTCACAAATCAAGACCAAATCAGGGACCATGACGGTGATCGGTCTAAATAGAGCTTTAAGGCCCTCGGGAAGCTCCGATCGGCCAAGGTATCCAGGATTCATAGTAATGAAACCGCCGCATGTAGGATCGAGAGAGATCTCATCTGACTCGATGACGATGCGAGCTGATTCAGCCTTGGTTCCGTCGCAGACTGATTTGAACTGGACTGTGCAAACGGATAGCACCTCTGGAACCAAGCGATTAAACTCGTCGAAGCAACCCCAGGACCCTGATGATGCGAGACCCTTAAAGATGTTGCCTAAACCAAGATAATCCATTTCTGGAGAGCAGTTGAAAACATAGCAGCATTTTGCGAGGGCATTAGCAAGATCCTTAGTAGATTCCGTCTTTCCGGTACCAGCAGGTCCTGCCGGAGCGCAGCCCATCTTCAAGTTAAGTGCCTGGGTGGCGGTTACATAGATGCGATCCGTGAGCGGGGTAATGACAAGCCTTGGGCCGTTGCCTAAGTACTCATAATCATAGGGCATGATAGCGTCGCAAATGCATACTTCTGCTCTCTCTCCTCCAGAGCCTCTCAACTCGGGATCTCTCTTGATGAATGAGGCGGTGGGAGGAGGCTTTCTGTACTTGTGCTTCAACTGAGACTGCCATTGGAAGCAAGTAGACTCACGAACCTCGTCTCGGATCATGCCGATAACGATATCACGGGAGTGGGCGTCCATTGTGATGCAAACCATGACTCTGGTACGATCACTCTTGTTGAGGTTTTTCACAGTCAAGCCGATCAAGTCACTTAACTGCTTCACCTGTTTCTCCTTGTATTTGATCATGGCCTTGGGATCAGGGCTCGCAGAGTTAAAATCTCTAAAGACGGTCTCCACTTCTTCCACGTAAAATATAGCGAGAGTAAGGAGGATAATCTGAGCAGGATCACTAGAGTCCTGCTTGGGATTAGGCTCTGGCTTCTTGTGCATCAGCCAATCGTCTCTAGTCAACTCCTTGTATCGAACCAAAGAGCGGGTGAGGTTATTGAATATAGTCTTCTTCATCGCAGTGAGTACGGTCTGCTGATAGATTTCAACCTTGCCCTCCAAAGGCACTCGAGGCTCAAACGATACATTCTCACTACCAACACCAGACTCCCAGCCCACGGCGTAAGGTCGATCCGAAGCAGTCCTTTCCTTATCAAGTTTGAGAGTCTTAGTGGACAAGTAGATCTTCGAGGTGTGCTTCAAGACCTTCTCTGGAGTCGATCCGTTAGATAAAATGTCCAATAAATCTGCCTCAGACGTGAAATAGTAGCGGGGAAACTGACGTCTTCGTCCGTCCAAGAAATCCGACAAAGATTTCTTGCAGATGTCCAATTGAGATTGGATATTTTCGAAGCGCTTGAGCAGTCCTTCCTGGTTACTGGACTTGTCGACATTCTTCATTTGCCACATTGTCTTCAATTCGTGCTTGACGTTTCGGTCGATACCTTCGAATCGCTTTGCATCTTCAGGTAGCTCTCTCTTGACTTCGTCTGAGCCAATGAAAAGGGGCTCTAAGTAGGACCACGTTCTTTGGATTTCACCGATAGCAACAAATGCATCAGCGACATTGGCTAACCGTATCTGCCAAGAGTTGGCATCCTTCTCAAACTGCTTGACGAATCGAGATGCTAGCATGCCTTGTACTGTTAACTGATCAGCCTCGAGCGACTCGAAGTCTTCCTCAGCAAGCTTAAGCAGAGGTACATCAGTATCCTTGTATGGCTCCATAAGCCATTCAATGGTTACCCATCGCTTGTCCAACTCGCCGAGTGCCTTCTCAATCTTCAATTCCTTAGATGCCTGGTCGCATATATCTTCGACATCAGCGGAAAACTCGTGCAGGTTAAGAGACAAGATGCTGCCGAGGAGTGTCTTAGGATCAGCGTACGGAGGAACGAATTGTTTCTTCGTTACTTTCATAAGGGCCTCCCAATGGCGGTCTCTCATATAGTTGGCTGCTAAAGTTTGGATTAGAGGTACTGTGTTCAAAAAGTCTTTGGACAATTTGTCGGCGCCCTTATAAGCCTTGCACCATCGAACACACTTGTCGAGAACCTTAATAGCCTTAATCTGACCTTTCGATCCGTCTTCAATTTCATCTGTATTCATTTCCTTCCAAAGCTGAGACTTACAATCGGCGATAAAGTTTTGAAGACGCTTGTAGTATTCCCAGAATCGCTTCATTTCAACTAGATCTTTCTGCATCTCGTCAACAACATCTTTGGAAGCCTTAACAATTTGCGGAAATTCGAAAGTGTTGCACTGGCTAAATTTCCTGTTGTAGTCATCCAACTCTGATAATGCGAACTTATGCGCATCGTCCATCGCAGAAAACGCTGCATCGACTGAAACATCATCATTCCAGAAAGACCTCGTCTTGAAGTCTTTAAGTTTCTGGATCATCTCCTTGTTGTACGTATCCATTTGGTCCTCTATGATGCCAGTCCAAATTTTGGTTACAGGGATAATCGAGTAGGCAGTGATGGGCATCTGTTTAATGACATCAACCCAAAGGTTGCTCGCATTGTCGAGTTGCTCGATCATCTTATCCATTTGCCCACCCTTAGCTTTGAAATAAAAGAGAGCCGACTTGCAGCCGTCAACTCCTAGCTCAACAACAGACTTCTTGGCATCGATTTCGTTCAAGGTTTCTTTGACCTTCAACAATGGATCCAACTCTTCTTTCGAGACCGGACGCTTCAGCGTTTTCATGCACGAGTTGGAATAATCCTTTGTATCCTTGATGCTCTTCATAACATTCTGCATCATCAACGGGCCGTTGAGCTCGTTAGTAACAGCGTCTCCTGTATCCTTCACATCAACCTTAAATGGGGATCCGCGGATCTCACCAGCTTTGCCTTGGAAAGTGCCATCAAACTTTATGGATACTTCGTATAATCCCCCTTGAGGATACGTGAAGTTTACTAGGTACGTACCATCTTCTTGATCAACCACTGTAGGAGCGTCTTGAATATAGTCGAGTGTTTTCTTGCCATCCTTGATAGGACCAATTTGACCAACAGTGACAGTGAATTTATCATAGCCGCAAATACGATTCGCGCCTGTTGCGTCACGAGCTTGGATAATTACCGTCACTGGTATATTGGCAACGCAGCCAGTTATTACACCAGGACCGAAGCACAAAGTATGTTCACAAGAGGCTACGCTGAAGAATTGGTAGGACGCAATACTGTTGGTCATCGACTTACCACCGACACTTACCCTGCACTCCGTAACTTGGGCGCCATACTTCTCGAAGTTAGGGGTGTTAAAAGCTATAGTGGTATCGCTCTGAACCTCGCCAGGAGCCTCCATAAACCCCTTGACGCAAGCAAATCGAACAGTAGCAACGTTTCCACCGGATCTAAAACCCTTTCCGGAGATAGTACACTGCGTGCTTCCTGTCACCGGACCCTTGGGCGGGGAGATTGAGTCGATCGAGTAAGGTGGGCCTACTACATCGGCTACCTTACACAAAAAGAAGTCTCCATACCACCTATTCGACCAACCGCCAAATGTGAAGATTCTAGAGCCCTTGGGGTCGTATACAATTGGAGTCTCACCTCTAGCAGATGGCTGGTTGCCCAGGGTGGTGGGTCTGGTCCAAGTCATCGACCCGGTCTCGAGAACGATCATATCGCTTAGATAATCTCCTTGAGGATTGCCACCGTCGTTCAAATTACCGCTATTTCCGCCGAAAATGAAGACTTTCCAGAACGGCACAGCGAACACCGCCACAGCCCCAAAGTTCCAACGAGGTGGACCGAAGTCGCCTTGCATTGCCGGCTTGGTCCACACGTTAGTGGTTGTATTGAGGATATACATATTTGCAAACTGTTCTATACTATTCCATCCTCCGATAATGTAAATAGAGTCAAGCACAGCAACACCCGAATGTCCAGCCCTCGCTTCTGGGATCTCTCCAGTCGTCTCAATTTGCTTCCACTCCCAGGTCTCGAGATCCAGAGTAGTAACGTCATTGAAATCTCGCCTGGCATAACCGGAGCCACCATAGCCTCCGAAGATATACATTTGGTTACCGACAATGGTGGCAGAGTGCGAGCCCCTGGGCAGCGGCACCTCAGCCCACATCCGCTTGAAGACCACTTCGCCGTCCGCCTTAGTCTCAGTTATACCGGCGTGAGGCTGACTCCATTCGTCATTGGTGGTGTCCAAGATCCAGATATCATTGTATCTAATACTGCTGCTTCTAAAGCCGCCAAAGATGATTAGCTTGTTCTGATTGTATACGACCGCAGTATGGTGCGATCTTGGCTCTGGAGCTCTCCCAGAGCTCTCGACCTTTTTCCAATATAACTCCGCCCCAGTTGTATCGAGCTTATATAACTCGTTGTTTGGACCAGGTGGGCGTCTGAAGTCTGTTCCGCCGAAGAGATAGCATGAATCACCAACTACAGACAAGCTATGGCCCGACCTGCGACTCGGGACATCCCCGAGGCAGCGTGGCGTGCTCCAGGTCATCTCAGCTGGTCGCAACATCTTCTTCTTCTAATAAATATATTGTGTTGTTATAATAATTTTGTTAGTTGTTGTTGTAGCAGTAATGTATCGTCGTGGTAATCAATAAATAAATAATAAAATAAATGATGAAATGAAAAGCTAAGGAAGACTTAGAATTGAAAAAAAAGAGAAACGGAGACGCTTCTTTTCTTTTCGATTGGCTTGCGAGCTTAACAAATAAATCAATTATATAATACATGCATATATTTATTAGAAGAAGAAGC
>Ga0256303_1000099_pt1 | contig 12410 bp, 9 predicted proteins | sample ColtaT_26_FD_183717 | JGI IMG/M metagenome (GOLD analysis project Ga0256303, IMG submission 183717) | Metatranscriptome of freshwater microbial communities from Columbia River, Oregon, United States - Colum_Miss_RepC_8d (Metagenome... | ecosystem: Environmental > Aquatic > Freshwater > River...
CAGATGGTGCAGGCAGTCCGGGAAGCGGTTGCTGTGGTTGCATACGTGCAGCCAACTCTTGCGCAGGAATAGTCCCACCAAAAATATCTAGCACGCCCTGTGAGCCGGGTGTTGCGCCGGGCGGGACGTTACCTTGCTGACGCAGCAAAACATCTTGTCGTGTTACATCCGCAGCGTTTGGCCCCATGCCAGCCATGATGACTGGCCCACCCACTGGAGATACAGGAGGAGTAGGGCCGGGGAGTTGTGGCGTAGTTGGGCTTGGGCCACCCAATCCAGCCGAGGGTGGAGGGGTAGACCCCATGAACTCTACGTCGGTGTATTGACGACCGGGGGGTGCAGGAGGTGGGTTGTATGGGGCAATGCCGCCACCTGTTTCTTTATTAGTGGGGTCAGTATTTCCCCCAGTAAGGATGTTGGCGGGTGCTGTGCCCTTTAAGTTGGCAATCGCACCAATCGGGCCACCCACTCCGAAGCCAGCGGCAAAGGAGTTAATCAGCCGGTTTACATTCTCAGGGTCAGAGAAGTCCTGTCCAGATAAACCAAGGAGCAATCCTTCTTGCACAAGTTCTGTAGTACCTTCAGCAGTGCCACCAACTGCGCCACCAACTGCCGCACGACCAGCATAGCCAGCACCGCGTTGTAAGCGTGTAGCACCGGGAGCCATGCCCAAGGTTGAACCAATACCTTTGCTGCCGCCAAGCACTCGTCTGGCAAGCAGGAACTCTGGCAATGTCTCCATCGCAGCGTAGGGGAAAGCACCCATCAAAGCAGTTATACGAGCACCCATATCATCTGCGCCAGCACCTTGGTCACGTTGCTCACCATAGATGTCAGCAGCGCCAGTTGCGTAGTTCTGTGCCAATGAAGCAGTCGCTGCACCAAGAACACCAGCGGCATTACTCAGGACTTTGAGTTCTTCTTTGGTAGCTTGACCTGCTGCGTACTTCTTTGCCGCAGCAAGAATGGCTTGCTTGGCTTCTGCTTTACCAGCCAAAGCTGCAAGTGCACCGGGGACACTACCAAGAGGGCCAGCGGCAGCAGAACCACCAACGAAACCTGCGGCAGCAGTGACTACTGACTCTACTATGTTTGGCCCTTGCTGGGCAAGGTTAGCTACAAACCAGTCAAGAACACCACGGCTCTGACCATATGGCTTGGAGCCAATGTCCGTGAACTGACGTTGGAACGGTAGGGTTTTCCCTATATCTTCCTGTTGCTGCTCGACAATAGACCCACCAAGTTTCTCAGCGCCGCCTAACTGTAGTGCCCGACCAGCGAGCATCTGCATGTTGTCGATACCAATGCCAAAGTTCTTGGACGCTAGACGACCCATGCTGGGATTTTTAATTGAGTTAAGGAACTGACCGTAAGCTTGCTCGTCAAGTGAAACCCAGTCGCCGCCTCGGGGTAAACCCGTACCGGGGTTTTGTAGGTAGGACTCAGACTGCAAAGCAGTAGCTGCATCGTCAGCGTCAAAGGTTATACCGTTAACAAACAACTGTTTAGATGAAGGACTGAACGCAATAGACGGGGGTTGCCGCATCTCCGGCATGGTGAACTGGCTTTGCTTAACTAAAGCCTGCCCCATAACAGCCATATCAGCAGCAGACGGAGCAAGACCACCCATCCCAATATCTGACGTTGGGCTGTATGGCACATATGGGTTTGGTTCTTCACCTACACCCATGCGTTCAAGCATGGGGTTTGCAAAGGAGAGTCCTGCTGTTGCCATTAAATTACCTCACTGTGCATTGAGTCTTTGTTGCGTCGGAATAGGCAAGCCGCTAATTAACTGTGCGGCATTTGATTTTATCTCAATGTTGTCTATTTTTACTGTTGTACCCGTTGGGTTATACACGTACGGCGCACTATTAGGGGGTTTTATGATAAGAGTGCCGTCTCCGGCTCCTGTAGGCTTAATGTCCCAGTCGAAGTTAGCCTTTGCCCATTCCAAAGCTAATGCACCATTATTTTTTGTCCGCTCAACTGTAATTTCTCTAATCATCTTAGCCAACTCAGAAGCATTACCTTCCTGAATCTTGTACATAGACTTGTACCGTTCTTGCGTCATAAACTTGGTCATCTCTGCACCCGCAGCAGCTTGTTGCTGACGGTAAGTTTGATCAAACGCCAGTCGTGCACTGTTACTTAGTTCAAACGGGGTAACACCTTCTTTGGTTTTCTTACCGTTGACCATAATGTTAAACGTACCGTCTGAGCGAGGCTGGATACCAATAGGCACACCTGCGTACTGTGACCACACAGAGGCAAGGCGACGCGGATCATTAGTAAGAGCAAGCTCTTGGAGTCCTTGCATACCCTCAAGATACACACGCCCTTGCGTAACTTTTAGCTGTTCGTTGCTGACACCTTGTCTAAGTTTAAGTAGTTGAATATCGTAATTGTTTATCGCATCGCGCATTCGCATGGCAGTATCAATGCCAGCGGTTGTCCCACTTTGCATATACATTTGTGCAAGACGAGCCGTCTCGTTACGCTGCTGGGTTACAAGGTTTGCTTCCTCTTGAGCCTGTGATGCTACTTGTTGGTACGCTCGTGATAACTGCTGATACTCATACGGGATAGACTGTGGGTTACCAAGGTAAAAGTCTGCGTCCGTGCGTACCACAGTTGCGGTGGCAGGAGCAGCGGCAGGAGCAGCGGCAGGAGCAGCGGCAGGAGCAGCGGCAGGAGCAGCGGCAGGAGCAGGTGGATTTTTATTAAGCGCCAACGGGTCTGCTTGTAGTGCTGCAATCTGTGCCTCTGTCATATTACCGCCGGGGCGTACTGCCGTAGCAGGAGGAGGAGCAGCTTGTGCTGACGATACTAGTCCAGACAAAATAATGTCAATTGGGCCAGCCATTGCGGCTTTGCCTTTTTCACTAGACGCACCCTTGTATCGCTGGAGAGCTAACTCGTAGTTACCACCAGCTTGTTTTAGCATCGCTGCAAATATCTGCGCTCCAGCAGGGATAGCAATATTGGGATCAAGTCTTTGTTCACGACTTAGACCGTGCGAACTAGCAATCTGCGCAATGCCCAGACCAAACTTCTCGCCACGTGGGGAGACTGCTGTTGGGTTAAACGATGACTCAGTGCCAAGCAACCGCTTAAACACTACAGGATCAATGCCGTACTGAATTGCACTTTGTTGGATGAGTGCATCGTATGGCGTGACCTTGTTGTCATAGGACAGCGCAGCTTTGCTGGGTTTAGTAGGTGCAGCTTGACTTTCTTTTGTCTGTTTTCCTTGTACTCGTTTAATTGTTTTAGCGTCTTGTTCTTTGAGTTGCTCAAGGAGTTGTTTCTCAGTCAATGGTTGGTTTGCATTTTCGGCTCTACGAAGGCGATCATAAAATGGCGTAATTGACTCTGCACCGGGGATCGTGACACTTGTAACATCAGGATCGTAAAAACCAGCGGCTCGCCCTACACGGGCAAAGTCAACAGCGTTCAATCCTTTTTCTAGTAGGGCAGCGGAGCCGGTATAGGGCAGCGCCATAACATCAAACAAAGCAGCAGGCGGTTTTGCAACATTTGCATCAAGTCGTATAAGTGCGCGGCGGTCGTTTTCATCTTGGAGACGACGTAGCCGTTGCGCTGGAGTTAACGATTGAAATTCATACTGCGACATTGCGCTTGTCGGTCTATTAGCAGCTTGTTGGTTAAGCCTTGCCCATTCCTCAGGACTCATGCGACGCATAGGTAAACCATCATTTGCAGCAGGGGCAGCAGAAACAGATACAGCAGGTGCGGGTGCAGGTGCAGCGGCAGGAGGAGGTAAAACATCCACTGACAATCGGTCTGATTGACTAAATGGAGCAGAGTCTAAAGTTGTTTGAAACTGAGGGGCAGATATTTGGGGTCTTTGTCTAGCAGCATCTTGTGCCATCTTGGCTTTGAATGCAGCGAAGCGATTCTGCTCCTCAATTTTTAATTGATTCTCTTGTGCTACACGTTCGGATTCTTCAGCCGCTCGCATACTGGTCGCAGTTGCACCTGCGTTACTGAGGAATTGTCCTAAGTTCATAGTATTTCCTTGTTAAGCTTTTGCTTTGGATGTACCTACAAATGAACCAAACAAATCTCCAATGCCTTGTGCTCTCTCTCTTGAACGTCTATCAGCAGCAGCATATTGGCTAGCTATGTTTTGATACTCGCTGCCGTATCCAGTTTGGTAGCTTGGCATAGCCGTCAAACCAGCTTGCAGAGTCTGTGTACGACCCGCAACCCCGGCTCCATACCCCTGATCGTAAGCAGTACCCGCGTCTCGACCTGTCGCCAAATCAAAACGACGTTCTTCAGATGCGCGACGACTGCCCTCAAGACCACGCAAGCCTGCCCGTTTAGCTTTAGCACCAGCAACTTGGGCTTTTCTAGCACGTTGCAAACCGAAATACTCGGGATTAAAATACTCAGAATCACCGATAAGGTCTTGTGCTGCCTGTAGTTTCTGGTCAAACAAAGCCTTGTTGCTTACCTGCAATGCACGTAACTCATTAGTCTGTGCTTCGATTAATTTCTTCTCTTGGTCAGACATGCCGTCGCCTGCAAAATAAGAACCCGCAAGAGCACCAGCAGCGCGAAGCGTCACATCAGCCAATGCCTTAGGGTCAGTAAATTTTGCTTTAAGCTCGCCCGGAACTGATGCAAGAGCATCAGAAAAAGACATTGGAACTACTGTACTTGCACCAACAACTGTAGCGTTGGAAGGTACAGGTGGCCCCATCGGCCCATCACCACCAAATGTTGGTGCTGCTCCCGCTGCTTGTTGTGCGTTTACGTTAGTGTAACCAGACGCATTAGTGGCAGAAGCTCCATCGAACGCAGCAGTAGAAGTATTAGATGGCGCATTAAATCCTGCTGCTTGTTGCGCGTTTACGTTAGCGTAATCAGAACTAACAGGATCGAACACAGCAGTAGAAGTATCTAATCCTGCTGCTCTTAGCGCGTCTGGGTTAGTGTAACTAGACATATTGGTGGCAGCGGCGGTGGCAGTAGCATAGTCCGGAGCAGGAACAACCTGCCCTGCTGCGTTTACATCATAGACAGGTGCTGGCCCCGTAAGTGGTACCGTAGGGGTGTAGTTGTATCCAGCTATACCTCCTCCTATACCCCCCATGATTGCTCCTCGTTCAACATCGCCCCCTGTGGCAGCAGCAGTTGCAGCGCCTAGACCAGCGCCAACAAGTGCGGAACCAGCCGTTGCACCAATAGCACCGGACAGGCCAATAGAAGCAGCAATCGTCGGGGCAACAAACGGAATTGCAATTACAGCAGCAACACTAACAATTTTTGCAATGGCACCGCCACCACCACCACCTTGGGGTTTAATGCCTATCGCCCGGACAAGTGCAGTACGTTGGAAAGGTGAAAGATCTCCACCAAAAGCCGATTCTGGTAAATCAGGAATACCCATTAGCGCCATAGAGCGGTCATTAAAGCGCTTTGGCATACGAGCTACATGATTCATTTTGTGTTCTCCGTTAAATTGAGCCGCATATGCGTGTACACATGCTTAAATCCATATCTTGAAATTACCCGCTCCATTGCTGGGGACACCCATCCCTCAATAGCTCGGACACCGTTCATATACGCCCATCCGCATAGGCTTTTCCAATACTTCTCATAGAGCGCATCAAGTTCCTCGCCGCCAAGTGCCAGTATATTCATAGCAGGCAAACGTGGGTAGTTGATAATCTCAAGAACTAAAGCCAGCTTTACAGCTGGCACGATTCCTTTGTCGCACTTGACAATAAACACATACATTTTTTGCTGTAGTGCCAGTGCGTAAACATCATCCACCGTAAGTTCCCCATGCATTGATCTTTTAATACACTTCTCAATAAGCGGCTTAGCCGCAGACCAGTACTTGTCAAATTGCTCTTTTGTAGAGAGCAATAGCGCATCAAACTCGTCAAGAGGAATTGGATCAAATCCCGGTGGGTGTGCCATTAGGTTTCCTTGTACTTCTCGACAAGCGTGTCAAAAAACTCTTTACCCTTCATCTCGACTACACGTTTGGGTATGACGTATTCTCCCTCATGTGCGTTGATTAGTACAGAGCCATCAGGTTTTCTTGAGTCCGGGGTCATACCACCCCGTGCCATTGACGGAATAGCACCGCTAGAAACTTGAGCCGCCGAGACTGACGGGCCACCTGCCATTGCGGGGCTACCGCCCTGCATCATGTTTTGCCCACCCAAGTCGCTCTGTGCAGCACGTGCAGCCAACAAGAGAACAAAGATAAGCCCCTGATCATATTGCGGTGGCAAGTCTTGCTCTGTAGTGATGCCTTGCTGTATAGCAAAGTTGCGAACGTAGGGATACATCTCTGGATTTTGCGCAGCAACAGTTGCTAATTGGACAATAGTGTTAAGTTCTTGTTGTGTCAATGCTCCACTCTGAAGCTCTTGCATAATGACTTGTCGAATCTGAGCCATCTCCTGTGGGCGTTGCGTAGCAAACTGATTGATTTGCATCTCCAACATTTGCGGCGACATTGGGCCTTGTGCGCCGTTCGGGTTTACCCCTACATTTGTAGGTGATGACATAGTGCTCATAGGTTCAGGCATACCGCCCATACCAATCATGCCGCCTTGCTGATACGAAGGTGCAAAAGTACCCATGTTAGTCATACCAGATGCAAGCCCTGTAGATTGCGATCCAGCTTGGATTGGCGGGGTCGTGGTTGTGGAACCTAGATTCAAGATGCTTGCCAAAGCTGGCGGCAAATCAAGTGATACTGTAGAGGGTGGATTAAACATATTTAACCTTTCAGTTGGTTGATGAGCGTATTCACAGTGATCCGCAAAGACGCTACGTCATTGGCAAGTTGTTGCACATTAACAATTAGTGTATTGTAATCTTCAAGGCTAGGCACAGTTACCCCGCTTATTGTAAAGCCAGCACCCGTAGCTGTAACACGAGACATTGTTTGCTCCGTGGGGTTAGCAACGGTTACCTGCCCGCCAAGAATTGCACGAGTTGCGTTGCTTGAACCACGTGATCCAATTAGCAACTCGACGTTTTCTTTAAGTGCATAAATTGTGCTGGACTGCGCGTCAGTTAACCCGCTTTGCGGGATGTTGGGGATAGCAGAAAAACGTGGGCTTCGTGTTGCCATCACATCTCTCGCAGTCCGAGGGGAGTTTCCCCTAAATAGATAGCACGAATCCGGATGTCGCCTTCTACGCTAACCTCAAACTTATCTGTGCGATACCCAGTAGGTAATCGAAACACATTAGAGTCCGAGACAGTTGTTGTCAATACAAGTTCTTTGTTTGCCCACAGGTAAAACGTAATGTTGTCAGCAGCATCCCAGATACTAGTTACAGATTCCCATACCGATGCCGATGAATCCCATACCGTCGACACTGTAGTGTAGTCAGCTACAACACGTGCTGCGCCAAGGTTGATCATGCCTTTGGTGGTAATGACTTTTGACTTCCACTCCATAGTTGTAGCCGGTTGGTCTAAGTCGTCCCATTCATAGATGTCACCGTTTACACCACTAACATAATACACAACACCGTCAATAGAATCGTAGTACGAAGCGGTAAAAGTGTAGTCAGCATCTACAAAAAACCCACCGGCCTTGGCATCTTGCTCGAAGATAAACGCCCCGGTTGAGTGCGCTGCAAAATAGTTATCACCGTAGTACTCAGCAATGACAGTTGTCGGATCAAGCGCGGATGTCCATGTGTCATTGTTGTACAGCAACTTAGTGATGATAGCTGTTCCAGCGGTAACAGCGTAGACCGCCAGTCCGTCGTGTGTAGAGTACACAATGCCGTAACCCATCGTCACCATACTGTTCTTACTCAGGCATGGAAAGTTAGCATCAATACGCTGGGTGGACATGCCGTTGGCAGGGTCAGACCCCGACACAAAGAACGGATATGAGTCTGTTGTCACCAATGCAGAGCCGTTAATCGCAGCAATACCCACAACATTATGCTCAAGGTTAACTGAGTATCTTTCAGGCCATGCGTGTGGTGCACCCGGCTCAGAGAAATACAAAGTGTTGCCAACGAATCCCACAAGAATGTTGTTCTGGATGGCAGTCAGCCCTTGCAAATCTTCAGGCGGCGGATCAAATTCATCAGTGCTGAGGATGCTAAATAAATCACGAGACTCAAAGTCATCTGTAAAGTCATAGCTACCATCGCCCCAATATCGTGCAGTTGTAGTCGGCGGATTTTCTGAAACGTCGTGATACATCGTACCCGCAACTACCAGTGTGTTCGCAACATCCCCAGCCGTCTGCGCGTATTCAAAGGTGTAGTCATCAATGACATCAGTGACAATGCCACCCGTAATATCGAACGAAGCCACAGTGCAGCCACTAATTTTAAAGCGATCATCAAGGCCAAGATTGTGCGGAAAGACTAAAGCTACACGAGACACATTACTGGTTCGTTCTACAGACGCTAAGGTAGTGGGGAACCACAGTTCACGGAGCAGAAAATAATCTGTGCCCGATGTCGTTGCTAAAGTGCGATAGAGTTTTACACCACGCACAAAGTTATCACCAGTAGGTTTAGCCGTTGGCAAATTTGATACCGTGACAATCTGTCCTTCTTTGATAAACAAATTGTCAGATGGTTCAGATGCAATAGATTCTTCGTCCCACGGTGTGTACCACGTGTAGACGTAGGAACGCGCTTGAGTTAAACCACCAAGATCAACCTTGGCAGTCGTAAACGCAATAGGTGTAGCTGATGATCCGATCTGAAAACCGGGGCTGAAGTACGTAAACGTAGTGGTGCTTGTGACAGTACACTCTACGTTGGTTGCGTTAAAACCCGCAAGGTTTAAATTAACATTTCCACTAGTGGTAGCTGACGAAACGGCTATAACGTCAAATGTATTTGTTGCCACATTGCTGACTGTGTATGTCCCGTCTGTAGCTGTGCCGGATAAAAAATCAAGCGCAATTGACGCACCATTTGCTAACCCGTGAGCGGTAATGGTCATATTAATTGTAGTTGTGCCCGCTTGGTTGTATGTTCCCGACAAAAAAGTAAACGCTGTCAGTGAAATTGATCTACCGGACGCTAAATCATGTGGTGCACTGGTTGTAATTGTTACAGTATTGCCAGCGTCACGAAAAAAGTTTGTTGTTGTCTTTGTTGTAAATGTTGTTGACGCTGTTGTAAGCACCGTAGTTGGTAACGGTAACCCTAAGTCGTAGTACGTTACTGGGTACGGAGCCGCGCCAGCAGTTGCCAACTCGTAGTTGCTAATTTTAGGCGCTCCATCGCCGGAATAATAAAACCGCTGCTCGTCTTTGTCGGTCTTAGATGCAACAGCAATGTCTACATCAGTAAGCCATGACAACCATTTCTTTGCGTTGGTCGCGGGGTCGCGTAGCGCAAACAGCGTTTTGATTGTGCCGGTGCGGGCTGTGTTGTCAACAACAACAGGTTGTGGGTAAGGAATAAGATCACCCGAGTACAGCTTGCAATTGTTTGCAATCTGCGCAGCCGTGTTCGGCAACAACTCCGGGCTTATCTTGGGAGCCGTGCCGAGAAAGTTGGTGATCTTAATCGCTGACATTTAGACGTTCCGTTCAAAGTGTGGACAATCTACAAGAGATTTGAAGTTGCCACCCCAACGGTTCTTAGGATACAGACTTTCCCAGTAACTGCCAAGGGGGGCAAGGACATCTTTATCCCAAATGATTTTACCGTCTTTAAAGAAGTTTAAGTCAATGGCGCATCGTTTTAGATGGATGCTGTTCATTGTCTTGGAACGCCCCGTCTTTACGTAGATAGCTTGTTGTTCAGGGGTACGTGTTAGTTCGCCACCCGTGACCATGAAGCCTTGCTCGGTAGCGTACTGAATTAGTTTGCAGGCGTCCAGTAAGAACGCAGCTTGTTCTTGGCTAAGGCTCATTTTTTACTCCTCATTTCTGCCAGTTTCTCAATCGTCCTACCGCCAAAGTACGCACCCATGATGAGCATACCCCACTGCCCAAGCAGGTTAACGTAGGATTCATTGGCGTTATACCCAAAGGCTGACATCATGCTGAACAGGAAGTAGCCTACAAAAATAGCTATAAGACTCATGGGGCGGATGTTCTTGGACAGCCAAGAGTCAGATGCCATATCAGCGTTCCAACGGGTAGAGACATTGTTTTCCTCGTTGGCTTGTGCCGCCAACAGTGCCTTGAGTTCTTCTTGCTCAAGTCGTGCCTTCTCAATGCCAAGCTCAAGCAGACGTTCCTCATGGTCGAACTGCATCTGCCGTAGCTTTGTTACATCCTCAGGTGTAGGGTTGTCGGGAATTTTTACGCCAAGCGTGTTCTCAACTACTTCCTTGCCTTTGGCTTGGATAGCGCTGGACAGTAGTGTCAGCCCATTTTGGGCAAGACTACCGAGGAGGGATGCGACTATTGGAATCATCTCTTTCCTTTCTTTCAAGCTCTCGCCTGAGTTTTTCTACCTTCTCTATCTGCGTTTTAACTTCATGCTTGGCTTCCAGTATGTCCAGATACAGCATACCCATTACGGGCAAAAGCAAAGCAATAAGAAAACACGCAGCAACCCATCCCATTATGTCTTCCCCCAACGATTTATCAGGAGTAGGAGGAACCACAGGTACAGGAGGAATATAGTAGTTCCGATCAGGTACGCTGACTTTGCTTGGAAGTTTCTTTTTGCTTCCCGACGTTGCCATTGCTTGTACCTCTGCTGTGTTTCCTCTTTTAGTCTTGCTTGTTCCTGTTCTTGACCAATGACTTCTCGCATATCAAACACTTTGCTGTACAACGCCCCCATCTCAGGAGGAGATTGATACACCATCGCTTCTCTGATAGCAACATTTAATTCTTCCATCTGCTGCTGCGCCATGATTCTATGCAAGGCTGCTTCCATCAAGTTGGCACTGGGATCATAGACGTTTTTAGATTTTTCTTCTTCCTCCCGGATATGTGTTGTTAATTGTTCTTGAAGTTTAAAGAATTGAGATAGCTGCCCCACAATGTCTGCCATGACTTGGGTTTCGTCAACGGCAACGTAGGTTTCTTTCTTTTTTGCCACAGGCTGGGGCGATTTTCCCTGTGAGACAGGTGCAGTACCTGCACCAAACATTTCTGCCAACTTTGACCAGAAACCCCTAACCTCTTTTGCGATTCCAACGACTTCGTTAACAGTGCTTTTGACTTCCATGAAGGTAGTCTTAGCTTGCTTATACAGCTTGCAGCCTTCCTTGATGGCAGCGACACAGGCATTGGCGGCAAAGAGAATGCTGAGTGGATCAATATTTTACTCCTAAAGTTTTATTACAGAAAAAATGCTAGGAAATTACCGGTCGATCCAAAGTCCCAACCCGTATTATTACCGCCGTTTGTATTTAAATAGGGAGCCGCAGTGAACGCCTCCCAGTCTGCACCGCCAGTGGCATTTGACCTACTGATTGAGCAGAACGAAACAGACACAGTACCACTTGCTTTGGATAGCGTATGGCTTGCAGCGGTTATCGAGCCAATGGTTATCAGGTTTCCTGCTGTGCCCGACAAACTAAAGTTGCTGAACGTGCTTGTTGTCCCTGCTGTAAACAAGATTGATGCTGGCTGGACAGTATTGGTTATGTTGCTGAATGTGTTTGAACCTTCAATAGACAAAGCACCAGCCCCACCTTGGTTAACTGTGCAGTTGTATGTATAGCCGCCACCCACAAACGTCTTGGCAGTTGCGGCAGTCATAGAGATCGTGCCTACCCCTGTTCCTGCTGTTGTTGTAAATCCTGACCCACCTGTTACATTCCAAGCAGTTGACCCAGAGCCAACAATTATTAAACTTCCACCGTTAAATGTAAGATTTCTTGCGGCGTTTCCCTGCGAAGATGCAGTTCCAGTTGTCCATGTAAGCCCGTTAAAATCTACAGTTCCTGCTGTAAAAGTTGTATTTCTAGTTGAGCCAAATGTTATTGCATCTTGTATTTGATATGTAGCCCCCGGACAATTAAAGTTTACCGGAAAATCTAATGTCTTCGCGTTTGTTGTAATTGTCTTTGTTCCACTTGTTGCGCCAAATAGTATCGGGTTTCCTGATGCAGACAATGTCATTCCTGAAGAAAGCGTTAGGTTGCCAAAAATAGTACTATTACCAGTTGTAAACAATGTTCCAGCATAACCAGTGAAATTTACGTTCCTCGCTGTATCGCCAAACGTACTTAAAAACTGTAAACTATAAGTCCCACCAGTAAAGTTAAAACTAATAGAGTCTGTTTCAGACAATGTACCCGTATTAACAATAATGGAAGTAGAACCCGTACTCGTTACGTTAACTACCTGAGTTCCAGTTGTAGTAAGCGCTGTAGCTGTTGCCGTAGTCCACACAGTACCTGTACCTGTACAAGTAATATTTCCTGTACCGAACGCAATTGCTCTCGTGCCTGCG
>Ga0256303_1000101_pt1 | contig 12356 bp, 22 predicted proteins | sample ColtaT_26_FD_183717 | JGI IMG/M metagenome (GOLD analysis project Ga0256303, IMG submission 183717) | Metatranscriptome of freshwater microbial communities from Columbia River, Oregon, United States - Colum_Miss_RepC_8d (Metagenome... | ecosystem: Environmental > Aquatic > Freshwater > River...
ATCGACACCCCCGGGCATGTCGATCTCACCATCGAGGTGGAACGCTCGCTGCGGGTGTTGGACGGCGCGGTAGGAGTGTTCTGCGCAGTCGGTGGTGTCGAGCCGCAGTCCGAGACGGTGTGGCGCCAAGCGAACAAGTATGGTGTGCCGCGTCTTGCTTTTGTGAACAAGATGGACCGGGCCGGCGCTGATTTTCTGCGCGTTGTCGGTCAGATTCGCAGCCGCCTTGGCGGCAACCCGGTGCCGGTTCAATACCCGATAGGCGCCGAAGACGGTTTCGAAGGCGTCATCGATCTATTGAAGATGAAGGCCATTTACTGGGATGAAGCGACGCTCGGCATGCGCTTTGAAGAGCGCGAAGTAGGGCAGGCTGAACTCGAAACCTGCAAGAATTTGCGCGATGCACTGGTAGAAGCGGCCGCCGAATCGTCCGAGGAACTGACCGAAAAGTACCTCAACGGCCAAAGTCTCAGCATCGAAGAGATCAAGGCGGGCCTGCGCAAGCGCACGCTGAATAACGAAATCGTGCCGGTGCTGTGCGGTTCGGCATTCAAGAACAAGGGCGTGCAGGCCCTGCTCGACGCGGTGGTGGAATATCTGCCGGCGCCGGTGGATGTGCCGGCCATCAAGGGCCTGGCGGAAGACGGTGTCAGCGAAGACACCCGTCCCGCGTCGGACGACGCGCCGTTTGCGGCACTCGCCTTCAAGATCGCGACCGATCCTTTCGTCGGTACGCTGTCCTTCTTCCGCGTCTATTCGGGCGTGGTGAAGTCGGGCGATACGGTTTACAACCCGATTAAGGGTAAGAAAGAGCGCTTTGGCCGCATCCTGCAGATGCATGCCAACAGCCGCGAAGAGATCAAGGCTGTGTGCGCAGGCGACATCGCCGCCGCAGTGGGCCTGAAGGATGTCACCACCGGTGACACCCTGTGTGATACCGACAAGGTGATCACCCTTGAGCGTATGGAGTTCCCCGACCCGGTCATCGCGGTTGCGGTCGAGCCCAAGACCAAGGCAGACCAGGAAAAGATGGGCGTAGCCCTGCAGAAGCTTGCCGCCGAGGACCCGTCGTTCCGCGTGGCGACCGACGAAGAGTCCGGCCAGATCATTATCTCGGGCATGGGCGAGCTGCACCTTGAAATCATCGTTGACCGCATGCGGCGCGAGTTCAAGGTCGATGCGAACGTTGGCAAGCCGCAGGTCGCTTATCGCGAGACCATCAAGGCGACGGTCGAGAACGCTGAAGGCAAGTTCGTTCGTCAGAGCGGCGGTCGCGGCCAGTACGGCCACGTTGTACTGAAGCTTGAGCCGGCGCCGCAGGGTTCGGGTTTTGAGTTTGTGAATGGCATCGTCGGCGGCGTCGTGCCCAAGGAATTTATTCCGGCGGTACAGAAGGGCATCCAGGAAGCGCAAGCCAACGGCGTGCTGGCGGGATATCCGGTGGTAGACGTCAAGGTTACCTTGCATGACGGCTCGTACCACGACGTTGATTCGAATGAAATGGCGTTCAAAATCGCCGGTTCCATAGGTTTCAAGGAGGGTATGCGCGAAGCGAAACCCGTCCTGCTTGAGCCTTTGATGAGTGTCGAGATCGTGACCCCCGATGATTACATGGGCACGGTCAATGGTGACCTGAGCCGCCGTCGTGGCGTATTGCTCGGCACCGATGAATCACCGGCCGGCGCGGTGATTCGCGCAGAGGTGCCGCTGGCCGAAATGTTCGGTTACGCCACCGACCTGCGCTCGGCGACCCAGGGTCGCGCTACGTATTCAATGGAGTTCGCGCGTTACGCCGAAGCTCCCAGCAATATTGCTGAAGCAGTGATTAAGAGAAGTTAGTCGGCGTCTTACCGCCACCACCTAAACGGCAAAGTAGTAGAGGGTTAGAGAGCCATGGCCAAGGAAAAGTTTTCGCGTACAAAGCCACATGTGAATGTGGGTACTATCGGTCATGTAGATCACGGTAAGACGACCTTGACGGCGGCACTGACGATCGTGTCGGCGGCGAAGTTTGGCGGTGACGTGAAAGCGTACGACCAGATCGACAACGCCCCGGAAGAGCGTGAGCGTGGCATCACGATCGCGACCGCGCACGTTGAATACGAGAGCGCCACGCGCCACTACGCGCACGTCGACTGCCCCGGGCACGCGGACTACGTGAAGAACATGATCACGGGTGCGGCGCAGATGGACGGCGCTATTCTGGTGTGCAGCGCGGCCGATGGCCCGATGCCGCAGACCCGCGAACACATCCTGCTGGCGCGCCAGGTGGGTGTGCCGAAGATTGTGGTGTACCTGAACAAGGCGGACATGGTCGATGACGCCGAGCTGCTGGAGCTGGTCGAGCTCGAAATTCGCGAGCTGCTTGACTTGTACCAGTTCCCGGGCGACGACACGCCGGTGATCATCGGCAGTGCGCTGAAGGCGGTCGAAGGCGATACGAGCGAAATTGGCACGCCGTCGATTGAGCGCCTGGTGCAGGCGTTGGACGACTATGTGCCGATCCCGGAGCGTCCGGTGGACCGTCCGTTCCTGCTGCCGATCGAAGACGTGTTCTCGATCTCGGGCCGCGGCACGGTGGTGACGGGCCGTATCGAGCGCGGCATCGTGAAGGTGGGCGAGGAAGTGGAGATCGTCGGCATCAAGGCGACGGTGAAGACCACCTGCACGGGCGTCGAAATGTTCCGCAAGCTGCTGGACGAAGGTCAGGCGGGCGACAACGTGGGAGTGCTGCTGCGCGGCACGAAGCGTGAAGACGTGGAACGTGGCCAGGTGCTGTGCAAACCGGGCTCTGTGAACCCGCATACGCATTTTGAAGCGGAAGTGTACGTGTTGTCGAAGGAAGAGGGCGGACGTCACACGCCGTTTTTCAGCAACTACCGTCCGCAGTTTTATTTCCGCACGACGGACGTAACGGGTGCGGTATCGCTGCCCGAGGGCGTCGAGATGGTGATGCCCGGCGACAACGTCAAGGTGACGGTGAAGCTGATCAACCCGATCGCGATGGAAGATGGTCTGCGCTTTGCAATCCGTGAAGGTGGCCGCACTGTCGGCGCCGGCGTGGTCAGCAAGATTCTCGAGTAGGCGCGCGACCTAACTGTTACTCAATTTTTGAATTAGAAGGTCATCGGAACACGCGATGAATCAGCAAGTAATCAGAATCAGGCTCAAGGCGTTCGACCATCGACTGATTGATCAGTCGACCAAGGAGATCGTCGAAACGGCCAAGCGGACGGGTGCCCAAGTGAAGGGCCCGATACCTCTGCCCACGAAGAAAGAACGCTTTACCGTTCTGATCTCACCGCACGTCAACAAAGACGCGCGCGATCAATACGAGATCCGCACTCACAAGCGTTTGCTCGACATCGTCAATCCGACTGACAAGACGGTTGACGCACTGATGAAGCTGGATCTCGCCGCTGGCGTTGATGTCCAGATCAAGTTGAACTAGGCGAGTTGGAGAGCAGGCATGAGCCTTGGATTGATTGGACGCAAGTGCGGCATGACGCGAATCTTCACTGAAGATGGCGCGTCGACCCCGGTGACCGTCGTCGAAGTCGAGCCGAATCGCGTGACGCGCGTGAAGACTCCTGACTCGGACGGCTACAGCGCGGTCCAGGTGACCTGTGGTGAGAAGGCGCAGAATCGCGTCAATCGCGCAATCGCCGGTGAGTTCAAGAAGGCAGGCACAGGTGCCGGTCGCGGTTTATGGGAGTTCCGTCTCGGCGGTGCCAATGAGCCTGAACTGAACGTCGGTTCCGAGTTGAAGGTCGACTTTTTTGAAGCCGGCCAGTATGTGGATGTGACCGGAACGAGCATCGGCAAGGGTTTCGCCGGTACTATCAAACGTCACAACTTCAGCTCGCAGGACGCCTCCCACGGTAACTCGGTATCGCATCGCGTGCCGGGTTCTATCGGCCAGTGTCAGACCCCTGGTCGCGTGGTTAAAGGTAAAAAGATGGCGGGTCACATGGGTGACAAGCAGCGCACCGTGCAGAGTCTTCAAGTAGTACGCGTCGATGTCGAACGCAATCTGCTGTTGATCAAAGGCGCGGTGCCCGGTTCCAAGGGTGGCGAAGTGATCGTCCGCCCGGCGGTCAAGGCGTAGCTGAAATAGCAATCATGGAATTACAAGTTCAATCGATCTCATCCAACGCAGCGGCGAGCAGCGTCGCGCTGTCGGACGAAGTGTTCGGCAACGACTTCAATGAGCCTCTTATCCACCAGGTGGTGACGGCTTATATGAACGCGGCACGTAGCGGCACCAAAGCGCAAAAATCACGGGCGGACGTCGCCGGTGGTGGTCGCAAGCCGTGGCGCCAGAAGGGTACCGGCCGTGCGCGCGCCGGCACCACGCGCAGCCCGTTGTGGCGCGGTGGCGGTGTGACGTTTGCGGCCCGTCCGCGCGACTATTCGCAGAAGGTCAACCGCAAGATGTATCGCAGTGCACTGCGCTCGATCCTTTCGGAACTGGTGCGTCAGGATCGTCTGTTGGTGGTCGATGACTTCCAGTTGGCTGAGCCTAAGACCAAGCTCGCGTTGGCTGCACTGAATAAACTCGGTGTCAACGATGTACTGATCGTGTGCGACGAGATTACCGAGAATCTGTTTCTGGCAGCGCGCAATATTCCGCACATCGGCATGGCGGACGTCAGTGCTATTGACCCGGTGCTGCTGATTTCCTACGACAAGGTCGTGGTCACGCAGAAGGCGCTGGCCGGCCTCGAGGCGATGTTCAAATGAATCAGGAACGTTTGTTACAGGTGCTCGTCGAGCCCAAGCTGTCGGAGAAGGGCGCGCGCGTCGCCGACCTCCACCGCCAGTACATGTTCAAGGTTTTGAACGATGCGACCAAGCCAGAGATCAAGGCGGCGGTCGAGCAACTGTTCAAAGTCGAGGTCGAGCACGTGACGACCTCCATGGTGCATGCACGGACGCGCAACTTCAAAGGTCGCGCGGGTCTGCGCAGTAACTGGAAGAAGGCCTTCGTGAAGCTGAAAGAAGGCTTCGAAATCAATTTCGTCGGCGGCGAGTAAGGGCGGAGCAATAGCCATGGCATTATTCAAAGCTAAACCGACCTCTCCCGGTCGCCGCAGTGTGGTTCGAGTTGCCACGCCGGACCTGCACAAAGGCGCTCCCTACGCGCCTCTGTTGGAGTCGCAGTCGCGTAACTCGGGCCGTAATAACCAGGGACGCATTACGGTGCGTCATCGTGGCGGCGGTCACAAGCAGCACTACCGCATGATCGACTTCCGTCGCGACAAGGACGGCATCAATGCCATCGTCGAGCGACTTGAATACGATCCGAACCGTTCGGCGCATATTGCGCTGGTGCTGTACGAGGACGGCGAACGTCGTTACATCATCGCACCGAAAGGTGTGAAGGCCGGTAGCAAGCTACGCTCCGGTGCCGATGCGCCGATCGTTGCAGGCAACTGCCTGCCGCTGCGCAACATGCCGGTCGGTGCGCTGATCCACTGCGTGGAGCTCAAACCCGGTAAGGGCGCGCAGCTCGGTCGTAGCGCCGGTGCCGCCATCCAGTACGTGGCGCGTGAAGGTGCATATGCCACCCTGCGGCTTCGCTCGGGCGAAATGCGCAAGGTGCCGATTGAGTGCCGCGCCACCATTGGCGAAGTCGGCAATCAGGAACATTCGTTGCGTTCGCTCGGCAAGGCCGGTGCGAAACGCTGGCGCGGTGTGCGCCCGACCGTTCGCGGTGTGGCGATGAACCCGGTAGACCATCCGCACGGTGGTGGTGAAGGTCGCACCTCGGGTGGCCGTCATCCGGTCAGTCCGTGGGGCACGCCGACCAAAGGTCACAAGACACGCCACAACAAACGTACCGATGGTCTCATCGTACGTCGGCGTAACAAGAAGTAGTCGCGGAGAGCTTTATGGCCCGTTCCATACGCAAAGGTCCGTTCATCGACCACCACCTTTTGAAAAAGGTGGAAGAAGCGCGCGCGCGCAACGACAAGCGTCCGATCAAGACCTGGTCACGCCGCTCAATGGTCGCGCCGGACATGGTTGGCTTGACCATCGCCGTCCACAACGGCCGCCAGCACATGCCGGTGTACGTCAACGAAAACATGGTCGGGCACAAGCTCGGCGAATTCGCGCCGACGCGGTCGTTCCGTGGCCACGTGGCCGACAAGAAGGCGCGCTAAGGATCAAGCAGACATGGCGACTGTAGCTAAATTGAGAAACGCGCGTATGGCCGCGCAAAAGGTTCGCCTGGTGGCGGATCTGATTCGCGGCCAGCGTGTCGAAAAGGCGATCAACATTCTGACCTTCAGCAACAAGAAGGCCGCCGCGCTCGTCAAGAAGGTGCTGGAGTCCGCGATTGCGAACGCTGAGCACAACGACGGTGCTGATGTCGATGAGCTGAAAGTCAGCACCATCATGGTAGATGAAGGTGCGACCATGAAGCGCTGGCGGGCACGAGCACGCGGGCGCGCGGCCAAAATCATGAAGCGCACGTGCCATGTGACCGTGTGGGTCGAGCAAGTGGGGCAGTAGGAAAATGGGACAGAAAGTACATCCGTACGGCATTCGCTTAGGCATCGTCAAGGATTGGACCTCGACCTGGTACGCAGATACCAAGAACTACGCGAACTACCTGAACAATGATCTGGCGGTCCGTGCGTTCTTGCGTAAGAAGCTTGCGCATGCGTCGGTGAGTCGCATCCAGATCGAGCGTCCGGCCAACAACGCCCGCATCATCATTCATACCGCGCGCCCGGGTATCGTGATCGGCAAAAAGGGTGAAGACATCGAGTCACTGCGCAAGCAGGTCACGGCTTTGATGAAGGTGCCGGCGCACATCAGTGTCGAGGAAATTCGTAAGCCGGAGCTGGACGCATATCTGGTTGCTGAGTCGGTCGCCCAGCAACTTGAGCGGCGCATCATGTTTCGCCGCGCGATGAAACGTGCGGTTTCGAATTCCATGCGCCTCGGTGCGCAGGGCATCAAGATTAACGTCGCCGGTCGTTTGAACGGCGCTGAAATCGCCCGTACCGAATGGTACCGCGAGGGGCGCGTGCCGCTGCACACCTTGCGTGCTGACATCGACTACGGTTTTGCCGAAGCAAATACGACTTATGGCGTGATTGGCGTCAAGGTTTGGATATTCAAGGGCGAAATCGTGCGCCCGAGTCCGATCGGCGACACCGCCGACGGCGAGACCTCGGCGGCCTGAGGCCGGCGCCTACCGGCAGGAGCATAGACAGTGCTGCAACCTAAAAATACAAAATTCCGCAAGCAGATGAAGGGCCGCAACCGCGGCCTCGCCCAGCGCGGAAACCGTGTCAGCTTCGGTGAATTCGCTCTCAAGGCGACCACCGGCGGCCGCATCACCGCGCGTCAGATAGAAGCAGCGCGCCGTGCCATCACCCGTTTCGTGAAGCGTGGCGCGAAAGTCTGGATTCGTGTGTTCCCGGATAAGCCGATTTCGAAGAAGCCTCTGGAAGTCCGTCAGGGCAAGGGCAAGGGTAACGTTGAGTACTGGGTCGCCCAGATCAAGCCCGGTACGGTGCTTTACGAAATGGAAGGTGTGCCGGAGGACCAGGCGCGCGAGGCAATGCGTCTGGCTGCCGCCAAGCTGCCTGTTCGTACCACTTTTGCTATTCGTACGGTGCTGTGATGAAAGCGAACGAATTACGTGAAAAGGATGGCGCCCAACTAACGGCGCTGCTGCTGGAACTGCGTCGCAAACAGTTCAACATGCGCATGCAGGCGGGTTCTGGTCAGCCACCGCGTTCAACCGACGTGCGTGAGACGCGCCGCGACATCGCGCGCATCAAGACCATCATCAAGCAGAAGAGCGATGTTGCTGCAGGTAGTGTGAAATGAGCGAACAGACCAAGACCGCGAGAACGCTGACGGGCGTCGTTGCCAGCACCAAGATGGACAAAACCATCTCGGTCGTAATCGAGCGACGCGTTGAGCATCCGCTTTACCGCAAGTACGTGCGCAAGTCGACCAAGCTGCTCGCACACGACGAGAACAACGAGTGCAACGAGGGCGATACTGTCGCCATCGAAGAGTGCCGTCCGCTGTCGAAGAACAAGAGCTGGCGCCTGGCCCGGGTCATTGAACGCGCAACGCGCGTTTAAACCTTGGCACTGCCGGAATACGGATTGGAGTAAGTCATGATTCAGATGCAAAGCATGCTCGACGCCGCGGACAACAGCGGCGCGCGCCGACTGATGTGCATCAAGGTGCTGGGCGGCTCGCGCCGTCGGTACGCCAACATTGGCGACGTCATCAAGGTCAGCATCAAGGAAGCGGTGCCGCGCGGTAAGGTCAAGAAAGGCGATGTTTTCAACGCCGTCGTGGTGCGTACCCGCAAGGGTGTACGCCGTCCTGACGGTTCGACGATTCGCTTCGATGGCAACGCGGCGGTTCTTCTGGACAAGCAGTTGCAGCCGGTCGGCACCCGTATCTTCGGGCCCGTGACGCGCGAACTGCGTGGCGAGAAGTTCATGCGCATCGTGTCATTGGCGCCGGAAGTGCTGTAAGCGGCACAAGGTCGGAGTAAGCAATGAACAAGATAAAAAAAGGTGACACCGTGGCCGTCCTGACCGGGCGCGATCGCGGCAAGCGCGGCACGGTAGTGCGAGTGTATGCGGACGACCGTGTGCTGGTTGAAGGCATTAATGTCGTGAAGCGACATACGCGCCCCAATCCCCAGGCCGGTATTGCCGGTGGCATCGTCGAGAAGGAAGCACCGCTGCAGATCTCGAATGTGGCGCTGTTCAACCCGATGACGCAGAAACCGGACCGGGTCGGCATTCGCGTGCTGGAGGACGGCCGCAAGGTGCGGTTTTTCAAGTCCAACGGCGAAGTCGTGGACGTGTAATCGGGAAGTTTTGCAATGACCAGACTGGAACAACATTACCGCGACGTCGTGATTAAGAAGCTGAGCGACCAGTTCAGCTATCAGTCCGCGATGCAGGTGCCGCGCATCACCAAAGTGACCCTCAACATGGGCCTCGGCGAAGCTGTTGGCGACAAGAAGATCATCGACCATGCGGTCGGCGACATGAAGGCAATTTCAGGCCAGCAGCCGGTGGTGTGCCTTGCGCGCAAATCGATCGCGGGCTTCAAAATCCGTGAAGAATGGCCGATTGGCTGCAAGGTGACGCTGCGCCGCGCGCGTATGTATGAGTTCCTGGACCGCCTGATCAACATCGCGATACCGCGCATTCGGGACTTCCGTGGCCTGAATGGCCGCGCCTTCGACGGCCGTGGTAACTACAGCATGGGTATCAAAGAGCAGATCATTTTCCCGGAAATCGATTACGACAAAATCGATGTTCTGCGGGGCATGGACATCTGCATTACCACTACCGCCCGTACCGACGAAGAAGGCCGGGCATTGTTGGAAGCGTTCCGCTTCCCGTTGAGGACCTAAGGGCAGGCACATGGCTAAGAAATCCATGGTCAATCGTGAAGTGAAGCGTACGGAACTGGCGAAGAAGTTCGCCAAGAGGCGCGCGGAACTCAAGACGATCATTAAAGATGAAGACCGCTCCTATGAGGACCGCGAAGAGGCGCGTCTGCGTTTGCAGAAACTGCCGCGCGACTCGAGCCCGGTGCGTGGTCGCAATCGTTGCCGCCTGACCGGCCGTCCTCACGGCTATTACCGCAAGTTCGGGCTTGGCCGCAACGAACTGCGTCGCTTGGCGATGCAGGGGCATGTGCCTGGTCTGGTCAAGGCCAGTTGGTAAGCGGGCGAGGAAGGTACTGATATGAGCATGCAAGATCCCATTGGCGATATGTTGACTCGCATCCGCAACGCGCAGGCCCGTGCCAAGCGCGACGTCGCGATGCCGGCATCCAAGCGCAAGTCCGCCATCGCCGAAGTGCTGAAGAATGAAGGTTACATCACCGACTACCGGGTCGAGGGTGAGGGTGCGACCAAGCAGTTGCACATCGAACTCAAATACTTCCGCGGCAAGCCGGTCATCGAGCGCGTGTGGCGTGTCAGCCGGCCCGGCTTGCGCATTTACAAAACCAAGGACCAGTTGCCTTCCATTATTGGAGGCTTGGGCGTCGCGATTGTATCGACGTCGAAGGGGCTGATGAGCGATCGCGAAGCGCGAGCGCAGGGCATCGGCGGCGAAATCATCTGTTCCGTTTATTAAGGTCGTAGCGAGATGTCTAGAGTCGGGAAAATGCCGATTCCGTTGCCGTCCGGGGTCGAAGTGACGATCGCGGGGCAATCGGTCAGCGTCAAGGGTGCGAAAGGCACGATGGAACATGTTGTGCACGTCCTGGTGTCGGTGGCGTTGGAGGACGGCGTGTTAAACGTGTCCGCCAATAACGCGAGCCAGGCTTCCAACGCACTGTCGGGTACCACGCGCGCGCTGTTGAACAACATGGTCACGGGCGTGTCAGCCGGCTTCACGCGCAAGCTCGAAATCGTCGGCGTGGGTTATCGCGCGCAGGTCCAGGGTCAGAAACTCAACCTGTCGCTCGGCTACTCCCATCCGGTTGAATACGCGATTCCGGAAGGCATAACCATCGAAACCCCGACCCAAACCGAAATTCTGGTCAAGGGCGTCGATAAGCAGCAGGTTGGTCAGGTCGCGGCTAACATTCGCGCCTACCGCAGACCCGAACCCTACAAGGGCAAGGGCGTTCGCTACGGCGGCGAAGTCATCGTCAAGAAAGAAGCGAAGAAGAGTTAAGTCATGGCCAGTGAGAAAAAAGAATCGCGCCTGCGCCGCGCGCGCAAGGCCCGCGCCAAGATTCGCGAACTGCGTGCCGTGCGCCTGTGTATCAATCGCACACCGCGCCATATCTATGCACAGATCATCGCCCCAGAGGGCAATGCTGTGCTGGTCACGGCATCGACGGTGGAGAAGGACTTCCGTGCCACGGGCGAACACGGTGGCAACATCGCGGCGGCAGTTTCGGTAGGCAAACTCATTGCCGAGCGCGCAGTGGCGGCCGGCATCGCCGAGGTGGCGTTCGACCGCTCCGGTTTCAAATATCACGGCCGCGTCAAGGCCCTGGCCGACGCTGCCCGTGAAGGCGGCCTGAAGTTCTAGGAGTTGGAAGAATGAGCGTTAGTCACAATCAGAGCAGCTCCGATAACAACGAAGGCTATCTGGAAAAGCTGATTTCGGTAAACCGGGTCGCCAAAGTGGTGAAGGGTGGCCGGATCTTCGGTTTCTCAGCGCTGGTGGTCGTTGGTGATGGTGCAGGACGAGTCGGTTTCGGTCGTGGCAAGGCGCGCGAAGTGCCGGTTGCGATTCAGAAGGCGATGGAGAACGCGCGTAAGAACATGAATCGCGTGGCGCTCAATGGCTCAACCCTGCAGTACCCGTTGATGGGTGAGCACGGCGCCGCCAAGGTCTACATGCAGCCTGCTTCGGAAGGTACTGGCATTATCGCCGGCGGCGCTATGCGTGCAGTGTTTGAAGTGTTGGGCGTGCATAACGTTCTCGCAAAGTGCATTGGCACCAGTAACCCGATCAATGTCGTGCGTGCCACTATCAACGGCTTGAAAGGCATGGCGTCCCCCGACCAGATGGCCGCCAAGCGCGGCATGTCGGTCGAACAGATTCGAGGGTAATGAACGTGGCCAAGCAGTTGAACGTCACTCTGTGCAAAAGCTTGAATGGTCGCTTACCCGACCATAAGGCCTGTGCCAGCGGTCTCGGTCTGCGCCGCATGTGGCAGACGGTTTCAGTCGCGGATACGCCGGAGAACCGCGGCATGATCAACAAGATCTACTACATGGTTCAGGTCCAGGAGCAGTAAATCATGCGTCTTAATACGTTAAAGCCGGCGGCGGGCGCCAAGAAGGCGCGTAAGCGTCTCGGTCGCGGCGGCGGCTCAGGCCTCGGTAAAACCGCGGGCCGTGGACACAAGGGCCAGAAGTCGCGCGCGGGCGGTTACCACAAGGTCGGCTTTGAAGGCGGCCAGATGCCGTTGCAGCGTCGCCTGCCGAAATTTGGTTTTCGTTCGCTTGCACTCCGCTTCAATGACGAAGTGCGCCTGCATGAATTGAATGCCGTCGAAGCCAACCCGATAGACCTCATCGCTCTGCAGGCCGCTGGTCTGGTGCGTCACCATACCCTTACGGTGAAGGTCATTCTCTCGGGGGCCATCGACAAGGCCGTCACGATTAAAGGCCTCGGTGTCACCAAAGGCGCGCGTGCAGCGATCGAAGCTGCTGGCGGTAAAGTGGAAGACTGAGCGTGGCGACTGCGGCAGCAAAAATTCCAGGTGGGGTAGCAGGGCTCGGCAAGCTCACCGAGCTTCGCAGCCGTTTCCTGTTCCTGCTCGGTGCCCTGCTGGTATTCCGCATTTGCTCACACATTCCCGTGCCTGGTATCAATGCG
>Ga0256303_1000109_pt1 | contig 12020 bp, 5 predicted proteins | sample ColtaT_26_FD_183717 | JGI IMG/M metagenome (GOLD analysis project Ga0256303, IMG submission 183717) | Metatranscriptome of freshwater microbial communities from Columbia River, Oregon, United States - Colum_Miss_RepC_8d (Metagenome... | ecosystem: Environmental > Aquatic > Freshwater > River...
CTACTTAGTCCTCAGCACTTAGTGCCGAGCACCCAGAGCAGCGTTTGGGCTCGAAAGTTTTTGATTTTGATGGATTGACGAGGATTCACTCATGGCCTACTCGTTTACCGAGAAGAAGCGTATCCGCAAGGATTTCAGCAAGCTCACCGAGACAATGGAAATTCCTTTCCTGTTGTCGACGCAGCTTGATTCCTACCGCGATTTCCTCCAACAGGAAATTCAACCTGCTAAACGCCGTGATAACGGCTTGCAGGCCTCGTTCAAGTCTGTGTTCCCGATGGTTTCGTACAACGGCGCTGCTGCGCTCGAGTTCGTTAAGTACCGTCTCGACGAACCAGTATTCGAAGAAAAGGAATGCCGTGTTCGTGGCATGACCTACGCGGCTCCGCTGAAAGTCACCGTGCGTTTGGTGATCTTTGATCGCGAGTCGAAGGAAAAGAAAGTTAAAGACGTGCGTGAGCAGGAAGTCTATTTGGGCGAAATCCCATTGATGACTGGCCACGGCACTTTCATCATCAACGGCACCGAGCGTGTTGTTGTTTCGCAGCTGCATCGCTCACCTGGCGTGTTCTTCGATCACGACAAGGGCAAGACCCACAGCTCCGGCAAGTTGCTGTACAGCGCGCGCATCATTCCTTATCGCGGTTCATGGCTCGATTTCGAATTCGATCCTAAGGACAACGTGTTCGTGCGTATCGACCGTCGCCGCAAATTGCCGGCCACAATCCTGCTGCGCGCTCTGGGTTACGACAACCAGCAGATGCTGGAAATGTTCCATGAGCAGAACGTGTTCAAGCTCGAAGACGACGGCGCTAGCCTCGCACTCGTTGCTGAACGCCTGAAGGGCGAAAAAGCACAGTTCGACATCACCGACGGCAAGAAGGTGTTGGTTGAACAGGGCAAGCTGATCACCGCTCGCCACATCAAGATGATCAACGAAGCTGGCATCAAGCGCCTCGACGTGCCGGATACCTACTTGATCGGCAAGATCATTGCTCGTGATCTCGTCAGCAAGGACGGCGAAGTGCTGGCTCCTGCCAACAGCGAAATCACCGAAGCGTTGCTGCCTAAACTGCGCACCGCCAAGATCAAGGAACTGCCTACGCTCTACGTCAACGACGTGGACAAGGGCCCTTATGTTTCCACCACGCTGAACATCGACTCAACGCGCACGCGTCTCGAAGCGTTGGTCGAAATCTATCGCATGATGCGCCCTGGCGAACCACCAACGAAGGATGCTGCAGAAGCATTGTTCGACGGCATGTTCTTCGCGCCTGAGAAGTACGACCTTTCCGGCGTTGGCCGTATGAAGTTCAACCGTCGTCTGCGTCGCGATGCCATCACTGGCCCCGGCATCCTGAGCAACGACGACATCGTCGCTGTCATGAAGCAGATCATCGCCATCCGTAACGGCGAAGACCAGACCGACGATATCGACCACCTCGGCAACCGCCGTATTCGCGCTGTTGGCGAAATGGCAGAAAACGTATTCCGCACCGGCCTCGTCCGCGTGGAACGCGCCGTGCGTGAGCGTCTTGCACTCGCAGAAGCTGACAACTTGTTCCCGCAGGATCTGATCAACGCTAAGCCAGTTGGCGCCGCGATCAAGGAATTCTTCGGCTCGTCGCAGCTGTCGCAGTTCATGGACCAAAACAACCCGCTGTCGGAAATCACCCACAAGCGCCGCGTTTCGGCACTTGGCCCGGGCGGTCTGACGCGCGAACGTGCTGGCTTCGAAGTCCGCGACGTTCACCCGACTCACTACGGTCGCGTCTGCCCAATTGAAACGCCTGAAGGTCCGAACATCGGTCTGATCAACTCGCTGGCTTGCTATGCACGCACCAACGAGTACGGCTTCCTCGAAACTGCTTACCGTCGCGTCATCGACGGCAAGGTTTCCGACCAGATCGATTATCTGTCGGCAATTGAAGAAGGCCGTTACGTGATTGCGCAGGCGAACTCGGAACTGGACGCCAAGGGCAAGTTCAAGTCTGACCTCGTGTCATGCCGCTTCCAGAACGAATTCACCATGATCGGTCCAGACCGCGTCCAGTACATGGACGTGTCGCCTCGCCAGATCGTGTCGGTTGCTGCTGCACTGATTCCGTTCCTCGAACACGATGACGCTAACCGCGCCCTGATGGGTTCGAACATGCAACGTCAGGCTGTTCCGACGCTGCGCGCCGACAAGCCGCTGGTCGGCACCGGCATGGAACGTCGCGTGGCAATGGACTCCGGCAACGCTATCGTCGCCAAGCGCGGTGGCGTGGTCGACAAGGTTGACGCATCACGTATCGTTATCCGCGTTCACGACGATGAAACCATCGCCGGTGAAGCAGGCGTTGATATCTACAACCTGACCAAATACACCCGTTCGAACCAGAACACCTGCATTAACCAGAAGCCAATCGTGCGTCCTGGTGATGTGGTTGCTCGCAACGATGTGATCGGCGACGGTCCTTCGACCGACCTCGGCGAACTCGCACTCGGCCAGAACATGCTGATCGCGTTCATGCCTTGGAACGGTTACAACTTCGAAGACTCCATCTTGATCTCGGAGCGCGTGGTTGAAGAAGATCGTTTCACCACGATCCACATCGAAGAGCTGACCTGCGTTGCTCGCGAAACCAAACTCGGCTCGGAAGAAATTTCGGCTGACATCCCGAACGTTAACGAAACCGCCCTGCGCAAGCTGGACGAAGCGGGCATCGTTTACATCGGCGCAGAAGTAAAAGCTGGCGACATCCTCAGCGGCAAGGTCACGCCGAAGGGCGAGACGCAGCTGACGCCGGAAGAAAAACTCCTCCGCGCCATCTTCGGTGAGAAGGCTAGCGACGTTAAAGACACCTCGCTGCGCGTGCCTGCTGGCATGGACGGCACGGTCATCGACGTTCGCGTGTTCACTCGTGAAGGCGTGAAAAAAGACAAGCGCGCGCTGTCGATCGAAGAAGCCGAACTGTCCGCAGTTCGTAAAGACTTGAACGACCAGATGCGTATCTTCGAAGACGATATTTATGATCGTCTGCGCAAGACCTTGCTCGGTAAGGTTGCTGACGGCGGTCCTAACAAGATCAAGAAGGGCAGCAAGATTGATGCTGAGTACCTCGATGGTCTGGAGCGCGACAAGTGGTTTGAAATCCGCATGTCGGATGACGACGCACAGAACGTGCTCGAAGCTGCTGCAAAGCAGATGAAGGATCAGAAGAGCTACTTCGACGCTCGTTACGAGAACAAGAAGCGCAAGATCACGGCTGGCGACGAACTGTCACCAGGCGTGTTGAAGATGGTCAAGGTTTACCTGGCTGTTAAGCGCCGCATCCAGCCTGGCGACAAGATGGCCGGTCGTCACGGTAATAAGGGTGTTATCTCGCAGATCGTTCCTGTTGAAGACATGCCGCACATGGAAGACGGCACGCCGGTCGACATCGTGCTCAACCCGCTGGGCGTACCTTCGCGTATGAACATCGGTCAGCTGCTTGAAGTGCACTTGGGCTGGGCTGCCAAGGGCATCGGCAAGAAGATTGACGAGATGCTCAAGCAGCAGAAGGCCGTGAGCGAACTGCGTAAGTTCCTCACCAAGGTCTATGCAACCAAGGGTTCGCAGAAGGTTGATATTGCTGAGCTGAGCGACGAAGAAGTCATGACGCTCTCACACAACCTCACTGGCGGTTTGCCTGTTGCGTCTCCAGTGTTCGACGGCGCAGCCGAAGACGAACTGAAAGACCTGTTGGAACTCGCAGGCCTGCCGCGCACCGGCCAGGCGCAGCTCACCGACGGCCGTACTGGCGAGCAGTTCTCGCGCAAGACGACCGTTGGCTACATGTACATGCTCAAGCTGAACCACCTCGTCGACGACAAGATGCACGCACGTTCGACTGGTCCGTACAGCCTCGTTACTCAGCAGCCGCTGGGTGGTAAGGCGCAGTTCGGCGGTCAGCGCTTCGGTGAAATGGAAGTCTGGGCACTGGAAGCTTACGGCGCTGCTTACACGCTGCAGGAAATGCTCACGGTCAAGTCGGATGACACCACCGGTCGTACACGTATGTACAAGTCGATCGTCGATGGCGATCACCGTATGCATGCGGGTATGCCGGAATCGTTCAACGTTCTGGTCAAGGAAATCCGCTCGATTGGTTTGAATATCGAGCTGGAACAGAACTCGTAAGGCATCCGGAACAGAATTTAGGAGTTACCCATGAAAGAGCTATTTAATCTGCTCCGCAATCCCGAAGAAATCGAGGATTTCGACGCCATCAAGATCGGCCTGTCTTCACCGGAGACCATTCGTTCGTGGTCGTATGGCGAAGTCAAAAAGCCGGAAACGATCAACTACCGTACGTTCAAGCCTGAGCGCGATGGTCTGTTCTGCGCCAAGATCTTTGGACCAATCAAAGACTACGAATGCCTTTGCGGCAAGTACAAGCGCCTCAAGCATCGCGGCGTGGTCTGCGAAAAATGCGGCGTTGAAGTCACCGTGGCCAAAGTGCGTCGTGAACGCATGGGCCATATCGACCTCGCATCACCTGTCGCCCACATCTGGTTCTTGAAGTCACTGCCGAGCCGTATCGGTTTGCTGCTCGACATGCCACTGCGCGCGATTGAACGCGTGCTGTATTTCGAAGCACACATCGTCGTCGATCCGGGCATGACGCCGATGGAACGCGGCCAGCTGCTGACCGAAGAAGATTATCTGAACGCCGTTGAAGCACACGGTGACGACTTTGACGCTCGCATGGGCGCCGAAGCTGTGCACGATCTGCTCAAGGGTATCGACCTGCCGAAGGAAGCCATTCGCCTGCGCGAAGAGCTGGCTGGCACGACGTCGGAAACCAAGATCAAGAAACTCGGCAAGCGCCTCAAGCTGATCGAATACTTCATCAGCTCGCACAACAAGCCAGAGTGGATGGTTCTCACCGTTCTTCCCGTGCTGCCACCGGATCTGCGTCCGTTGGTACCGTTGGATGGTGGCCGCTTCGCGACTTCGGATCTCAACGATCTGTATCGCCGCGTCATCAACCGTAACAACCGTCTGAAGCGTCTGCTTGAGCTGACCGCTCCTGACATCATCGTGCGCAACGAAAAGCGCATGCTGCAGGAATCGGTTGACGCCCTGATCGACAACGGCCGTCGCGGCCGTGCCATCACCGGCACCAACAAGCGTCCTCTGAAGTCCTTGGCTGACATGATCAAGGGTAAGCAGGGTCGTTTCCGTCAGAACTTGCTCGGCAAGCGCGTCGACTACTCCGGCCGTTCGGTCATCGTGGTTGGTCCTACGCTCAAACTGCACCAGTGCGGTCTTCCCAAGAAGATGGCGCTCGAACTGTTCAAGCCGTTCGTGTTCTCACGTCTCCAGCGCCTCGGCATCGCCACCACCATCAAAGCTGCAAAGAAGATGGTTGAGCGCGAAGAAGCCGCTGTATGGGACGCGTTGGAAGAATGCATCAAGGAACATCCAGTTCTTCTGAACCGTGCTCCTACGCTTCACCGTCTCGGCATCCAGGCTTTTGAACCGATCCTGATCGAAGGCAAGGCTATCAACCTTCACCCACTCGTATGTACGGCATTCAACGCCGACTTCGACGGTGACCAGATGGCTGTGCACGTACCGTTGTCGCTCGAAGCGCAGTTGGAAGCGCGCGTGTTGATGATGGCTTCGAACAACATTCTGTCGCCTGCATCCGGTGACCCGATCATCGTTCCTTCACAGGACGTTGTGCTCGGCCTGTACTGGATGAGCCGTGATCGCGTCAACGCTCCTGGCGAAGGCATGATCTGCACCGACGTTTCAGAAGTTCACCGCGCGTACGAATCCGGCCAGCTGCATTTGCAGGCCAAGATCAAAGTCCGTCTGCGTGACTATGACGATGCCGGCAATGAACTGTTCCACCTGGTGGAAACCACCACCGGCCGTGCGTTGCTGTCAGAAATTCTGCCAGCCAGCATTCCGTTCAAGACGATCAACAAAACGCTGACAAAGAAAGAAGTCAGCCGCGTGATCAACTACGTCTACCGTAAGGCAGGCACCAAGGAAACCGTGGTCTTCGCTGACCAGTTGATGTACACCGGCTTCCGTATGTCGACCCGTTCGGGCATCTCGTTCTGCCTCGATGACATCATCGTTCCAGATGAGAAGAAGACGATCCTCGCCGCTGCTGAAGGCAAGGTTAAAGAAATCGATGAAGAGTACAGCTCCGGTTTGACCACGCAGGGCGAGCGCTACAACCGCGTCGTCGACATCTGGTCACGCGCTAACGACGATGTGTCGAAGGCGATGATGACGCGTATCGGCACAGAAGCCGTTACGACCAAGGATGGCAAGGAAACCAAGCAGGCCTCGTTCAACTCCGTGTTCATGATGGCGGACTCCGGTGCTCGTGGTTCTCAAGCCCAGATTCGTCAGCTTGCCGGTATGCGCGGCCTGATGGCCAAGCCAGACGGCTCGATCATTGAAACGCCAATTACGGCGAACTTCCGTGAAGGCCTGAACGTTCTGCAGTACTTCATCTCGACGCACGGTGCTCGTAAGGGTCTGGCCGATACCGCGTTGAAGACGGCGAACTCCGGTTACCTGACGCGTCGTCTCGTCGACGTGGCACAGGACGTGGTTGTGACCGCTCCGGATTGCGGCACCGAACAGGGTCTGCAGATGATGCCGATCGTGGAAGGTGGCGACGTTCTCGAGCCGTTGCGCGATCGCGTTCTCGGCCGTACGGTTCTGCGCGATGTGTACAAGCCAGGCACGGAAGAAATCATTGTTGAAGCTGGCGTTCTGCTCGACGAACACCTCGTCGACGAACTCGAGCGCAACAGCGTTGATGAAGTTTGGGTCCGCTCCGCAATTACTTGCGAACTGCCCTTCGGCATCTGCGGTAAGTGCTACGGCCGTGACCTTGCTCGCGGTCACCTGATTAACATCGGTGAAGCAGTCGGCGTTATCGCTGCACAGTCGATCGGTGAACCAGGTACGCAGCTGACCATGCGTACGTTCCACGTCGGCGGTGCCGCTTCACGTGCTGCTTCGGCAGACGGCGTTGATGCGCGCGCAGCCGGTACGGCACGTGTACATAACCTCAAGAGCGTGACCAACAAGGATGGCCTGTTGGTTGCAGTCTCGCGCTCCGGTGAAATTGGCGTTATCGACGCCAACGGCCGCGAACGTGAGCGTTACAAGATTCCTTACGGCGCAACCATCCTTGTTAAGGACGGCGATGAGCTGAAGTCTGGCCAGCGTCTGGCCAAGTGGGATCCGCACACCCACCCAATCGTTACCGAACTCACCGGCTACGTGAAGTTCCAGGACTTCGAAGAAGGCCTGACCGTTACCCGCGAAACCGATCCGCTCACCGGCATGAACATGCTGGTTGTTACGGAACCGAAGACGCGTGGCTCGGCTGGTAAGGACCTGCGTCCGTTGTTGATGCTGGTTGATGCCAAGGGCAAGCAGTTGACGTTCCCAGGCACCGACATTCCGGCCAGCTACACGCTGCCACCTAAGGCCATTATCGGCGTTGAAGACGGCGACGCGGTAAGCGTCGGCGGCACGATTGCTCGTATTCCTCAGGAATCGTCGAAGACCCGCGACATCACGGGCGGTCTGCCACGTGTTGCCGACTTGTTCGAAGCGCGTAAGCCTAAAGAACCAGCAGTTCTTGCTGAAGCGTCGGGCACGATTAAGTTCGGCACGGCCACCAAGGGCAAGCAGCGCATCAAGATCGTCAAGAGCGACGGTAACGAAGTCGAAATTCTTGTTCCGAAGTGGGTCGACATCCGCGTGTTCGAAGGTGAGCACGTCGAGAAGGGCGAAATCATGTCGGATGGCGAGCCTAGCCCGCACGATATCCTGCGTCTGCAGGGTGTAACGGCGCTGGCTAACTACCTCGTCAAGGAAATTCAGGATGTGTACCGCCTGCAGGGCGTGCGCATCAACGACAAGCACATCGAAGTGATCATTCGCCAGATGTTGCGCAAAGTTGAAATTACCGAAACCGGTGATACCCGCTTCCTGCAAGGTGAACAGGTCGAAATCTTCCAGGTTCTCGCAGAGAACAAGAAGATGCTCGGCAAGGAACACCGCGCTGCCAACTATGATCGCCAGCTGCTCGGCATCACCAAGGCATCGCTGTCGACCGAATCGTTCTTCTCCGCAGCGTCGTTCCAGGAAACCACTCGCGTGCTCACCGAAGCTTCGGTGCGCGGTTCGCGTGATGACCTGCGCGGCCTGAAGGAAAACGTCATTGTTGGTCGTCTGATCCCGGCTGGTACGGGCTTGGCGTACCACGAACAGCGTCGCAAGAGCCGCGGTGGCAGCCTGTTGGCTGACCTGCAGGCTTCGGCACTGAACAGTGGCGGTAGCTTTGATGCAACCGGCAACGAGCGCGTAATTCGCTCGGCGGTGGTTTCTTCGGATGACGCTGATGAAGCGGGCAGCGAAGAAGCAACTGACGGCGGCCTCGAAGAATAAATTTAATTTTTCATTCCGATTCCAAGGCCCTGTAGCGATACGGGGCCTTGTTGTCAGGGAAGAACGAGTTAAAACAGTGGTAATTGCTTAACAGTTTTTGTATCGCCATAGACATTAAAACAGGTTTCTTGCTGTTTTAAGGTTGTGGCGCAAACAGGTGAAATCATTGGGTTCCTTTCACTAGAAAGAAACCGGGTTTTCCTGTTGACACTCTAGGGGGTCGCATTTATGATGCGCGCCCTTTCCCGACGGGCGCTTATTAGCGTGCCTGTCTTTTCTTTGTCAATCTGGGACAGTTTCGACGTGCCAACGACCAATCAGTTAGTGCGCAAAGGCCGCACTCGCGAAGTTACCAAGAGCAAGGTTCCTGCACTTGGCGGCTCGCCACAAAAGCGCGGTGTTTGCACGCGCGTGTACACCACGACCCCTAAGAAGCCGAACTCGGCTCTTCGTAAGGTCTGCAAGGTACGCCTTACAAACGGTTTTGAAGTGATCTCCTACATTGGCGGCGAAGGCCACAATTTGCAGGAACACTCCGTCGTCATGATTCGCGGCGGTCGCGTAAAAGATCTTCCCGGTGTTCGCTACCACACGATTCGCGGCACGCTGGACGCTTCAGGCGTCGAGAAGCGTCGTCAGGGTCGTTCGAAGTACGGTGCCAAGCGTCCGAAAGATGGCGCACCAGCAGCCGCAGCCAAGAAGAAGTAAGAACGGGCTTTTTGCCCGAGTAAGGCCAGCGATCCTGGCCTGAAGACCAATTAGGAATTAAACATGTCACGTCGTCGCAAACCCGAAACACGCGTCATTCTTCCGGACCCCAAGTTCAAGTCCTTGGCTGTGACCAAGTTCATGAACATGGTTATGGAAGATGGCAAGAAAGCTGTCGCCGAAAAGATCATTTACGGCGCGCTTGAGCAGATCTCAACCAAGAAGAAGACCGCTGAACCGGTCGTCGTCCTGCAGGCCGCGTTTGATAACGTCGCGCCTTCGGTTGAAGTTAAGTCCCGCCGCGTTGGTGGTGCCACGTATCAGGTCCCAGTTGAAGTGCGCGCAACCCGCCGTACCACGCTGGCCATGCGTTGGCTGATCGACGCTGCCCGTTCACGTGGCGAAAAGAGCATGGCTGACCGCCTTGCTGGCGAACTGCTGGATGCTTCCGAGCACCGCGGCGCAGCCGTCAAGAAGCGCGAAGACACCCACAAGATGGCCGAAGCCAACAAGGCTTTCGCCCACTTCCGCTGGTAGTAGTCAGCGCTGTAGCCATCTAACGCAATTCGAGGACTTCCTGTGGCCCGTAACACCCCCATCAATCTCTATCGCAACATCGGCATTTCTGCGCACATTGACGCAGGAAAGACGACGACGACCGAGCGCGTGCTGTTCTACACCGGTGTAAATCACAAGATCGGTGAAGTGCACAACGGCGCCGCGACGATGGACTGGATGGAACAGGAACAGGAGCGCGGCATTACGATTACGTCGGCTGCCACCACCTGCTTCTGGAAGGGCATGGGCGGTCAGTTCGAACAGCATCGCATCAACATCATCGACACCCCTGGACACGTTGACTTCACCATTGAAGTTGAACGCTCCATGCGCGTGCTCGACGGCGCTTGCATGCTGTACTGCGCAGTCGGTGGCGTACAGCCTCAGTCTGAAACCGTATGGCGCCAGGCGACCAAGTACAAAGTTCCGCGTCTCGCGTTCGTCAACAAGATGGACCGTTCGGGCGCTAACTTCTTCAAGGTTGTTGAGCAGATGAAGACTCGTCTGCGCGCTAACCCTGTCCCACTTCAGATTCCTATCGGTGCTGAAGAAAACTTCAAGGGCGTTGTCGACCTCATCAAGATGAAGGCGATCCTTTGGAATGAAGAAGACAAGGGCGTTACCTTTACCTACGGCGATATTCCTGCTGACTTGGTCGATACGGCCAACGAATGGCACGAGAAGATGGTCGAAGCCGCCGCTGAGTCCAGCGACGAGTTGATGAACAAGTATCTCGAAGGCGTTGCGCTGACCGAGGAAGAAATCAAGGGCGGCATTCGTGCGCGTACCCTGAAGCTGGAAATCTTCCCGATGCTCTGCGGCTCGGCTTTCAAGAACAAAGGCGTGCAAGCCATGCTCGATGCTGTCATCGAGTACCTGCCTGCGCCAACCGACGTTCCACCTATCGAAGCGCACGACACGGACGATTACGAAAAGATCATTGAGCGTAAGGCTTCGGACGAAGAACCGTTCTCGGCGCTGGGCTTCAAGATCATGACCGATCCTTTCGTCGGCACCTTGACCTTTATCCGCGTCTACTCAGGCGTGTTGAAGAAAGGCGACGGCGTGTACAACTCGCGCAGCGGCAAGACCGAACGTATCGGCCGTCTGGTGCAGATGCACGCGAACAACCGCGAAGAAATCGACGAAGTGCGCGCAGGCGACATCGCTGCTTGCATCGGTTTGAAAGACGTTTACACCGGCACCACGTTGGCTTCGACCAGCGCGCCGGTTGTGCTTGAGCGCATGATTTTCCCTGAGCCAGTGATCAGCCAGGCTGTTGAACCCAAGACCAAGGCCGACCAGGAAAAGATGGGCATCGCGCTCAATCGTCTTGCTCAGGAAGATCCTTCGTTCCGCGTTAAGACGGACGAAGAAACCGGCCAGACCATCATCGCCGGCATGGGCGAACTTCACCTCGAAATTCTCGTTGACCGTATGAAGCGCGAGTTCAAGGTTGAAGCCAACGTTGGTCCTCCGCAGGTTGCTTACCGCGAAACGATCCGCAAGAGCGTCGAGCAGGAAGGCAAATACGCCAAGCAGTCCGGTGGTAAGGGACAGTTCGGCCACGTTTGGCTCCGTATCGAACCGCAGGAAGCGGGCAAGGGTTACGAGTTCGTCAACGGCATCGTTGGCGGCGTGATTCCGAAAGAATTTATCCCGGGCGTCGACAAGGGCCTGAAGGACGCAATCAAGACCGGTGTTATGGCTGGCTACCCAGTCGTCGACATCAAGATCACGCTGTTCGACGGTTCGTACCACGACGTCGACTCAAGCGAAGTTGCGTTCCGCGTTGCTTCGTCGATGGCATTCAAAGAAGGTTGCCAGAAGGCAAACCCGGTCATCCTCGAGCCCATCATGGGCGTCGAAGTTGAAACGCCAGAAGATTACATGGGCGATGTCATGGGCGACGTCAACCGTCGTCGCGGCATCATCCTCGGCATGGATGACAACGCAGGCGTGAAGGTCCTCAAGGCTGAAGTGCCGTTGTCGGAAATGTTTGGTTACTCGACCTCACTGCGCTCACTGAGCCAGGGCCGTGCGACGTACACCATGGAATTCAAGAAGTACCAGGAAGCGCCGTCTAACGTCGCTGCAGCCCTGGCCAAGAAGTAAAGCAAGAGTTCGTTACTAAACCAGTTTTGTTTCAAGATTTTGGAAGGACATAGCAATGGCAAAAGAGAAATTTGAGCGCGTCAAGCCTCACGTAAACGTTGGCACGATTGGCCACGTTGACCATGGCAAGACGACGACGACTGCAGCTCTGACGAAGATTTCGGCAGACAAGTTTGGC
>Ga0256303_1000112_pt1 | contig 11892 bp, 8 predicted proteins | sample ColtaT_26_FD_183717 | JGI IMG/M metagenome (GOLD analysis project Ga0256303, IMG submission 183717) | Metatranscriptome of freshwater microbial communities from Columbia River, Oregon, United States - Colum_Miss_RepC_8d (Metagenome... | ecosystem: Environmental > Aquatic > Freshwater > River...
ACGATAGTCACAGGTTTAGTAAATGAAAATATCTATTAGTCAGATGTTTAGAAACTTCAACAAATGGTGTGTCGGACTGATAACCTTAGCGTTATTTTCTTACACGAATCTTGCTCAAGCACAAGGCGAGGCGCTTTTTAAAGCGAAATGTGCAAGCTGTCATCAACCGCACAAGAATGGTACGGGCCCGAAATTATTTCAGGTGCGAACCAAATGGGCGGATGGAGGCGCTAAGGATGGTTCCATCTATACATGGGTGAACAACTGGCAAAATGCAGCCGCGACAGATCCGTACGCAAAGACGGTTTCTACATGGTCGCCGACTGCCATGTCTGTGTTTCCTGAGTTGTCTAAAGATGACGTAGACGCAATCTTGAATTGGGTGGATGAGCAACCTGAGCCAGGTGCAGCTGCAGAAGGAGAGGGTGAAGCTACAGAAGCAGGAGCTCCTACAGAAGAAGAGGAATCTTCTAATGTGTGGGTTTGGTTGTTGATGGGTGTTGCTTTCGTTGTTATCATTGCCGCTGTCGGTGGCGTGAAAAGACAGTTGAAGCACGCTGCTGCTTTGGAAGAAGGCAAATCTATTGATGACAAAGCTACTTATGGCGAAGAAATCAAAGCTTGGGCTTGGAAAAACCGAGGTCGTGTTGGAATTGTTTCCTTAGTAGTGGTAATCATCTTGTTGGTAATAGGGCTTCAAGGTCTTGGATCAATCGGTGTTGTGGAAGGGTATCAACCTTCGCAACCAATCGATTTCCCTCATACAGTGCACGCAGGTGTTAACCAAATTGACTGTAAGTACTGTCACAACTCTGTGACGAAGTCTAAGTCAGCTGGTTTGCCAACTGTGAACGTTTGTATGAACTGTCACAAGCAAATCAATGGAAACACTCCTGAGCAACAAGATAAAATAGCTAAAATTTACGAAGCTGCTGGATGGGATCCATCTGGTGCAGGTAAATACACAGGAGTAACCAAAGAAATCGTTTGGAACAAAGTTCACGTTCTTCCTGACCACGTTTACTTCAATCACTCTCAACACGTAGTAGTTGGTGGAATCGATTGTAAGCAATGTCACGGCGACATGACTAAGCAAGCTGAAGTTGCTAAAGTTCAATTGGTAAGCGATTTGAATAAAATTGAAGGCAACATTCCTTTGACTAAACCAACGTTGACGATGGGATGGTGTATCGAGTGTCACGGTGAGAAAGAAATTTCTACTGGGTCTATCGATTCTAAAGGAGACGGGTATTACAACGAGATACACAAGCGTTTGTTGAACAACGACCGCAAATTGTACAAGCAATACTTACAAGACGGTAAAGTAACCGTGAAGGAATTAGGTGGTTGGGAATGTGCCAAGTGCCACTATTAATAAACGAATCGAAAGAACTCGAATATAGATATGGAATTGAATAGAAAATATTGGAAAGGTCTTGAAGAATACAAAGAGACACCAGAATTCCTAAAGCATAGAGATCAAGAGTTTCCGCGTGAAACTCAAATTGAAGAATTTTTGAGTGATGAGAACTTGGCAGAATCTTCTACTGCTCGTCGCGACTTTCTTAAATTCTTAGGATTTAGTGTTGCAGCAGCTACAGTTGCAGCTTGTGAGGCTCCAGTTACAAAGGCAATTCCTTATGTGAATAAGCCTGAGAACGTTACTCCAGGTATGCCAACTTGGTACGCATCAACATACTACGATGGTAATTCATACGCAAGTATCTTAGTTAAAACTCGTGAGGGTCGTCCGATCTACATCAAAGGTAACAAAGACTTCGGAATTACTCAAGGAAGTACCAATCCACAAATCATTGCATCTGTTTTGGGCTTGTACGACAGCGAGCGTTTGCAGTCACCGGTGAAAAACGGGAAAACTGCCTCTTGGTCTGCAGTAGACAAAGACATCAAAGCAGCTGTAAACGCGGTAAAAGCGAAGAAAGGTAAAGTGGTTTTGGTTTCTAACAGCATTATCAGCCCTACTACCCAATCAATCGTTGAAGAATTTGCAACTTTATTTGGTACGGCAGAAAATTCAGGGTTTGAGCACATTCAATACGATGCTCAGTCATTTGCTGGTATTCGTATGGCTAACATGGAATCTTTCGGCGAAGCCTTTATTCCAGATTACGATTTCTCCAAAGCTAAAACGATCGTTAGCATTGGTGCAGACTTTATGAGTTCTTGGTTGATGTCAACTCAATACATTGGGCAATACGGTAAAAACCGTAACCCGGATGGTGAGTGGATGTCTAAGCACTATCAGTTTGAATCGATGATGTCAATCACTGGTTCAAATGCAGATGAAAGAGGAATGATCAAGCCGTCTGAGCAAGCAAATGTATTGGCCTATATCTTGGCTGCATTTGGTGTTTCAGTAAATGGTGTATCAACGAATCTTTCAGCTCAAACGAAGAAAGTAGCTGATTCAGCTATCAAATCGTTGAAAGAATCTAAAAACGAATCTTTGGTTGTTTGCGGATCTAACAACGCCGCTGTTCAAGTTTTGGTTAACAAATTGAATATGGTGTTGGGTGCTTACACAACGACAATCAACATCAATGATAAATTGAACATGTTCAAGTCTGAGGACAAGAAAATGATGTCTTTCGTGAAAGATGTTGTTTCTGGAAAAGGACCAGACATGGTGTTGTTCTACAACGTTAACCCAGTTTATACCTTACCAAACGGAAAAGAGTTTGCAGAAGGATTGAAAAAGATTTCTACGTCTATCTCTTTCGCTTCTCATGCGGATGAAACAGCTTCAAACTGTACATTCATTTGTCCTGATCACCACGCTTTAGAAGCATGGAATGATTTCAACCCTAAAACATCTCACTGGGCTATTGCTCAGCCAACTATTCGTCCTTTGTTCAATACTGCTGCCATGCAAGAAAGTTTGTTGGTGTGGTCTGACAAAGCTGAAAGAGGAGGTAAGGATTCAAAAGTATATTTTGATAGAATTGCTGCTAACTGGAATACCTACGGTTTCAAAATGCAAACAGAGATTGCAGATTGGGATACATATTGGGGTATGAATGTTCACAATTCTTGTGCTAGCGATGCTGTCATTCCTGCTTCGGCTCCAACTTTCAATGAAGCATCTTTGAACGGGGTATCTGCTAAATTGGATAAGTCTTCAAAATTGGAGGTTGTATTGTACCAAAAAGCAGGTTTGGGAACTGGTATCCAAGCAAACAACCCTTGGTTGCAAGAATTGCCAGATCCAATCACAAAAGTGACTTGGGACAACTATATCACCATGAACCCTTCAGAAATGGAAGGCGAATATGTGACTACCTACGATCAAGAAAATGGTTTGAACATGGCCAAGGTTACGGTTAATGGTAAATCAGTTACTCTTCCAGTTTACCCAGCACCAGGTCAAGCATTAGGTACTATCGGTATCGCTTTGGGATATGGTCGTGGTGGAAACGGTTTGAAAATCGGTAAAGCGGCATACCAAACGAAAGAATACGGTGGATTTGTTACAGACGAGAATGGCAACCCAATGCCAATCGGTGCTAACGCCTTTGCATTCCTAGGAACGGTTAACGAAACTTTGGCTTATCATGCAGCAGCATCGATTGCTAAAGTAGAAGGTATTTACCCAATCGCGGCAACCCAAATTCACCATACGGTGATGGGACGTCACTCGATTGTACGTGAAACGACATTAGGAATTTATAAAAATAGAGATGCTTCTGCTTATAACAAGGAGCACCAATTAGCTACTCACCACGGAAAAGTTCACATCAGTGAGTTCGACTTGTGGGATGCTCATCCAGTTGAAAAAATTGGTCACCGTTGGGCGATGACTATCGATTTGAACTCTTGCTACGGATGTGGTTCATGTTTGATCGCTTGTCAATCAGAAAACAACGTACCAGTTGTAGGTAAAGATGAAGTAAGAAGAGGACGTGAAATGCACTGGTTGAGAATCGACCGTTATTTTGCATCTGATGAGGAAGCAGCGATTGGAACAAAGAGCGACAAAGAGAATTTCTCTTACGATAAAGCTGAAGTTGCGTCTGTGAATCCGAAAGTGGTTCACATGCCAATGATGTGTCACCACTGTAACCACGCTCCATGTGAGACGGTTTGTCCGGTGGCTGCAACTACACACAGCAACGAAGGTTTGAATCAAATGGCTTACAACCGTTGTATCGGAACTAGATATTGTGCAAACAACTGTCCTTACAAGGTTCGTCGTTTCAACTGGTTCAACTACCCATCTTACAAGAAATTTACAGAAATCAACCCAGCACAAGACGATTTAGGTCGTATGGTATTGAACCCAGACGTTACGGTTCGTACACGTGGTGTAATGGAAAAATGTTCATTCTGTGTTCAAAGAATACAAGCAGGTAAATTAGAGGCTAAGATTGACGGTCGTCCAGTAATGGATGGAGATGTGTCTACAGCTTGTGCCGATGCTTGTCCATCAAATGCAATTGTTGTAGGAGATTGGAATGATTTGAAATCAATTGTACGTAAGTCTTCTGAAGACGATCGTGCTTACCAAGCTCTAGAAGAAGTTGGTGTTAAACCAAATATCTGGTACAAGGTTAAAGTTCGAAACGAAGAAAACTCGAAGTTGAACAAATTGCAAGTAGCACAGAAGGAAGAAGCTCACGAGTCGAATCACGATTCAAAAGGTCATCATTAATCAGAATAAAAAGAAATTGTAATGCATAAGGAAGCAGCAATTAGAGAACCCCTCATTTTAGGACACAAATCGTTTCACGATGTGACTGAGGACGTTTGTCGACCAATTGAGGACAAGGCGCCACGCATGTGGTACATTCTTTTCGGAATCGCTTTGATTATTGGTTTATACGGTGTAGGATGTATTCTATACTTGTTAGGAACTGGTGTCGGAGTTTGGGGACTAAACAAAACCATTGGATGGGCTTGGGATATCACCAACTTCGTATGGTGGGTAGGTATCGGTCACGCCGGAACCTTGATTTCAGCGGTATTGTTATTGTTCCGTCAAAAGTGGAGAATGGCGATTAACCGATCTGCGGAAGCGATGACCATCTTCGCGGTATTCATGGCAGGTTTGTTCCCGTTGATTCACATGGGTCGTTTGTGGTTAGGATACTGGGTATTGCCTTTGCCAAACCAATTCGGTTCATTGTGGGTAAACTTCAACTCACCTTTGTTGTGGGACGTATTTGCGATTTCAACGTACTTATCGGTTTCCTTGGTATTCTGGTACATTGGTTTGATTCCTGATTTCGCAACTATCCGAGATAGAGCTAAAAAGCCGATTGCTAAGAGAATGTACGGCATCATGTCATTCGGTTGGTCAGGTAGAGCTAAACATTGGAATCGTTTCGAATTGGTTTCATTGGTTTTGGCTGGTTTGGCTACTCCTTTGGTATTCTCGGTTCACTCGATTGTATCTTTTGACTTTGCTACATCAGTAATTCCTGGGTGGCACACGACAATCTTCCCTCCATACTTCGTTGCTGGAGCGGTATTCTCAGGCTTCGCCATGGTACAAACACTTCTTTTGGTTATGCGTAAGGCAATGAACCTAGAGGCTTATATCCACACGAAGCACGTTGAGTACATGCACATCGTAATCATGGTTACAGGTTCAATTGTTGGAACAGCTTATATCACTGAGTTATTTATCTCTTGGTATTCTGGAGTGGAATACGAAGCATACGCATTCATCAACCGTGCAACTGGTCCTTACTGGTGGGCTTACTGGGCGATGATGACATGTAACGTAATCTCTCCTCAATTGATGTGGTTCAAAAAATTGCGTACAAGCTTGTTGTTTACTTTCATCATTTCGATTGTAGTAAACATTGGTATGTGGTTTGAGCGTTATGTAATTATCGTTACTTCATTGCACCGTGATTACTTGCCTTCTGCATGGAGTATGCACTACCCAAGTCATATTGATATCGGCGTTTATTTAGGAACGATCGGTTTATTCTTTGTATTCTTCTTGTTGTTCGCTAGATACTTCCCGGTTTTGGCATTGAATGAGGTGAAAACAATTTTGAAAAGCTCAGGTGAATCATACAAGAATGCTGTGGATACTCATGGCCATGATCACGGACATGACAATCACAACGAGTCTAAGAACGAACACAATTAAAAAAGACAATGGCAGAAAAAGTATTTTATGCGATGTATGACGACGACGATGTGCTAAAAGATGGCGCAAAGAAGTTAGTGTCAAAAGGTGTGAAGGTTGCGGAGGTGTTCTCTCCATTCCCCATTCACGGTATCGATCCTATTATTGGTATCAAGAATACAAGATTGGGTATTATGGCGTTCATTTATGGTTTAACAGGACTTACCCTTGCTACAGTTGGAATGCGTTTCTTCATGGTAGTGGATTGGCCGATGAACATAGGTGGTAAACCAAACTTCACCTATTTGGATAACATTTTGGCTTTCATTCCAATTTCTTTCGAGTTCACAGTATTGTGTGCAGCTCACGGAATGGCAATCACTTATTTCTTGAGAAATAAAACTTTGCCAGGAATGCCGGCTCAAAATCCTGACCCTCGTACAACAGATGATCGCTTTGTGATGGAAATTCGCACAGAAGATAATCACGGTTTTTCAGCTGAAGAGTTGGAAAAGTTGTTGAATGATACAGGAATTGTAGAATTAGATCAAAAGGATATTAATTAATTTGCTTGTACCGTCTACGGCGGTCCATCTGACAAAATTAAAGACAAGACAGATGAAAATAAATTTCAAAGCAATCGTAAAGGGGACAATGGGACTGGCAACAGTGCTTTTGATGGGATCATGCGTTTCCGATTCAGATAGCTCAGGATTGGAATATATGCCAGATATGTATCGTTCTCCAGCGATCGAACCATATGTGGATTACGCTGAAATTCGTGGTCGTGAGAACACGGAGTTGAAAATGAAAATCTCAGCTAAGGTTCCACCAGCTAATACGATTCCTTATTATGGAACGAATGCTGAAGAGGTGAAGTTGATGTTGCCATACGCTAGAAAAGCGAACGTATCTTTCAAAGAAACGCATGGTTTCTATGGGACAGAGTTGACCGCTTCTGATAGTTATGCTGAAGCAGCTGCTGACAAAAACCCTTTGATTTTGACTGCTGAAAACGCAGAAGGAATGTTTAAAAAAGGAAAAGAGTTATATGCAGCAATGTGTATGCACTGTCACGGTGAAAAAGGTGATGGAAATGGTAAAATGATGCAGAACGGAACGTATGCAGGGGTGCCAGATTACAAAGAGGCTTCTCGTGCAGCTTTGAGTGACGGTCAGTTGTTCTACTCTATTTATTACGGTAAAGGAGCGATGGGTGCGCACGGATCGATCATGAACAAGAAAGAAATTTGGACTCTTGTTCACTATGTAAGAAAGTTCCAAGACGACAATTACGGGAAATTTAGCGCAGATGGTGCAGCAATATCAACTGTAGCTAAAGATTCAACGGCAACTAATTAATAATTCAAGCTTTTAAGACGAATAAAATGGAATTCAAGATAACGAATAAAGCGAAAATGTTGTTCAACCTGCTAATAGTAGGAGGCTTGGTTCTTTTGGTTATCGGGTTGATCTCGGCAATTGGAGAGGAGCATTTAGCACAACGTTTATTAGCGAATGGTTTGGTAAACGGTTTTTATTTCTTTGCATTAGGACTAGGGGCCTTGTTTTTCTTGGCTTTGCAATACGCAACTGAAACAGGTTGGTATGCTTCTGTAAAAAGAATCATCGAGGCTCAAGCGGGATTTTTACCATATGGAATGGGCTTGTTAGCCGTAGTTCTATTGGTAATTACTATTTTGGACGGTGCTCACATCTACATTTGGATGGATAGCGCTGAAGTGGCTAAAGACGAAATCATTCAAGGGAAGGAAGCATATTTGAACAAGCCTTTTTTCTGGATTAGAACGATTGTTTATATGGCTACATACTTCATCTTCTTAAGAGGCTTCAAAAAGCGTTCTTTGGAAGAAGATAGAGTAGGCGGAACTGAAATTCACTTCACTAACTATAGAAAAGGTGCTGTGTTTTTGGTGTTCTTCGCTGTATTTAGTTCAACTTCTGCTTGGGATTGGTTGATGTCTATCGACGTTCACTGGTTCTCAACTTTGTTTGGATGGTATACTTTCGCTGGTATGTGGTGTTCTGCCATGGTTGTGATGGTATTGACAGTATTATACTTGAAAAAATTAGGTTACTTGCCAAAGGTGAACGATTCTCACATCCATGATTTAGGAAAATGGGTATTTGCGACATCTTTCTTGTGGTCATACTTGTTCTTTTCTCAATTCATGTTGATTTGGTATGCCAACATTCCAGAAGAAACGACTTATTATTTGACGAGAATAGAAGACTTTAAGTTCATGTACTTCTTTATGTTCTTAATCAACTTTGCTTTCCCGATGTTGATTTTAATGTCAAGAGATGCAAAACGTCACTCAGGTATTTTGACTTTTGTCGGATTGGTTATCTTGGCTGGTCACTGGCTGGATGTATTCATTATGGTAACTGCTGGTTCAATGGGAGCTCATGCGCACATTGGATTGATAGAAATTGGTATGGCTTTGGCTGTAGCTGGATTGTTTATTCGTGTATTATTGACGAATTTGACGAAAGCTCCGCTTACACCAATCAATCACCCGTTCTTGGATGAAAGTATCCATCACGAAATTTAATTAAAGAATTCTAAAGAGAAAAAGTAAATAAAATGGGAAGTAAACTTATCGCAATAGTGGTCATCGTACTGGGTGTAATTGCAATTGCACAGTTGGTACGCATGTATGAATTGTCTTCCAAACTTGGTAAGAAAAGCGAGAGCGATTTCAATATCCGTGATAATAATTTGAACGGTAAATTGCTTTTCGGATTCATGTTGTTTCAGTTTTTAGGATTCATCTATTTGATGCTAAAATACGGTTGGACAGGAAGAGGAGAATCTGCGTCTGTTCACGGAGATCAATACGATTGGTTGCTTAACTTGAACTTGTGGATCGTCATTGCAGTTTTCTTTTTAACCAACTTCTTGTTGTTTTGGTTCTCTGCTAAATACGTGAAGAAACCAGGTGTAAAAGCTTATTACTTTGTTCACGACAACAAAATGGAGGTTATCTGGACGATTATTCCAGCGGTTGTTTTGGCTGTGATTATCATCTTAGGTTTGAGAACTTGGAACAACATTACAGACGATGCTGCGAAGGATTCAATCCGCGTAGAATTGTTCTCAAAGCAATTTGACTGGACAGCTCGCTATTCCGGTGAAGATAACAAGTTGGGTAAGTTTGACTACAAATTGACAACTGACGCCAATGAACTTGGATTGATGACTCAAGCTACGATTGACAGTGCAATTTTCCACATGGAAAACGGAGTGAGTGGCATCAAGACTTTGGAAGCGAAGTTGAATGACCGCAAAACGATCATGGTTCCTGAGGATCGTGATGCAATGGTGAATGATTTGAGTAGAAAGCAAAGATTAATCCGTTTGTTGTACCAGATGAAAGAAAAGCACGATACGAAAATCGATGCTATGGCTTACGATGATATCATTCAAAAAGATACTTTGTTCTTGTCTGTAAATAAGGAATATGAGTTCAATTTCCGTGCGAAGGATGTAATTCACTCGGCTTATTTCCCTCATTTCAGAGCACAAATGAACACGGTTCCAGGTTTGACAACTCGTTTCAAATTCCAACCGGACATTACTACCGCAGAAATGCGTAAGAAAATGAACAATCCGAAATTTAGTTACGTTTTGATGTGTAACAAGATTTGTGGAGGTGCACACTACAAAATGAAAATGATAGTAGTGGTATTGTCGGAGAAGGAATACAAAAATTGGATGGAAAAGAAAAAAGCAGCAACATTTAAAGCAAGCTTCTTCCCGCCAGCACCAGCTGCACCAGCAGCAACTGAAGCAGTAGTAGCGGATTCAACAACCGTTGCAGCAAATTAAGAAATTAAGTACTAAATTAATAAGCAGATAAAATGGCGGCAGTAACGCACGAAGCACACGGACATCACGACGCACATGGACACCATGGAGCGCATGACCATCACGAAGAAGGGTTCGTTTCGAAGTACATTTTTAGCCAAGATCACAAAATGATCGGAAAGCAGTTCTTGATGACTGCTGTATTTATGGGAGTAGTAGCAATGTTGCTTTCCATATTATTCCGTATCCAATTGGCTTGGCCAGGTGAAGGACATGACTTCTTGTCTTTCTTCTTAGGAGAAACTTGGGCTCCAGGTGGGGTAATGAAAGAAGATATGTACCTTGGTTTGGTTACTATTCATGGTACTATCATGGTTTTCTTCCTTTTAACTGGTGGTTTGTCTGGAACTTTCTCCAACTTGTTAATTCCGTTGCAATTAGGTGCACGTGATATGGCGTCTGGATTTTTGAACATGTTATCATACTGGTTCTTCTTCCTTTCTTCATTGATCATGTTTGCATCTTTGTTTGTAGAATCAGGACCTGCGATGGCTGGTTGGACAATCTATCCTCCTTTGTCTGCTCTTCCACAAGCAGTTAGCGGATCAGGAACGGGTATGACTTTGTGGTTGGTATCTATGACAGTGTTTATTGCATCGTCGTTGATCGGTTCATTGAACTACATCGTTACTATTTTAAACCTTCGTACAAAAGGGATGAATATGACAAGAATGCCGTTAACAATTTGGGCGTTCTTCGTTACGGCTATCTTGGGTGTATTATCTTTCCCTGTTCTATTGTCGGCAGCTTTGTTGTTGATGATGGACCGTTTGGCAGGAACTTCATTCTACCTTTCTGATATCATTGTTGGTGGTGAAATGTTGACTAACCACGGTGGTTCTCCAATTTTGTACCAACACTTATTCTGGTTCTTAGGTCACCCTGAAGTTTACATCGTATTGTTGCCAGCATTGGGTCTTTCTTCTGAGATTATTTCAACAAACTCAAGAAAACCGATCTTCGGTTACCGTGCGATGATCCTTTCAATCCTAGCGATTGGATTCTTATCATTCATTGTATGGGGTCACCACATGTTCGTTACGGGCATGAACCCATTCATCGGATCTGTATTCGTGTTTACAACTTTGTTGATTGCAATTCCTTCAGCGGTAAAAGTATTTAACTACTTGACTACACTTTGGAGAGGTTCGTTGGTATTAACTCCAGCTATGTTGTTTGCAATTGGATTGGTTTCTACCTTCATCACAGGTGGTGTTACAGGTATCATCTTGGCGGATTCAGCTTTGGATATTTCTGTGCACGATACGTATTTCGTGGTAGCTCACTTCCACATTGTAATGGGTATGTCTGCTGTATTCGGTATGTTCGCCGGAGTTTACCACTGGTTCCCTAAAATGTACGGTAAGATGATGAATACTCGTTTGGGTTACATGCACTTCTGGATTACTATTGTTGGTGCATACGGGGTGTTCTTCCCAATGCACTTCGTTGGTCTAGCAGGTGCTCCACGTCGTTACTATGATTATTCAGTTTACAATGAGTTTGATACAAATTCATTAGACATGATCATGGATTTGAACGTGATAGTAACTGTATTCGCAATCATTGCAGCCTTGGGTCAATTCTTGTTCTTATTCAACTTCTTCTACTCAATAGCAAGAGGTCCAAAAGCAACACAAAACCCTTGGAATTCCAATACATTGGAGTGGACAACACCTGTTGAACACGTTCACGGTAACTGGCCAGGTGAATTGCCAACTGTACATAGATGGCCTTATGACTATAGTAAGCCAGGTGCTGAAAATGACTTTATTCCACAAACGGTTCCTTTAGCTCCAGGCGAAGAAGAACACTAGTAGGTAAGAATATTGGAAGGGTCAACTAAGTTGACCCTTTTTTGTTGCCATAAACCAAGAAATGCAAGAAGAAATACCGAGCA
>Ga0256303_1000138_pt1 | contig 11240 bp, 9 predicted proteins | sample ColtaT_26_FD_183717 | JGI IMG/M metagenome (GOLD analysis project Ga0256303, IMG submission 183717) | Metatranscriptome of freshwater microbial communities from Columbia River, Oregon, United States - Colum_Miss_RepC_8d (Metagenome... | ecosystem: Environmental > Aquatic > Freshwater > River...
GGGGGACACGCTAAACCTCTTTAGCCTCGCGTTCTACGTCATCTGCGTTTTTGGCATCTGCGGATTGATGATTGGTCTGTCGTGGTTGCTCGGCGGCCGTGCCAGAGGCCGCGCCAAAGAAGAACCTTTTGAATCCGGCGTCGTTGGCGTGGGTAGTGCGCGTATGCGCATGTCCGCCAAGTTTTACCTTGTTGCCATGTTTTTTGTAATTTTCGATGCCGAAGCGCTGTTTCTTTACGCTTGGGCCGTCTCGGTCAAGGAAGCTGGCTGGGCCGGCTACATCGAGGCCATCATCTTTATCACGATCTTGCTTGCTGGCCTGGTCTATCTCTGGCGCATTGGTGCGCTCGAGTGGGCGCCCGATTCGCGCAAGCGTCTGAAGCAGCAGTCAGAGACGAAGTAGCCCTATGGAATACACCCTTACCCGCATCGACACCGATGGCCCGCGCTATCCGCAGGAACAGCGCGAGCCGGTGCGTGACCCGATGGAAGACCAGATGCATCGCAGCATCTTCCTCGGCAAGCTCGAAGATATGCTCAAAGGCACCGTTAATTGGGGCCGCAAGAATTCAATCTGGCCGTACAACTTCGGCCTGTCATGCTGCTACGTCGAAATGGCGACAGCATTTACGCCTACGCACGATCTCGCGCGTTTCGGTTCCGAAGTCATCCGCGCGTCACCACGTCAGGCCGACGTGATCGTGATTGCCGGCACCTGCTTCCAGAAAATGGCACCGGTTGTGCAGCGCTTGTACGAGCAGATGCTGGAACCCAAGTGGGTCATCAGCATGGGTTCATGCGCCAACTCGGGCGGCATGTACGACATTTATTCGGTGGTGCAGGGCGTTGATAAATTCCTGCCGGTCGATGTTTATATTCCCGGCTGCCCACCACGTCCTGAAGCGTTTTTGCAGGGCCTGATGTTGTTACAAGATGCAATTGGTAAAGAACGTCGCCCGCTGTCGTGGGTGATCGGCGATCAAGGCGTCTACAAAGCCAACATGCCGTCGCAGCGCGATAAGCATCGCGAAGAGCGCATGGCAGTGACCAAACTTCGGACGCCGGATTCAGTATGACCGCAGACGGCAACGCACCAGGCGCTGACAAGGGTACCTCGCACGAAATCGTGCGCGAGCTGTTTTCCCGTTTTGGCGAAAGTCCATTTGTTGTGCAGAACACCGTTGACCGCATGCCGACCCTCTGGGTCGACCAGTCGCGTCTCGGCGATGTGCTGCGCTATCTCAAGAACACCGTCTCGCGTCCATTCAAGATGCTCTACGACCTCACGGCCGTGGATGAGCGCCTGCGCAAGAATCGTTTTGGTCTGCCTGCTGCAGATTTCACGGTGGTCTACCAACTGCTGTCGATTGAACGCAACGCTGACATTCGCCTGAAGGTTGCACTGACCGGCGATTACCCTTCGCTGCCCAGCATCGTTGGTATTTATCAGAACGCCAACTGGTACGAGCGCGAAGTCTGGGATCTGTTCGGCATCACCTTCAACGGCCACCCGAACCTGCAACGCATCATGCTGCCGCGCACTTGGCAGGGCCATCCGCTGCGCAAGGAATATCCGGCGCGTGCGACTGAGTTTGATCCGTTTGCATTGACCGTCGCCAAGCAGGACATGGAGCAGGAAGCCCTGCGTTTCAACCCGGAAGAATGGGGCATGAAGCGCGGTACTGCGGAAGAGGACTTCATGTTCCTCAACCTCGGCCCTAACCATCCTTCGGCTCACGGCGCGTTCCGCCTCGTGTTGCAGCTTGATGGTGAAGAAATCGTCGACTGCGTTCCAGACATCGGCTACCACCATCGTGGCGCTGAGAAGATGGGCGAGCGCCAGAGCTGGCACACCTATATTCCGTACACCGACCGCATCGATTATCTCGGTGGCGTGATGAACAACCTGCCATACATCCTGGCAGTGGAAAAACTCGCAGGCATTCAGGTTCCGGATCGCGTCAAGACGATCCGCATCATGCTGTGCGAATTCTTCCGCATCACTTCACACCTTCTGTATTACGGCACCTACTGTCAGGACGTTGGCGCGATGTCGCCGGTGTTCTTCATGTTCGTCGACCGTCAGAAAGCGTATGACGTGATCGAAGCCATCACTGGCTTCCGCATGCATCCGGCATGGTTCCGCATCGGCGGCGTTGCACACGATCTGCCGCAAGGTTGGGATCGTCTGGTGCGCGACTTCGTTGAATACCTGCCGAAGCGTCTCGACGAATACCAGAAGGCTGCACTCGAAAACAGCATTCTCAAAATGCGTTCGCGCGGCGTTGCCAAGTACAACACCGCAGATGCGCTGGAGTGGGGCGTGACCGGCCCTGGCCTGCGCGCGACCGGTAGCGACTTCGACCTGCGTAAAGCACGTCCGTATTCCGGTTACGAGAATTTTGATTTTGAAGTGCCGACGGCAACCGGCGGCGACGTTTACGACCGTTGCGTTGTGCGCGTTGAAGAAATGCGCCAGAGCATTCGCATCATCAAGCAGTGCTTGGAAAACATGCCGGCCGGTCCGTACAAGGCTGATCATCCGCTCACCTGTCCGCCGCCGAAAGAACGCACACTGCAGGATATCGAAACGCTGATCACGCACTTCCTCGGCGTGTCGTGGGGCCCGGTGATGCCGGCTGGCGAATCCAGCCAGATGATCGAAGCCACCAAGGGCATCAACAGTTATTACCTGACCAGCGATGGCAGTACGATGAGCTACCGCACGCACATCCGCACGCCGTCGTTCGCGCACCTCCAGCAAATTCCGTCGGTGATCAAGGGCGCCATGATTCCGGACCTGATTGCTTACATTGCTTCTATTGACTTCGTGATGGCCGATGTCGACCGCTAACCCAACCACCACCGTGAAGCTCTCCGACCTGCCGAAGGCACAGCCTTTTGCGTTGACGGAGACCGAACGCCACGAGATCGAGCACGAGCTCGGTCACTATCCTGATGGCCGCGCTGCGAGCATTGGTGCACTCAAGATCGTGCAGCAACATCGCGGCTGGGTGCCGGATGAAGCGATTGCACCGATTGCCGAGATGATCGGCATTTCTGCTGCTGAGCTTGAAGGCGTTGCGACTTTCTACAGCCTGATCTATCGCCGCCCGGTGGGCCGCCATGTGATCAAGGTGTGCGACAGCATTTCCTGCTATCTCACCGGTTACGAAGAAATCAAAACTTCGCTCGAAAAAAATCTCGGCATCGGCATGGGCCAGACAACAACCGACAACCGCTTCACGCTGTTGCCGATCTGCTGCCTTGGCGCTTGCGACAAGGGCCCGACGATGATGATCGACGATGATCTACACGGCGATCTCACGCCGCAGGGCATTTCCACACTCTTGGAGAAATATTCATGAGTCTGGAACAAGACCTGTTAGTGAAGCCGCTGACGGCGCGTATCAATCTCGCGCAGCCGCAGGATCTCAAGGCTTATGAAGCGAGCGGTGGTTACGCTGCGCTGCGTACGGCGATCAAGGACATCAAGCCGCAGGACGTACAGTTCAAGGTGAAGGACGCCAACCTCCGCGGTCGCGGCGGTGCAGGTTTTCCTACTGGCGTGAAGTGGTCGCTGATTCCAATGGGTCCGGATTCGGGCGCCAAGTACGTTGTCTGCAACGCAGACGAAATGGAACCAGGCACGTTCAAAGATCGTTTGTTGATGGAAGGTGCGCCGCACCAGTTGGTGGAAGGCATGATCGTCACTGCATACGCAGTTGGCGCTTGCACCGGCTACATCTTCCTTCGCGGTGAATACGTTGTTGCAGCTGAGCGTTTGAACAAGGCGCTCGCTGAAGCACGTGCTGCTGGTTTGCTCGGCAAGAATATTCTTGGCAGCGGTTGGGATTTCGATTGCTTCGTGCACACCGGCGCAGGTCGTTATATCTGCGGCGAAGAAACGGCGCTGATCAATTCGCTGGAAGGTCGTCGTGCCAACCCACGCGCCAAGCCACCGTTCCCGCAGATCTCTGGTTTGTGGGGTCGTCCGACCGTCGTTAATAACGTCGAGTCGCTGTGCAACATTGCACCGATTCTTGTGAATGGTTCGGAGTGGTTCCGCAATCTGTCGCAAGGCAAATCGAAAGACGGCGGCACCAAGCTTTACGGTGTTTCCGGTCGCGCCAAGCGCACCGGTGTTTATGAATTGCCGATTGGCACCAGCGCACGTGAAATTCTCGAAGATCACGGCGGTGGCATGAAAGACGGCTACAAGCTTAAGTGCTGGTTGCCGGGTGGCGCATCGACTGACTTCCTGATGCCTGAGCATCTGGATCTGGCGATGGACTTCGACACCATTGGTCGCGCGGGCTCACGTATGGGCACGGGCTTGCTGACCGTAGTCGACGACAAGCAGAACATGGTTTCCGTTGTGCGCAATCTCGAAGAGTTCTTCGCACGCGAATCCTGCGGCTGGTGCACACCTTGTCGTGATGGTCTGCCGTGGTCCGTGAAAATCCTGATGGCGCTGGAGCGTGGTCAGGGTCGTGCGGAAGACATCGCACAGCTTGAGCGTCTCACGCGCTACTTGGGTCCGGGCCGCACGTTCTGCGCGCACGCACCGGGCGCGATGGAGCCGCTGCAGTCCGCACTGAAGTTCTTCCGTTCTGAATTTGAAGCTGGTGTCGCAAAGACGCCGGTGGCTGCATAACAGGTCAAGTCAATGGCGACGATACACGTAGACGGCAAGCAGTATGAGGTCAGCGGAGCAGACAATCTGCTTCAGGCCTGCCTGTCGCTGGGCCTCGATATTCCTTATTTCTGCTGGCACCCCGCGCTAGGTTCGGTTGGTGCTTGCCGCCAGTGCGCGGTGAAGCAGTACAGGGACGAGAACGACACGATGGGCAAGATCGTCATGTCCTGCATGACACCTGCTGCCAACGGCACTTACATCTCGATTGCAGATGATGAGTCCAAGCAATTCCGCGAAGCGGTGGTTGAGTTCTTGATGACCAACCACCCGCATGACTGCCCAGTCTGCGAAGAAGGTGGTCACTGCCATCTCCAAGACATGACGGTGATGACGGGTCATCACAGTCGCAGTTACAACTTCAGCAAGCGCACACACAACAACCAGGATCTCGGCCCTTTCATCGGCCATGAGATGAACCGCTGCATTTCCTGCTACCGCTGCGTCCGTTACTACAAGGACTACGCAGGCGGCACCGATCTCGGCGTGTTTGGTGCAGCAAGCAATGTTTATTTCGGTCGCGCCGAAGATGGCACGCTGGAAAGCGAATTCTCCGGCAACCTCACCGAGGTTTGCCCAACCGGTGTGTTCACCGACAAGACGCATTCCGAACGTTACAACCGCAAGTGGGACATGCAGTTTGCGCCGAGCATCTGCACCGGTTGCTCGGTGGGTTGCAACATCTCGCCGGGCGAACGTTATGGCGAAATTCGTCGTATCGAAAATCGCTACAACGGTGAAGTGAACGGTTACTTCCTCTGCGACCGTGGTCGCTTTGGTTACGGCTACACCAATAACAAGGATCGTCCACGTCGTCCGCTGCTGCGTCATAGCGGTCGTCACATCCTGATTGAAAACGGCGAAGCGCTGGCTCAATCGGGCAGCATGCTCAAGCATGCAAAGAAGACCATCGGCATTGGTTCGCCGCGCGCATCAGTGGAATCCAACTATGCACTGCGTGAGTTGGTCGGCGCAGAAAACTTCTACAGCGGCATGTCGTCGCTGGAACACGATCTCACTGCAGCTGTACTCAATGTATTGCGTACCGGTGCAGTTGCTGCTGCAAGCATTGAGCAGATTGAACAGGCTGACGCCGTTCTCGTACTCGGCGAAGACGTGACCAGCACCGCAGCTCGCGTGGCGCTGGCGATTCGTCAGTCCGTGCGCGGCAAGATGCAGGAACTCGGCGCCAAGAAGAACGTGCCGGATTGGCAGGTCATCGCACTTGCTGACCTCGTGCAGAAGCAGAAGAACCCGCTGTTCATCGTCAGCACCGACGTGACGCGTCTTGATGATGTCGCAGAAAAAACCTTGCAGGCAGCGCCGGAAGATATAGCGCGCCTTGGCTTTGCTGTTGCCAACTTGCTGGATGGCGCAGCGCCGAAGGTTGAAGGTCTGTCGGCTGCATCGCAGGCCCTCGCAAAAGAAATCGCTGAAGTACTCGGCAAGGCACAGCGTCCGCTGATCGTCTCTGGCGTTGGCGCGCAATCCGCTGCCGTGATTGAAGCGGCTTCAAACATCGCGACCGCGCTGAAGAGCAAAGGCGCTGCAGTGAACATTTCACTCGCGCTGTCAGAAGCCAACAGCCTCGGCGTGTCGATGATGGATGCCGGCAACATTGATGCTGCGTTCAAGCGCCTCAGCTCCGGTGAAGCCGATACGCTCGTCGTGCTGGAAAATGATTTGTATCGCCGCGCGCCTAAAGCGCAGGTCGATGCTGCACTGAAAGATCTGAAGAGCCTGATTGTTGTCGATCATCAAATGACGTCGACGGCAGAGAAGGCCAACATCATTCTGCCTGCTGCCAGCGTGTTTGAAGGCGACGGCACTTTCGTCAGCATGGAAGGCCGTGCACAGCGTCACTATCAGGTGTACGACTCGTCGTACTACAACAAGGACTTTGTTTCGACGGAAGCCTGGCGTTGGTTGTCGCAACTCAAGAATTCCGCATCAGCAGTGATTGTTGATGATGTGATTGCTGCTGTCGCTGCCGCGTTGCCAGCACTGTCCAAGATTACGGAAGCTGCGCCTAGCGCGAAGTTCCGCGTCAACGGCATGAAGATGGCACGCGAACCGCATCGTTACAGCGGACGCACCGCCATGCGCGCCAACATCAGCGTGCATGAACCGCGTCAGCCACAGGATATCGACAACCCGCTGAACTTCTCGATGGAAGGCTACAACGGCACCGGCAAGCTGGATCGCCCAGCCGCACTCGTGCCTTACGCATGGGCTCCGGGTTGGAACTCGCCATCGGCCTGGAACAAATTCCAGACGGAAGTTGGCGGCCATATGCGCGGTGGTGATGCTGGCGTGCACGTATTTGTTTCTGGCACGGGCCAGCCGTCTTACTTCAAGAATGTTCCTGCTGCGTTTGCACCGTCGGCCAACGGCCTGCGTGCACTCGTGTTGCATCGTCACTTTGGCGCAGAAGAATTGTCGTCACGCGCCAAGCCGATCCAGGATCGCGCTGCACCTGCAACGGTTGTCTTCAATGCTGCTGATGCACAGCGTCTTGGCATCAATGGCAAGGCAACGGTGACGGTTGAAGGCGTGAGCGTCACGCTGCCAACGCAGATCAGCAAGACGCTGCCGCAAGGCGTGGTTGGCTTGCCTGCTGGGCTGGCCGAGCTGCCGATGCTGAATTCGCAGTCTGTTGCACAAGTGAGCGGAGGCCACTGATGCCGGCTTTCATCTCCAAAATCGTTGATTTCCTGACGCCATGGTGGCCGTTCATCATCACTGCGATCGTCACGCTGGTGATCCTGCTGGTGATGGTGATCGTCGCCGCCTACATGATCTGGCTGGAGCGCCGTTTGCTCGGTCTCTGGCAGGATCGTTACGGCCCGAACCGCGTGGGTCCGTTTGGTCTCGGCCAGGTTGTGGCGGACATGCTCAAGATCTTCTTCAAGGAAGACTGGGTGCCTGCATTCGTCGACAAACCTACATTCATCCTCGCGCCGATCATCGCGATGAGCATGATGATGCTGGGCTTCGCGGTCATTCCCTTGTCACCAACCTTGGGCGTTGCTGATCTCAACATCGGCCTGCTGTTCTTCCTCGCGATTGCTGGCTTGTCGGTTTACGCCGTCATGCTGGGCGGTTGGTCGAGCAACAGTAAGTACTCGCTGCTCGGTGGTATCCGTTCGACCGCACAGACGATTAGCTACGAAGTGTTCATGGGCCTCGCGCTGATGGGCATCGTGATGCAGGCGGGTTCATTCAGCCTGCGTGACATCGTCAACGCGCAAGAAGGCGGTTTCCTGCATTGGAATGTCTTCTCGCAGATTCTCGCCTTCCTCGCATGGGTGCCTGCTGCACTCGCGGTGACGCACCGTACGCCTTTCGATTTGCCAGAAGCTGAATCAGAACTGGTGCAGGGTTATCACACCGAATATTCCGGCATGAAGTTCGGCATGTTCATGGTCAGCGAATACGTCGGCATCGTGATGGTGTCCGGCCTGACGACGACGATGTTCTTTGGCGGCTGGCATGGCTGGGGCGTTGAGCAGTATCCGATCCTCGGACTGTTCTGGTTCTGCTTCAAAACATTTTTGTTCATGTGCAGCTACATCCTGGTGCGTGCTGCACTGCCTCGTCCGCGCTATGACCAGATCATGGCCGCGGGTTGGAAATTCATGTTGCCGCTGACGCTCGTCAATCTGTTATTGACGGCGGGTGTGGTGCTTTGGAAGTCGGGAGTTTGATCGTGGACGGCCTCTTTCACGGCGTTTATACGCAGCTCAGAAGCATCGCGATGATCTTCAGCCACAGCTGGCGCAAGCGCGACGTTATTCCGTACCCGGAAGTAAAACCTTACATCCCGCCTCGTTATCGCGGCCGCATCGTGTTGACGCGCGATCCGGATGGCGAAGAGCGTTGCGTGGCTTGCAACCTTTGCGCCGTGGCTTGCCCTGTTGGCTGTATCTCGCTGCAGAAAGCAGAGAAGGATGACGGTCGCTGGTATCCGGAATTCTTCCGCATCAATTTCTCGCGCTGCATCTTCTGCGGTCTTTGCGAAGAAGCTTGCCCGACCACTGCGATCCAGCTGACGCCTGATTACGAAATCTGCGAGTACAACCGCCAGAATCTCGTTTATGAAAAGGAAGACCTCCTGATCAGCGGCCCCGGCAAATATCACGACTACAACTTCTACCGCGTCTCCGGCATGGCCATTTCCGGCAAGGCCAAGGGCGCTGCGCAGAACGAATCCAAGCCGGTCGACGTCAAGTCGCTGCTGCCTTGATGCGGAGCGCACAGAGATGATGCCAACCATTATTGAAATCTGTTTCTACGCCGCTGCTGCAGTGGCCGTGCTGTCGACCTTCCTGGTCGTCACTGGAAAAAATCCGGTGCACGCGCTGTTGTATCTGGTGGTCTCGCTGTTTGCAGTCGCCATGATTTTCTTCACGCTCGGCGCGCCGTTTGCTGGTGCCCTCGAAATCATTGTTTACGCTGGCGCCATCATGGTGCTGTTCGTATTCGTGGTGATGATGCTCAACCTCGGCGAAGCCGTGGTGCAGCAGGAAAAACTCTGGCTGACGCCGCGCGCCTGGATCGGGCCTGCGTTGCTGTCATCGGTATTGCTCGCACTGCTGCTGTATGTGCTGCTGCCGAGCGATCTACACATGGCGGGCGCGACCACGATCTCGCCTAAGCAGGTTGGCATCGTGTTGTACGGGCCGTATCTGCTCGCAGTCGAATTAGCATCAATGCTGCTCTTGGGTGCGCTGGTTGCTGCGTACCACCTTGGCAAGCACGAATAACGGGAACCGGTAACGATGACGGAAGTGACCGCTATACCGATGGAGCATGGGCTGATACTGGCCGCAGTGCTTTTCGCACTGGGTTTTGCTGGCGTGCTGATGCGCCGCAATATCATTTTCATGCTGATGTCGATTGAAGTAATGATGAACAGCACTGCGCTGGCCTTTGTCGTGGCCGGTAGTCGCTGGCAGCAGGCAGATGGCCAGATCATGTTCATCCTGATCCTGACGCTCGCCGCTGCTGAAGCTAGTGTTGGCCTCGCGCTGGTGCTGCAGCTGTATCGCCGATTCCAGACGCTCGATGTCGACGCTGCAGGGGAGATGAAAGGATGAGTTTTGGTCTCCTGTTTCTAGTATTCCTGTTCCCACTACTCGGCTTTGTCACGCTGGCATTTTCGCGTGGACGCATTTCTGAAAATGCTGCGGCGGTTGTGGGTGTTGGCTCTGTTGGTTTGTCGGCCGCATTAACCGCCCTGCTCGGCTTCCAGTTCCTCACGAACACGCCTGAAAGCGGCGCTTACACGCAGCTGATGTGGACGTGGATGAATGTTGGTGGCTTCGCGCCACAGTTCGCGCTGCGTCTCGATGGCCTGTCACTGGTGATGATGTCGGTGATCACCGGCGTCGGCTTCTTCATCCACCTGTTCGCATCCTGGTATATGCGCGGTGACGAAGGCTTCGCGCGCTTCTTCTCCTACATGAACCTGTTCGTTGCCAGCATGCTGTTCCTGGTGCTCGGCGATAACCTGCTGTTCCTCTACTTCGGTTGGGAAGGCGTGGGCGTCGCCAGCTACCTGTTGATCGGCTTCTGGTACAAGGATCCGGCCAACGGCTTGGCTGCACGCAAGGCTTTCGTCGTTACGCGTGTTGGCGATACCTTCATGGCCATTGGCCTGTTCATCCTCTTCCACGAACTCGGCACGCTGAACATTCAGGAAGTGATGGCACGCGCTGCTGTCGTCTGGCCTCAGGGCTCGACGACGCTGACGATTGCCGCGCTGTTGTTGCTTGGTGGCGCTGTTGGTAAATCGGCTCAGCTGCCACTGCAAACATGGTTGCCGGATGCAATGGCCGGTCCTACGCCGGTCTCCGCGCTGATCCATGCTGCAACGATGGTGACCGCAGGCGTTTACCTGATCGCACGTACGCATGTGCTGTTTGATCTCTCACCGTTCGCGCAGCAGATGGTGGGCCTGACCGGTGGTTTGACGCTGGTGATGGCTGGTTTCATCGCGCTGATGCAGACCGACATCAAGAAGATTCTCGCGTACTCGACCATGAGCCAGATCGGCTACATGTTCCTCGCGCTTGGCGTTGGTGCTTACCAACCCGCCGTGTTCCACCTGATGACGCACGCCTTCTTCAAAGCGTTGTTGTTCCTCTCGTCGGGCTCGGTGATCCTGGCGATGCATCACGAGCAGGACATCTTCAAGATGGGTGGCTTGCGCAAGCACATTCCTTTGGTCTTCTGGTGCATGTTGATCGGCACCGCGGCGCTGACCGCACTGCCGTTCACTTCGGGCTTCTACTCGAAGGACGAAATCCTGCACGAGGCTTATCTCACCGGGCATACCGACCTGTGGTTGATGGGTCTGTTTGGCGCCTTCCTCACCGCCGTGTACAGCTTCCGCCTGATCTTCGTTACCTTCTTTGGTCCCGAGCGCTGGCGCACGGCTGCTGAGCATCATGATGCTCATGACGCACACGATGACCACGCCGCTCACCATGGGCTGGCTCCAAACGAAAACCCGCACGGCGCCAAGACGCTGGACCACCAC
>Ga0256303_1000139_pt1 | contig 11222 bp, 8 predicted proteins | sample ColtaT_26_FD_183717 | JGI IMG/M metagenome (GOLD analysis project Ga0256303, IMG submission 183717) | Metatranscriptome of freshwater microbial communities from Columbia River, Oregon, United States - Colum_Miss_RepC_8d (Metagenome... | ecosystem: Environmental > Aquatic > Freshwater > River...
CGGACGGTCGCAGTGCGATCTTGGGATCGTCTCGTTGGCATCGCATGACTCCGGTCAAAAAGAAAAGCCCAGGAATAATCCTGGGCTTTTGCTGATTTCTGTTAAGGCCACCGGGGAAGCCGGTGGGCCAGGCGATTGATTCCTATCGCCTCTCCCGCTCTCCGGGGATTAGGCGCTAAAGGAGCTACCGCAACCGCAAGTGGACTTTACGTTGGGGTTGTTGAACTTGAAGCCAGAGCCTTCCAGGCTTTCCACGTAGTCGACCTCGGCGCCTTCCAGATAAATCAGGCTGGCCTGATCCACGAAGACCTGCAGCGGGCCATACTTCAGGGTCTTATCCATCATCGTCGGGTTGTTTTCAAAAGCCATGGAATAGCTGAAGCCCGAACATCCTCCACCCACGACCGAGATGCGGAGACCCGCCGGCTTGGGCTCCTGTGTCTCGATGATTTCGCTAACCTTCGTCACCGCACGTTCCGTAAGTTGAACCATACTCACTCCTTTTGCTTCGATTGCTTTTCCCAGTTTACCCCCAGTGGCGGGGATTTCCTAGACTGACTCCTTTAGATGCAGAAAACAATGCGCGGGATTCGAACTCTCCGTGCCGGAAGGGGAGTATGGCATGGACCACAAATTCGAAACCGAAAACGGGATTGCCCCGTCAGAGAGTACATGAGCGGAATCACTGGTATTCTGGACTTTCCCCTGGCGGGAGCGGAAACGCGAAGCAGAGCGAAAGTGGAAACGAATCGAGAAGAAGAGTCCGCCCTTGTCCTCCGTGTTCAAAACGGCGACGAGATGGCGTTTCGCGACTTGGTGGAGCGGTTCCAGTCGAAGGTCTTCTCGATCATCTACGGCATCCTCCGGAATCACAACGACGCCGAGGACATCGCCCAGCAGGTGTTTGCCAAAGTCTACTTCTCGATTCGCCAATTCGACTTCCGTAGCTCGCTGCTGACTTGGATCTACAAGATCACCGTCAATGAGTGCTACGACTATCTTCGGAAGAAGAAGGTTCGCAAGCTGGTTTACGAAAGCGATTTCTCCGAGGATGACGCCCATATGATGGAGAATTCGGGTGTAGCGATTGACCCGAACATGCCGATCGATGAGAGCCTCGCCCATCGGGACCTGGCCGTGAAGTTGCTGGGTAAGATCTCCGAGGAGGATCGGAATCTGCTGCTTCTGAAGGAAGTGGATGGACATTCCGTCGAAGAATTGGCGGGCATGACCGGAATGAATGAGAATACAATAAAAGTAAAGCTTTTCAGAGCGCGCCAGAAACTCGTGAAAGCAGCCCAGCGTCTGGGCAAGGTTCCCGGCCGTTTCGAACTGGGTCTGTAGTGGGTTCGCTCCGAGCGTGTCCGTTCAATGACGAGGCAATTCCATGCATGAGCCGTTAATAAGTCACCTGGAAGAGATCCTGCAAAAGCGGTTGGCGCCGCAACAGCAGGCGGCCGTTGATGCGCATTTGTCCGGATGTGCGGACTGCCGGGATGAGTTGTCGGCAATGACATCGTTCTCTCAGGTGGTTCGTTCGTTGCGGGCGCCGGCTGTACCGGAGTTGCGTGCCGGGTTCTACGCCCGGGTGATGCAGAAGGTGGAGGAGCAGGGCCGGCCTTCATTTTGGAATCTCCTTTTGGATCCGGTCTTTGGACGCCGATTGGTTTATGGCACCGGCGCAATGTTTCTTTTGATGGCTTCCTTCCTGCTTGCCACTTCCGGCGACCAGCCCGAACTGGCGCAGACACCGGTGCAAATGATCTCCCAACCGGCCGTCACCGCCGTTTCCACGCAGTCCGGATTTGGCGACGATGTACAGCGGGATCGGGAACAATTCCTTGCCACGATGGCATCGTTTTCGGAATAATGGGCGATCTGGTGATTGAATCGCGGAAACTATGATTGGACGTGGCCAGCCCGCTTGGAAGAATCCGCAAGTCGTACTGACGCTGACGCTCGTATTTTGTTGCGGGGCGCTGGCGGGGGCGGTGATTTACAAGCTGACCTCCCAGCCGGTTTCGGCCAAACAGGTGGCCGCCAGTTGGAAAGACACCACCAAAGAGCAGACGCTGAAGAACCTGAAGAAGGAACTGAATCTGACGCCGGAACAGGCGGCGGAGATCGAGACCGCGCTGGATGACTTTTCCCTCTACTACCAGATGCTGCACGCGCAGATGGAAGAGGTAATGGCCACCAGTAAGTCGCGCATCGATCAGGTTCTCAACGAGGAGCAGCGTAAGAAATTCTCCCGAATCATGAACGATCTGAAAGATCGGCAGATCCGCTAACCTGGGCGGTTTTGTATAATTAGGGGTTCTGATCCGGGGGGCGCCGATCACGAGTCCTCATTCCCGGTGACCTCTTAATTTGATCCAGGAGTGTCCGACGATCATGGGGAATGCCGAAAAAGTCCTGCTCATTAATGGGATGTGGCGCGCGGGAACCACGTATTTCTGGAGCAAGATCCGCGAGAACACCTCGTGGCGCTGTTATTATGAGCCACTCCACGAAGCGCTGAGCGTTTTTGAACCGGCCCGGAATGACGATCATATGCGGGAGCGCGTATGGCAAATGATGCGCCATCCAAATCTCACGCAAGGCTATTTTCATGAGTATCCGCTGGATGCATCGGGCGTTGGTGTCCCCGGCTATTTGCCCTCCATGGCGTACGAACGGTTTATCTTGGGCAGCGAAGACGAGGACCCGGCGCTGGAAGCGTATTTTCGAGGTCTCATCACCTTCGCTTCATCGCACGGACAACGGACCTGCCTCCAGCCCAACCGGCTTTTCCTCCGCACTGTCTGGTTTCGCGCGAACTTTCCTGCTACCCACATCCTGATTAACCGTGACTGGTGGGATCTGTGGTGTTCCATGTTTTCCTTTCCGAATCACTACTTCCCCAGTCGTTTCTACTTGATCGCCACCTTGAACGCGTCGCACCCTCTGCTGGCCGGGCTCATGAAGGGCCGGACTATGCCTAAGGCGGAAACACTCTTTTATACGGGGGAGGAAGCGGCCGTTGTTCCCTGGATTGCCGATAGAGCGGATGTGTTCAAGGTTTTCTACCACATTTATGTGTGTGCCGTTGTCCTCGGTAGCGCCGATGCCGACATCGTTGTTGACCTCAATGTGGGCCGATCGGCACCTCGAATGTGGGATGCGCTTGCGACGCAGTTGGCGGCCGAAGATCTCGCCGTGGACGTTTCTGACTGCTATGCGCCCATTTACCCACACAACGAGGAGTTCGAATCTCTCAACGAGCTTGCCAGGCAGATTGAGAGTGGCATACATGAGGCGTTACCGGATGTTCGGATATCGCGGGAGCGAATCCCGGATTATCTACCAGAGGATTCGTCCGTGAAACAATTGCTGCGGCGGTTTGTCCGGTAGCTCCCGAAAGCGCCATCAGGCCGATCCGTACGGCGCGATATAATGACAAGAAGGCGAGTGCTATGCGGGAACCGATCCTTTACGAATTTGAGAACTACTGGTATGCCCAGGGCCGGGACTTGGTGCTTGACGAGCCTGTTTCCCATCCGCTCTTTTCCGGCGAAGCGCTTGCAGGTATGCTTACAGAGTTGCGTGGCCGCCTGGCCCGTGACCGAGAGGAGTTTCGTCCAGAGTCACTGAATAGCCCCGTGGCAGATGGGATTCGCAGCTTTTTGGGTGAGTGGTTTCAACGGATTGACTTTCCTGAACATGGAATTTCGACGACTTCCGATCGCTCCTGGGCGATGTTTGATGAAGGCGGCGTTAATACACTGGGCCGGAATCTGACGAGCGAGGAGGCGTGCCTTCTTCGTCCGTGGCCTAAGTGGCTGTATGTCCGCCGACTCATCCCAGAGGTAAGAGGGAAGTCCGTCATGGAGGTAGGCTCCGCCAATGGTTTCTTCCCCTTTCGCTTTGCGGAATTAGGCGCTTCAAAAGTGACTGGAGTGGACGTTCAAGCGCGAAAGCATGACAGCGCGGTTTGGGCAAACAGCATTCTCGGGTGGAAGAATGTTGACTTCGTTAACACCGATTTCCTCGTAGACTTCAGCATCCCCGCCCATGATATTGTATTCGTCTCGGAAGTCATCAACCATACTCTTTGTCCGATGTGGGCGATCACCCGTCTAGTCACACTTGCCAAAGAAACTCTGATCATTGACACCGGTGTTTTTGAGTCGAGTCATCATGCGCTGGAGCTTTCCACCGGGTGGTCGCGTTCGAACGGGACCGCGCAGATGCTGAGCTATCAAATCAGTGATGGCTTGTTGGTTTCATTCCTGAAAGTGCTTGGTATTCGTGCGAACGAGATTGTGAAGCACGTTGAAGCGGGTGCCGGCCATATCCTGTATATGATTGACACGCGCGGGGTGCAGGAGCGTCGTCGAAACGGTGAAATGAAAGAGATACCTGTGAATCAAAGAAGATCGGCGCTCCTGCAACTTACTCTGCCAGAGTAAGTTGCCGCGGATAGTTAGAACGGAAGGCCGATTTTGACGGATGGACGCACAGCTCAACAGGGGCGAATGAGCCCCGCGGCGTAGCGCTCAGACTCCTGGCCAGGTTCTCCGCCGCTGCCTGGGCTAGAATGAAGAATCCACCCATGAAGCCTACCGTAAGAATACAGGTCCATGATTCCGCCACATTACGAGAACGCCTGATTGAGCTGGGCCGGATTCTTCAGCCAACGGTCTGCATTGAATGCGGGACCCACCGCGGTACGGGATCGACGCGCATTATGATCGAGGTGGCCGCGGCTTGCGGCATCCCGCGCATCTACACAATGGAAATCTCGCGGAATCTCTTTGAAGAGTCCCGCCGCAATCTGGCAAATTTCCCGCAGGTGGAGTGCCTCTGGGGGCTCAGCGTGGACAAGCATGAAGCGGCCGAGTTCATTCAGCAGGACCCATTATTGCGGGAACGCGGGCCGGAGCCGGACATCTACATCGACTTCCTGCCCGATCCCGTTGCAGGTTACTTGCGAGAACTCGAAGGAGCACTGGGCGGGGACGAGGGACTGGCGCCTCCGGACCGCCTGCTGCAGACCCTGGTCCCATCATTTGTTGACCGGCGGCCTTTGTTCTGCCTGGACTCGGCGGGTGGCGTGGGGCTGCTCGAGTACCAGACGGTCCGCCGGTTATTAGGCCGGAATCCGTTTATCGTTTGGATTGACGATGTGAATCATGTGAAGCACTACCGCAGCCTGCTCGACCTTCAATCGGACCCGGCGGCCTCCCACGTGAGCTTGAACTGGGACGAGGGCTGGGGCGTTGCTCTCGTTAACGGATAAAACACCGTAAACTCAAAGAAAAAAGGCCCGCCGGCGTGCAACCGGCGGGCCTTTCGTTAGTTGAGAACGTATCGGCTAGAAGAACAGCTTCAACCCGAACTGCATGCGCCGCATGGGATTGCGGATGCTTCGGATTTCGCCGTCGCGGCTGCCGTTGGAGGTGAGCTGGTTGGCATTGGAGAAGCTGATGCCGGCCGGATCGCCAAACCACGGGGTGTTGGTGGCGTTGAAGGCCTCCCAGCGGAACTGGATCTTCACCCGTTCGGTGATGACGAAGTTCTTGAACATGGAGAAGTCCATACGCCGTTCACTGGGGCCGCGCAGGGTGTTGTACCCATTGCTGCCCAAGTGGCAGAGGTCCGGACGGCTGGGGATCTGGCAGGTAACGCGCTGGTAGGCCTGGGTGTTAAACCACAGCTTGCGCGTCGGATCGCTCAGCTCCGGATTGCCGATCACGTCCGGACGGACCGCGCCGTTCGGCAGCGACAGGTCACCGGCGCCCTGGCCGATGGTCAGCGGGAAGCCGGAGGAAAGGCTGAGAATGCCGTTCAGCTGCCAGCCGCCAACCACCCACTTGGCCGCATTGCGCATGTTCTGGCCGGGCAGTTCGTAGACCCAGTTGCCGACCAGGCGGTGCGTCTGGTCGAAGCGGAAGAGACCACGCGAGCCTTTACGGTCGCGCGGATTCTGCAACGAGGCGCCTTCCTGGCCGCCGTTCTCGCCGTCGCCGTGCGCCTTGCTGTAGGTGTAGGCGATGCCGAACGTCAGCCCCTTGTTGCTGCGCTTATCCAGCTTCACCTGCAGACCGTGGTAGAACGATTCGCCGTAGGAGTCCAGATAGCGGATGCGGCCCATCGCCTGCACGCCGAGGTTGGGCGTGGCAGCGTCGTAGAACTCGGGGTAGGGCCGGTTTGACTGTTGGAACGTTGTGGCCGGGCGCAACGGGTCGTTCCAGTTGATGACGCTGTTGCCGATGTTGGTGCCCTTGCTGCCGGCGTAGCCGACGGACAGGGCCATCGTGTACGGCAACTCGCGCTGTATGTCCATGCTCCACTTCCACACCGCGCCGTCCTTGTAGGTATCGGGCAGGTAGAGCAGGTCGATGGGACGGACGGTGCTGCTGCCGCCGCCGCGGGTGAGGAACGGATCGTCGAACGTCAGAACGTTCGAGCCGGGCACGTAGGTCTGGGTGGTGATGGGGAAGTTGGCCCCGTTGGCGCCCGTGACGTTCAACGTCTGGGCGGGCCGCATCGAGGTCTGGTACACCTGGCTGCCGGCCTTGGGCGGCATCAGGTTCAGAATCGTGAAGGTGTTCTGATGCTGGATGTTATCGAACCAGCCGGCGCCAGTGCGGATAACCCATTTTTCGGTGGGCCGGTAGGCGATGCCGACGCGCGGCATGAAGAAGCGGAATCGCTGCTGCTGGGCCACTTTAATGGCGCCAGGCTCGCCCAGCGATTCGGGGAAGATGGTGGGGATGATCGTGCCATCCGGCTTCTTGTAGCCCTGTCCACGGCCAATCTGCGAGCCCAGACCGGGGATGCTGAGCGTGCGTTGCAAACCCTTACGGTCCACCGGCCAGCCGTTGTAGTCGTAACGGAGACCGAGGTTCACGGTGAGTTTGGAGCTGACCTTCCAGTCGTCATTGATGTAGGCACCGCCGCGTTGCGCTTTCGGGAAGGTAAGGGGCAGGCCCTCGGGGGTCTGCGTCGTCGCGGGACGGCCCAGCAGGAAGGACGCCAGCGGCAACCCCGTCTGCGCGGCACCGAAGCCCAGCAAACCTTCTTCCAGGTTGGCCGCGCCGCGTTCGATGGTCAGTCCGTAGTATTCGGCGCCGAACTTCAAGTTGTGCTTGCCCTTGAAGTACGAAAGGTGATCGCCGAACTGGTAGGTGTTCATGCGGTCGTAGCCGTTACCGTTGGTGAGTTCCTGCAGCTGGAAGGGAAGTCCGGTGAACTGCGGAATGCCATGTTCACGCGGCGTCAGCTTCCGGTTGCCATCCGAGGGCACGCGGAACTGCCCCACGCCGAGCGCGTCCATGTCGAACGACGTGTTGTCCGTGCGCGGGTTGGAGGTCAAGTCGTTGGAGATCTGAAATCCGAAGCGGAATTCGTTGATCATGCTCGGGCTGAAGGTGTGAATCCACTGCGTGGCCAGATTGGTGACTTGCGATCCGGTGAACACCGGCAGGTTCGGGTTGATGTTCGTGCGGATCAGGCTGGAGCGGTCCCAGGCCAGGCGGGCAAACACGCGGTCCTTGTCGGAGAAGTTGTGGTCAACGCGCGCGAAGTAAGTGTTCACGTTGATCGGCTGGGCGACGGCCGCGCGGGCCGTGAAGTCCGTGGGATCTTCCTGGACAAACTGCGCCTTGGGTACGTACTTTTCCAGCATGTTCAGGGCACCCGGATGGATGCGCGAACGGGGGATGACGTTGTTGGGGAACACGTTGCCAGTATCCGGATCCCAGATCAGCGTCGGTGCCACGAAGCGCCCGTTGGCGGTGTAGCCACGCTGCAGGCGGCTGAAGTCGCCGTTACGGAATTCGTCGATGGGGAAATTGGCCGTGCTGACGATGCCTTCGCGCGTGCGGCGCGCTTCGTAATTAAACGCCCAGAAGGTCTTGTTCTTGCCGTTATAGAGCTTCGGAAATAGCACCGGACCGCTGACCACGAAGCCAAACTGATTCTGGCGCAGGGGGTTCTTCTTCAACCGCTCCAGGCCGGCCGCGCGCTCGAAATTCAGGAAGTAGTTTTCGGCGTCGAATTTGTCGTTGCGCAGGAAGTTGAACAGCGTGCCGCGCAACTGGTTCGTGCCGCTCTTCATGGTGATGGTCACCTGCGCGCCGCCGCCGAAACCGTACTCCGCCGTGTAGGCGTTGGTCTGAATCTTGAACTCTTCAATGGCCTCGATGGAGGGCACGAAGTTCATGATGTGGATGCGGGGGTCCTTCGCGTCGACGCCATCGAGCGAGGCCACTTGATTGGTTTCCCGCTGGCCGTTCGCGCTAACCGAGAAGCCCTGTCCAGGGATCGGGAACCCGCCCGAACCATCGCCGCGGCCGGTGCGTTCGCCGTACTGCACGCCGGGAACCAGCACCGCCAGGCTCTGCATGTTGCGGCCGTTCAGCGGGAGTTCAATGATGCGGCGATTCTCGATCACCGCGCCCACCGTGGCGTTTTCTGTCTGCAGGGTCACCGCATTGGCGACTACCTCAATCGACTCCGTCACACTGCCTACGTCGAGCTTGAAATCCTGGCGCACCTGCGCCGCCGTCTCCAGCCGCAGGCTCTTGACGAGCCCGGCCTTGAATCCTGGCTTTTCACATCGGACCATGTAGTCGCCAACAGGGAGCAACGGAAATGTATAGTTCCCCGTCTCATTGGTGGTGACACTTAACGAAACGTTGGTTCCCTGGTTTGTTGCGGTGATCGCCGCCCCGGCGACGAAGGACCCGGTGGAGTCCATCACGAGTCCCTGAATCGACTGGGTTGTCGACTGGCCATACCCAACAACACTCATGGCCGCCAGCATCATCACGGAACGGAATGTGCTCAATTGCCTCATCTAGCTTCCCTCTGTGATCGAATGAATCGATCGTGTCAAATACTGCGATTTGATGTGCCGGCACAAGGCGATGCAGTGCCGGTAAAGATGTTAACGGGTTGTACGTCTTCCGAAAGCAGGGTTCGTGGCTAACGGAATTTTAAAGTCTAGTCACGCGCGGTAGGGGTTGTCAACACAAGTTCATAAACGCAAAAAAGCCGCCCCGAAGGGCGGCCTTTTTGATTGCGTTGTCTACAGCGATTACCAGAGCAGCTTCAAGCCAAACTGGATCTGCCGCATGGGCGAAACCAGACCGGTGATGGCGCCCACGCCGCGGGCCTGGTTGGCCTGGCTGGGGTAGTTGATGCTGCCATCGGCGGCACGCGTCGGCAGGAAGCTGCCGCCGGTGTTCAGGCCACCGTTCGGACGAGCGAACTGCGGGGTGTTGAACAGGTTGTACATTTCGCTGCGGAACTGCAGTTTCACGCGCTCGTGAATCTGGAAGTTCTTGAACAGCGAGAAGTCCACGATCTTGGCGCCGGGCCCTTCCAGAATGCCCATGCCCGAGTTGCCGTAGCGGCAGAGTTCGGGGGTGGCCGTGTTCTGGCAGCTCACCAGGCGGAAGTCGTTCGGGTTGAACCACTGGTTGACCGTCGGGTTGGAAAGGCTGCCGAGTCCGATCCGGTCCGGGCGAATCGTGACATTGGCGGTGTTGGTGATGGCGCCCTGGGTAACCGTCATCGGGAACCCCGTGCGCATCGTGATAACGCCGTTGGTCTGCCAGCCACCGAGGACGTGCTTGGCAAACAGGTTGCTGCTGCCCGCGAAGAACGGCAGTTCGTAGACGAAGTTCGACACCACGTTGTGGGTGACGTCGAAGCCGACGCGGCCTTTGTCCGCCGCGCGGTTGCGCGGGTTCTGGTAGGCGTTCGGGTTGTAGCCGTCGCCTTCGTTACGGCCGTAGCCTTCCATCAGCGACTTGGACCAAGTGTGGGCGATCGAGAACGAAAGCCCTTTTGCGAAGCGCTTCTGCAAGGTCGTCTGCAAACCATGGTAGGAGGCGTTGGCACCCGAATCCAGGAAGCGCAGACGGGTCAGCGGACGCAGAACGCCATTATCGTTGATGAACTGATACGGACGGCGGCTCTGCAAGCTGCTGGTGGGGGTGTTGAAGCCAGGGTCCGGCGAGTTGGCTTCCACCGTGTTGTCCAGGTGGGCCGTGCCGGAGCCGACGTAGCCAACGTTCAACGCCATGTCAAACGGCAGGCGGCGCTGAATGTCGAAGCTCCACTGATTCACCATCGGCTGGAAGTTGTCCTTGTTCAGCACGTTGGCGCTGACGGCGGAGCTGCGGTTGATCACGCCAAACGGATTGGCGAACGTCAACGGATTGTTGGGGTTCACCAGCCGGTTGTTGGTGGCGTCGTTGTTGAAGTTCGCGCTGCCCGAGAGCGGCGGATTCAGGTTCAGAATCGTGTAGTTGTTCAGCTGGTGAACGTTGTAGTAAATCCCGTAGCCGGCGCGGATCACCCAGGCGTCGCTGGCGCGATACGCCAGGCCGATGCGTGGCATGAACATGTCCTTCTGCGGGGTATAGAAGTTGTACTGGGTACGGATGTCGCCGGGGACATAGGTGTAGGTGCCGCTCTTCAGCTCAGCGCTACGCCACAGGCCGCGAACGTCCTTGGCCATGGAGTTGTATTCCCAGCGCATGCCGATGTTCACGGTCAACTTCTTGCTCACCTTCCAGTCGTCGTTCACGTAGAAGCCCGTGCGGTGCTGCAGCACGTCGGTCAACGGCAGGCCTTCCGGCGTATCCGTAGAGCTCGGCAGGCCCAGCATGAACTGCGCGAAGCTGTGGCCGGTGATGTTCCCGGCAAAGGTGAAGGCGCCGCGCGGAACGTTAGCCGCGCCGCGGAACAGAGTGATGTGGCGATACTCACCGCCAACCTTCACATTGTGACGGCCGAAGCTCAGGTTCAAGCTGGAGCTGATCTGGTGCAGTTTGTTGTCGTCGAAGCCGTTGCCGCCGTCGCGCTCGGACAGGCCCTGCAGGCCGTTGGCGAGACCGATCGAGGGCAAGCCAGCTTCCCGCTTGGTCAGCGGACGGTTGCCATCGTTCACAACACGGAAGCCGTCCATGCCGATCGACGCCAGGTTGAAGTCCGTATTGGCACGCGGGTTGAAGCTGTCGTCTTTGGAACGGGTGTAGCCGTAGCGAGTTTCCAACACAGCGGCCGGCGAGAAAACGTGAATCCATTGGGTGGCGACGTTGTCGTTGCGGCCCAGGACGAGGTAGGAGAACTGCGGTGAGGTGCCGGCATAGGTCAACCAGTCCACGCTGTTGGTGGCATAGCGGCCCATGATCTTGTCCTTCGTCGAGAAGTTGTGGTCACCC
>Ga0256303_1000144_pt1 | contig 10967 bp, 10 predicted proteins | sample ColtaT_26_FD_183717 | JGI IMG/M metagenome (GOLD analysis project Ga0256303, IMG submission 183717) | Metatranscriptome of freshwater microbial communities from Columbia River, Oregon, United States - Colum_Miss_RepC_8d (Metagenome... | ecosystem: Environmental > Aquatic > Freshwater > River...
CTCATCGGCCAGGGCGTAAACCGTGAGTCGGCCACTGCCGCGCTTGATGGCGGTTTCCAGGGCTTCCATCACGCGCGCCTTTTCAGCGCCCGAGATGCGGAAGCGATCGGCCACCACATCGAGCACACGGCGTGGGCCGGTGGGCGTGGCCACTTCGCGCTCGGCATGGGTGCGGGTGAAGCCGCTGGCGCTCAGCCACTGCTCCACTTCTTCGGCCGTGGTGCCCGCAGGCAACTCCACCGGAAAGGTCAGCACCAGGCGAGGGTCGCGGGGCGCCGCGCGGCGCTGTAGCTCGGCGTACAAACTTTCGGGCGTGTCGTGCTGAACGGCTTGCGCTGTCTGGCGATCAAACAACTGCGCAGCCCGCGCAAACATGAGCTTCAGGTGATCGTTCAGCTCGGTCATGGTGCCCACGGTGGAGCGGGAGCTGCGAACCGGGTTGGTTTGGTCGATGGCAATCGCGGGCGGCACCCCCTCGACCCGGTCAACCGCCGGGCGGTCCATGCGGTCCAGAAATTGCCGGGCATAGGCGCTGAAGGTTTCAACGTAACGCCGCTGGCCTTCCGCATACAAGGTGTCAAACACCAGGCTGGACTTGCCGGAGCCACTGGGGCCCGTGACCACCGTCAGCTCACCCGTGCGCAGGTCCAGGTCCAGGTTCTTGAGGTTGTGCTGGCGTGCGCCACGTATTCGAATAAGGCCCTGGGTCATGACGGCTCGATCTGGAGAGTGAGGGCCATCATTCTAGGCAGGATTAAATGCCCTTGGCTGGGCGCTGGCGCAGATGCCAACGCACCCAAAAAAAAGCCACGGTCAAGGCCGTGGCTTTCAGAGAAGCGTCAAAAAAATTATTTGGCAGCAGCAGGGGCTGCAGGCGCTGCGGATGCAGCGGGTGCCGGTGCTGGCGCGGCGGCAGAAGCCCCGGCCTCGGCCGGCTTGGCAGGCTCAGGCGCGTGCACGGCATCGGCGCCATGTTTCTCGCCACCCATGTCCAGGCTATCGCCACCCTTCATGATCACAAACAGGGCCAATGCCGCAAACACGACAAATCCCACAGCAATTTTCCACATCTTGGTTCTCCTAGCGTCCAAATAAAAAAGCCCTCCACAAGGGGAGGGCTTGACTCTAGCATCCGGGTCCCCCCGGAATGCTTACAAAGTTCAGTCTTGTGCGTAGATGTCCACGTCTTTGGTTTCCTTGACGAACAACATGCCGATGACAAAGGTCATGCCGGCAATGATGATCGGGTACCACAAGCCGTTGTACATGTTGCCGGTCTGCGCCACGATGGCGAAGGCCGTGGTGGGCAGCAAGCCACCGAACCAGCCGTTGCCAATGTGGTAGGGCAAGGACATCGAGGTGTAGCGAATGCGGGTGGGGAACATTTCCACCAGCATGGCTGCGATCGGGCCGTACACCATGGTCACCAGGATCACCAGGTAGGTCAGGATCACGACAATCATGAACTTGTCCACTTTGGCGGGGTCAGCCTTGGCAGGGTAGCCGGCCGCTTTCAGGGCTTCCAGCACGCTCTTCTTGAACTCCGCGTCTTTGGCTTTGGCTTCCTCGGCAGGCAGGCCTTTGGAGCTGTAGCCGACGATTTCAACGTCACCCACCTTGATGGTGGCGGGCGTGCCCGCGGCGGCCGGCGCATTGGAGTAGCTCACCGAGTTGGCGGCCAGGAACTGCTTGGCAATGTCGCAAGAGCTGGTGAATTTGACCGTGCCCGTGGGGTTGAACTGGAAGGAGCACTCATTGGCATCGGCCGTCACCACCACTTTGCTCTTTTGCTGAGCAGCGTGCAGGTCGGGGTTGGCGGCTTTCGTCAGTGCTTCGAACACCGGGAAGTAGGTCAGCACGGCGAGCAAACAACCCAGCATGATGATGGGCTTGCGGCCAATTTTGTCCGACATGGAGCCGAACAAAATGAAGAAAGGCGTGCCGATGATCAGCGAGACCGCGACCAAAATGTTGGCAGTGGCGCCATCGACCTTCAGGGCCTGGGTCAGGAAGAACAAGGCATAGAACTGGCCCGAATACCACACCACCGCTTGACCGGCGGTCAGGCCGATCAGGGCCAGAATCACGATCTTCAGGTTTTTCCACTGGCCAAAAGACTCGGACAGGGGGGCCTTGGAGGTCTTGCCTTCGGCCTTCATTTTCTGGAAGGCGGGCGATTCGTTCATGGACAAACGGATGTACACCGAGATGGCCAGCAAGGCGATCGACACGATGAAGGGAACACGCCAGCCCCAGTCGGCAAAGGCGGCTTCGCCAATCGCGGTACGCGTGCCCAGAATCACCATCAGCGACAGGAACAGGCCCAGGGTCGCGGTGGTTTGAATCCAGGAGGTGTAGGCGCCACGCTTGCCATGGGGCGCGTGTTCTGCCACGTAGGTTGCGGCACCGCCGTACTCACCGCCCAGTGCCAGGCCTTGCAGCAAGCGCAAGCAGATCAGGATGATGGGGGCTGCCACGCCAATGCTGGCGTAGGTGGGGAGAATACCCACGATGAAGGTCGACAAGCCCATGATCAGAATGGTCACCAAGAAGGTGTACTTGCGGCCGATCATGTCGCCGAGGCGGCCAAACACCAGCGCGCCAAAGGGGCGCACGATGAAGCCAGCGGCAAAAGCCAAGAGCGCGAAGATGAAAGCAGAACCAGCGTCCAGGCCGCTGAAAAACTGTTTTGCAATGATTGCGGCGAGTGAACCGTAAAGGTAAAAGTCATACCACTCGAACACGGTGCCGAGCGACGAAGCGAAGATCACTTTCTTCTCTTCGGCGGTCATCGGGCGTGCGGCTTCTGCTGTTGCCATAGCGATGTCTCCAAAAGTTAAGCCCCCTCGAAATTGAAGGGATGCGCGATTCTTATGGGGCGTCCTTTCCAGGTTCTGACGGGAAACTGAATGGATGCTGACAAGTTAGGTAGTAACCCTTGTCATTTATTTCACATCGCGTCAATCGGAAATTATTTTCGGGAAATCCCCGACGGCAACGCTTGTGCGGCTTGCCAAGCACCCGACTCAAACCAGGCGTCTCCCTGCAGAAAAGCCCTGAGCATGGGAAGAGCGTCAAAGCCCCAAAACAGTTTGCCATCGACCGCCATGGTGGGCACGCCAAAGAGCCCGGCGGTGATTGCATTTTGGGTGGCATCGATCAAGCGCTGCTTGACCTGCGGGCTCGAGGGATCCTGTTGCGGCGCCAGCTGTTCTGTCAACGCACGCAATCTGTCGGGGGACACAGGGTCCCCGCCCTCTTTCCAGACATGCCTGAAGATGGTTTCACAGACCCAGCGATTGGGCAGGCCCGCCTCGGGACAGGCCAAGGCCAGGCGCAGCAAGGCCAATGGATTGAACGGGTGGGCCGAAGGCAATTGCAAGGGGATGTTGTGCTGATGCGCCCCCCATTGCACTTGTTGGTAAGTCCAATCGCGCTTTCCGGCGATTTCAGCGGGCCCCAATTGGCCATGGTGGTTGAGCAAGCCCGCAAACAAAATCGGTTGGTAGTGCACTTGGTGGCTGATGCCCTGCAAAGCCTGCGGCAAGGCTTCAAACGCCAAATAGGCATAGGGGGAGATGAAGTCGAAATAAAAGGTGATCTGCTTCATGCGCTGCCCTCCTCGGGCGGTGTCAATCGCTGGGCAATGCGTTGCCAGACTAGGCGGCGCTGCGCGTCCTGCAACTGCCCCCAGCTGGCAATTTCATCGAGGGTGCGCCAGCAACCCTGGCACAAGCCATCCGCCATTTGGCAAACCGAGACACAGGGCGAGGGCATGGGGCCGGGCTGCGCCAACAACTGCGCGGACCAGCCTCGCATGGCCTGTGCCAACCGATGCTGTTCAGAGGGTTCCAAGGCGATTACCCTGCGCGCTTGCTCAGCAAAGCACGGGCCACACGCGAAGACGTCTGGCGGCCCAAAGCCTCGCTGATGAACACGCCGGCATCGACCAAGCGGTCCAGATCGATGCCGGTGTCGATGCCCATGCCGTGCAACAAATACACCACGTCTTCGGTGGCCACATTGCCTGTGGCGCCCTTGGCATAGGGGCAGCCGCCCAAACCAGCCACCGAGGTGTCAAATTGCCAGACGCCCAGTTCCAGACTGGCCAGCGTGTTGGCCAAGGCTTGGCCATAGGTGTCATGGAAGTGCCCCGAGACATCGCCCAGCGCATAGTGTTGCAAGGTGGCTTCCAGTGCCGCTTGAATTTTTCGCGGGGTGCCCACGCCAATGGTGTCGGCCACGCCCACATGCTGCACGCCGATGTCTTTCATCAGCTTCGCCAGGTACCCCACCCGCTCGGGGGCCACCTCGCCTTCGTAAGGGCAGCCCACGGTGCACGACATGGCGCCACGCACATAGATGCCTGCAGCGCGCGCCGCGGAGACCACCGGCGCGAAGCGCGCCATGCTCTCGGCAATCGAGCAATTGATGTTCTTGTGGCTGAAGGCTTCGCTGGCCGCGCCAAACACCACGATTTCATCAGGGCGCGATTTCACAGCCGCCTCGAAGCCTTGCAGGTTGGGGGTCAAGACCGAATACCGCACACCGGCCTGGCGTTGAATACCCGCCATCACCTCGGCGTTGTCGGCCATCTGCGGCACCCACTTGGGGGAGACAAAGCTGGTGACTTCGATCTCTCGCAAACCGGCTGCTTGCAGCTTGTGCACCAAGGCGATCTTGGTGGCCGCAGGAACCGGCTGCTTTTCATTTTGCAAGCCGTCACGTGGGCCAACGTCCACCAACTTGACGCGAGAGGGCAACATGTCAGTAACCTTTCTTCGGATCGACCACCCCCGCCAAACTGGCCAGGGGTTCGCCGCGTTGCAGGGCCGAAATTTTTTGCGCGATTTGCGCAATGCTTTCATCGCGCAAGGTACGCGCCGAAATGTGCGGCGTCACGGTGATCTTGGGGTGCTGCCAAAAAGCGTGCGCCTGCGGTAGCGGCTCGGTGCGAAACACATCGAGCGTCGCGCCGGCCAAATGGCCTTCGTCCAGCAGCGCCAGCAAATCCTCGTCGACCAAATGCGCGCCGCGTGCCACGTTGATCACGTAAGCGCCGGGCTGCAATTGCGACAGCGTCTGCCGGTTCAGCAGGCCCTGCGTGTCCGGCGTCAAGGGCAGCAAACACACCAACACACGCGTGGCGGCCAGGAACGCCGACAAACCGGTCTCGCCTGAAAAACAGTTGACCCCTTCGATCTGTTTGGGGGTGCGACTCCAGCCATTCACCGGGAACTCAAATTGCCGCACGGCCTGTGCGACACGTTTGCCCAAAATGCCCAGCCCCAAAATGCCCACCGAAAATTCCTGGCGCCGATGGGGCTTGCGGTAGGCCCAGTGGGATTGCGCCTGGGCCTGGTCATAGGCCTGAAACTCGCGAAAGTGCCGCGTCACGGCATGCACCACGTACTCGGCCATTTGCACCGACATGCCGGCGTCGTCCAGGCGCACCAAGGCCATGCTGGCGGGTATCGTCATGCGCAGCAAGGCATCGACACCCGCACCGGCATTGAACAAGACCTTGAGTTGCGGTTGCTCATCGATGAATTGTTGCGGTGGCGTCCACACCAGCGCATAGTCGGCGGGGGGCGCGCCGGGCACCCACTCATACACCTGTGCTTCAGGCAAGGCGGCTTGCAAACTGGCAATCCAGGGCGCGGGCTTGGTGTTGCTCAAACAGACAGCGATCTTCATCCCTGCATTCTCACCCAAGCCTGGGATTCATGCCTCCAGGCGCAGCAATTCCGCCCCTTCGGTCACCTGGTCACCGGGTGCAAACAGCAACTCAGCGACTTTGCCATCCGCGGGCGCCTGAATGGTGTGCTCCATCTTCATGGCCTCCATCACGGCCAAGGCCTGGCCGGCTTTCACGCCATCGCCCGCCTTCACGGCGAAGGACACGATTTTGCCGGGCATGGGCGCGGTGAGCCGGCCAGCTTCCTGGGCGGCCTCGCCGGCATGCGCCAGGGCGTCGACCACGCCCAGTCGGGCCGCGCCTTGCGGCGTGAACACATGGGCGGTTTCGCCTTGCCGATAAACCGATGCCACGCAACGCGTTGTACCCCACTGAAGCTGCAAACGGTCGCCCAGGCGTTGCCATTGCAGCGCAGTTTCTGGCCCGCCTTCAAGGGCCAATGACAAGGCCCCACCCGCGCCATAGGTGAGCGTGGCCGTCACCGACTCGCCCGCATCGTCAAACGACCAGTGACGCCGCTGGCGGCCGTGCGATTGCCAGCCATCGCGGTGCGCGAAGGGGTCCACCCAGCCCGATGCGTCGGCTTGTGCCATCGCCTGCTCGGTGGCCAGGGTGTGGGCCACCACGGCGGCGATCGCCAAGTCACGGCTGACCGGACGCTGGTGAAACAACACGTCTTTTTCGCGTTCAATCAGGGCGGTGTCCAATTGCGCTTGGGCAAAAGAGGGGCTGCGCAAGACATGGCGCAGAAACTGCACATTGGTGGCCAGGCCCACAATGTGCGTCTGCACCAAGGCGGCATCGAGGCGCGCCAAAGCTTGTTCACGGGTTTCGCCGTGCACGATCAGCTTGGCCACCATGGAGTCGTAATAGGGGCTGATGGCGTCGCCCTCGCGAACGCCATCGTCAATGCGCACATTGCCCTGCGCAAAAGCGCTGGCGTGGGGCTTGCGGTAAACGTTCAGGCGGCCGGTGGCCGGCAAAAATTGGTTGTCGGGATTTTCAGCGCACAAACGCGCTTCGATCGCATGGCCATGGATGCGCAAATCGGCTTGCTTCAAGGGCAAGGGCTCGCCCGAAGCCACGCGCAACTGCCACTCCACCAAGTCCAGGCCAGTGATGGCCTCGGTCACCGGGTGTTCCACTTGCAGCCGGGTGTTCATCTCCATGAAGAAGAAGTCCATGCCGCGCTCTGACTGCTCGACGATGAATTCCACCGTGCCCGCCCCCACATAGCCCACGGCTTTGGCGGCGGCCACCGCTGCCGCACCCATGCGGGCGCGCAAATCTTCGGTCATGCCAGGCGCCGGCGCTTCTTCCAGCACCTTTTGGTGACGGCGCTGCACCGAGCAATCGCGCTCGAACAAGTACACACAATCGCCTTGGGTGTCGCCAAACACCTGAATTTCAATGTGGCGCGGTCGCTGCACGTATTTTTCAATCAGCACGGCATCGTCGCCAAAGCTGTTGCGCGCCTCGCGCTGGCAAGAGGCCAAGGACGGCGCGAACTCCGAGGCTTGCGTGACGATGCGCATGCCCTTGCCCCCACCACCGGCACTGGCCTTGATGAGCACAGGGTAGCCAATGCGATCGGCTTCGCGTTGCAGCAAGCCGGGGTCTTGGTCCTTGCCGTGGTAGCCAGGCACCAGGGGCACACCGGCTTTTTCCATCAGTTGTTTGGACTCGGCTTTCAAGCCCATGGCCTGGATGGCCGACGCCGGCGGGCCGATGAACACCAAGCCCGCTTGCGCGCAAGCTTGGGCAAAGGCTTCGTTCTCACTCAAGAAACCGTAGCCCGGGTGAATGGCTTGCGCGCCCGTGGCCTTGGCCGCCTCGAGAATGCGCTCCCAGCGCAGGTAGCTGTCCTTGGGCGCGCTGCCGCCAATGTGCACCGCTTCGTCGCAGGACTGGGTGTGTTTGGCGTTGGCATCGGCGTCCGAGTACACCGCCACGGTGCGAATCCCCATGCGGCGCGCGGTGGCGGCCACGCGGCAGGCAATTTCGCCTCGGTTGGCAATCAGAATTTTTTGAAACATCTCGGAATCCTCACAGCAGCCAGTTGGGTTTGCGTTTTTGCAAGAAAGACTGCACGCCCTCCTTGCCCTGCGCACTGGCGCGAATGTCGGCAATGCCAGCCACGGTTTGGGCCACCAGCGCGGCATCGATTTCGCGCTCGGCCACATCCTGCACCAGGCGCTTGCACACTTGAACGGCATGCGGGCTGGCACTGGTCAGGGCCTGCACCCATTGGTTCACGACCGCATCCAGTCCATCGGCCGTGGTCACCTCATGGACCAAGCCCACGCGATGCGCTTCGGCCGCACTGAAACGCTCGGCCGTCAAAAAATAACGGTGCGCTGCGCGCGCGCCCATGGCGCGAATCACATACGGGCTGATGGTGGCGGGAATCAGGCCCAGCTTGACTTCGCTCAGGCAAAACTGGGCGGTGTCCACGCTGACCGCCATGTCGGCGGCGGCCACCAGGCCCATGCCGCCCGCAAACACATCGCCTTGCACCCGGGCAATGACCGGCGCACGGCAGACATAAATGGCTTCCAGCATGTCGGCCAACTTGCTGGCGTCGGCCAGGTTTTCATCGCGGGTGTAGTCGGCCATGCGCCGCATCCAGTTCAGATCGGCGCCGGCACAAAAGGCAGGGCCTTCGGCGGCCAACACCACGCAGCGCACGCGCTCATCGGCGGAGGTCTGACGGAAGGCTTGGGTCAATTCGGCAATCACTTCTTCATTGAAGGCATTGCGAACTTCGGGACGGCACAGCGTGATGGTGGTCACGGCCGCTTCATGGGTGATGCGTACGGCGGTCATGGCATCACATCCTGAACACGCCGAACTGGGTCTCGGGGATGGGCGCATTCAGCGATGCGCTCAAACCCATGGCCAGCACGCGACGGGTGTCCGCGGGGTCGATCACGCCGTCGTCCCACAAACGCGCCGTGGCGTAGTAAGGGTGACCCTGCACTTCATACTGTTGGCGAATCGGGGCCTTGAAGGCCTCTTCTTCGGAAGCGCTCCACGCGCCCCCTTTGGCCTCGATGCCATCGCGCTTGACCGTCGCCAGCACGCTGGCCGCTTGCTCGCCGCCCATGACGCTGATGCGCGCATTGGGCCACATCCACAAGAAGCGCGGGCTGTAGGCCCGGCCACACATGCCATAGTTGCCAGCGCCAAAGCTGCCGCCAATGATGATGGTGAACTTGGGCACCGCCGCCGTGGCCACCGCGGTCACCATCTTGGCGCCGTTGCGGGCGATGCCCTCGTTTTCGTATTTGCGGCCCACCATGAAGCCGGTGATGTTTTGCAAGAACACCAAAGGGATCTTGCGCTGGCAGCACAGCTCGATAAAGTGCGCGCCTTTCAGGGCCGACTCTGAAAACAAAATGCCATTGTTTGCAATGATGCCCACGGGCATGCCCTCGATGCGCGCAAAGCCACAGACCAAGGTGGTGCCAAAGCGCGACTTGAACTCATCGAATTCGGAGCCATCGACGATGCGGGCGATGATTTCGCGCACGTCAAAGGGCTTGCGGGTGTCGGTTGGGATCACGCCATACAGCTCTTCGGCTGCAAAGCGAGGCGCTTGCGGCGCCTGGGTCGCAATGGGCGGCACCTTGCGGGCGTTCAAATTTTTCACTGCTTGCCGTGCCAGGGCAATCGCATGCAAATCGTTTTGCGCCAGGTGATCGGCCACACCCGACAGGCGGGTGTGCACATCGCCGCCGCCCAGGTCTTCGGCCGTGACCACTTCGCCGGTGGCCGCTTTCACCAAGGGCGGGCCGCCCAGGAAAATCGTGCCCTGGTTTTTCACGATGATGGCTTCATCGCTCATGGCAGGCACATAGGCGCCACCGGCCGTGCAACTGCCCATGACCACGGCAATCTGGGCAATGCCCTGGGCGCTCATGTTGGCCTGGTTGAAGAAGATGCGGCCAAAGTGATCGCGGTCGGGAAAGACTTCATCCTGGTTGGGCAAGTTGGCGCCGCCCGAGTCCACCAGGTAAATGCAGGGCAAACGGTTTTGCTGGGCCACTTCCTGGGCGCGCAAATGCTTCTTCACCGTCATGGGGTAGTAAGTGCCGCCCTTGACCGTGGCGTCGTTGCACACAATCATGCAGTCCACGCCACTGACACGGCCAATGCCGGCAATCAGCCCGGCGCTGGGCGCGTCGTTTTGGTACATCTGCAGGGCCGCCAGCGGCGCCAGCTCCAGGAAAGGCGTGCCAGGGTCCAGCAGACGCTGAACGCGCTCGCGGGGCAGCAATTTGCCGCGCGCCGTGTGCTTGGCACGGGCGGCTTCACCACCCCCTTGGGCCACTTGGGCAAGCTGGGCCTGAAGATCATCCACCTGGGCGCGCATGGCCGCAGCATTGGCTTGAAATTCAGCCGAGCGAGGGTTGAGTTTTGTCTCCAGAACAGGCATGGCTCACTCTTTCGGAAAACCAACACTCTAATTGACGTTTACGTAAACGTCAATCGATGCCATCAAATTTTTTACCCGCCTCAGGCGGCTTGGATCAGGCCCGGCAAGTCGGCCATGCTGTGAAAGACGCGCTCGGCGCCGGCTTGTCGCAAGGCTTCGATGGTGCGCGCCATGTCCTGCGTGCCCTTCGCCACATAGGCCCAGACCTCGGCACCTGCAGCCACACCGGCTGTAACGCCCGTGGGGGTGTCTTCGATCACCAGGCAATCGGCGGGCAGGACCGCCAAGTGTTCTGCAGCGGCCAGGTAAACATCGGGCGCGGGCTTGGTACGCGGCATTTCATGGCCACTGAAAATACGGCCCTCAAAAAAGCCGTACAGCGCGACCTTTTTCAATTGCAATTCCACCTTGAACCGGTCCGCCCCCGAAGCGCAGGCCATGCGTTGGGCAAACACCGGCTGCAGGGCCGCCATCGCGGCATGAATGTGCGGCACGGCTAACAGCCGCTCTTCCAGCGCCTGGTTGCGGCGCTCACGGAACGCTGTCAGCCAGGCTTCAGTCAACGGCTGCTGGGTGTGGTGCTCGATCACGGCTCGCTGGTCTTTGACAGCCCGGCCCATGAAATGGTGGACGCACTCTTGCAGGGTCAATCGCCAGCCCTGCTCGTGCAGCATCTCGTGCAAGACGCCATGGGTGATGGGCTCGCTGTCAACCAAGACGCCATCGCAATCGAAAAGAAGGGCTTGAAAGCGCATGTCAGCTCACATCTCCGTCCACGTAAAACCAGCGGCCATTCTCGCGCACAAACCGACTGTGCTCTGTCAAACGAAC
>Ga0256303_1000168_pt1 | contig 10482 bp, 9 predicted proteins | sample ColtaT_26_FD_183717 | JGI IMG/M metagenome (GOLD analysis project Ga0256303, IMG submission 183717) | Metatranscriptome of freshwater microbial communities from Columbia River, Oregon, United States - Colum_Miss_RepC_8d (Metagenome... | ecosystem: Environmental > Aquatic > Freshwater > River...
CGGTTTTTATTAGCTCCATCGACCTCGAAAACGTCGCAGTTGGCCATCCGGCTGTGGCCGAGGCAGCGGTAATTGGCATTTATCACCCGAAATGGGACGAGCGCCCGCTGTTGATCGTGGTCAAAAAGCCTGGCCAGGAGGTCACGCGCGAGGAGATGCTCAAGTTCTGCGAGGGCAAGATCGCCAAATGGTGGATGCCGGACGACGTCGTTTTCGTCGACCAGCTGCCGCATACCGCTACCGGAAAGCTGCTAAAAACCAAGCTGCGCGAGGATTTCAAAGGCTACAAGTTGCCCACGGCTTGAGGACTAACCGTCGCCCGACCCGCACTGAAACGGGTCGGGCGACAAAATTTGCACCAACACGGGTGCAGACCACCCGCCTGCTAGCGTAAAATATCGTCTTACGAACTAGAACAGCTCACTCATGACCGCCGAGACGAATACGCGCTATATCTTTGTTACTGGAGGCGTAGTGTCCTCCCTCGGAAAGGGTATCGCCGCAGCCTCCTTGGGCGCGATCCTTGAATCACGCGGTCTCAAAGTCCACATCATCAAGCTCGATCCGTACATCAATGTTGATGCCGGAACGATGAGCCCGTTCCAGCACGGCGAAGTCTTTGTGACCGAAGATGGCGCTGAAACCGACCTCGACTTGGGCCACTACGAGCGTTACCTGCGCAGCAAAACCAGCCGCAAGAGCAACGTCACCACCGGCCAGATTTATCGCAATGTTCTTGAGAAAGAGCGTCGCGGCGATTATCTCGGCAGCACCATCCAGGTGATCCCGCATATCACCGACGAAATTCAGACCCGCATCCGTATTGCTGCACAGGGCTCGGATATCTGCATGGTCGAAATCGGCGGAACGGTGGGCGACATTGAATCGCTGCCTTTCCTCGAAGCGATTCGTCAGATGGCGGTGGAACTCAATAGTGGTAGCAACCAGAAGAATGCGCTGTTCATGCACCTTACGCTGGTGCCATATGTGAAGGCATCGGGCGAGCTCAAGACCAAGCCGACGCAGCACTCCGTAAAAGAACTCCGTTCGATCGGTATCCAGCCGGACGTTCTGCTGTGCCGTACCGAGCGTTCATTGCCAGAGTCCGAGCGCCGCAAAATTTCGCTGTTCACCAACGTGCCGAACCGCGCCGTAATTTCGGCGGTGGACTTGGACGATATCTACAAGATCCCGGGCTGGCTCAATCAGCAGGGCCTGGATGATTTTGTTGTCGAGCACTTTGGTCTGGAATGCCGTCAGGCCGATCTGAGCCAGTGGGAGCGTGTGGTCAATGGCCGCGCTGCAATGGACACCGAGATTGAAGTAGCAATGGTTGGCAAATATGTCGATCTCGCGGATGCCTACAAGTCGATCAACGAAGCGCTTTACCACTCCGGCCTGCACACGCATACGCGCGTGAAGATTCGCTATGTGGAATCCGAAGCCGTACAAGGTCAGGGCACGCGCTTGCTGCAAGGTGCTGACGCTATCCTCGTTCCCGGTGGGTTTGGTGAACGTGGCGTTGAGGGTAAGATCGCCGCTGCACGCTACGCACGTGAAAATAAAATTCCATACCTGGGCATTTGCTTGGGTATGCAGGTTGCTGCGATTGAATTTGCACGTAACGTTGCGGGTCTTGAAGGCGCGCACAGCACCGAATTCGCACCAAAATCTCCGCACCCAGTCATTGCACTCGTAACTGAATGGCGCGATGCCGCAGGTTCAGTGCAGCAGCGCAGCTCGCAGTCCGACAAGGGCGGCACCATGCGTTTAGGCGTGCAGACTTGCCGCCTAAAAGCGGGCTCAAAATCACGCGCCTTGTACAACGCTGAGCTGATTAGCGAGCGTCATCGTCATCGCTATGAGTTCAACAATAACTATCGCGAACAGCTGACGCAGAAGGGCATGGCGTTGGTCGGTGAATCAGAAGATGGCTCGCTGATCGAAATGATCGAGCTGCCGGATCATCCTTGGTTCGTGGCTTGCCAGTTCCATCCAGAGTTCACTTCAACGCCGCGTGATGGTCATCCGCTATTTGAAGGCTTTGTTGGTGCTGCGCGTAAACATCATCTCGCTAATCAAGCGGGCAACCAATCCACTGCTGGTGTTCCCTCCAGCGATAAGGTGAAAGCAGCATGAAGCTTTGTGGCCACGATGTAGGTATTGAACATCCACTCTTCCTGATCGCAGGCCCAGACACGCTGGAATCGGAACAGCTCGCGCTTGATGTCGCAGGCTACATCGCGCCGCTGTGCAAGAAGCACGGCATTCTCTACATCTTCAAAGGCTCCTTCGATAAAGCCAACCGTACCTCGCACAAGAGCTACCGCGGCCCAGGCATTGAAGAAGGCCTGAAGATCATGGAGAAGGTCAAAAAGCAGATCGGCGTGCCGGTGCTGACCGACGTGCATGAAGACACTCCGTTGAACGAAGTTGCTGCTGTGATCGATGTGATCCAGACGCCGGCTTTCCTCTGCCGCCAGACCAATTTCATGCAGAACGTGGCCAAGACGGGTCGTCCGATCAACGTCAAGAAAGGTCAGTTCATGAGCCCGTGGGAAATGGGCAATGTGATCGAGAAGATGAAAGCTGTTGCGCCGCATCAGTTCATGCTGTGCGAGCGTGGCTTCACCTTCGGCTATAACAATCTTGTTGCTGACATGCGTGGCCTTGCGATCATGCGCGAATACGCCCCGGTTGTTTTCGATGCTACGCATACCGTGCAGTTGCCGGGCGGTCAGGGCAATGCCTCGGGTGGTATGCGCGAAATGATTCCGGTGCTCGCACGCGCAGCCGTCAGCGCAGGCGTTGCAGGCGTCTTCATGGAAACGCATCCGCGTCCTGATGAAGCGCTGTGCGATGGCCCGAACTCGCTGCCGCTCAAGCACATGGATTCCCTGATCGAAACCTTGGTAGAGCTGGATCGCGTTACCAAGAAAAGTGGTTTGTTGGAAACGCAGCTCTCGAAGTAATTGGGTCTTAGGACTCTTTGAGGTTTTGTGTAAGCAAGCTTTCGGACACTCTAGAAAATGAACCGTTTCTGTAGACAGGCAGTACTTGGGGTATCTGTTGTCATCGGGACCATTTGGGGGGGCTCTGCGTGGGCGCAATCGTCGCCTGATATGGCAGCGCCATCGACTTCTACAGCTTCTACACCTTCATCTGCGCCAGCTGCGTCTTCGCCGCAAACTTCAACCGCACCAGCTTCACAGCCAGCCTCTTCTGCACCAGCCTCTCCAGCCGTGGCTGCAGCCGCGGCGCAGTTCCAGGCAATGTCGCCGCAGCAGATTCAGGCGATTCCACCCGATGATATTCGTCGTATTCCGACGGATGTTCTGCGTGCTTACGCGACGCCAGACAATCTTTCGAAGTTGAGCCCTGCGCAGCAGGCAGTTGTGCAATCGAGATTGAATGTTCCACAACAGCTCGGACAGCAGCAACCGCAGCAACAGCAGCCTGATCAGGCTCCATGTGCAGCGGGACAGAACTGCACGCAGACGCCTCCATGCTTGCCGGGTGATCGCTGCCAAAATGCTTCTGGCATCACAGGTGGTGTGCGACGTTTCGGTGCGGAGCTGTTTACCAACCCGCCTTCAACCTTTGCGCAAGTCTCAGACACTCCTGTCCCCGTAAATTACATCATGGGACCTGGAGATACGATTGCGGTGCAGTTGTTCGGAAACCAGAACAACCAATTTCAGTTGGTTGTTCAGCGCGATGGTTCTATCCAGTTCCCAAGTTTGGGTCCTATTCAAGTGACGGGGCAGACTTTTGATGCGATGAGCCAGATGCTGCTCGACCGTATCTCCAAGCAGATGATTGGTACGCAAGCTAGCATCACCTTGGGCGCTTTGCGTTCGATCCAGATATTTGTTGTCGGCGATGTAAACCGGCCTGGCGCATATACCGTCAGCTCTTTGAGCAAGATGCTTAATGCACTCTTTGTGAGTGGAGGCATTGCTGACACCGGGTCATTTAGACGCGTTCAGCTCAAGCGTGGTGGCCATATAGTTGCCGTGTTGGATTTATACGACTTGTTGCTGAAAGGCGATAGCTCAAGAGATGCGCAGCTGCGCCCCGGGGATGTGCTTTTTGTTCCTCCTGTTGGCAAGTCGGTGACGGTGAATGGAGGCGTGCTGCGTCCCGCCATCTACGAATTAAAAGGTAGCGAAAGATTAAGTGATGTACTGGATTATGCAGGTGGCGCTACCTCAGACGCCTATCTGAGCCTCACAAAGATCGAACGCATTGCCGCTGATGATCGTCATGTTGTTTTGGATGCGGATCCAGCTAAAGAGAACGGTAACCTCGCGATGCAAGATGGCGATGTGATTACTGTGAAGTCTACGTTGAGCCGACTTGATCGCATGGTAATGGTCAAGGGTTACGTGAATCGCGAGCAACCTTTCCAGTGGCGTCCTAATTTACGTATCAGCGATGTCGTTGCATCTGCTTCTGATTTGAAGCCATTGGCCGATTTGAATTACGCACTGTTGATTCGCGGCGGCGGTAAAGATCAGCATCTTTCCGTAGTTAGATTCCGTCCCAAGGATGTGTTTGCGCATCCTCGTGGGGATGCGGACTTGGTGTTGGCTGCGAAAGATGAATTACGTTTCTTTGGTTTCGATGCGAATCGCGCTGCGCAGGTTGCTGACCTTGTGGCGATGTTGAGGCTTGATACTCGCGCTGAAGCATCTAGCCCAGTGATCACAGTGCAGGGAGCTGTGCAGGAAGCAGGCAGCTATCCTCTGACGGAAGGCATGACATTGCAGGATGCGATCAGTGCTGCAATCAGCACTAACAAAGATGCATGGCTGCAAGCCGCGCTTGTTGTGCGTCGTGATATTCGCAACAGCACGATCAAAGTATATGAAGTGTCACTGTTGCCAGATGCGGAGGATATGACTTACTTCAGATTGGAGCCTAGTGACACTTTGATTGTTTTCACTGCCGCTGAAGATCGTCAAGGATTGCTTGGTGATGTAATCGCGAGATTGAAACAACAGGCAACACCTACCGAGCCAGCAAAAATTTTCACGGTTAATGGGCAGGTAAAGTTTCCTGGCGAATACCCATTGGTTGAGCGCAGTACTTTGCAAGGCGCCATTGCACTCGCGGGAGGTTTCACCGAGCCCGCATATCCGTATAGCTATGAAGTGACGCGTCAGTCTCTGGATGAGCGGGGCCGGTTTACGATCAAGACGATTGATTTGAATTTGGCTGATCAGGGTAAAGGGCAGAGTGCAGATGAGCAGTCTGCTGTTAATGGATTTGCTTTGGCATCGCGCGATACCTTGGTCGTACGTACCCAGCCTGGATATCAAGAGACCGAGACGATTGAGCTCAGGGGAGAGGTGCGTTTTCCAGGAGTTTATCGGGCACATCGCGGTGAAACGCTGGCGCAAGTTGTTCAACGCGCGGGTGGATTAACTCGATTCGCAGACCCCGAAGCTGCTGTTTTCACCCGTGAAGAATTGAGAGCTACTGAGCAAGCGCATCTTGAAGAAATTCAGGCTGACATGGCGCGAGAAATGGCCCGACTTGCAGTGACTAAAGCGGATGAAAGCGGTAATGGTGGCGCGAGTCAGCAGTTAATGCTGGCCACGCTTTCAGATAAGGTCTCGAAATTGCACGGTGTTGGTCGTCTGGTTATCGATCTGCCCAATATTCTTAAAGGCGACAGCGACCTGGATGTCCAAGTCAAAAATGGTGACGTACTTGTTGTTCCGGGCGTAAGGCAGGAAATTATTGTGCTAGGTGAGGTGAATTACCCAACTTCGCACCGCATCAAGGCGGGCAGCACGGTCCGCGACTACCTGAATCGTAGTGGTGGTTTCACTCAGGCTGCTGATACAAGTCGTGTGTATGTTATTCGCGCTAACGGTGAAGTGGTTGCCAATGCCGTGGGTTGGTTCAGCAGTAAAAATGTTAAAGCTGGCGATACCGTTGTTGTCCCTCTGGACCTCGAGCCGATACGGCCGCTTCCTCTGCTGACCAGCATTGCCCAAATTGCGGGACAGATTGCTATTACTGCAGCTAGCCTCAAAGTCATCGGAGCATTTTGATGACGTATGAGCAGCGGTTTGATGATGGCGAAATTGATTTGCGCGAAATTTTTAATATTCTTAAAGCGCATTGGAAATTCATTATCGCTTCGGTCGTAATCGTTACAGTCATTTCTGGCATTTATGCCTTTACTGCAACGAAGCGATTTCGTGCTGATACGCTTGTCGCGCCGCTGGACAATACGAATGGCGGCGGCGGCGGTGGCATGGCAGCTGCCTTAGGTCAATTCGGGGGGCTCGCAAGTTTGGCGGGTGTTTCAATTGGTGGCGGCAGTGATAAAGACATCTCTATTGCAACCCTTCAGTCTCGAGTTTTGATTCAGGGATTAATAAAAGACGAAAACCTATTGCCGGTTCTTTTTGCAGATCAATGGGATGCAACGAAAAAAGCTTGGGATGTCGAAGATCAGGATGATGCACCGTCTTTGCTAGATGGCTCAGACTTATTTGAAAAAAAGATCCTCAAGGTTTCAGAAGACAAGAAGACGGGTTTGGTTACGCTGGAAATTGAATGGACTTCTCCTGAGTTAGCTGCACATTGGGCTAATGCATTGGTCAGTCGCGCGAATACCGCATTGCAGCAGAAAGCGTTGAGTGAATCTGAACATCACCTCACTTTCTTGCAGGATCAGTTACAACAAACCAGTTTGGTTGATGTGCGCCAGTCTATTTTTACTTTGGTTGAAAATGAGCTGAAAAATTCGATGGTGGCCAAAGGCAATGATCAATATGCGTTTAAGGTCATTGATCCGGCCGTGGTGCCTGAGAAGAAGGTTTGGCCCAAGCGTGGGTTAATTCTGGTACTCGGGTTCTTTGCGGGATTCTTTCTTTCCGTTGTTGCTGTGCTTGCATACAATTCATTTACTTCTGATCGGGAAGTGACGGGCCGTTTAGGTTAAGTTACTTCGCAATTACAGAATCAATCGCAATCTATTGAAGAAGACGTCAAAACACATGTCAAAAATTACTGAAGTCACAGCGCTGGAAATTATCGACTCACGCGGCAATCCGACGATTGAAGCAGAAGTTGTTCTTGAATCCGGCGCACGTGGTCGTGCGGCTGCGCCATCTGGCGCGTCTACCGGTACTCGCGAAGCCGTTGAGCTGCGCGATGGTGACAAGAAGCGCTTCGGTGGCAAGGGCGTTCGCAAGGCTGTTAAACATGCTGAAGGCGAAATCGCCAAGGCCGTGATTGGTCTCGACGCACAGCGTCAGGGCGAACTTGACCAGCGCATGATTGATCTCGACGGCACGCCTAACAAGGCACGTCTCGGCGCCAATGCAATTCTCGCAGTGTCGCTGGCTGCAGCTAAAGCCGCTGCAGAAGAAAACTATCTGCCGCTGTATCAGCACCTCGGCGGCATCTCCAGCGTAACGCTGCCAGTGCCGATGATGAACGTCATCAACGGCGGCGCACACGCTGACAACAATGTCGACATTCAGGAATTCATGATCCTGCCAGTCGGCGCTTCCAGCTTCTCCGAAGCACTGCGTCAGGGCACGGAAATTTTCCACACGCTGAAGCAGGTTCTGAAAGCTCGCAAGCTCAACACGGCTGTTGGTGACGAAGGTGGTTTTGCACCAGACCTCGCCTCCAACGTTGCTGCGCTCGACTGCTTGATGGAAGCCATCGAAAAGGCTGGCTACAAAGCTGGCAAAGATATTTATCTCGGTCTGGACGTCGCTTCCAGCGAATTCTTCAAGAACGGTAAGTACCACCTGCACGGCGAAGGCAAAGAGTTCACGCCTGACCAGTTCACCGATTTCCTCGCCAAGATCTGCGCGAAGTATCCCGTCATCTCGATCGAAGACGGCTGCGCCGAAAACGATTGGAAGGGTTGGGAACTGCTCAGCAAGAAACTTGGTAGCAAGGTGCAGTTGGTTGGCGACGATTTGTTCGTGACCAACACCAGCATCCTGTCGAAGGGTATTGCCAAGAACATCGGCAACTCGATCCTGATCAAGCCAAACCAGATCGGCACGCTGACCGAAACGCTGGAAGCCATTCAGATGGCAACCGACGCCGGTTACTCCAGCGTTGTCTCGCATCGCTCGGGCGAAACCGAAGACAGCACGATTGCAGACATCGCAGTCGGCACCGCCGCCACGCAGATCAAGACCGGCTCGCTCTGCCGCTCGGATCGCATGGCGAAGTACAACCAGCTGCTCCGCATCGAGCGTCAGCTCGGCAAGCGCGCACGCTACCCCGGGAAGTCGGCTTTCCCGGTCAAGATCTAACGCCAGCACATGCCCAGATTCGCCGTCATGCTGTTAGCCCTGCTTCTGGCAGGGCTGCAGTGGCGACTCTGGGTTGCTGACGGCGGTATCGCTCACACGCATCGCCTGCAAGTGCAGGTGGATGAACAACGTGCTGAAAATGAAAAGCTGAAAGTGCGCAACGCCGCACTTGATGCTGAAGTTGCCGATCTCAATTCCGGTGTGCAAGCCATCGAAGCGCGTGCGCGTACGACGATGGGCATGATCCGCCAGGGTGAAACGTTCTATCTCGTTGTTGACCCCTAGGCTCGCGTGATTCAACTGTGAATCAAACTCCTCGTTATTGGGCCGTCATTCCTGCTGCTGGCGGTGGTACGCGCATGGGCATCAATCGCCCCAAGCAATATCTGCCGCTGCGTGGACGCACGATTCTGGAATGGAGCCTCGCACCCTTTCTTGATCACGATCAGATTGATGGCGTAGTGCTGGTGTTGGCGAAAAACGATCAGGAATATCCCAAGCTGTCGATTGCACGTCATCCCAAAATCGTGACGACGCATGGCGGTGTTGCGCGTGCGGATTCTGTGCTCTCAGGGTTGGAAGCTGTTGCTGCTCGTACGCAAGTTTTCGAAGAAGTTTTCGTGATGGTTCACGATGCCGCGCGTCCTTGCGTGGAGTGGGCGGATATCGAGCGCCTGCGTGAAGAAGCTGACGATGAACACGGTGGCCTCCTCGCGTTGCCAGTGACTGATACGCTGAAAAAATCCAAACAGGGAAAGGTGAGCTCAACCGTCGATCGTGAATTTATCTGGCGTGCACAAACGCCGCAGATTTTCAGACTCGACTTGCTGATGAACTCACTCAAGGAATGCGCTGAACGCGGCCTTGAAGTGACTGATGAAGCCAGTGCAATGGAGCGCGCCGGTTACACGCCACGTCTCGTTCGCGGTCGCGACAGTAATATCAAAGTGACTTACGCAGAAGATCTCGCTGTCGCCGAATTTTGGCTGGCGCGACAGGAGCAGCAGCCGTGAACGCATTTAGTCTTCGCATTGGTCATGGTTTCGATTCGCATCGCATCGAAGCAGGCGAGGGCGTTACGCTCGGTGGAGTCTGGATCGAGTGTAAGTACCGCATCATTGCTCACTCAGATGGCGACGCAATGATTCATGCGCTCTGTGATGCGCTGCTTGGTGCGATTGGCGGCGGAGATATTGGCAAGCTGTTTCCAGACACCGATGAGCAGTTCAAAGGCATCAACAGCCGCGAATTGCTCAGGGAAGTGATGTCACGCATCAAAGCCAAAGGTTTTGCTGTGGTCAATGCAGACCTAACGCTCATTGCGCAGGTGCCACGCGTATCACCGTACACGCAGGCCATGCAGGCTGTTTTGGCGCAGGATATGGGTGTAAGCGTTGATGTTGTTAACGTTAAAGCAACCACCAACGAAGGCATGGGCCACATTGGCCGTAAAGAAGGCATCGCGGCACATGCCGTCGTCCTCTTGGGGCCCTCTAGCTAGAGCGAGTGGCAGGGGTATACTGCAACCATGCTGGATATTCTGAAACCTACTGAAGCTCGTAAACGCGGCATGCGCCTTGGCCGCGATACGCGCGAGGAAATCCTCAACGCTGCGGAAGAACTTCTGCAGCGTCGTGGCTACAACGCGTTCAGCTATCAGCACATCGCGGTGCAGCTCGGCATTCGCAATGCCGCGATTCACTACCACTTTCCCGGCAAGGAAGATCTCGGCGTTGCCTTGGTCAAACGCTATCGCCAACGCTTTCGCGACTGGACTGATTTAATCGCTCGCCAAAGCAACGCATGGGATCGCCTCAACGCGCATTTTCAAACCTACGTTGAATATGCAGTGGCGGGTTCCAAGATTTGTCCTGGCGGCGTGTTGAGCAGCGAGTTCGAAGCCATTCCTGAAGTGATGCGCCATGAAGCACGTTTGCTGATGCGCGAAATTTTCGAGTGGCTGATTGAAACGCTGGACGCCGGACGTGCCCAAGGCACGCTGAATTTCATTGGCGACTCGCGCCACAAGGCTGTCGAGATCGGCGCAGCGCTGCAAGGCAGCTTGCAGATTGCGCGCATGGCGGGCGAAGAAAGGTTTCATCAGGTACTGCAGCAACTTGCCTTAGAGTTGAGGCATTCAAGCGCTGATTCGTTACCTTGATTAAGAGCTAAGTGCTGC
>Ga0256303_1000186_pt1 | contig 10012 bp, 4 predicted proteins | sample ColtaT_26_FD_183717 | JGI IMG/M metagenome (GOLD analysis project Ga0256303, IMG submission 183717) | Metatranscriptome of freshwater microbial communities from Columbia River, Oregon, United States - Colum_Miss_RepC_8d (Metagenome... | ecosystem: Environmental > Aquatic > Freshwater > River...
AGCTATAGTTCTTCTGTTGGGTCGTCGTCATTACTTTTTTGTTTTTGATTGGGTTGGTAGCCTCTTTGCGATGAAACCATCATATTGGCCAATTCATCATCGGCCAGATCAAACAGGTTATCTTCTTCCCTTTTTGGAATAACCAAGGTGTGTCCTTTTTTCAAAGGAAATACATCTAAAAAAGCCAAATAATTCTCATCCTCTGCCACAATATAGGCAGGGATTTCTTTATTGACAATTTTGGTAAATAGGGTACTCATCCTCTTGAAATAGAAAGAACTTCGAATTTAACTATTCCATTAGGAGTTTGAACATCAGCTACATCACCTACTTCTTTCCCCAAAAGTCCTTTTCCGATAGGAGAGTCAATCGATATTTTTTTTGCCTTCAAATCTGCTTCGTTTTCAGCAACTAAGGTGTACTCCATTTCCATCTTGTTGACTACGTTGCGAATCTTCACAGTCGAAAGTATAAACACTCTCGAATTGTCCATATTCGTTTCATCAACTAAACGTGCGTTGGAGATAATGGCCTCTAACTTTGCAATTTTCATTTCCAATATACCTTGAGCCTCCTTTGCTGCATCGTATTCAGCATTTTCTGACAAATCGCCCTTATCTCTTGCTTCCGCAATTTGATCTGAAATCGACGGTCTTTGAACCGTTTTCATTTCATGCAATTCATCTTTCAATTTTTTCAACCCCTCTTCTGTAAAATAAGATACTTGAGACATAGTATAATATAAATTAGCGACTACCTATAACAAAAGCAAGAGAGCCCATACGGACTCCCTTGCGTAACAAATATAAATAACTATTCTTTTATTTCAAATTAATCGAAACCCCAAAAGTGTGGATAATTCCGAAAATTCCTGCGAAACGAGCACAGTATTCTGCTCCTAAGGCATTCTTGTTTTTTCCAGCCAAACCGTCAACAGAGAATCCTAACGTTGGTCCGATCAATGCATTGGAACGATTTTCTGCAGATAACAAGTTTTTCTCATAAACATATCCAGCTCTTACGTTGAATGCAACCATATTAGTTGTCATACCGTAATCAATTCCCAAACGATATTGATCATAGAAGAATGAATTGGCTGTATAACCCAAATTCGCTACAATCTTATTTTTATCGTCTAAATTGAAATCGTATGATGCCCCGATTGCCAAACAAGAAGGAAGCTCATTTGATGCCGTTCTGATATCAGCTGAAACCGTCTTTCCAGTAGAAACTACAGTTGTTTGTTGAATCAAACCATCGCCCTTGTAACGCATGGTTGGCCCTACGTTTTTCAATGTGATACCAAATTTAATTTGGTCTTGTTCACCCGAAACATAACGAATACCCGCATCCAAAGCAACTCCATTTCCTTTCATGTTTGAAATGCTTTCAGAAATAACTTTGAAGTTAACTCCTGCGTAAATTGAACTTGAGAAAGCTTTCGCATACGACAAGTTAATTACGTTCAAACGAGGGGAGAAAGTACCAATACCTCCTTCTGGCAATTCAACCTGAGTTATCAAGATATCACCGAAATTCATCGACTGAACGCTCACTGCAAACACGCTTTCTTCCGAAACACGCTGTGCAATACCTGCACTTACAAATTGAACACCTGCACTACCCAACCAGTTGGTTGTATTGAACTTTAATTGTGTTTTCTCCGCTAAAGCCAAACCTGCCACATTAATAAAAGTTGCCTCCAACCCTCTAGTAGATGCAATTCCTGCATCACCTAAAGCTGAGCTACGTGCCCAAGGGTTAGCCAACAGATGTGTTGAGCTAGCTGTACCTACGCGGTCTTCATTTCCTGCATAGGCCCCGAAAGTAAGGGTCATTGCAAGTAACAACCCCGTTTTACTGAATCTATTTGATTGTTTCATTTTCAATTCTTTTTCTCTATTAGATACCTTGTAAATCAACTTGACGAACACCTCCGTAGAACTTAATCACTACTTCACCAATTTCTGGAACACTCACGTGAATCAAATAAATACCTGAGGAAACGGGTATTCCTTTGAAGTTGTTCAAATCCCAATCCAAAGAAGTAATCTCACTATCCTTAGAGTAAGATCTCACCAACTTACCATTCGTTGAGAAAATGCGGATTTCACATCTCTCAGGAAGGTTCGTGATTTTTACACGAGTATCCAAACGACTTCTTTCGTACTCTGAATACGCATAGTAAGGGTTCGGAACAACGTTGATCTTTTTCAAAGCATCAGCCAATGAACTAGCATCGTTTTTACGAGTTGCTAAATCATTCATATTCCAACTGTACTTAGGTTTACCACCATTTTCATTGGAAGCTACGAAGTTCTTGTACTCCTTATTAACTCTTAATTTAATGGTAGCCTTAGTTGCCAAATTATTTTGGAATCTTGTTCCTTTAATGTGTGCAATCCACGCCAATGAAGAATAAAAATTACGTGCTGAAACTGGATCAAAAGTGGTACCTGTAAAGCCATCTAACAATGTTTTCAACTCATTGTTACCTGTATTCTTCGGATCATAATAACCCAAATCATAACTTTGACTGTTACCATTGATCGTTTTCGATTTGTGATTGAAAACATAAATTGGTTGCATACCTCCCAATACTGGATTTCCTACTTCATCGAACAATCTATCAGAAGGGTTCCAGATCATATCAGTACCATTGTCATTTCCTAAGAATGAATTCTCACCAAAAGCCATATACAATCTTGCTCCTGTTTCAACATCTACTGCATATCCAGGGAACCAACTCATACCAGTACCTGTTAAATCTGGTTTCCCGTCTTTACCAACACTTGGCGATTTTCTCATTTGTCCTGGTTTAGCACCACCCACATTCAAGTTCGCATCACGACCCAATTCGATAACCGGACAACGCGTCCACAATTTTGTATCTGGAGTAATCACAATATTCACACTTGGTGAGAAAGATAAACCAGCTGCAGTTCTGGAAGTTCCAGGTGAACTTTCTGGAGCATTTGGATAAGACAAACTCGCTTTGTAATAAGCCAAAGGCATAAAATCACACTGATAACCCACCAATCTATGAGGTGCAACACCACCATTCAAAATACGAGACCAACGTTTTCCAGGATCAATCCCTACTTCGTCAGGATAACATCTCGCGTTGTTATATCCATTTGCAGGAACAAAAGCTGGATCGGTAGATTGAATTGTATAAATACCCGATCTAATCCAGTTATTTGGTAAAAATCCGTCTGCATCTGTTACAAATTCAAACCAACGTTTTGATGAATCTTCAAAAGTTAAAGAAGACTCTAAGATATCGGTTGTTTTTTCACTTATACTTCCTGAAGTACCACCATTCTCAAAATAGAATTTAGACTGATTAACTTGTACCGAAATACCCCATTCAGGAATTAATTGTTCGTTATTTACTCCAATAGGCACCTCACTTGTAATAGAGCTAATTGAATCACCTCCTTCGGAACTATAACGAGTAAGTATCCATTGTGCTGAATCTGGTGCCGCATTTGTAGCACTTACATTGTAGTCAACAAACTTAATTTCGTAATAACCATCAGCCACATTCAATGGATCAACCACTTTCACGTTGATTGGTCCTTTTCCTAAATCGTATTCTGGTTTTGCCATGAATCCGTTCTCAACAATAAAGTCTTCAGATTTAGACGTTAACTCCAACGCTTTAGCACCATTTCCGTGACCATCTATACGAGTGATTCTTGGAGAAGTACCATAAACTGCTAACGGGTTGTCCAAAGTACCATTTGCTTCTGGAAGCGGATTGTGTGGAATCGCAACTACCGGAACGATCGCTTTTTTATCAAAGCCTAAGAAAGACGAGATATAAGGTAATTTCTGACCATCCAACTGCAATGGATCTGATGGATTGTATGTTTTAAAGTTGTTATATGCATAGGCAATAGCAACATAATAATACGTTTTGTGGTTTACCAAAGTTCGTGAACCTTGAGCAAATTGATCTTCTGTCACTTTGAAACTGTGACTAATTCCTTGGTTAGCACCAGCTACTTTCTCAACAGGAATAGAGTATCCCAATGCCTCGTCAAATTCGAAATTGATTAGTCTAGCGATAGGACGAGTTAAGATATCCTTACCGTTTGCGTCTTTCTCGTAGTTTTTGATATCACACTGAGCTACCAAACGTGCTTTCGTAGGATCCGAAATATCGGAAACAGAGTTTTCAACACTTTTCAATTGATAGATTTGGTATCCTTCAAAACGGTAGAATCGATCTACACCTTCATCAACGATATTGATCTTATCTTCCTCTTCGTATAACTCACGGTAGTTGTTAGATGAAGCTGGGTTATCCAACATCAATATCAACTCATTCTCCAACTCTTGAATTCTCAAACGAGGTGCATCTGGAGGAGAAAGGATACGGAAACAGTTGTCAAATAAAGCTTGTGCTTTTGTATCGGCTCTTTTCAATGCTCTAACAGAAGAGAACAAATCTCCATCTGTACCACGTGCATAAACTACACCTACAGTAATATTGTTAACTGCTCCTGGCTTCAATGTAAATGGACCAGCACTTTGAACGAAACGACGGTCACCTACCGGGTTACCACTTGATTGCTCATCCCAATCAACACCTGGATCGATTCCTTTTGTTGACCAATCCAATGGATCTGAATCACCTGGGAATAAGTAATCCGCCAAAATAGTAGTAGCACCTGTTGATCCAGCATAACCTGCACCACCGTAGAACATGCTAGAACCATCTTGCCAAAAACCTGACATATAATTATAGAATTGAGCAGCATTGCTTGGATCCGTGTAAGGGAAAGTAGCTCCGTTTGTATAGTACGTAAAACGTCTCATACCAAATCGCTCATTGTCTACAATACCATCAGAATATCCTGTTCCAATACCGCGGTATACGATACCATTATCAGCAATCGCATCATTCACAGATGGCGAAACATACGTTTTAGAAACTGAGTCGTAAACTGGACCTAAATTGTCTTTGGAATCGGCATCTTGATATGGACCTTCAAAAAAGTCTACACCAACAGCTGGTGGGTTCTCACCGTAACCAATCTGTGAACCGTTAGTTTCATCTAAATTATCACCATTGAAAGCAAAACCTAAACCTCTCGATACATCACAACCTACATAATCATCCGCCGCGTATCCAACGTCAGCATCCATATATTGAGAGAAGTAAGTACTAAACAAAGTCTGAGTACCACGGTTAATCAACTCGTAGTTGTAGAATGTCATATTATTCACTTCGTCGTTCGTTGCAAAAGCAAAAGCTTGTGCACGAATTTCCATTCCGATTGGATCACCATTTGATTCTTGGTGAATGTTTCCTTTGTCGTTAAAAACCCACCAGTGAGTTTCGTCTCCAAATAAAGAGATTCTTCTATCGATACCACATTCGATATCATCACGACCAAGAATATCATCATACCAAGGATGGTCACCATTAAGTGGGTTGTATACACCATCCCCATCTCTATCATAGAAAGGTGCCAGGTAATAATCCTGACCTCTTCCCACATCACCGTGAGCCGGCCAATTGTAAATACGGTTTAATTCCTCACTTGATGGCTTTTCAACTTCATTACAACCTTCTGGCTGTGGAGTTACATTTTCACATTCCCACCAAAGATTGAAGCGAATCACCTCACCCTTGCGAATCGTGTAAAATTTATCGTATGCAGCACAAACGTCTGGATCAACATTAGCCTCACCATAATCTCTTACTACATCATCTCCTACTTGTACGTTAGGGTTGTAATTTCCAGATCCAGGAGTCACAGATAAAGGACCAGGCCAGAAATCATTTCCTCTTTGTTTAAAAGTTAAGGCAGCCAATTTCAACTGACCATTAACATCTACACCACCCATCCAAAGAGAACCAGCGTAAATTACAGTTCTACCACCGTTTTTAGGGACTTCGTAAGCAGCATTTTGCTGACCTCCTACTTGACGGTGCAACAAACCACCTTGTTGTAATAGGGTTCTGACGTTGTTAAATTCAAATTTCAAAACACCAGTTGCAGGAGCACAATTCGCCCCTTTAGCTTGAACCTGATTACCTTGCTTCGGCCCTTTTACCGAAGATGTTGGACTTTCAAGTGCCATTGTAGCAAATGAAGTTCCTAGAGCTACGGTTATTAGCCAAATTCTGTTCAACTTCTTTTTCATTTTTTTCTTTATTAAAATTGATTAAAAATCAAATTTCACTCCTAATCTAATTGTTCTTGGTATCGAGATGTTAAATGGATTCGCGATCTTCATTTGATAGTAATCTCTGAATGATTGCTCATCTGCTTGGTTCTGGATAGTTGATTGACTCTGAGCTGCTGCTAAGTATCCATCATCATCCCAGTTACCCGTTGCACGGTAAACATTGATACGGTTAAATTGGTTAAACATGTTCGTTACACGGATGTAAACATTCAATGCAGAAATTTTGTCTTTACCGTCTTTTGATTTTGTTTTGATGTCAATGTTCTTATCCAACTGAATGTCCAATCTATAAGACCATGGCAAACGTGAACCGTTCACTGTACCACTTGTACCAGAGCTGATTGGTGAGAAAACACCTTCGTTACTGATATTCATTTGACGGGAATAAGGTGAACCCGAATAAATGTTGGTGAAGATATTCAATCCTGTATTTTCAAACAAGTTGAAATTGTTCACAACGGGTCCATTGTAATCTTTTCCACTTCCGTAACGGTAATCAAGCGTAACCGCGAAAGCGTGACGTTGGTCGAAAGAATATGGAGCAATGTTTCTCAAATCTGGAACACCAGCGTTGATCAAACCTAAAGCCGAAGATGAGTTAGATCCTGTACCGTCAGCAAACTGCAAGGTATAGTTAGCAGTCATTCGAACGTTACCTGTTTTTCTCATATCGAAAGCGATAGTCATCCCTTTTACCGTACCGAAGTCACGGTTTGAGTATGTATTATATGTAGTTGGGTATGCATCAAAGAAAGATTGCAATTGAACTTGATCTCTTTGCTCACGGTAGAAAGCAGAAACTTTGATAGATGAAGTCTTGCTCAATACTTGTTGGAATCCAATTTCGTAATCAACCGTTTTCTCTGGTTTCAAATTCGGGTTATCAATAATTGCACTTCTCAATGCCATGAATTGGTAATCGAATGGATCAAAACGTCCGTTTGAAGTTGGTCTTTTAGTCAATACATCGTAGTGAGCAAAGAAAGACGCTTCATCAGAAACAGGGAATGAGAATGCGATACGTGGCATTACATTGATTTGTGGCTTGTAAGCTTCGAAAGCACTAGCCTTTGGTGTTTGTTGGTTTGGATCTTCCAACCATGGTGCAATACCTGCAGCTCCACGAATTACTTTTGAATCTGTAACTTGCGTACCTTGTGCGTTGTAGAATTTTCCGTCTTTACGGAAACCGTTAATTGCAGTTGGATTTGAAACATCATTCACATAAACTGTGAAGTCATTACCCATAGATTCAGGAATAACAACCCAATCATAAGCAACTGGATTATCTAAAGCCAATTGTTTTGCCTGAGCAACCGTTTTTGCCTCATATAGCAAGTAAGGATCTTTTAACACTGGTTGGTTTGCGTTGAAATAATCGACACGAACACCTACGTTAAATACTAAGTCATTGAATGCAAACTTATCCATCAAATAAGCAGCTCCATAAATTGGTTGGAAAGCACCTACAAAACGCTTGTAGTTTCCATTTTCATCAAATTCTGTAAAGTACTTGTTTATATCTGTTTGTCCACGAACTTTCTTACCCGTGTGGTCATATCCCCAGTAGGAAACATAAGATGAACCAGAGTTCAACAATTCGTCTGCAGAGAACATATCAAATGTGAACATTCCGGGATCGTATTGATCGATATCCACGAATTCTGTACCAGCTGTGTTCAATCCTAATTTCTTACGAACGTTGTAATCGAAGAAAGTTTGGTTATCCAAAATTGGGTTTCCGTTAGCATCAGAGAACCCTCCTTGACCTCCGTAGTTTCCTGTTCCAGAAGTATAAGCGTAACCAGAGTTCAAACGCTCATAAGTTATTTTCTTGTAAGTAAATGAATCCTCAACAGTAGCTTGAGATTTATCCAACTCAGTAATGTGGAAGTTCATCAATTGACGAGCAGTTGTCCACAAACTGATTGGTCCATTTCCACCACCTGATACAGATGTTCCAGATGTCCATCCTCTATCCCATCTTTGTTCGATTTCGAAACCTAATGAAATGGAATGGTCACCAATGTTAGCCGATCCTGATCCTGTAAAACGCAACTGATCGTTCTCTGTTTTTGCGAAGAAGTTATATGGTGATCCAATGTTGCTCCAAATACTGTAAACACTTTGCGGTGAATCTCCGTTTCTCAATGCATTACCTTGTTGAATTTGCGTTAAGTTTTCGTAGTTACCTTCTGGACGACCTGCAAATAAATTGTAATACTGAGTTGTAATCGCTGCCAAGGTTGCATTGGTTTCAGATGGAGAGTAATCTACACGAACATCTCTAAAACCATCGTGCTCATAAGCATTCAATGACTCGTTGTATTCATACGTTGGAATACGAGTGGTCGTAAATGTACCAACGTGACCATAGTTAAATAAATTATAACCGTGCTTAGGATCGTAAGCGTTGAAAGTTGATTTAGAGAAATCGACCATCAAGTTGTAGTATGCACCACCGATCTTAGAACTTGAACCTTCTTTGTCGTTAGAAAAACGTTGAGTCAAACGACCGAACACCCTCCAATCCAAACTATTTTGAAGACCATTATTCATAAAGTTCATCAATGAACCTGTATAAGAATAAGCTTTGCTTGCGTTGTAGTTCATTGTACCTCCAAATGTCAAGTTAACACTTGGACCTGTATTCACATCAAGTTTCGCTTGAGCAGAAAAAACTTTTCTATCCGCATTCATTCTGAATGGAGTTTTTTCGAAATCGTCTTTTCTTAGGAATTGTGCATTGTAAATTGTACCATTTCCATCAGCTGTTGGGCTCAATGGATTTAAAGTCAATTCGTCACGAACCTCTTTTTTAATTCTGTATGCTCCACCTGCTAATGGACGCGGGTCCAACTCGTTTGTATAGTTAGCCGAAACCAAGAAACCTAAACGAGGCTTCACCTTGGCTCCAGTTGAATCTTTCATCATCAACAAAGGACCAGAGAACATACCCTCTAGCAAGTTGTATCCGAATTTATCTAATCCGAAAACTTTTCTGTCATATCCATCTGGATCTTTTCCTTTAAAGCTAATACCTGAAGATACTGCCTCTATACTTCCGAAGTATGTAGCACTTGGACCTCTTGTTGTTACCGAGATAATACCACCGGTAACATCACCATAGTTTGCTGGCAAACCACCGGTGATTACAGAAACTTCTTCAATTGCCGATTTTGGCAAGTTGGAAGATCCACGAACCTTGATACCATCAATATAGTAGAAAGTACCATCCTCACGTGAACCACGCACGGATACACCCCCACCTTCTTGAGAGTTAACCCCTCCTACAGTTGCAGCTACACCTTCAGCAGAACGAACTGGTAGACGGGCAATATCTTCCCTCGTTACCGTTGCACCTGAAGCACCTCCATCTTTGTCGATCAAAGGTACACGGTAAGCTACCACCTTCACTTCTTCTACTTCTTGCACGCTTTTTGCTTTCGCAATAGTCATGTTGTCAAGGAAAGTAATTTTTTCGGAGGAGATAATTACACCTGTTAAAGCTGTGGGTTGATAGCCTTCAGTCTCATTTCTGACTTCCACGTCGTATTCACCTGCGGAAACAGAATTGATTTGAAACTTACCGTCAAAATCGGTATTAGCACCCCCTTTAACACTTCCGTTTTGAATAATCAAAACCTTACAGAAAGGTATTGGTTGCTTAGAGTCTGCGTCTATAACCGATCCTTTGACAGCACCCAAACCAACTTGTGCGTACCCCAAAGTCACTGACGTTAAGAAGCTTACAACTAAAAGAGTAAAATTTCGTAACATACTGTACTTAAATTTTTGTTTTAAC
>Ga0256303_1000188_pt1 | contig 9989 bp, 9 predicted proteins | sample ColtaT_26_FD_183717 | JGI IMG/M metagenome (GOLD analysis project Ga0256303, IMG submission 183717) | Metatranscriptome of freshwater microbial communities from Columbia River, Oregon, United States - Colum_Miss_RepC_8d (Metagenome... | ecosystem: Environmental > Aquatic > Freshwater > River...
CGGCATCAAGGTATTTGCCCTGCAGCTGTTCACGTGGTGCAAAACCGATCGAGTGAACGAGGCCATCGAGCACGCCCCATTGTTTCTTCAGCTCAGCAAAGACGTCGTCGATTTCCTGGTCAATCGTAACGTCGAGTGGCAGCACGATCTTGCTGCCGCATTCGGCTGCAAATTCTTCTACGCGACTCTTCAGACGTTCGCCTTGATAGGTAAAGGCCAGCTCTGCGCCTTCGCGCTTCATGGCTTCTGCGATACCTGTTGCGATGGAACGATCACTGGCAACGCCGGTGATCAGCATTTTTTTTGCCGGTCAGAAAACCCATATGAATCCCTTCTTGTTGGTGCCTGCGTTTAGCGTCCCGCAGTGCGGTAAAGGACAGTGACAGTCTAGTAGTTGGCGGGTGTCTTGCAACACCCGCCAAACTGATCAGGAGGCCTGAATGCGGATAGGGTAGTGCGGAACCGAGAACGGCGGCACAGCCTTGGCGCCAAAATTCAACAAGCTGGCGCGTTGTACAACTTTGTTGGCGAGTTCAGGATCAGCAAACGTGCTGGAAACCAGCTTGCAATTGGTGACAGAACCGTCTGGTTGAATCGTGAACGAGACGACGATGACACCGGCAGAAGCCAAGCTCGCATTTTCACGTGCAGCGCGGGTGTAGATGGCATTGAATGCCCCCTTGGCGCGGTCAAATGCTGCGTTGATTTCTTCGTCTGTACGACCTGGAATCGCCTTGTCGCCGTTCTGGCCAATCTTGGTGGTATCGCGGCCAAAGCCAACCGGGCTTTGTACGGTCGTGGTCTTGCGTGCATCCAGTTTGGTGCCATTAGGATTGCGCGCGCCAGTACCTGGAGTGCTCGTGCTAATGCCGCTACTGCTGCTTGCAGCGCTGGATGCAAAAGCTTGCGAAGCATCGGAGCTGGTTTCGCCACCGCCAACCTGGGTGGATGAAATGGCGCGGGTGCTATCCAACTGCGTCAGATTGCGATCACGCAGATCAGAGAATTGATCAGCCATTGCCAGCAAACCCGAGCGTTGTGCCACCTGACGCGCAGTCTGCACTTGCTGTTGCTGCGTGATCACTGGCTTCTGCTCAACCTGCTTCTGCTGCTTTTGCGGCTTGGGCGGTTCGGTTTCTTTGGTTTTTTCAGCAGGCTTGGGCTCTTCTTCCTTCTGCGCAATCGGTGCTTCCTGATGTGGCTGCACCATCTGCGCGTAACGAGTTTTGCCTTCGTCGCCGCCGCCTTTCTCTTGGCCAATGAGCTTGATAAACGGAATGATCACACCAACGATGATGTAGATCAGGATCAGAGTCCAGGCAATACGCCTGTAGCGACGTTCTACGCGTTCTACATAATCCCAGTTGTTGAGAACGAAGCCTGCGGTCATTGTGCGGCTCCCTTACGCTGGGTCACTGCAAGCGAAGTACGCGAGAAGCGTGCTTTGCCGCTGGTGGCCATCACTTTTTTCAACAGTGAATAAGGAATTTGCTTGTCCGCAAGAATGTTGATTTCACCACGAGTTTTCTCGTTGGTACGAGCATCCGGCAGCAATTCAACCTTGGCTTCCAGCTCTGCATTGAGCGCGGGCAGTGTGTCGCCTTCCATTGCGATGGCATCAGGCGTACTCATCACAAAAGCATTGTTCAGCAGGATTTCTTTCTGCGTGACCATCAACTGTGTTGCTTCGCGTGGACGATCACTTGAAGTGGATTTTGGCAGCTGCAAATTGTCCGGGTTAGGGCGCATTTCAACAGCAGCAATGCTCACCAGAAGATAGAACACGAGGATCGCAAAGATGTCGATCATCGAAACGATGTTGATCGGCACCGCACGACCACCTTGAACATACTGACGTTCAATGCGACGGATTTTGTGCGAAGACTTCATGGCTTGCCTCCCGCTGCAGTCGGCGCATCGCCGATGGAGATCTGCGGGAACAGATCGCGCGAAGGGTTTTCGCCAATCTGTACGCCTTTAGGCAAGGAGCGGGCAGCATCCATTGTTTGCACGAGCACGTCGTATGGCACGTCAGCTTCAAGCAACAGCGTGATGTCGTCTTTAGACGGTGCAGATTGCTTGATTGCGACGAGATCAGTATTCAGGCGTTTGAAGTCGTAACCCTGCGCTGTGTTCGCGATCTCGGTTTTCGAGCCATTGCGATCAGTGATTTCCAAACCACTTTTGCGGATGACAACACTGAGAACTTTCTGCGGTTCTTGTTGGCTGGGTCTTTGGTCTGGCGAGGGCAGATCAAGGCCTAGTGCGTTGAGGCGATCGGCAGCCAAGGAAGCGGACAACAGCAGGAAGAACACCAGCACCGCAAACACGTCAATCAGAGAGACGAGGTTGAGATGCACGGCGCGCGAGCGCATGCGGTTGTGACGCTCCATTCGGCGGACGTGATGGGACGATTTCATCCGGCGGCGTTCCTAGATGGATTGCGCGTGGATTAGCGGTTGCCGCGGTTGGCGGCGCTGCGTGCGTTGACCAACTTCATGCAAGCCATTTCGAGGCTGTCGACCAGTTCATTGGTGCGAGTCTGCAAGAATGCATGGATCAAGAGGAACGGAATCGCAACCATCAGACCAAAGGCGGTGCAGTTCATGGCTTCCGAAATACCGGCTGAGAGCAAGTCGGCTTTTTCCAGAGCGTCTGCTTTTGCCAGAGCCGAGAAGGCGCTGATCAAGCCGATAACGGTACCGAGCAGGCCGAGCAGCGTCGACATGTTGGAGAGCGTAGCCAGGTAGTGAGTACGCTTTTCGATGATTGGCGTTACTTCCATCAGGCTTTCTTCAACAGCCAGTTCCAGTTCGGCGCGTGACGCACCATGGGTACGAGCATGCTCAAGGGCAGCGCCGAGAACGCGGCCAACGGCACTGTCGGAGCTCTTGGCGAGCTGTTCAGCGCTGTCAAAATCGCTGCGTTCGATCAAAGGCTGAATCTCGCCCCAGAGCGCGCTATTTTCGTTGGCTGCGCGGCGCAGGAGGAACAAGCGCTCCACGGCGATTGCCAGGCCAATAACCAGTACCAGAGCGATCGGGTACATGAAAGCGCCGCCCTTCTGGAAGAAGCCCAAGATGTGTGAGATGAATTCCATGCTGCAATCCTCAGTGGTGTTTCGTTGTGCTTTTTAGCTGTTGAATGAAATTTAAAACACTGCTCGTAATGACGTTTCCGTACAGGCCGAGCAGTTATCAAATGCGTAATAATAAAAAAAACAATAACAGAACTTTATGGCTTGGGTGACTTGGCCTTACTCGCGCTAGACAGTGCGTCGTAATACTCCACCTGTCGTGCAAATACGTCCTTATCAATCGGCCTCATGTCTTCCTGCAACAAACGCGCCGGACGATCAATGTCCTTTTCAGGACGAGATTCGCGCCAAGGCGTGAGATACAAACCAAGTGGAGATTCACCTTCGCCAGTGATCACCGTTGTTCCTAAGCCGCCGCTGCTTGGAGGCGCTTTGGTCTTGACGGTCGTGTCCAGTGCTGGCTGGTCATCTGCTGCCGCGGCCGGTGCAGCTTGCTTGGATTTGGCAACGCTTTGTGCAAAAGCGGGTGCGGACAATGCCAAAAGCGTTAGCAAAAAGAAAGTTCTCACGGTTTTTTCTCCGTGGGTTTAGCTGCAGCAGGAGCTGCTGGGCTTGGCGTCGTCAGTGTAAGAGGAGTAGGTGGCGGAGGCGCTGCAGGTGCCAGCGCTTTTTCCAGGTCAGCAACCCATACCAACACGCGCAAGTCATCGGCACCACCGAGGCGTTGATATTCCTTGTATTCAGCCAGCGCATCTTTCGGACGTTTGAGATAAACGTCGTAGAGGATGCCAAGGTTCAAATGCGCGTAGCCATAATCTGGATTGATATCCAGTGCATTTTTATAAGCTTTCTCAGCGCCGCCGAAATTATTCGCTTCGCGAAACAGCATGCCCTGCCAGTTATAGGCGATAGCGTTCTTTGAATTGTTGGCAATGGCTTTGGAGAAGGCTGATGCGGCCAGGTCAAAGCGCTTTGATTTTGCGTAGATTAAACCCAGATCAGTGAGAGGGCCTGAATACTGCGGAAAATCCTTGACCAAATCGGTGAGGGCAACTTCTGCGTCCTGTGCCTGACCTTGTTTAAGCAAATCCAAGGCTGCTTTAAAGCGTGCGTCTGGATCACCTTTGTCGATAGGTTTAGGCGCAGGCTTTGCAGCTGGCGATGTCGCTTTGCCCGGCAAGGTTGTTGGGCTGCCTTTGGCTGTCGGTGGTGGTGGCGTTGGTTTGCTGCCCAGTGAGCTACAAGCGCCCAGCATGAGTGTGCATAGCAGGACGGCCGCTGGCGCAAAAAATTTGTGCTGATGCATATGAGTCATGGCCGTATCACTTGAGGGTTTCATAAATTTCTTCGCCCTTTTCGTGTTTGCCGTACTTGGCAGGTGCCATCTTCAACAGCTCCGCATAGCTCTTGCCGACCCACTCGTCATAAACATGATCGCGGATGCGCTTGAGGTTGGTCTCATAAGTCTGGATTGCCTTCTCTTCAAACGGGAAGGACTGTTCTTCCAACAGCAGGTTGTACTGCTCAAGTTCAAGTCCTGCCAGCTTGGTTGGACGATCCGAGTCAAGCATTGCCTTGCCAAAATCCTGGTAGAGGCCGCCGAGTTCAAACGTGGCTGCGGTTGTGATGTCGCTGTAACCGTAGCTTCCGGCTTTGGTCAGGCTCTGAATTGCAGCGTCCATCGCAGCTTTTTTGCGTGGCAGGCTCTTTTCAAGTGGCAGAGTCAAACGGGCTTGCTTGGCTTCAACAATGTTGAAACGGGCAAGTTCCATCGCTGCGCGTGCAGCTTGCACATGCGTTTTCTCGTTGCGCTCAGTGCCCGCGCTATCGTCAGCAACAACGATTTCGCGCAGCCAGTATTTCAAGCGCGTGGTATCGCTACCGTCACGGCTGTAATCGGCAAGGCGACCACGTGCTTCCATGGAACGAGCGAGCGGACGTGGATAGCTGATGACATAAGCTTCGTACGCTTTGGCGGCGTCAGCTGGTGATTTGGCTTGGTCGAACAAGGTTGCAGCCAGCCATCCAGCTTCGCGACGCGTATCCAGCGTTTCTGACTGACGCGCAGCGACACGACGATAAGCCTGAGCCGCTTGCAGTGGCTTGTTGTCTTTCTGGTAAGCGACAGCCAGTTTCTTGTCGACGTCTGGAGCAAGCGCGTGTGTGGGATAGCTCTGTTGGAAGCTTTCCAAAACCTTTTCGGCTGCGGGCCAATCTTCAAGCTGGATTAGGGCAGCAGCGCCATCGTATTCGGCGGTCGGACGAATCTTCGATTCAGGTGCAACCTGACCTACACGCAGGAATTGCTGCGAGGCTTCGCGCAGGTTTCCAGCGGTACGTGCGGCTTCGCCCTGTTTGTAAATCGAAGCAGCAAGTTGCTCGATGATCTCTGGACGAGAAGCACTGTCCTTGGCGGTGAGCTTTAACTCTTCGCTATAGGCGACTTCTGCGGCGGGGTAGCGCTGCAATGCGAATTGCGAATCTGCGGTGACGCCCCATGCGGAACGGCGCAACTGATAGGCCACTGTGCGAGGTGATTTCAGTACACGCGAAGCAATCTTGATCGCTTCGTCGTAGGCCTTGAGTTCATACAGGTCTTCGGCCATGCGTGTGACAACTGGCATCAACTCAGGATGACCAGGGAAGGTGTCGGCAAACTTAATGCCGGAGTCAATTGCTTGGCGAAGCAATGCAGGACGCTGCGCTGGTGTGCCGTCTTTAGCTACTTTTTCGAATGCCAAAACTGCTGCATAGCCAGCATCGGCTGCTCTTGGGTGCAAGCGATAGCCGTAGGCGGTTTTGGTGTACTCCGCTGCAGCATCAAGCGTTTTGCCGCCGTCCAGCAGCACATCGGCAAGCAAGAAGTTGAGTTCGGGAACATTTGCATCGTTCGGGAACACTTCCATCGTGCGGCGATACCATTTGGCCGAAACGAGGAAGTCAGCCTGGTTCTTTTCTTTGTCCAGCTGGCCGCGTGCTTGATAGAACTTGGCCAAATCCAGCATGTGAAGGCGCAGGCCGTTGAGAACTTCTTCAGTCGGCTGTTTGCCAGCCCAATAAGCGGCTGCTGGATCGTAGGTGGTTGCGTAGCGCTCTTTCTCGCGAATCACGAGATCGTTAAAGCCGCCATCAGTGTAGGTTTTGATAATGCGAGCTTGGAATGACGGCGCGCGTTCGTGCGTTGGATGACGCTCGATGAACGCTGCGTAAGCATCAGCAGCATCGGTGTAACGTTCTTTTTGCAGCAGAGCTTCGCCGAGCGCGGTGTAGATCAACGGATAGAAACGTGGATCGCCTTTCTTGGCCAGATATTCGTTAGCCGCTTTGCCGCCACCTTGGGCAATCAAAGAGTAGCTGACAACACGCAGTGAATCGCGCACCAAGTCGCTTTTGTTCTTGGCGATCCCTTTAAGTGCTTCTTCGGTGCCATAGAGCTCGCCCTTGGGGAGTTCGCGATCAAGAATGGCAATGAAGACGTCGAGTGCGCCGTCGTAATTGGATTGCTTGTACTGCGACCAACCGTACTTGTATTGGGCAGATTCAAAGAATGGAGTCTTGCCGCCAAGATCCATGACGGTTTTATATTCTGGCTCGGCTTCGGCGTAACGCTTGCGATTAAACAGCAGTTCAGCACGGCGGAAATGTGCATCACCAGCCAGATCAGAATCGGCATGGCGCTTGGTCAGGCGTTCCAACGTCTCGATGGCAGCGTCAACATCGCCTGAGTTTTGCTGTTCGCGAGCGAGCTGATAGAACACGCGATCATTGTTCTTGTCATCTGGATGCGAGTAGAGCAGCTCGTTGTAAAGGCGCATGGCTTCACGTAAGCCTTGCGAGCTACTGGAGTCATTGCCCTTCGCGTCTTCGATTTGCACCTGCAAATCTGCGAGGCGACGCATGGACTCAGACTTGGTGTCGGTGTCAGGCGTTAGCTCGAGCAGTTTGCGGTAGTTTTCGACCGCCTTGGATGAATCAGCTGCAATCGGCTCGGATTTGATGATGGGCAGGATCTGCTCATCAGGCGCTTTGCGATTGTCTATTTTGCTAATCGGCGGTGCGGCATTCTTAATCACATCCGGCGTGGAGCACGCCGCAAGGATTAGGCACAGAGCTAGCGGCAGGCGCTTATTTGTCATCGAGTTCGCCCTTCATCTGGCGGTCATAGAGGCGTGCCAGCGCAAAGCGGGCTTCAACCAGGTATTTTTCAATTTGCTTCTTCTGGCCCGTGAGCTCATTGATCGCAAGCGTCTGCAAAATTTTGCTTTGGGCATCACTTGCATCAGCAAGGGATTTTTGCAGCGTAACCAAACGAGTTTTCAACGCATCAATCTTTTCGCGATCGCCTTGGGCATTTGCGGGCGTACCTGATGCCAGTTCCACTTGAGGTGTGGTCGTGGGGCTAGCTGCGGGAGTGTCATACGCTCCCGGCACGGACAAAGCTTCTTCGCTGCGCAATTCCGCTGGAGGATTGCTTTCTTTCCACGGCGGCGTCCAATCCTCCGTAGCGTGTTTCACTAAAACATCAGTGGCGACATTGGCGCGTTCTGGACTTTGGTTGGCAGTTTCCATGGCGACAATACGCTTCTGCCAGCCATCAATATTGCGGGCCATCATCTGCGTGTCGCGATAATTCTTGAGTGCTTCCTGAAAACGGTGTTCGGCAAGCAGGCTCTGCAAATAGTAGGTTTCTGGTGCATCAGGAAGATCTTTGAGCTTCCATTCCCAGCCACTTTCGGCATTGAGATCGTCGCGTACGATACGATCGACCATCAGGTTTTGTTTGATAGAGCTCATCGCAACATCAGCGCGCTTGCGATTGGCTTCCAGTTGATCGACTGCTTTTTCGTAGAACTGCAGCGCTTGCGTATGTGCGCCGAGCTTATTGAGCGAGTAGGGAATCGCCAGCCAGCCTTCTTGTACCGCTGGGTCCATCGGATCACGATTAATCAGGGTGACCCAAGCAACCAATGCGCGCTTGAGTGCGGCCTCTTCAGTTTTTCCGAGTTTTTCCAAGCGGAAATTACGCATGCCAGCGCGCTTGAAGATGTCGTTATCAATGAAGCCAGGGCGTAGCAAAACGCCGAGTGTCGAGAAGCTGCTGAAAAATGGCCGATCATCTGCATCTGCCACGCTGCTATGTTCTTGCTTGGCGCCACGTGGTGCGAGTTCAGCCCAGCCCAATCCTAAAAGCGCACGGTTGGAGTAAGGGCCTTCCGAACGAACGCGTTCAAAAATGGCTTTGGCACTGCCGCCTAGCTGGTTATGCAAAAAGTGCCAGCCCAGCGTGAGATTGGCTTTGTCACGCAATGCCAGATCTTCCGAGGTCATGACACGCATGCGGCCTACGCGATCCAACAGATCCCGGCCTTGTGGAGCGCGGCCGTTATTGATCAGCGCCACGCCAAGATTAAAGCGCGTGTATTGCGTTTGTCTGCTGGCGTTGTCGAGATTGGTGAGTACGCTTACTGCTTCGTTATAACGACCTTGCGCCATCAGTACGCGCGACAACAGGTCTTGCCATTGTTCAACGAGTTGCTTGGGCAGCTTCTCTTGCATCTTCAGCAGAGTGCTACGTGCTTCGTCGAGATAACCACGCTGATAGTCAAACTCAGCAAGACGTAGGCGAGCGCGACCCAGTGTGAGCTGGTCAGTCGTTGTTTGAGCAATTTCGCGATAAAGCGCTTCGGACTTATTGCCCATGCCAAACGACAAATAGTCTTCTGACAACAGCCAGCGTGCTTCATCAGATAGCTTTGATTCACTGCTCATGCGTAGCAATTCGATTAACGAAGAGAAGTAACGTCCTTCGTCATTCTGGTACTGCGCAGCTTTTACATTAGGGTCGTCTTTGCTGCCGGGCGTATAGACATCTGCAGCATGCGCGGCAGAAGCGCTCATGACAGCCGCTAGAAGGAATGCCGATTTTTTCATCGTGCGCTCCTCGTTTTTTCAAGTGCAAGGCTAGGTGGCGCCAGGAAGCCGGTGCGAACGAGCATTAATTGAAGGTCGGTGTTGTTATAGTTTTTATCGAAGTTGGCATCGAGGTTGCCGGTAAGCGGCGGGGCATCTGCCTTGGCATCCGCAAACTGCGCCGTGAACGATGCATGAATCTTGTGTGGGCCTGGCGCGAGGTTGACGCTCATGACGCGGCGCAGGTTTTTGTTTTGCAGTAGCGCCAATGACTCGACGTCTTCGAAATCATATTTCTGCGCTTCGCCACCATCGAAAGACACGCTGAATTGCTTGACGATCAAGTTACCGAATCGCACGCCAAGAAATACATTGGTGCGGGTATAGGGCGGATAAAGGCTGTCTTGTTCCAATGCCGTGGCATCACGGTTGAACTGCAGCACTTCGTCCTTCAGACCTTGAATGGTCTGATCCAGTTTTAGCGCGTTGCTATCTGGCGGTGGTGGGGTTGTTGGCGCAGCCGCCCAAAGCGCGCTGGAAGCGCAGCTTGCGACGACGATAAGGACTCTCACGGCCTTACGGCACGATTTCAAGGGCATCAGGAGTGGTACTCGAAAAGGTCAGGCCGAGTTTAACAAAACAAAATGTAATCCCGCAGGCAATAGTCTGAGTGTGCTGATTGTGACGACAAACGGTGAACTATTAATGTAAGACGTTCGCGCTCTCAGACTACGCGCAGATTAGAAAGTGCCGTTTGATCTTGTGCACACTGTTCTATTTCTCCAAGTAGCGCGTTATTTAACATTTAATAATTATTCGAATAGCAGACAATATAAAACAAACACAAAGTGCAAGCAACCAAAGTACACACTTGTTCAGAAGTTAGCTGGCGTTTTGAATCCGTCTTTCCATCGGCGTAATACTGCAAATACTTGTTCAGAACCTGTCAATGCTTGGCCAGATTGCTTTTGGGCGGCTTCAATCACCTTCAAACTGCCTGTTCGCAGAAATGGGTTGGTTGCCAGTTCTACGGAAAGCGTAC
>Ga0256303_1000200_pt1 | contig 9715 bp, 21 predicted proteins | sample ColtaT_26_FD_183717 | JGI IMG/M metagenome (GOLD analysis project Ga0256303, IMG submission 183717) | Metatranscriptome of freshwater microbial communities from Columbia River, Oregon, United States - Colum_Miss_RepC_8d (Metagenome... | ecosystem: Environmental > Aquatic > Freshwater > River...
ATAACGTCGCTATGACGGTCGAGCTGATTGCCCCGATCGCCATGGACGAAGGTCTTCGCTTCGCGATCCGCGAAGGCGGCCGCACCGTCGGTGCCGGCGTCGTCGCTTCGATCGTGAAGTAAGTCCTGGCGCGATTTCGAGGGTTCATAAGATGGACAGCCAGAATATCCGCATCCGCCTGAAGGCGTTCGATCACCGCGTGCTCGACCAGTCGACCAGCGAGATCGTCAACACGGCGAAGCGGACCGGTGCGCGGGTTCGGGGTCCGATCCCGCTGCCGACCAAGATCGAAAAGTTCACGGTGCTGCGTTCGCCGCACATCGACAAGAAGAGCCGCGAGCAGTTCGAAATCCGGACTCACAAGCGTCTCCTCGACATCGTCGATCCGACTCCGCAGACGGTGGACGCGCTGATGAAGCTCGACCTCGCCGCCGGCGTCGACGTCGAGATCAAGCTCTGAGGGTGAAGCCATGCGTTCCGGTGTGATCGCCAAGAAAATCGGGATGACTCGGCTCTTTGCAGCCGACGGCGCCCATGTGCCGGTGACGGTTCTGCAGATCGATAATCTGCAGGTCGTCGCGACCCGCTCGGTCGAGAAGGATGGCTATACCGCCGTCCAGCTCGGCTCGGGCAAGGCGAAGGTCAAGAACGTCACCAAGCCGCAGCGTGGCCATTTCGCCAAGGCGGGTGTCGAGCCGAAGCTGAAGCTGATCGAATTCCGCGTGTCGGAAGACGCTCTGCTGAATGTCGGCGATGAACTTTCGGCTGAACATTTCAATGTCGGCCAGAAGATCGACGTGACCGGTGAAACCAAGGGTAAGGGGTTCCAGGGCGTTATGAAGCGCTGGAACTTCGGCGGCCTGCGCGCCACGCACGGCGTGTCGGTCTCCCACCGCTCCCACGGTTCGACCGGCCAGCGTCAGGACCCCGGCAAGGTGTTCAAGGGCAAGAAGATGGCCGGCCACCTCGGGTCCGAGCGCGTCACTGTCCAGAACCTCGAAGTCGCCAAGGTGGACGAAGCCCGCGGCCTCATCCTGGTCAAGGGTGCTGTCCCGGGTTCCAAGGGCTCCTACGTGCTGGTCCGCGACGCCGTGAAGGTGAAGCAGGACGGCCTGCCCCTGCCGGGCAAGGTCAAGGCGCGCGAAGCCGCCGCGCAGGAGGGCTGATAGATGAAGGCCGATATTACCACCCTCGACGCGACCGTCGCCGGCTCGATCGACCTTTCGGACGACGTGTTCGGCCTGGAGCCGCGCGCTGATATCCTGCACCGTCTGGTGCTGTGGCAGCTGGCCAAGCGCCAGGCTGGCACGCATCGCATCAAGACGGTCAGCGAGATCACCGCGACCACCAAGAAGATGTACCGCCAGAAGGGCACGGGCCATGCCCGTCACGGCTCGAAGAAGGTCGGTCAATTCCGTGGTGGTGCGAAGACCATGGGTCCGGTCGTCCGCAGCCATGCCTTCGACCTGCCGAAGAAGGTCCGCAAGCTCGGTCTCCGCAACGCCCTGTCGGCGAAGGCGAAGGCCGGTCAGCTGGTCGTTCTCGACAGCGCTGCTTTCGAGCAGGGCAAGACCGCCGCGCTGAAGGCGAAGTTCGAGGCTCTCGGCTGGAATTCGGTCCTTGTGGTCGATACCGAGCTGAACGAGGGCTTTGCCCGCGCCGCCCGCAACATCCCGCATGTCGACGTTCTGCCGACCGTCGGTGCCAATGTTTACGACATTCTCCGTCGTGAAAAGCTGGTGCTGACCAAGGCCGCCGTCGAAAGCCTGGAGGCCCGCCTGAAATGAGCGAGCTGTCGCATTACGACGTCATCCTGTCGCCGGTGATCACTGAAAAGTCCACCGCCGCGTCGGAATTCAACCAGGTTGTCTTCAAGGTGCCGCTGACCGCGACCAAGCCGGAAATCAAGGCTGCCGTCGAAAAGCTGTTCCAGGTGAAGGTGACCGCCGTCAACACGATCCGCACCGAGGGCAAGACCAAGCGTTTCCGTGGTCGCCTCGGCAAGCGGTCGGATGTCAAGAAGGCCGTCGTGACCCTGGCTGAAGGCCAGTCGATCGACGTGACGACCGGGATCTAAACCATGGCGTTGAAGACTTTCCGTCCGATCACCCCGTCGCTCCGCGGCACGGTGCTGATCGACCGTTCGGACCTCTATAAGGGCAAGCCGGTCAAGACTCTGACCGAAGGCCTGAATAAGAACGCCGGGCGTAACAACCACGGCCGCATCACCATGCGGCGCGTCGGCGGTGGCCACAAGAAGGCCTACCGTCTGGTGGACTTCAAGCGCCGGAAGTTCGACGTTCCCGCCACTGTGGAACGGATCGAATACGATCCGAACCGCACGGCCTTCATCGCGCTCATCCGCTATGAAGACGGCGAACTGTCGTACATCCTGGCCCCGCAGCGCCTTTCCGTCGGTGACAGCGTCATCGCCGGCGAACGCGTTGACGTGAAGCCGGGCAACGCGGCGCCGCTGAAGAACCTGCCGATCGGCACCATCGTGCACAACGTCGAGCTGAAGATCGGCAAGGGCGGCGCGATCGCCCGCTCGGCCGGCACCTATGCTCAGATCGTCGGTCGCGACGGCGCCTATGTCATCCTGCGCCTGTCGTCGAGCGAACAGCGTCTGGTCCGTGGCGAGTGCATTGCCTCGGTCGGCGCGGTGTCGAACCCCGACAACCAGAACACCAAGGTCGGTAAGGCTGGCCGCAACCGTTGGCTGGGCATCCGCCCGTCGGTCCGCGGTGTTGCCATGAACCCGATCGATCACCCGCATGGTGGTGGCGAAGGCCGGACTTCCGGTGGTCGTCATCCCGTGACGCCTTGGGGCAAGGGTACGAAGGGCAACAAGACCCGCAATAACAAGCGGTCCGATGCCTTCATCCTGCGCTCGCGTCACGCCAAGAAGTAACGGAGACCGCCGTGACTCGTTCAGTTTGGAAAGGTCCGTTCGTCGATGGTTACCTGCTGAAGAAGGCAGAGACCACCCGGGCGTCGGGCCGCAAGGAAGTCATCAAGACCTGGTCGCGCCGCTCGACCATTCTGCCCCAGTTCCTGGGTCTGACGTTCGGCGTGCACAACGGCCACAAGTTCATCCCGGTGCTGGTGAACGAGGACATGGTCGGTCACAAGTTCGGCGAATTTGCGCCGACGCGGACCTTCTATGGCCACGCCGCCGACAAGAAGGCGAAGAGGAAGTAAGGCGATGTCCCAGCCGAAGAATCCCCGCCGCGTTGCCGAGAACGAAGCTCTCGCCATCGGCAACAATCTGCGGTCCTCGACCCGGAAGCTGAACCTTGTCGCGGAGCAGATCCGCGGCAAGGCCGTCTCGGCCGCGCTGGCCGAGCTGGCTTTCTCGAAGAAGCACATCGCCCGCGATGTGAAGAAGGTCCTCGAGTCCGCGATCGCCAACGCCGAGAACAATCACCAGCTCGACGTCGACAGCCTGTATGTGTCCCAGGCGACCGTCGGCCGTTCGCTGGCGATGCGCCGCTTCCACGCCCGCGCTCGCGGCCGTGCGGCGGGCATCGTGAAGGAATTCTCGAACATCACCGTCGTCGTGCGCGAACGCGCCGAAGCGGCGTCGGAGGAGTAAGCGATGGGTCAGAAGGTCAATCCGGTCGGCCTGCGCCTCGGCATCAACCGTACCTGGGACAGCCGCTGGTACGCGAACAAGCGCGATTTCGCTGGTCTTCTCCATGAAGATCTGAAGATCCGTGCGTTCCTCGAGAAGAAGCTGGCCTCGGCCGGCATCGCTCGCGTCGTCATCGAACGCCCGGCCAAGAAGTGCCGGGTGACGATCCACACCGCCCGTCCGGGCGTGGTGATCGGCAAGAAGGGCGCGGACATCGAGAAGCTGCGCGCTGAACTCGCCAAGATGACCAAGTCGGAAGTCAGCCTGAACATCGTCGAAATCCGCAAGCCGGAAACCGACGCCAAGCTGATCGCCGAATCGATCGCGCAGCAGCTGGAACGCCGTGTCGCCTTCCGCCGCGCCATGAAGCGCAGCGTGCAGTCGGCCATGCGTCTTGGCGCCGGTGGCATACGCATCAACTGCGGCGGCCGTCTCGGCGGCGCGGAAATCGCCCGTATCGAATGGTATCGTGAAGGCCGCGTGCCTCTGCACACGCTTCGCGCCGATATCGATTTCGGCCGTGGCACCGCCCACACCGCCATGGGTACCTGTGGCGTGAAGGTCTGGGTGTTCAAGGGCGAAATCCTGGCGCACGACCCGATGGCTCAGGACAAGCGCCTGGCCGAACAAGCAAATCAGGCCCGCCCGGAGCGTGAGCCCCGCGAGCACCGCGATCGTCGTGATCGTCGTGGTGATCGTGGTGGTCGCGGTCAGGCGCAGGCCGAGAGCGACGCGGAGTAATTCGCCATGCTGCAACCGAAGCGTACAAAATTCCGGAAGGCCTTCAAGGGCCGGATCCATGGCAACGCGAAGGGCGGCACCTCGCTGACCTTCGGTGCCTTCGGTCTGAAGGCCCTGGAGCCGGAACGGGTCACCGCCCGTCAGATCGAAGCGGCCCGCCGCGCGATCACCCGTCACATCAAGCGTCAGGGCCGCGTGTGGATTCGCGTGTTCCCGGACGTGCCGGTGTCGAAGAAGCCGACGGAAGTCCGCATGGGTAAGGGTAAGGGCGCGCCTGAATTGTGGGTCGCCCGCGTGAAGCCCGGCCGCATCATGTTCGAAATGGACGGCGTCCCGGCGGAACTGGCGAAGGAAGCCTTCGCCCGCGGCGCTGCCAAACTGCCGATTGCGACGAAATTCGTCAGCCGGCTTGGTGAGGGAGCTTGATTATGGCGTCCGTGAAGGCTAATGATCTGCGCCTCAAGACGGCCGATGAACTGAACGATCGTCTCGCGGTCCTGAAGAAGGAGCAGTTCAACCTGCGCTTCCAGAAGGCTACCGGCCAGCTTGAGAACACGGCGCGTCAGGGTGCCGTGCGTCGCGAGATCGCGAAGATCCTGACCGTGTTGAATGAAAAGGCGGCCGCCTCGGCCTGATTGGCCGAGGGACGCGTCTTTGGGAGAAGCTAGATGCCGAAGCGAGTGATGCAGGGCGTCGTGGTCAGCGACAAGACCGACAAGACTGTTGTGGTCAAGGTCGAGCGCCGCGTGCTGCACCCGGTTCTGAAGAAGGTGGTGCGCCGGTCTAAGAAGTACCACGCCCACGATGAGACCAACCAGTACAAGGTGGGCGACATCGTGAACATCCAGGAATGCCGTCCGATCTCGAAGCTGAAGACCTGGGAGGTCATCGGTGCCGTGGGTCCGGATGGTAAGCCCATTGTCCAGGCCTAACTGGACTTTCAGGAGTAGGTAGACATGATCCAGATGCAGACGAACCTGGACGTGGCCGACAATTCGGGCGCGCGTCGGGTGATGTGCATCAAGGTGCTGGGCGGTGCCGGTCGCCGGTATGCCAGCGTCGGTGACATCATCGTCGTCTCCGTCAAGGAGGCGATTCCGCGCGGCCGCGTGAAGAAGGGCGACGTGCATCGTGCCGTCGTCGTCCGCACGGCCAAGGAAGTGCGTCGTCCCGACGGCACGGCCATCCGTTTCGACACCAATGCGGCGGTTCTGATCAACAAGCAGAACGAACCCATTGGCACCCGTATCTTCGGGCCGGTTGTGCGCGAGCTTCGCGCCCGCAACCACATGAAGATCATCAGCCTGGCGCCGGAGGTGCTGTAATGACTGCGCATCCGGATCATCAGAAGCTGCGTATCCGCAAGGGCGACAAGGTCGTTGTGATTTCGGGCAAGGACAAGGGCAAGAAGGGTGAAATCCTTCGCGTCCTGCCGACCGAGGCGCGCGCCGTCGTTCAGGGTATCAACGTCGTGAAGCGTCACACGAAGCCCACTCAGACGAACCAGGGCGGTATCGTCGAGAAGGAAGCGCCGATCCACGTGTCCAACCTCGCCATTGAAGATCCCCGCGACGGCAAGCCTTCGCGTATCGGCTTCAAGGTGCTCGAGGATGGCCGCAAGGTCCGCGTCGCCAAGCGTTCGGGGGATGTGATCGATGTCTGAGACCCGTATCGAACCGCGCCTGAAGGCGCAATACAACGAGGTCATCCGGCAGAAGATGCTGGAGCAGTTCGGGTACAAGAACCCGATGCAGGTGCCGCGCCTCGTCAAGATCGTGATCAACATGGGCGTCGGCGAAGCCGCGACCGACGGCAAGAAGATCCAGGGGGCGGTCGAGAACCTCACCGCCATCGCGGGTCAGAAGCCGGTGATCACCAAGTCGACCAAGGCCATCGCGGGCTTCAAGCTGCGCGAAGGGGCTCCGGTTGGCGTGAAGGTCACGCTGCGGGCTGACCGCATGTATGAATTCCTTGATCGCCTGGTGACGATCGCGCTGCCGCGCGTTCGCGACTTCCGTGGTCTGAACGGGAAGAGCTTCGATGGCCGTGGCAATTACGCCATGGGTCTGAAAGAGCAGATCATTTTCCCGGAAATCAACTACGACAAGGTCGATACCGTTCGCGGCATGGACATCGTCATCTGCACGACGGCCAAGAAGGACGAAGAAGCCAAGGCGCTTCTCGCTGCCTTCGAGCTGCCGTTCGTTAACTGAGGATAGGCACATGGCTAAGACGAGTGCCGTCGAAAAGAACAAGCGCCGCGCCAAGCTGGCTGCCCAGCACGCCGCCAAGCGCGCCCGGCTGAAGGCCATTGTCATGGATCAGCAGATCTCTGACGAAGAGCGTTTCGCCGCCACCCTGAAGCTTGCCGAAATGCCCCGCAACGGCGCGAAGAACCGCGTTCGTCTGCGTTGCGAAGTCTCGGGCCGCGCCCGTGGCAACTACCGCAAGCTGAAGCTTTCCCGTATCGCGCTGCGTGACCTGGCCTCTTCCGGCCAGATCCCCGGCATGGTCAAGTCGAGCTGGTAAGGAGAACCGCGATGGCACTGAGCGATCCGCTCGGCGATATGCTGACGCGTATCCGTAACGGCCAGTCCGCCGGCAAGGCGACTGTGCGTTCCCCCGCATCCAAGCTGCGCGCCCGCGTTCTCGATGTTCTGGCGTCCGAAGGCTACATCCGTGGCTATCAGACCTCGACCGCCGAGAATGGCGCCGCTGAGATCGAAATCGAACTGAAGTATCACGAGGGTCTCCCGGTGATTCAGTCGATCGATCGTATTTCCCGTCCCGGTCGCCGCGTTTATTCGTCGATCAAGGATCTGCCGAGCTTCCGCAATGGTCTCGGCATCCAGATCCTCTCGACGCCGCGTGGCGTGATGTCCGACGCCGCTGCACGCGCTGCCAATGTTGGCGGCGAAGTGCTGTGCCGCGTGTTCTGATCCAGGAGGACTGAACATGTCGCGTATTGGCAAGAAGCCGGTCCCGGTCCCCGCGGGCGTCACTGTCACTGTCGATGGTCAGACCGTCGTCGTGAAGGGCGCCAAGGGCCAGTTGAACCTCACCGTCGTCGACGAGATCGAGGTGAAGCTGGAGAACAACGCTGTCGCGCTGACCCCCCGGTCAGCCGAGAAGCGTGCCCGCGAGCGTTGGGGCCTGTCGCGCACCCTGGTCAACAATATGATCAAGGGTGTCACCCAGGGTTTCCGCACGGACCTCGAGATCACCGGCGTGGGTTACCGCGCCGCTGTCCAGGGCAAGAACCTTCAGCTCAACCTCGGGTACTCGCATGACGTGGTGCTGCCGATCCCGGAAGGCATCGAAGTCAAATGCGAGAAGCCGACCCTGATCGCGGTCAGCGGCATCGATGCCCAGCAGGTCGGTCAATTCGCGGCTGAAATCCGCGATTGGCGCCGTCCGGAGCCCTATAAGGGCAAGGGTATCAAGTATTCGACCGAGACGATCTTCCGCAAGGAAGGCAAGAAGAAGTAACAGCCATGGCGATCAAGGACACCTTCGAACGGCGCCAGCAGCGGACTCGTACCCGCCTGCGCAAACTCGCGAACGGTCGGCCGCGCCTCAGCGTCTTCCGTTCGTCGCAGCACATTTATGCCCAGATCATCGACGATGTGAGCGGCCGCACGGTCGCCGCCGCGTCGACGATCGACAAGGAACTGAAGGGCTCGCTCAAGACCGGTGCGGACGTCGATGCCGCCAAGGCCGTCGGCCTGCTGGTCGCCAAGCGCGCCAAGGAAGCCGGGATCGAAACGGTCGTCTTCGACCGTGGCGGTTACCTCTATCATGGTCGCGTGAAGGCGCTTGCCGAGGGTGCCCGCGAGGGCGGCCTCGAGTTCTGAGCCTGCTGGAAAGGACGTAACAAATGGCACGTCAACATGACGGCGAACGCCAGCAGGACGAACTGGTCGACAAGCTGGTGCATATCAACCGCGTCGCCAAGGTGGTGAAGGGCGGTCGGCGTTTCGGTTTCGCGGCGCTGGTCGTCGTCGGCGACCGCAAGGGCCGCGTCGGTTTCGGTCATGGCAAGGCGCGTGAAGTGCCGGAAGCCATCCGCAAGGCGACCGAAGCGGCGAAGCGCAAGCTGATCCGCGTTCACCTCCGCGAGGGCCGCACCCTGCATCACGACATCGAGGGCCGTCATGGCGCCGGTCGCGTGGTGCTCCGCGCTGCCCCTCCGGGTACCGGCATCATCGCCGGCGGCCCGATGCGTGCGGTTTTCGAAACCCTGGGCGTTCATGACGTCGTCACCAAGTCGCTGGGTTCGTCGAACCCGCACAACATGGTGCGCGCCACGTTCAACGCCCTGCAGAACAGCCTGTCGCCCCGTTCGGTGGCGGCGAAGCGCGGCAAGCGCGTGTCGGACCTGGTCGGTGGCCGCAAGGTCGACGCCGATGCTGCCGACGCCCAGGCGGAGTAAGGCAATATGGCGAAGGTGAAGCTCACCCAGGTGCGCAGCCCGGCGCGTCGCCCCAAGGCTCAGGAAGCGACCCTCGTCGGTCTCGGCCTGAACAAGCTGCATCGTGTCAGCGTGATCGAGGATACTCCTTCGACCCGCGGCATGATCGAGAAGGTCAAACACCTCGTGAAGGTCGAGGCGGCGGAATAAGCCGTCTCGAAACCACGCGAAGAGTGAGGATTCAGACATGAAATTGACTGAGATCGCCGATAATCCCGGTTCCCGTCCGTCGCGCATCCGCGTCGGCCGTGGTATCGGCTCCGGCAAGGGCAAGACGTCGGGCCGCGGCGTCAAGGGCCAGAAGGCGCGCTCCGGCGTTGCCGTCAAAGGCTTTGAAGGCGGTCAGATGCCTATCCATCGGCGTCTGCCGAAGGGCGGCTTCAAGAACCTGTTCCGCACTGCCTACCTGCCGGTAAACCTCGGCAAGGTGCAGGCGGCGGTCGAAGCCGGCCGTATCGAGGCGGGCACCACCGTCACCGCGGCTGTGCTGGCCGAGACCGGTGTGCTGGGTCTGCGTCGTGGCCTGCCGGTGCGCCTGCTGGCCGATGGCGAGCTGAAGGTTGCCCTGACGTTTGAAGTCGACGCTGCGTCGGCTTCGGCGGTTGCGGCGGTCGAAGCGGCCGGCGGCAAGGTCGTGATCATTCCGAAGCGCGAAGTGCCGCGCAAGGAAGGCAAGAAGGCCGAGCGCCGGAAAGCCCAGATCGCGAAGAAGGAAGCCCGCGAGGCTGCCCGCGCCTGATGAAACGTTGATCCGCGCGCCCTGGAACTTTCTGTCCTGGTACAGAAGGTTCGGGCGCGCGGATTTTCGTCGAACAAAAGAACAAGAAAAAAGGGAAGAGAAAAAAAGGGAAAAGCAATGAAAATGGGGG
>Ga0256303_1000205_pt1 | contig 9656 bp, 18 predicted proteins | sample ColtaT_26_FD_183717 | JGI IMG/M metagenome (GOLD analysis project Ga0256303, IMG submission 183717) | Metatranscriptome of freshwater microbial communities from Columbia River, Oregon, United States - Colum_Miss_RepC_8d (Metagenome... | ecosystem: Environmental > Aquatic > Freshwater > River...
CCCGACCAGGTCCACCGAATGACCGAGCACCCGCTCGAGTCCGGCGATCAGGCGCCCGGCCACCGTCCGCAAGCCCGGCTGATCGGCGAACCCGTGGAAGTCGGTCCCGTCGTAGGCCACCAGGAGCCGAACGCGCACGAGCGGCCCGCCAGGGGCCGCTCGCTCGACGTTCTGACTGTCGGTGTCGGTCACGACCTGTACGCCGGTCGCGGCTGACTCAGACCAGCTCGATACGGGCCATCGGGGCATTGTCCCCGGGACGCGGCCCGAGCTTCAGGATCCGCGTGTAGCCGCCCGGACGGTCGGCGTACCGAGGGCCGATTTCCGAGAACAGCTTGGATGCCATGTCCTTGTCCCGGATGAACGACACGACCTGACGCTGGTTGTGCACACCACCCTTGCGGGCCTTGGTGATGACCTTCTCGGCCACCGGCCGCAGGGCCTTGGCCCGGGCCTCCGTGGTGACGATGGCCTCGGCAGCGATCAGCGAAGCAACCATGTTGCCGAGCATCGCCTTCTCGTGTGACGCACTACCGCCGAAGCGGCGTGCCTTGCGGGGGGTTCCACGCATGGTCGTTGTTTCCTTGCCGTCAGTCTTTGATGCGGAGCGTCAGGCCCCGCTCGTCCAGCTTGGCGACCACCTCATCGAGCGACTTCTGGCCGAAGTTGGTGATGGCCAGAAGATCGTCCTCGGTCTTCTCGATGAGCTCGCCGATGGTGTTGATCTGTGCCCGCTTGAGGCAGTTCCGAGGCCGCTCGGACAGGTCGAGCTCCTCGATCGGCACGTCGAGATCCTTGCGGGGACCCACTTCGGGATCCTCGGTCAGGACCAGTCCGCTCGCGTTCTCACTCATGTCCGCAACGAGTTGCACCAGCGACGTCAGGGTCGAACCGGCCGACGCCAACGCATCGCGCGGGCTGATCGAGCCGTCGGTCTCGACGTCGAGGATCAGGCGGTCGTACTCGGTCGATTGCTCGACACGAGTGGGCTCCACCTCGACCGCCACTCGGCGAACCGGGCTGAAGATGGCATCGACCGGGATGACCCCGATGGTCGACGAGGTGTTGGTCCGGTCGGCCGACAGGTACCCACGGCCGCGTTCGATGGTCATCTCGAACGCCAGCCGGCCCTTCGCCGACAACGTCGCAAGATGAAGTTCCCGATTCAGGATGGTGATGTCGGCGGGAAGATCGACATCGCCGGCGGTCACCTCACCCGGTCCACGCACATCGACGCGCACCGTGACCGGCTCGTCGGTGTCAGAGATGATGACCAGGTCCTTGAGGTTCAGGATGAGATCAGTGACGTCCTCGGCGACACCACCGATGGTGTCGAACTCATGGAGGGCGTCGTCGAATCGGACCTGGGTCACGGCCGAACCGGGGATCGACGACAACAACGTGCGCCGCAGCGCAGCGCCGAGGGTGTAACCGAAACCGGGTTCGAGTGGCCCGATGCCGAACTTCTGGCGGTTGAACTCTTCCTCGCCGAGAGGTTCGACCGTGGGCCGCTGGATGACGAGCATGCAGACCTTCTTGGTTTGGGCGGTTACTTGCTGTAGAGCTCGACGATGAGCTGCTCACGCACGGGAACGTCGATCTGTTCCCGCAGCGGCAACTCCCGCACGGTGACCTTCATCCCGCCATCGGTGGGCTCGAGCCACGCCGGGGCGCTGCGATCGAGCACGTCGACGTTGTGGCGCACCACGATGAACTCTCGGGTCTTCGGACGCAGCTCGATGACATCGCCCTTCCGCACGCGGTAGCTGGGGATGGTCACCCGACGACCGTTCACGTTCACGTGTCCGTGGGACACGAACTGGCGGGCCTGCGGGCGGGTTGCCGCCCAACCGGCGCGGTACACGATGTTGTCGAGGCGCAGCTCGAGGTAGCGCAACATGATCTCGCCGGTGACACCGCTCTTGCGCGACGCCTCCTCGTAGAGGTTGCGGAACTGCCGCTCGGAGAGGCCGTAGGTGAAGCGAGCCTTCTGCTTCTCCTGAAGCTGCAGCAGGTACTCGGAGGCATTGCCACGACGCCGGGTACGGCCGTGCTCACCCGGCGGGTACGGACGGCGATCCATGGCGATGTTCTCGCCGCGGGTACCCCAGATGTTCGTGCCGAGACGACGCGAGACCCTGGCCTTGGGACCGATGTAACGAGCCATGACGGATCACACCCTCCGGCGCTTGGGGGGACGGCAGCCGTTGTGCGGCACCGGGGTCACGTCCTTGATCCCGGTCACCTCGATGCCGGCATTCTGGATCGAGCGGATCGCCGTCTCACGACCGGAACCCGGGCCCTTGACGAGTACGTCGACTCGGCGGACACCGTGCTCCATCGCACGACGGGCAGCCTGCTCGGCGGCCATCTGTGCGGCGAACGGCGTGGACTTGCGCGAGCCCTTGAACCCGACGTTTCCCGCCGACGCCCACGACAGCACATTGCCGTCCTGGTCCGTGATGGAAACGATGGTGTTGTTGAAGCTCGACTTGATGTGGGCCACGCCGTAGTTGACGTTCTTTCGTTCCCGCTTGCGGGGACGACGGCCGCCTGGCTTGGGCTTCGCCATGGCTGGGGTGTTCTCCTAGCTCTGATCGGACGCCGCGGTCAGCGACGTGCCTTCTTCTTGCCGGCGACGGTCTTCTTCGGGCCCTTTCGGGTCCGTGCGTTCGTGTGGGTTCGCTGACCCCGCACCGGAAGACCGCGTCGATGGCGGAGACCCTGGTAACAGCCGATCTCCATCTTTCGCTTGATGTCCTGAGCGACCTCGCGTCGCAGGTCGCCTTCGACCTTGAGGTTCTGCTCGATGTAGGCGCGGATCCGGTTGACCTCTTCGTCGGTCAGGTTGCGCACCCGGGTGTCGGGATCGACGTTCGACGCCTCGCAAACGCTGCGAGCGACGGTCGGGCCGATGCCATAGATGTAACGAAGGGAGATCTCGATCCGCTTCTCGCGGGGAATGTCAACGCCGGCGATACGTGCCACGGAACTTCAGGCCTTTCCTGCTAGCCCTGGCGCTGCTTGTGACGGGGGTTCTGGCAGATCACGCGCACCACACCGTGGCGGCGAATCACCTTGCACTTGTCACACATGGCACTGACGCTGGGACGGACTTTCATGAGCAAACTCTCGATCGACTGATGTGGGGCGGTGGGGTCACTTGTAGCGGTAGGTGATCCGACCGCGCTGGAGGTCATAGGGCGTCAGCTCAACTTGGACGCGGTCACCTGGAAGGATGCGGATGTAGTGCATGCGCATCTTTCCCGAGATATGGGCGAGAACTTTGTGTCCGTTCTCGAGTTCCACCCGGAACATTGCATTGGGGAGAGGTTCGATGACCTTCCCCTCCAGGACGATCGCATCTTCCTTGGGCTTCGGCAGGGTGACTCCTCCTTGGTCGCGGCTCGGCTCGAGCAGGTTGTCTGGCGGCGTGCACCGCAGACCGGCTCAAAGCCAGCGACACACGTTAGTCGCTGGGCTCACCCAATCCAACTTCAGCGCAAGGGTCGGCCGATCACCGACCACTGCGATCACAGGTGTGTGTCGATCACGCCGGCCAGGCGCCCGAATACCTCGTCCTCGGTACCCACGCCGTCGATCTCCACCAGCTTGCCGATCGTGCCGAAGAACCGGACGGCGGGCATCGTCTTGTCCTCGTAGTCCTGCAAGCGCCGCTCGACGGCCTCAGGATTGTCATCCGCCCGGTTCCGGCCGGCGATGCGGTCACGAACCGTGGCCAACGGAACCTCGATGTTCACCGCGAGGTCGATTCCAGAGACTCCGAGGGTTTCCACCAGTGCCCGAGCCTGGGGCTCCGTCCGAGGGAAGCCATCCAGCAAGAACCCGCTCTTCTCGACGTCGTCCTTCGCCAGGCGATCCTTCACGATGCCGATGATCACTTCGTCCGGAACGAGGTTACCGGCCGACATGTACTCGTCGGCCTTCCGCCCGAACTCAGTCCCCTCGGCGACTGCCGCACGGAGAATGTCGCCCGTCGAGATGTGCACGGCGCCGTAGCGCTCGATCAGCAGGGCACACTGGGTGCCCTTGCCCGCACCTTGGCGGCCGAAGATTACGAGGCGAGGACGCTTGGTCATCGTGCTTGAGCTCCGATCGGACTATCCCGGAAGTTCGGGCAACCTAGCGAGGCCCACGCCGGTCGGGCGAATCGCTCCGGGTGCACCGGTCTCTATTTCAGGAAGCCCTCGTAATTCCGCATCATCAACTGACTGTCGATCTGCTTCATCGTCTCGAGCGCCACGCCGACCGCGATCAAGATGGACGTACCGCCGAAGGCAAGCTGCTGCCCGTTCAGATCGACCCGGAGGATGTAGGTGATGAACAGCGGAGGGAGCAGGGCGACACTGGCGATGAACAGCGCCCCGGGAAGCGTGATCCGCGAGACGATCTTCTGAAGGTGACGCTCGGTCTGAGGACCCGGTCGGATACCCGGGATGAACCCACCCTGTTTCCGCAGGTCGTCCGCTCGCTGAACGGGGTCGAAGCTGATGGCGGTGTAGAAGTAGGCGAAGCCGACGATCAGCAGACCGTAGAACACCAGGTAGATCACGCTGGTGTGGTTGACCAGGTTGTCCTGGACGAAACGCCGGACCGTGTCGCCCCAACCCGTGGCCGGCACCAAGTTCGTCATGAGCACCGGCAGGTAGAGCACCGAGCTCGCAAAGATGACCGGGATCACTCCGGACTGGTTGACCTTCAGCGGGATGTAGGTCGACTGTCCCCCGTACATCCGCCGTCCGACCACCCGCTTCGCGAACTGGACCGGGATCCTCCGCTGACCCTGCTCGATGAAGATGATCGCCACCATCAGGGCGACGAACATCAGCAGAACGATGATCAGCGCCACCGTGCCGCCGGCTGCCTGGATCAACGCCCCCTGGCTCGGCAGACCGGACACGACCGACGTGAACACGATGATGGACATCCCGTTCCCGATGCCCTTCTGCGTGACCAACTCCCCCATCCACATGATCAGCGCTGTTCCGGCGGTGACCGTCAACACGATGAGCATCACGCGGAAGGGGGTGAAGATGGGAACCAGATCGAGGGAGTTGCCCGACTCACCGACCAGTGAGCCGCCACCGTTGTGGAACAAGAACACCAGACCGGTGGACTGCAACACCGCGATGGCCACGGTCAGATACCGCGTGTACTGGTTGATCTTGCGCTGCCCGACTGCGCCCTGCTTTTGCAGCTGCTCGAGCTTCGGGATCACCACAGCGAGGATCTGCAGCATGATCGAGGAGGTGATGTAGGGCATGATGCCCAACGCAAAGATGGCGAAGCGGGTGAGCGCCCCTCCGGAGAACAGCTGCAACAGCGAGAGAATGCTGCCGCCCTCCTCGGCACTCTTCTTCAGCTGCTCAACTGCGTTGAGGTCGATCCCGGGCGCCGGCACGTACGAGCCGAACCGGTACAACAGCACGATTGCCAGGGTGAAGAGCAGCTTCGTCCGCATCTCCGGGACACGGAACATGTTGGCCATCGACGAAAGCCGGTGGAGGTTGGAGGAGGAAGAGCTTGCGCCTGTCGCCACCGGTATTCGGCTCCTTCGAGAACGCGATCAGTGAGAAGTGTACGCCGCGCATCGCAACGGGCGGCGGTCTTGCGCCGGAACACTGGCCAGAACGCGGTTCAGGGGCCCTAGGTGGGCCCCTGAACCGATCGAAACCTAGCGATTCGTGTGCTGATTGCCCCGGGCTGGCGGTCTGCCGTTGCCGAAGGGCGGAGGGATCACCTCGAGGGACCCGCCGGCACCGGTGATGGCCGCCTCGGCCGAACCAGAGAACGCGTGGGCAGACACCCGCACACTCCGGGTCAGCTCGCCACGGCCGAGGATCTTGACCAGGGCACCCTTGTGCACCAGGCCCTTCTCACGCAGCGACTCAGGCGTGACGTCGGTGAGGCCGGACTCCTCGATCACATCGAGGTTGATCCCCTGATACTCCACGCGAAACGGGTTGTTGAAGCCACGCAGCTTCGGCACCCGCCGCTGCAAGGGCATCTGACCACCCTCGAAGCCGGCACGAATCTGCCGCCGGGCCTTCTGGCCCTTGGTTCCGCGGCCCGCGGTCTTGCCGCCCTTACCGCCGATACCACGACCGACACGCTTGCGACGACGGTTGGAACCTTCGGGCGGCCTGAGCTCATGCAGTTTCATCGCCGGACACCTCCTCGACGTTGATGAGATGCGGTACCCGCGAGATCATTCCACGGATCTCGGGACGGTCCGGCACCGTGTTGGACATCCCGATCCGGCGCAGTCCGAGCGCACGCAACGTGCCGCGCTGCTTCGGCTTGCACCCAATGGCCGATCGGACCTGGGTCACTCGAAGTTGTGCCATCAGCCTTCTTCACTTCCAACAGACGCCCGCGCTCGACGGGTCTCGTTGTACGCCCGGAGCATGCCTGCCGGCACGAACTCATCAGGATGCAGCCCCCGCAACCGGGCAACCTCATCCGGCCGCTTCAGTTGTTGCAGCGCCGCAATGGTCGCACGGGCGACGTTGATGTGGTTCGACGATCCGAGCGACTTGCAGAGCACGTCGTGGATACCGGCCTCCTCGAGGATGGCACGGGCTGCGCCACCTGCGATGACTCCGGTACCGGGCGAGGCCGGCTTCAGAAGCACCCGCCCCGCACCCGTCTCGCCGATGATGGGGTGAGTGATCGTCGAGCCGGCGAGCGGTACTTCGAACAGGTTCTTGCGTGCCTCTTCGGTGCCCTTCTGAATGGCAAGCGGCACTTCTTTCGCCTTGCCGTAGCCCAAGCCGACCCGACCTGCGCCGTCGCCGACGACCACAAGTGCGGTGAAGCTGAACCGACGACCGCCCTTGACCACCTTGGCCACGCGGTTGATGTTGATGACCCTGCTGTCTCGCAGCTGGGCGTCAGTGCTCGCCATGGCGTTCAGAACTCCAGTCCGCCCTCGCGGGCGGCGTCGGCGAGGGCGGCTACCCGCCCGTGGTAGAGGAAACCACCGCGGTCGAACACGACCTCGGTCACACCAGCGGCCTTCGCTCGCTCAGCCAAGGCCTTGCCCACGCGGGCAGCCGCCTCGGCGTTGCCGTTCGTTGCGCCACGGAGGCCCGTCTCGACGGTGGACGCCGACACCAGTGTCGCGCCGGCAATGTCGTCGATGATCTGCGCATGGATGTGCTTGTTGGATCGATAGACCGCCAAGCGGGGACGGGCCGCAGAACCCATGACCCGCTTGCGGATCCGCCGATGCCGGCGAATCCTTCCCTGGCGCTTCGACTTTGCTGCGTCGCTCATGATCGATACTTCCCGACGCTCGTCACTTACCGGTCTTGCCGGCTTTGCGGATCACGTACTCACCGACATACCGAATCCCCTTGCCCTTGTAGGGCTCGGGCTTCCGGATCGATCGGATATTCGCCGCGACCTGACCGACCTGTTGCTTGTCGATACCCACCACGTTCACACGCGTCGCCGCGGGAACCTCGAACGTGATGCCGTCGGGCGCATCTACACGCACCGGGTGACTGAAGCCGAGAGCGAGCTCCAGCTTGCTGTCACCCTGCGCCGTGGCTCGGTAACCGACGCCGATGATCTCGAGCTCCTTGCGGAAACCCTCGGATACGCCGACCACCATATTGTTCACCAGGGTGCGAGTCAGCCCGTGCAGCGAACGGGCACGCCGCTCGTCGTTCGGACGCTCCACCAAGAGGGTTCCGCCCTCCTGGCGCACCACGATCGGCTCGGGAACCTCGTGGGTGAGCGTGCCCTTCGGACCCTTCACCCGCACGACCTGACCGTCGATCGAGACCTCCACGCCACTCGGCACGGAAATCGGTGCCTTCCCAATTCTGGACACAGTGACCTCCTACCAGACGTAGCAGAGCACTTCGCCGCCCACGCGACGCTTGCGCGCCTCACGGTCGGTCATGAGCCCTTGGTTGGTGGACAGGACGGCAACGCCAAGGCCTCCGAGTACACGGGGGATCTCCTCAGCCTTGCGGTACACCCGGAGTCCGGGCTTGGACACCCGACGCAGACCCGAGATCGTCCGAAGACGTTCCGGCGAGTACTTCAGGTGGATGGTCAGTGACTCGCCCGGCCCCGTGGTGGAGGGCTGGACCTGGTGCCCGGTGATGTAGCCCTCACGCTCGAGGACCTTTGCAAGTGCAATCTTGAGCTTGGAAGAAGGCATGACGACCTCGTCGTGCATCGCCACATTGGCGTTGCGAATACGAGTCAGCATGTCAGCGAGCGGATCAGTCATTGTCATGGTTGTCCCACCCCCTCACCAGCTGGCCTTGGTCACGCCGGGGATCTCGCCCGCATGAGCCAACTCACGCAAGCAGACTCGGCAGAGCATGAAGCGGCGGAACACGGCTCGCGGCCGGCCACATCGCTTGCAGCGCGTATAAGCCCGAACCTTGAACTTCGGCTTGCGCTGCTGCTTTTGGATCAGCGCTTTCTTGGCCACCTCAGTCCCTCCTGAAGGGGAAGTTGAACGCATCCAGCAGGGCCTTACCCTCTGCGTTGGTGCGGGCGGTGGTGACGATGGTGATGTCCATACCCCTCGTCGTATCAACCTTGTCGTAATCGATCTCCGGGAAGATCAGCTGCTCGGTCACCCCGAACGTGTAGTTCCCCCGGCCGTCGAATGAACGGGGGTTGAGGCCGCGGAAGTCACGAATTCGCGGAATCGAGAGGCTGATCAAGCGATCGAGGAATTCCCACATGCGGTCGCCACGAAGCGTGACGCGCACGCCGATCGCGTTGCCCTGCCGCAGCTTGAAGCCGGCGATCGACTTCTTCGCCCGGGTAATCACGGGCTTCTGACCTGTGATGATCCCGAGATCGGTCACAGCGCCCTCGATCAGCTTTGCCTGCTGAAGAGCTGCCCCGACGCCCATGTTCACCACGATCTTCTCGATCCGCGGCACCATCATGACGTTCGGCAGGCTCAGCTCCTGCTGCAGCTTGCTGCGGAGCTCGGTGTTGTAGGTGACCTTGAGGCGTGGTGCCTGGGCCATGGTCTCGGTTGCAGCCATCACAACTCGTCCCCGGTGCGCTTGCAGATCCGCACCTTCTCGCCGTCAGCCGTGACGCGGAAGCCGACACGGGTCGGCTTGCCGTCCTTCGGGCTCAACAACGCCACGTTGGAGGCATCGAGCGGCATGTCCACGTCGATGATCCCACCGGGTGTGTTCGCCTGAGGATTGGCCCGAACGTGCTTGCGAGCGACGTTCACGCCGTCAACGACGATCTTCCCCTGGGCCGGCAGCACCTTGGCCACCGTGCCTTCCTTGCCACGGTCCTTGCCGGTCAGCACCCGGACCCGGTCACCTTTACGAATCTTGCTCGCCATCACAACACCTCCGGTGCCAGCGAGACGATGCGCATGAACTTCTTGTCACGCAACTCGCGGCCCACCGGGCCGAAGATGCGGGTTCCACGAGGCTGCATCGCATCGTTGATGAGCACGGCTGCGTTCTCGTCGAACCGGATGTAGCTGCCATCCGGACGACGACGCTCCTTCTTGGTTCGAACGACCACGCACTTCACGACGTCGCCCTTCTTCACCGAAGCGCCGGGGATGGCGTCCTTCACCGAAGCGACGAACACATCGCCGATCCCGGCGTAGCGACGCCGGGTGCCAC
>Ga0256303_1000212_pt1 | contig 9525 bp, 9 predicted proteins | sample ColtaT_26_FD_183717 | JGI IMG/M metagenome (GOLD analysis project Ga0256303, IMG submission 183717) | Metatranscriptome of freshwater microbial communities from Columbia River, Oregon, United States - Colum_Miss_RepC_8d (Metagenome... | ecosystem: Environmental > Aquatic > Freshwater > River...
CCGGTGACCACGTGCGTAACAGCACCCCAGACACCTGAAAGGCAACCCCGACGAGCGTCAATGGCACCATGTGCGTGTCGATCGGGGTGGAGCTCGTGCCGCCCTCGATCGCGGTAGCGATATCGGTGAGCAACGTCGAACCGCTGATGCCGAACAGCAGCGACATGCCGTAGAGCATCAGGGCGCTGGCGAACACGCCCATCAGGTAGTACTTCAGGCCCGCCTCGTTCGAACGGAGGTTCCGCTTCTCCCACGAAGCCATCAGGTAGGCCGGGATCGAGAGCAGCTCGAGCGCCACGAAGATGGTGACGAGGTCTCGAGCCGAGCACATCACGACCATGCCGAGCACCGAGGAGAGCAGCATCAGGTAGAACTCGCTCTCCCAGAAGTCGCCCTCGGCCAGGTAGTTGCTCGAGAGCAACGTCACCACGTAGCCGGCCAGGAGGAACATCGCCTGTAGGACGAGTGCCAGGTTGTCGACGACGAAGGCGCCACCGAACAGGCTCCGGTCGGCACCATCGAGCGCCAGAGAGATCACTGGGATCAGGCTGGCCAGCATCGCCAGACCGGTGAGTCCGGGGATCAGCCGCTTCGCATCCTCGAGCTTGATCACATCGACCAGCAGGACCACCGCGGTGAACGTCACCAGGACGATCTCGGGCGCCAAAGCGTGGAAGTCGATGACCGGTGCTTCAAAGGGCAGTTGCGATGCCTGGGCCAGCAGCGTTGCGATCACGACGACCTCAGCCCGCCAAGCTCTGGGCGAGAACCTGCACGGCGTCGCTGGTCATACCGAAGATGAGCACCGGCAGGAAGCCGAGGACCACGATCAGCACCAGCATCGGCAACCAGGCGATCCATTCGGCCGTGCCGACGTCATGGACGTGCTCGTGGGCGAACTCCTCCTTGGGAGTGCCGAATGCCGTGCGCTGATACAGCCACAGCAGGTAGCCGGCGGCCAGGACCGTGCCGAGCGCAGCCACGAACATGTAGAAGCGGAACAGCCCGACGCTGAGACCCGGAGCAGGGTTGTACGCCGACAGGATCGCCGGGAACTCGCCCCAGAACCCGGCCAGACCGGGCAACCCGAGCGATGCCATGGCGGTGAAGCCGAGGATCCAGCCCATGTGCGGCGCCTGCTTGAGCAGACCACCGAGTCGGGCGATCTCGAGGGTGTGGAACCGCTCTTTCACCGATCCGGCCACGAAGAACAACATGCCGGTGATCAGGCCGTGGGCGACCATTCCGAAGATCGCAGCGTTGATACCGAAGTCGGTCAGGGTGGCGATGCCGAGCATCACGTAGCCCATGTGCGCCACCGAGGAGAAGGCGATGAGGCGCTTCATGTCGGTCTGGGCCAGACAGCCCAGGGCGCCGTAGATGATGCCGACACAGGCGAGACCACCGATGATCGGCGCCCACCAGTGCGCACCCTCGGGCAGGATCGGCAGCGCGATCCGGACGAAGCCGTAGGTACCCAACTTCAGCAGCACCGCCGCAAGGATCACCGAGCCCTGCGTCGGTGCCTGGGTGTGGGCATCAGGGAGCCAGGTGTGGAACGGGAACATCGGCACCTTGATGCCGAAGCCCATGAACATGCCACCGAAGATCAGGATCTGCGTCGTGCGCACCACGTCGTTGGACTGCACCAACGAGGCCAACTCCGTCATGTTGAACGTCTCGGCGCCGGTCACGAAGAAGAGTGCCAGGAAGCTGACGATCATCAGGGCAGAACCGAACAGCGTGTAGAGGAAGAACTTGATCGACGCGTACTGCCGGTCGTCGCCGCCCCAGACGCCGATCATGAAGTACATGGGCAGCAGGACGATCTCGAAGAACACGAAGAACAGGATCAGGTCCTGCGCCACGAAGCTTCCCAACATGCCGGTGTCGAGCACCAGGATGAGGATCAGGAACGCCTTCGGGTTCACCGGGTCCGGGAAGTGGTTCCAGCTGTAGATGATGACGAGGGGCACCACCAACAACGTGAGCAGGATCATCGGCATCGCAATGCCGTCGATACCCACGGTGTACCGAGCTTTGATCACGTCGATCCAGCCGGTGTTCACGACGTACTGCAACTCGGCACTGTCGTCCCAGTTGAAGTTCAACGCGAGCAGCGCGCCGACTACGGCGACGCCCAAGGAGGTGATCAGAGCCAGCGTCTTGTGCAGCTCCTCCTCCGCTTTGGGGATGAGCATCATCACCAAGGCACCTACCAACGGTAGGAACACCATGGTGGTGATACCCCAATCGTTCAGGAAGTCCTTCATGCGGCGTCCGAACCTACTTCACCCTAGATGGCGAGAACGAAAACCCCGGCCAGGACGGCCGCGGCGGCGAACATGAGCGCGGCATATCCCTGCACCCGCCCATTCTGCATGCGGCGCAGGATGCCGCCTGTCTCCGAGGCACCGAGGCCCGTGCCGTTGACCACACCGTCCACGACCTGTTGGTCGAGCACGCTGTAGGTGAAGCCGGCAATGCGCTTGGAGACCGTTGCTGCGCCATTGACGATGGCGTCGAGCACGTACTTGTTGAACCAGTTGGCCCCGCGTGCGAGCGGGCCCTTGACCGTGGCGACGATGACGTCGGTGTACAGCCAGTCCAGGTAGAACTTGTTGGCGAGGATGTTGTAGCCGACCTTCGGCAGCCCGCCCCGACTCACCGGGCCGTCGGCGAGTTCCGTCGCCTTCGGGTCGGTCGCCTGGACCTTGCGGAAATAGGCCACGACCAGACCGCAGCCCACCAGGGCGGCGACGATCGAGATGGCCGCGATTGCGGGGCTGAACTCGGCGTGGCTGATCTTCGGGAAGTACGTCGAGGTCGGCTCGATGTAGTGCTCGAAACGGAGACGCCAACCTGAAGGGACGAAGCTGAAGGCCTCGGGGATGTTGGCCAAGCTCGCCAGCGCCGCCAGCGCCGCCAGGATCATCAACGGAATGGTGATCCGCGGTCCCGACTCGTGGGGCAGACCACCATGGGCGTCGTGCGTGTCATGGGCGTCGTGGGTGTCGTGCGCATCGGCATGATCGTCGTGGCCTGCGTGCGCCACGGCAGTCGCATGGTCGTCGTCGTGGCCGTGTGCAGCGTGGTGGGCGTTCGGCGAATCCGCGCCGCGCCACTCACCGAGGAAGGTGAGCCAGTAGCACCGGGTCATGTAGGCCGCCGTCATACCGCCGGTGATCAAACCCATGATGAGCATGAGGTGGTAGTTGCCGTTCGCACCCTCGCTCAGGCCGAAACCACCGGTTCCCGCCAGGATCTCGTCCTTGGACCAGAAACCGGACAGCAAGGGGAAGCCGGCCAGGGCCAGTGTGCCGATCAGGAAGGTGGCGTGGGTCTTCGGCATGTACTTGCGCAGGCCGCCCATGTCGTACTTCATGTCGAAGGAGTGGTTGCAGGCGTGGCTGACCGAACCTGAGCCGAGGAAGAGGCACGCCTTGAAGAAGGCATGGGTCGCGAGGTGGAACATGGCCGCCGTCCAGGCACCGACCCCGAGCGCCATGACCATGTAGCCCAACTGCGACACCGTCGAGTAGGCGAGCACCTTCTTGATGTCGCGCTGCACGAAGGCGAGCGTGCCGCCGACCATCGTGGTGATCGCACCGACGAGAGCGAGTGCGTTGATGGGGCTACCGGCGATGGAGAGACCCTCGAAGAAGACCGGATAGAGCCGGGCGACCATGTAGACGCCGGCAACGACCATGGTGGCGGCGTGGATGAGTGCCGACACCGGCGTCGGGCCCGCCATGGCGTCGGGCAGCCAGGTGTGCAGGCAGAACTGGCCGGACTTCGACATGACCGCGGCGATGAGGCAGAGCGAGGCGACCAGCAGAGCCGTGTGGGACACCGTGCCCGAAGCGGCGGCGATGTTGATGTCGAGGATGTTGAACGTCTCACCACGGCCGGCCGTGAAGAACAGCACGATCATCCCGATGAGCAGACCGATGTCACCGACGCGGTTGGTGAGGAAGGCCTTCAGGGCGGCGTTGGAGTTGTTCTGTTCCTCCCACCAGTGCCCGATCAAGCTGAAGCTGCAGACGCCCACCAACTCCCAAGCGGTGATGAACATCACGAGGTTGTTCGCCAGGACCAGCAACAGCATCGAGGCGGTGAACAACGACAGGAAGGCGAAGTAGTGGGTGTAGCGGATGTCCCCGGCGACGTAGTCGGTCGAGAAGATGTGCACGAGCAGCGAGATCAACCCGACGACGAAGAGCATCATCACCGCTTGCCCGTCGACGAAGGTGCCGACGCCGAAGTCGATACCGCCGATGGTCCACCAGTTCGACTTCCATTCCGTCACCACCGGCAGCACCACGTGATGCTCCTCAGCGGCTGCCTCGACACCTTCCTTCACCGCTTCCTTCGTGGAGGCGGTGCCCTCTTCGGCGGAGGAGCCGGTTCCGGCGAGCTTCAGATCGGTGCCCTGCCGGACCACACCGAGACGCGCAGCGGAATGTTCGGAATGGCTGCCACCCTCGTCGGTCTCACCCGCGGGCTCGGAACCGTGCTCGGCCCCTGCTGCATCCACATGGGAGATCCACTGCGCGCCGGCGATCAGGGCACAGACGAAAACCGCGGACAGCGCCGCGATACCGACCTCGGCGCCCTTCTTCGGTAGGCGCTTGCCGAAGAAGAGGATCAGCAGGAACGAGACGAACGGGATGGCCGGGAAGATCCAGGCGTTCTCGAGGAACCAGCCCGCGTGTTCTGCGGTCATGGCCCCGGTCTCTGAGGCGAAGAGCACGGCGGGGGTCATCCCTTCAGCAGGTCGACCGACTCGAGGTCGATACTCGACCGGTTGCGGTAGATGAGCAGCACGATGGCGAGCCCGACCCCGACCTCAGCAGCCGCAACTGCGATGACGAAGAGGGCGAAGACCTGGCCGATCGGCGTGCCGTGATACGCGCCGAACGCAATGAAGTTGATGTTCACGGCGTTGAGGATCAGCTCGATCGACATCAGCACCATCACACCGTTGCGCCGGGCGAGAACGCCGTAGACGCCGATGCAGAACAACACTGCTCCGAGCAGAAGAAACTGGTTCAGCCACATCGCTACTCCCTCCGGGCCACGACGATGGCGCCGATGAGCGCTGCCAACAGCAGGAATGAAACGGCCTCGAACGGGATGAGGTAGTCGTGGAAGATGGCATCGCTCACCATCTGCGTCGACTGTGGCTCGAGCACCGCCTGGGCATCGAGTGCCTCGGTGTCGAACGCATCCACCAGCGCGTAGGTCATCACGGCGAAGAGGATCAATGCGACCACGCCGGCAATCCAGCGGCGCTCACCGTCCACATGCTCCTCGCGTCCGATGCGGGCCCGGGTGAGCATGATGCCGAACAGGAACAGCACGATCACCGCGCCGATGTAGACCAACACCTGGGTGACACCGGTGAACTCAGCGCCGGTGATGATGAACTGGGCGGCGACGCCGGCCAGGACCACGACCAGGTACAACGCAGCGTGGAGAATGTTCTTGGTCGTGACGACCCGCACTGCGGATGCCACCATCGCCAACGCGATGATTGCGAAGAAAATGTTCTGGGCCACCATGGTCAGCGGGGCACCTTCTTCTTCTTCTGCTCCGACCCGGCTTCGTAGTCCTCGAAGTCGGGCACCGTCTCCATCCACAGGCCCAGCCGGCTCTTGTCATGGAGCAGATCGGCGATCCGCGGCTCGGAGTACTCGTACTCCGGGCTCCAGTAGAGAGCCTCGAACGGGCAGACCTCGACGCAGATCCCGCAATACATGCAGAGAGCGAAGTCGATGTCGAACCGGTCGAGCTCGTTGCGCTGACGAGGCTTGCCACCCTCACGGCGTGGGGGCGCCAGATACTTGTGCGCCTCGATGAAGATGCACCAATCGGGGCACTCCCGAGCGCACAGCATGCAGGCCGTGCAGTTCTCCTGGTTCAGTGCGATGACGCCACGGGCACGCGGGGCCGGATCTTCCTTGACATGGGGATACTGCACCGTCACCGCACCCTTGGAGGGCGCCGGCGGCTTGGTGAAACCGTTGGGGAAGACCGTCTTGCGGGCCTCCCCCATGGTCACACCGAGGCCCTTGATCACTCCGGGAACGAGACCCATCAGAACGCCACCTTCAGCACAGCGGTCACGGCAATGTTCACCAGGGAGATCGGGATGAGGTACTTCCAGGCGAAGATCTGCAGCTGGTCCTCACGGAACCGTGGGTACGTGAAGCGGAACCACATCACCAAGAAGACGATCAGCATCATCTTCGTCAGCATCACGATCGGGCCGAGCAGGTTCATGATGTCGGCGTCGAAGCCAATCCCGGGGAGGGACCAACCGCCGAGGAAGAGCACCGCCGCGATGGCCGAGAACGCACCCGCAGTTGCGTACTCGCCGATGAAGAACAACAGGAAGCGGAAGCCCGAATACTCGGTCAGGTAACCGGCCACGAGCTCCGATTCGGCCACCGGCATGTCGAACGGCGGCTGGGTGAGCTCGGCCTGCATCGCGATCATGAACACCGCGAAGCCGACGAACTGGGTGAGGATGTAGGGGTTTCCGATGAACCCGAGCCCGAAGATCTCGCCGTTCCGCTGCGCCTCGACGATGCCCTGCATGTCCATCGTGCCCGCCTGGATCACCACACCCAGCACCGCGAGCACCAGCGGCAGCTCGTAGGCGATGAGCTGACCGGCGGAGCGCAGTCCGCCCATGAGCGAGTACTTGTTCGCCGAGGCCCAGCCGGCCATCAGGATGCCGATGACGGAGACCGACGAGACGGCCAGGGCGAAGTAGATCCCCGTCGGGATGTTGGCGAACCAGGCGTCAGGGCCGAAGGGCACGACGGTGTACATGATGAACGTCGACGCAACGACGACGATCGGCGCCCAGGCGAATACCTTCCGGTCGGCACCGTCCGGGAAGAGGTCTTCTTTCTGGAGCCACTTGCCGACCTCGGCGAGCAGCTGCATCGATCCGTACGGACCGGCTTCCATCGGCCCGAGACGGCTCTGCATGAAGCTCATCATCTTGAACAGGAACAGATAGACGATCGTGCCCGCCGGCAACAGCACAGCGGCGAGCAGTCCGAGGACGCGGAAGATCGATACTTGCCAGTACGCGAGCTCGGCAAGGACGACGGCGCTCATCGGTCGATGTCTCCGAGGATGAAGTAGAGGGACGCGAGGATCGTGATGACGTCGGGAACGTACACGCCGCGCAGCAGCCAGGGCACGATGGAGATGTTGTTGAAGCTCGCCGAGCGGATCTTGACCCGGAAGGGCACCAGGTCGCCCTTCGAGACCACGTAGTAGCCCATCTCGCCGAGCGGGTTCTCGGTTGCGACCCAGGCCTCGCCCTCGGGCACCTTGATGATGCGGGGCACCTTGGCCATGATCGGCCCGGACGGGAGCCCGTCGCAGAGTTGGATGACCATCTTGGCCGCTTCGCGAACTTCCTGGAGGCGGACCCAGTACCGGGCGAAGCTGTCACCGTCGGGGTGGGTCCAGACCTTCCAGTCGAGCTTGTCGTAGACCAGGCCGACCTGGGTATCACGGCGATGGTCCCAATCGACACCCGACGCCCGCAGGTTTGCGCCCGACAGGCCGTAGGACAGGGCGACCTCCGGTGGGATGACGCCGATGCCGCGGGTTCGGACGTTGAAGATCTCGTTGCCCAGCAGCAAGGCCTCGAGCTCGTCACAGAAGGCGTTGACCTTGACCATGACCTGCTTGGTCTCGGCGATCCAGCCCTTGGGGAGATCGTCCTTGAGGCCGCCGATACGGTCGAAGTTCGGGTGGAACCGTCCCCCCGTCGCCGACTCGATCAGGTTGAGCACGTACTCCCGGTCCCGGAAGGCGTAGAAGACGGGCGTTACCGCACCGAGCTGCACGGCCATGTCGCCGAGGAACAGGGTGACGTTGGCGATACGCGACAGCTCGAAGAGCAGGGTCCGGATCCACTGCGCTCGGGGCGGGGCCTCGACCTCCATCAGCTGCTCGGCGGCGAGGATGAACGGCACCTCGTTGGCGAAGCTCCCGAGCCAGTCGATGCGGTTGATCAGGGTGTTGACCTGCGGGAAGGTTCGGACCTCGGTGAGCTTCTCGTACCCGCGGTGCATGTAGCCGGGTACGGGATCGGCGGCGACGACCTGCTCACCGTCGAGCTTGACGATGATCCGTAGCGTGCCGTGCGTCGCCGGGTGCTGCGGACCGATGTTGAGGGTCATGCCCTCCGTCTCGAGCTCGACGTTGACACGCATGTCGGCGGCCTGGCTTGCGATGTAGGCGCGCTGTTGGCGTTCACTGATTGCGGTCATGCTCACTCGCCTCCTTCGTCGTCGGCGACACCGGGCATACCCTCGACGTCGACGATGCCGGGCCACGGCTTCACCATGCGGGACAGCAGCGGGAAATCCTTGCGAAGCGGATACCCCTCGAAATCACCAGGGAGATAGAGCTTCCGGAGCGAGGGGTGCCCGGCGAAGGTGATTCCGAACATCTCGTATGCCTCGCGCTCGTGCCAGTTGGCGCCGCCGAAGAGCTTCGTCCACGTGGCCATGGTCAACGTGTCGTCGGGTACGTCGGCCTTGAGGTTGACCCCGACGTGCCGGTGCACGTCGTAGAGGCGGGCGATGAGCTGGAACCTCGTGTCACCCCCGGCGACACCGTGGGTCATCGGCTCGGGCTCTTTGGCCGTCACACCCTCGAGGAGGTTGTCGACCGAGCTGTCCATGCTGCGTCCGAACGGCGACGGCAGCCAGTCGATGACCGACAGGTAGCAGAAGTACGAGCAGCCGAGCAGATCACGGGAAACCCGGCCGGCGGTCTCCCAGGCGTCTGCGGTGACCCGCACCCAGAGATCGCGTCCGGGAAGGAGATGCGAGGCGACAACCCCGTCGTGGAGTTCGCCGGTGAGGCCCTCGACCAAGCTGTTGCGCAGCTCATCGGTGGCGGGTGCGCCGTCGGCGTTGTCGGTGTCAGTTGACGACAAGCGGCTCACCCTTCCACTTCGCAGCCATGTCCTCGTTGGCCACCATCTCCTGCAGCAGGACGATGCCCTCGAGCAACGCCTCGGGCCGCGGCGGACATCCGGGCACGTAGACGTCGACCGGGATGATCTGGTCGACACCCTTGGTGACCGAGTAGCTGTCCCAGTAGGGGCCGCCGCAGTTGGCGCAGCTGCCCATCGAGATCACGTACTTCGGATCGGGCATCTGCTCGTAGAGACGCCGGATGGCCGGAGCCATCTTGTCGGTGACCGTGCCCGACACCACCACGAGGTCGGCCTGTCGAGGACTCGCCGGGAACGGGATCACGCCCAGCCGCATGACGTCGTAGCGGGGCGAACCGAAGGCGGCCCCCATCTCGATGGCACAGCAGGCCAAGCCCCACTGGTACACCCACATCGAGTACTTCCGACTGATGTTGAGCAGCTTGGTCAGGGGCTTGGGGAGCTTGCCGCTCTCGACTAGACCCATCGCAACACACCCTTCCGCCAGGCGTAGACCAGGCCGAGGAACAACACGAAGATGAAGATGC
>Ga0256303_1000213_pt1 | contig 9523 bp, 11 predicted proteins | sample ColtaT_26_FD_183717 | JGI IMG/M metagenome (GOLD analysis project Ga0256303, IMG submission 183717) | Metatranscriptome of freshwater microbial communities from Columbia River, Oregon, United States - Colum_Miss_RepC_8d (Metagenome... | ecosystem: Environmental > Aquatic > Freshwater > River...
CGCAAGGGGTGATGGCGTGCCTTTTGCTTAATGAGTCTGCGACTCGGTTACTCACTTATCCAGGAGCAGTGCCATGCTGAACTACATCAAGAAGTTCCTCAAAGACGAAGAAGGTGCCAGTGCCGTCGAATACGGTCTGGTGGTTGGTCTGATTGCCGTGGCCTTGGTGGTCATCATGGCGGCGTTTACCGGTAGTGGCGGTCTGTCGGGCGCGTTCGATACCATTTCCGCCAAGCTCACGACGGTCAAATGATCTCGTGCAAGGTCGCGATGCGGTAGTCGCGGCCCTGCTGCTTTGGGTGGTGGTGGTCGCCGTCTTCGACTGGCGGCAACGACGAGTTCCAAATTGGACTCTACTAGTGGTTCTGTTCCCGGCGGCCCTCGCCGTGCTAGTGCGCGGCGAGGGTTTACTGGGGGCGACTCCAATCGACAGCCTGTTTGGAGCTTGCGTTGGCGGCGGTCTGCTGATGCCGGGCTATCTCAGCGCTAAGTTGGGTGCGGGCGACGTTAAACTGGCCGCAGTTCACGGGGTGCTGCTCGGAGTTGTAGGGGTGCTGCAGGCCTTGCTGCTTTCGGCGCTGTTGCTGGGGCTGATATCACTGCTGGTCCTGGTGGGATTAGGCCTGCGGCGGGCGAGGGGCCTGCGCCTACCTGCGGCGGTGGCTCTCGGTGGAGGGTTCGTTGCGGCTATGCTGCTGTCTCAATGGAGTGGCGCATGAATAAGAAGGAACTCAAAAGCGGACATTCCCGGAGGCGGCAATTCGGTGCTTCTGCGGTGGAATTCGCCTTGGTGTTCCCGGTTCTGTTCGCGCTGGTTTATGCAGTAATCGCATATTCCTACGTTTATGTGTTGCAGCAGGCGATCACCTACACCGCCCAGCATCTGGCGGAGTCGGCGGTTGCCGTAAATCCAACCCCGGCTTCCAGTTATACCGCGCGCATCCAGACCCGCGTGCAGCAACTGGCTGCCCAACAATTGCAGTGGCTGCAGCAACGCAGCTTGGTGGTCGGCGAGAACGGCGAGAAAGTCGTGCCCCAGTTCCAGGTCATCGATGGGAGTGATGTTGTCGTCATACGGCTTGAGCTGCCGTTAAAAAACCCCGATCTATTTCCGGCGATTACCTTCCCAGGTGGCTTTTCGATCCCGCCGATGCCCGATAGCTTGGTGGCGCAGGCGACGGCGCGCATTTGATTAAAGTTGTCCACGCTCCACGACCTAAGAATGGCGCGGACGTGTAAGAATCCAGCAGTGGGATTTCGAGGGATCGACAGAACATGAGCAGCACAGCGCTGAAAGTGGCAGCGGTAATCCTGGTGCTGTTGACCCTGGTGCTGGCCGCACTAGGGTTCAGCATGAGCCGAAACTACGCCACCCGCGCCGCCAAGGCCGAGGCGGAGGCCGCCAAGGTCGTCGGGCAGCAGGCGCCTCAGACGCTGGCCGTAGTGGCGCTCAAGCCGCTGGCCGCCTACAAGATCATCGGCCGGGACGATGTGTCCCTGGTGCCGGTGGCGGTCACCCCCACCGACTACTACGCCAACCTGGATGAAGTGGTCGGCCGGGTGCCGCTGGTGGATGTCGACGCCGGTGCGCCGATCACCCACCGCTACTTCAAGGAAGGGAACATCCTCGCCAAGGTGATTCCTCCCGGCCACCAGGCGCTGGCCCTGGAGGTCAACGAGGTGATCGCTACCGGCGGCTTCGTGCGCCCCGGCGACAACGTCGATGTGCTGGTCTATTTCCGCGGCGGCTCCGGCGTCACCGATGCGCAGTCGCGGGTGCTGCTGGAAAACGCCCGGGTACTGGCCTTCGAGGAGCAGATCATCGAGCGGCCTCAGGGGCTCAAGGAAGATGAGAAGCAGGATGCCAACCGCCGCCGTCAGCGCACCGCGGTGATCGCGGTGCCCGATGCCGATACCACCCGGGTGATGCTGGGTATGAGCCTGGGCGACATCCGCCTAGCCTTGCGCGGGCAGCAGACCGCGACCGCCGAAGAGGCGCCTGCCGAGGTGACCGAAGGCGGGCTGCCGCTGTCCGAGCCCGCCAAGACCGCCGCCAAGGATCAGAAGGTGCCGGACAAGGCCATCACCGCCGCCGAGCTGTCCAGGGTCAAGCCGCCGCCGGCTCTAGAGCGGAAGTTCGGCTCGCCCGCCGTGGTGGAAGTTATCCAGGGCTCGCAGGTCACCAAGGTATCCCAATGAAACGCGCAAGGAACGCATCGATGCAATCGGTATTCGCCGCGTGCGGCATGGCCTGCATGCTGTTGCTGGGTACGGCCACCGCTATGGCGCAGGCGTCTTCCGACAGCCGGGTCATCGCGGTGGAGGCCGGCGTGCACAAGCTGCTGCGTCAGCCGCAGGAAGTGACCCGGGTTGCGGTCGGCGATCCGGCGGTGGCCGAGGTCACCGTGGTCAACCGTCGCGAGGTGCTGGTCACCGGCAAGAAGGTGGGTATCACCAGCCTATTGATCTGGCCCAAGGGGGCCGCTACCGCGCAGGAGTACCGCCTGCGCGTCGGGCCGGTGGTCGATCCGCTCAAGCCCAAGCTGGTTGATCCGGAAACCGCCAAGGCCAAGGCCGACGCCCAGGATGGTCTGACCGGCAGCACCGACAGCCTGTTGGCGCACCGTCGCGCCAAGATCGCCGCCGATCTGCAGGCGCTCAACCAGACCGGCAAGTCTGCCGCCGTGCCCGACCGCAGCAGCGTCGACCTCGACACCCAGGTGATGACCGAGGTGAAGATCGTCGAGGTCAAGCGCAGCGCCCTGCAACAGTTCGGGCTCAATCTCCTGAAGAACTCGTCCAACACAACGGCCGGCCTTTTTTCGTCCAGTTCCTCGGTCAGTGCGCCGACGGTTCCAGGTAGTGGTGGCTCCCTGTCGGTCCCGTCCCCGATCAGCAATGCTTTCAACTTGGTGATCGGCAATCCCGCCGACGGCCTGCTGGGCATCCTCAGTGTGCTGGAGAACCGCGGACTGGCGCGCACCTATGCCGAGCCGACGCTGACCGCGATGAGCGGCCAGACTGCCAGCTTCCTGGCCGGCGGCGAGTTCCCGATCCCAGTCAGCCAGGGCGGCACCAATGGCAGTGTCACGGTCAATTACCGGGAGTTCGGCATTCGCCTGTCGCTGACGCCTACTGTGCTGTCGCGCGACCGCATCGCACTAAAGGTGGCGCCGGAAGTCAGCGACCTTGATTTCTCCGCGGGCATCACCTCCGGTGGCGTCACCGTGCCGGCACTCTCGGTACGGCGTACCGACACCACGGTGGAGCTGGGCGATGGCGAGAGCTTCGTGATTTCCGGCTTGGTCAGCAATACGATGATCAACAGCATCGACAAGGTGCCCTGGCTGGGCGATCTGCCGGTGATCGGTGCCTTCTTCAAGAACTCCAGCGTCAACCGCGAGCAGCGGGAGCTGGTGATGGTGGTGACGCCGCGGCTGGTGCGGCCGATTGCGCGCGATGCGCGCCGTCCGGCGCTGCCGGGTGCCGAGCTGGAGGCCTACAAGCCTTCGTTCGGGCAGCTGATGTTGTTCGAGAGTGGCAAGTTCGAGACGGAATCCTTCGGCTTCAGCAAGTAGCGCCACCTGCCCTCCCTTTCATGAGCTCAAAAGCCACTGCCTTCGTCATCGCCGACGATCCGGCCTATCAGCCTTGGTTGCAGACGGCACTGGGTTCCAGTGTCGATTGCAGCTTCACACGTCCGATCGACGCCGCCGACCTGCTTGGCCGGCTGGAGCGTGCTGGCAAGGTCGACCTGCTGTTCTGCGATTTTGAGGACTACAACGCTGCCGAGCGTGCGCTGCTGGTCGAAGCGGTGGTCGAGCGCTTTCCGGAGTTGCCGGTGGTCGGCATGGGTTCCAGCGAGGACGCCGCCACGGTCTTGACCGCGATGCGCTCCGGTGCCCGCGATTTCTTCGTGCTTCGCCGCGACGACAGCAAGCTTGCCATCCAGGTTGGCAAGCTGCTGCGCCGGGCCGGCGCCGCTGCCCAGGTGGCGGTGGCGGCTAATGTTGGCCAGGGCAAGCTGTATTCGGTGGTAGGCGCTCAGCCTTACGAGGCGATCGCCTTTCTGAGCACACATCTGGCGCTGTGCTTCGCCGAGCGCGCCCGCAATGGCGAGCGGGTTCTGCTGGTGGATGCGGCGATGCCGGCCGGTGCCGGCGCGATCTTTCTCAACCTCTCGCCCACCTACAGCCTGATCGACGCGGTGGCCGATGTGCACCGCTGCGACCAGACCCTGGTGGATACCGCCTTCACCCGCCATTCCAGCGGCGTCTACCTGCTTTCGCTGCCGGAAGACGGCATCGGTCGACCGGCGTTGCCGGCCGAGGATTTCGGCCGCCTGCTGGGGGTGCTGCGCAGCCTGTTCCAGGTTGTGGTGGTGGCGCTCGATGGGCAGAGCGGCACGCCGTTCCTGCGCGGGGCCATCAGCCAGTCCGACCGGGTACTGGTGCTGACCGACCAGTCGATCCTCAAGTCACGCCAGACCAAGTACCTGCTGCGCGCCCTGCGGCTGGAAGATGTCGGCCTCGACCGCGCCGGACTGGTGATCGACAACTATCGCCGCCGGCTGGGCCTGGAGCCGGCCAATCTGGCCGAACTGTTTGATTTGCCGCTACTGGCGACCCTGACCACCGAGGGCTACAACCGCATCCAGGCGATGAATTCCGGCGAGTCGCTGTTCTCGATCGCACCCAAAGACCCTTACTGTGATGCGGTGCGCAAGCTCGCCGGCGCTCTGCTGGTTGGCGCCGCCGCGCCGGTGGAAGCGGCCAATGGCGGTCTGCTGGGCCGTTTGTTCCGGTAGGGGATTGACGCTCATGTCCGCCCTTGTCGATCCCGTCCAGCGCTTCCGGCTCTCGGATCAATACCAGCAGCTGAAGGGCAATCTGCACCGCTTCCTGATCCAGCAGATCGAGGAGCGCGATCTCGACATTTCCAGCTGGGCTGACGAGAAGCTGGAGCGTTTCGTCGGCGAGCAGGTGCGTCGCTACGTGCTCGACAACCGCCTGCCGGTGAACCAGCGCGAGAGCGAGGCGCTGGCCGCCGACGCCCGCCACGAGCTGACCGGCTTCGGGCCGATCCAGCATCTGATTGAGGACGACACCGTCAACGACATCGTCGTCAATGGTCCCTCCGCGGTGTTCGTCGAGCGCGGCGGCGTGCTGGAAAGCGCGCCGGTGCGGTTTACCGACGACAATCATGTGATCCGGGTGATCCAGCGCATCCTGGCGCCGATCGGCCGAAGGGTGGACGAATCCACGCCGATGGTCGACGCCCGCCTGCCCGACGGCTCTCGCGTCAACGCCATCATCCCGCCAATCGCGCTCAACGGACCTTGTCTGTCGATCCGCAAGTTTCGCAAGACCGCGCTCACCGCCGACGATCTGCTGCGGTCCGACACGGTCAGCCGCGCTGAGATCGACTACCTGCGCAAGCGGGTGCTGGACCGTGCCAACCTGATCGTGGTGGGTGGCACCGGCTCCGGCAAGACCACCTTTCTCAATCTGATCAGTCAGTGGATCCCGGCCGAAGAGCGGGTGATCACGGTCGAAGACGCCGCCGAACTGCGGCTGGAAAACGCCCATGTGGTGCGGCTGGAAACCCGGCCACCCAATCTGGAGGGCCAGCGCGCGGTGACTGCCCGCGATCTGGTGCGCAACGCCCTGCGCATGCGCCCAGACCGCATCATCGTCGGCGAGGTACGCGGCGACGAAGTGCTGGACATGTTGCAGGCGATGAACACCGGCCACGACGGCTCGATGACCACCCTGCACGCCAATTCCACCCGCGATGCCATCCACCGACTGGAACTGTTGGCCGGCTTTGCCGGCTTCAAGGGCAGCGGCGCTACTTTTCGTGGCCAGATCGCCTCCTCCATCGACCTCTTCGTGCATGTCGCTCGCCTGCCCACGGGCGCGCGCAAGCTGATGGCGGTTACCGAGGTTTTGGGGCTCGAGGGCGAGAACCTGCAGCTGCGTGACCTGTTCCGCTTTGATCCGGTGAGTGGTCAGCGCCAGGATCTGCGGGGAGGGGGCTAAATGCCGATCCAGGCTCTGGTCTTCTTCGGGCTGGCCCTGCTAATGGGCGGTGGCGCTGTACTGTTGTTGCTGCGAGCCGCCAGCCGTACCCGTCGCGCTGACGTTGATCTGCGGCTTCGGGTACTGGGAGACGACGCCAACGCAGAGGAGCTGATTGCCCGTAGCCAAGCGCAGGGCAATTTTCTGGTGCGCTTCTTCAGCCGTCTGTTCTGGCGCGCCGGCATTGACCTGCCGACGGAGACTGTTGGCAAAGGGCTGATTGTTGCTGTCGCCCTGATCCCCTTGCTGTTGCTGATCTTCGGCGTTCTGGCCGGTTCGCTGGCAATTGGCTTGGCCGTGGTTATTGTGCTGGGTGTGCTGTCCCGCAACGCCGCCCGACGCCGGGCAAAGATCGTTGAGCAGCTGCCGATGTTCCTTGAGGCGGCCATGCGCGTGCTGACCGCTGGCAATACGCTGGAGGAGTCGCTGGCCGCTGCTGTTCGCGAGGCACCTGATCCTATACGCCCGCTATTTGTCAGCATTGGTCGTCAGGTGCGTCTGGGCGCGCCGGTGGAAACGGTGTTGGCCGAGGCGGGCGACATTCACCGCTTACGTGATCTCAAGGTTATCGGTCTGGCGGCGTCGATCAATCGCAAGTATGGCGGCTCGCTCAAGCAGGTGATGAAGAGCCTGATCACCTCGATTCGCCAGCGTGACGTCGCTGCCCGCGAGCTGCGTGCACTAACCGCCGAAACCCGCTTCTCGGCGATGGTGCTGGCGATTATCCCGGTGTCATTGTCCTTGTACATATTCAGTCGTAACCGGGCCTATTACGAGGCCATGTGGGACGACTCCACCGGGCGTTGGTTCTTGGTTGCCTCTGTGGTGCTGCAGGTGATCGGCGTGGCGATCCTGTTCCGCATGATGAACGCCACCGAGGATCCCGACGCATGAACGCCGCCAGTTTTGGGGTGATCGTCGCGGTCGCCATCGTACTGGCAGTGATCAGCTTGTCGGTGCTGTTCGTGTTGGGCCTGCGCGCACGCCAGGACAGCCGTCTGAAGCGGCGGGTGTTGGGCCAGGACGCGCCGGTCGAGGACTACGAGGAGGCCACCGCCAATCCTGCGGTGCAGGGCCTGGCGCGCACCGGCAAGAGCGTCGAACAGTGGGTGGACAAGGAGGGCGAAACGCCGCGGCTCCTGGCCCAGGCCGGTTGGCGCGGTGCCGAGCGTCGGCTGGTTTTCTACGTGTTCCAGGCATTGATGCCGATATTGGCTGTTCTGATCTTGGCCGCCCTCTGGCTGCTCGGTAAGGCGCCCGGCCTCATGATCCTGCTGTATGCCTTTGCGCTGCTGGCGCTTTCTTTTCTAATCCCCCGTTGGGTACTGCGCGGCGCGGCGAATTCTCGGCGGGAGCGCATCGCACGCGAAGTGCCTCTGTTCGTGCATCTCCTGGTGCTGCTCTTTGAGGCGGGACTGTCCACACGCCAAGCTTTTGCCAGCATCGTGCGTGATGGCGGAGGAGTGTTGCCGGAGTTGGGATCGGAGTTTGAGATGGTGCTGCGCCAGTTGGAGGCTGGCGCCGAAACCGCGGCCGTGCTGAAGAGCCTGGGTGAGGCGATGGAGGTCAATGACCTCAGCGGTGTGCTTTCGGTGTTGCGGCAAATGGATCGCTACGGTGGTGAAGTGCGTGGCCCTCTGCTTGAGGCCATGGCGCTTATCGAGGAGCGGCGAGGTCTTGATCTTCGTGAGAAGGTCAACCTAATTTCCGGTCGGATGACCGTGGTGATGGTGCTGTTCTTCTTCCCGGCGCTGTTGATCTTTGTGGCCGGGCCGGCAGTGGTTGCGATCATGAAGGCAATGGGCCACGTCGCCGGGGGCGGCTAGTGGCTGATCCTCGGGCATCTCGGCGGGGCCTGGGCCTTGCTCGCTTGGCTCTGAGCAGTTGCCTGCTGGCGCTGACCGCCTGTAGCGGCCTGCGCACCCTCGACAACCCCATCGGTTCCGGCAAGCCGGAGGCGGCCAGCTCCGAAGCCGCGCTCTACCTCGATGCGGTGCGCTCCTTGATGGCCCAGGGGCAGTTCTACGCGGCGCTGGCGCACATCCAGGAAGACCGGCGCGCGCACGGCGACTCCTCCGAGTTGCGCCTACTGGAGGCCGACGCCCGCCGCAATCTGGGCCAGCCGCGTGAGGCGGAGGCACTGTACAAGGGGCTGCTGACTGGCCCGCAGGCGGGGGCGGCCAAGCACGGTCTGGGGCGGCTCTACGCGGGCCGCGATCTCGCCACCGCCATCCGCTATCTGCGCGAGGCTTCGCTGCTGCGCCCGACCGATGTCGACGTCCGCAACGACCTGGGTTATGCGCTGATGCAGGCCGGCCGGTACAGCGAGGCCAAGCCCGAACTGGCCACCGCCGCCGAGCTGGCGCCTAACGAAGCCAAGGCCCGCAACAACCTGATCATCCTGCTGATTCTGATGCGCGACGAGGCCGCGGTACGGCGCGTTGCCGACAAGGCCGGCGTCGATGCCTCCGCGCTTGCGCGCCTGCGGACCCAGGCGCAGAGTCTGAAACAGAACACGACTTCCCCTAAATCTGGCAGCAGCCAGACCACCAGCCGCACCGGAGGTGCCGGATGAAACTCTCAGCCAACTTGTTTTCGGGCCTGGCGTCCCTGATCGCCGCTCTGACGCTCAGCAGCTGGGCGACGCTGGCCGCCGCCCAGACCGATCAGCGGCAGTTCTCCGCCGATGCCGGCAGCGAGCCGTCGGCCAAGTCCGCGCCCAGTGGCGAGCCGGTGCTGGGCGCCGACTCCCATGCCTGGATCGACTTGCAGGCCAGCGGCAGCGCCGCCGCCGGTGGCGCCCGCCCGCTGCCTGGCGAGGTGGCCGACGCGGTCTATCAGCGCTATCTCAACAGCTTCAAGCACCCGATCCCCGCGCAGTTCCCGCGTGAGAGCAGCGGCTCGCAGGGCGGCGGCAATGGCAGTAGCAGCAACTAGCCGACAGCGACAACGCGGAGCCGCAGCGGTATTCGTCGCTATTTCGCTGATTGCGCTGCTGGCCTCGGTGGCGCTGGCCATCGACACCGGGCGTCTCTACAACGCGCAGCGCAACCTGCAGAGGCTGGCTGACCTGGCCGCCATGGATGCCGCGCGGGTCGCGGGCGGCTGCCTGAGTGGCGGCGCCAATTTTGACGCGGCGGAGTCGGAGGCGCTGGCCAGCCTCGCGCGTAATCGCGCGCCCGAAAATCTGCAGATCCGGGTTCTGGCCGGCAGCAAGGCCTGGGTGGACGATCGCTTCGAGTTTCGCGCCAGCGATCTCGGCGCGCCGCGCGATTCGGTGCAGGTGACGCTCGGCATGGCCACGCCGAGCCGTCTGCTGGCGCTCAATTTCAGCGACAAGCCCGGCAAGCTCCTGGCACGCAGCGCCGCACAGTCCAGCGTGCTGGCGACCACCGCCTTCCAGCCCACCGTGTTCGGTCTTGAGGGGGATAGCGAGGGCCAGC
>Ga0256303_1000217_pt1 | contig 9478 bp, 10 predicted proteins | sample ColtaT_26_FD_183717 | JGI IMG/M metagenome (GOLD analysis project Ga0256303, IMG submission 183717) | Metatranscriptome of freshwater microbial communities from Columbia River, Oregon, United States - Colum_Miss_RepC_8d (Metagenome... | ecosystem: Environmental > Aquatic > Freshwater > River...
GCGCCGGCTACATCGGACTGGCCCACATTGAAGTGATTCGAAACAATCCACTGTGCACGCTCTCAGCCATCGTCGACCCCTCCCCCGCCAGCCAAGATGTCGCAGCCGCTGTGGGTGCGCGCCATTTCAATACGCTGGACGATATGCTGGCACAGGACCGGCCCGATGGCGTGGTGCTGGCCACGCCCAATTCACTGCATGTGCCGCAAGCGCTGCAATGCCTGGCGCAAGGTCTGCCCACCTTGCTGGAAAAGCCCATTGCACCCACACTGGTCGAAGCCCTGAAATTGGTAGAGGCGGTGGAAACCCAACAAGGAAAAATCTTGATCGGCCACCACCGTGCGCACAGCCCCATCATGGCCAAGGCGCGCGAAGTCATTGCTTCAGGCCAATTGGGGAAACTGGTGGCCGTGATGGGCAGTGCCACTTTTTATAAACCCGACAGTTACTTTGAAGACGGTCCCTGGCGACGCGAGCCCGGCGGCGGCCCCCTGTTGTTGAACATGATCCACGAGGTCCACAACCTGCGCATTTTGTGTGGCGAGATCGTGGCGGTGCAGGCTTTTGCATCGCATGCCACACGGGGTTTTGCGGTGGAAGACACCGTGGCCATCAGCCTGCAATTTGCCAGCGGCGCGCTGGGCACCTTCATGCTGTCCGACACGTCGGCCTGCGCCCGCAGCTGGGAGCAGACCTCGCAAGAAAACAAAGCCTACCCGAGCTATGACGATGAGGACTGTTATGTGGTCACGGGCACACGCGGCAGCTTGTCTGTGCCCACCATGCGGCTCAAAACCTACCCCAGGCCCGAAGACTGTTCCTGGTGGAAGCCCTTTGAATCCAGCACTGTGGCGATGGTGCGCGACGACCCGCTCAAGCATCAGATCGCACACTTTGTGGAAGTGATCCAAGGACAGGCTGAGCCGCTGGTCAGCGCGCGCGATGGCATGCTGAACCTGCGGGTGACAGAAGCGATTGTGCAAGCGGCCCGAGAAGGACGAACGGTTCAGATCTGAGCGCTGAACCGTTCGAGCTTACTGCTTATCGATCTTGGCCTTGGTGATGACCTCGCCCCAACGCCGCACATCCTGCGCAAGGATGTCTGCCGCTTGCTCGGGAGTGCTGCCCTGGGCGTAGAGGTTGACCTCGCTCAGGCGCTTTTTCACCTCGGGCATTTCCATCACCAGTTGAATCTCACGGCTCAAGCGCTGGACCACATCACGCGGCGTCTTGGCAGGCACAGCCAGGCCATTCCAGGAACCGATGTAAAACTTGGACAGGGATCCACCTGCCTCTTGCACGGTGGGCACCTCCGGCAAATTCAAGGCACGCTTTTCGCTCAGCATGGCCAAGGGGCGCAATGCGTTGGATTTGATTTGCGGCATCACAGGGCCCAGGATGTCCAGCATCGCATCCAGCGAGCCGCCACGCAAAGCCGTGATCACGGGCGGTGTGCCGTTGAAGGGCACGATTTGCGCTTGCAAGCCTGCGGTGCTCAGAAACAGCTCGGCCGCCAGGTTTTGGGTGGTGCCCACTTGCGGCGTGCCAATGTTCAGCTTGCCAGGATTGGCGCGACCGTAGGCCAGCATCTCGGCAAAGCTCTTGAATCGGCTGCCCTCGGCCACCGCGATGACCAGATCGAAGGTGGCCAGCTTGGAGACGGGCGCAAAATCCTTGAGGGTGTCGAAGGGCAAGCTCTTGAACAAGCCGGCGCTGACCGCCGTGCCGCTGGAGATCAGCAACAAGGTGTGGCCATCCGGGTCTGCGCGCGCCACCAATTCGCCGGCCACAATGCCCCCGGCACTGGGTTTGTTCTCGATCACCACAGCCTGACCTAAAACTTCGCTGAGCTTTTGGGCCACGGTGCGTGCCGTGATGTCGGCCGCGCCACCCGCGGCATTGGGCACCACGATTTTCAGCGGCTTGGTGGGAAAGGCCGTTTGGGCCACCACGGGCGCGGCCACCAGCGCGACGGCGGACAGTGCCGCGCCGGTCAAATACGAGCGACGTGTCAAAGCTTTCATTTGCGTTCACTCCAGAGCACGCCACCGGTGGCCCAGTCTTGGCGCTTGACGTCGACAAAAATGATGTCGACCGATTCGGCCGAGCCACCCAGGGTTTGGACCGTCACTTCGGTGATGGCTTTGGCCAGGTCGCGCTTTTGCTCGGGGGTGCGTCCCTCGAACAGTTCAATGTGGATCGTTGGCATGCAAATGCTCCTTGTCTTTCAATCGGCAAAATCAGGGTCGGTTTCGGCCACGCTGCGCAGCAGCGCGGGCCATTCGTCTTGTCCTTCAGGCGTCTGGCCATCACCCAGCCATTGCTGCTGCGTCAGCGCGGTCACCTCTGGGCTGACTTGCAAAAACTGGTTGGGGCTGGCGGCCATCAGGTGCGACTGTATCTGAACCGCGCGCTCCAGAAAATGCAAGAGCACAAAAGCCTCAGCCACCGTACGGCCGACCATCAAAATGCCATGGTTGTCCAGGATCAAGCCATCCCCTGACCCCAGAGCGCGCACCAGGCGGGCTTGCTCATCAGGCTTGAAAGCCAGACCCTCATAGGCATGGCGTCCCAGCCGGCCCACCAAGCGCATGGCAGGTTGCGAACAGGGCAACAAGCCCTGCGGCAGGCCCGCCAGAATTTGCCCCCACAGCGTGTGCAAATGCATGACACACAAGGCATCGGGGCGCGCGGCATGCACACAGCCATGGATGGCAAACCCGCTGGGGTTCACTGGCCCCGTCTCTCCCGGCAACAACTGCCCCTGCACATTGACACGCACCAGATTGGAGGCGGTCACCTCTGCAAAACGCAAACCAAAACGGTTGATCAGGTAGCTGCCGGTTTGCCCCGGAATGACGGCCGACAAATGCGTCCAGACGATGTCATCCCAGCCACGCCGGGCGCACAGGCGGTAGGCGGCAGCCAGGTCGCGCCGAACGAGAGCTTCCGCATCGGTCATGCGCAAGCTCAGAGCGCAGCGTGCACCAGGTTGCTGACCTGGTCCAGGCGCAACGAATGCCAGGGGTCTGGCACGCGTGAGTTGGTGATGTAGGCAAAGGACACGCCGCTGTCGGGGTCGGCCCAGCAATAACTGGTGCCCACACCGCCATGGCCAAAGGTGCGCGGCGATGCCAGGGAACCCAAGCCTCGTATGCCCACCGAGTGGCCGCGCAGGTGGGGCCCCAGGCCACGGTGCATGGGCATGCCCATGAACTCGTCCACGCGGTCACCGGTGTGGTTCTGGATGGCATAGGCCAGGGTGCGCGGCGAAACCAGTTGCACGCCATTCAATCGGCCGCCTTGCAGCATCATTTGGTACAGGGCCACCATGCCCCGCGCTGTGCCGTAGGCCCCACCCCCGGGCACCCCGGCCCGTTGCCAGGTGGTGCTGGTGCTTTCGTCTCGCAATTGCTGCTTGAGATCTGTCGCTGCGGGCTCATAGAGGTAGGTCATGCGTGACTGTTGTGCCTCCGGCAAGCCCACAAACAAGTCGTTCTCCAGGCCCAAGGGGCGCAAGATCGCGTCGGTGATGTAAGCGCGGAAATCCTGTCCGGTCACCGCTTCGATGACCATGGCCAACACCCAGTGCGCGCTCAGTCCGTGGTACTGGATCCTGGAGCCTGGCGCCCATTGCAGGGAGAAGTCGCAGACCGCCTGCCGCACCTGCGCATGGTCATGCCACACCGAAGATGGCACGTCCCGGTCCGGAAAGCCCCCCTGATGGGTGATCACCTGAAACAGCGTGATGGCCTCTTTGCTGTGGCGGCCAAATTCCGGCAAGTACTCGGTGACTTTGTCGGTGAAGCGCAAGCGGCCCTGCTCATGCAGCTTCCACAAGGCGGTGGCCACGATCACCTTGGTGTTGGAATACAAAAGCCACAAGCTGTCGGATCGGGCCGGCACGGCCTCGGTGTCGGCTGCATGACCTTGGCCAATGCGCGCCATGCCAAAACTCTTGTCGAGCACCAATTGGCCATTGTGCGCCAGCGCAATCTGGCAGCCTGGGTAGCGCTGCTCTTTCACATGCGACTCGATCAGTGCAGACAAGGCCGCCAGGGGCTCCGCGCGCAAAGCGGTTTTGTCCAAGGAGGAAGCGGTCAGGGGGTAGGCCATGGGAACCTCATGTCAATCAATGTTTCAAGGTTTCACAAACTTCAAGGTGAAGCGGTCGCTTTCGCCAATGGCTTGGTACTTCGCACGGTCTTGGTCTTTCAGGCGGTAGCCCGGCGGCAAGGTCCAGACACCTTCCGGATGGTCCTTGGTGTCTTTCGGATTCGCATTCACCTCGGATGAGGCTGCGAATTTGAAGCCCGCTTTCTCGATCAGGGCAATGGCGCTGGTCTGGCGAACATAGCCTTTGGCCAGTTGTTGCTCTTCCGGCCAGTCTTCCCGCGCCCGGTGATCCACAATGCCCAAGATGCCGCCCGGCTTCAGCGCTTTGTAAAAGGCGCTCAAGGATTCAGCCAGTTCGTTGCGTTCCATCCAGTTGTGCAAATTTCGAAAGCTGATCACCACATCCGCGCTGCCCGCAGGGGCGATCGCATGGCGATCTGCGCGAAACGGCGTGACCACCACTTGCCCGTAAAGCGCCGGCTCTGCTTGCAGGCGGGCCAACAGCTTTTGATGGTCTGGGATGTACTGCGGCAAGGACTCATCCCGGTTGGCGGCAATGTAGCGCCCTTGGGCGCGCAGCCAGGGCGCCAAAATTTCCATGTAGTAGCCAGCACTGCCTGGCAGCACTTCCACCACCGTGTGCTGGGGTTGAATGCCAAAGAAAGCCAGCGTCTGTGCAGGATGGCGATAGGGGTCGCGCACCACGTTGGCCGGGCTGCGATGCCCGGCGGCCAACAAGGGCTCGAACATCGCCACTGTTTGCGATGAAGCCACGCCCGCGCTGAGACACGCCATCAGGAGCAAGGCACGCCACCACTGGCGCATCATGTCAGCCTGCCACCTTCAGCATGATCTTGCCAATGTGCTCGGACGACTCCATCAGGGCATGGGCCTGGTTGGCTTGCGCCAGGTCGAACACTTTGTAGATCACGGGCTTGACACTGCCCGCCTCCAGCAAGGGCCACACATGCTGGTTCAGCTCGCGCGCCATTTGGGCTTTGTCGGCCGCCGTGCGAGGACGCAAGGTCGAACCTGTGAAGGTCAAACGCTTGGCCATCAGCGAGACCCAGTCGACCTCGACTTTGGACGGTTGCAGGAAGGCAATCTGGACCAGACGGCCATCGGGGGACAACACTTGCAGGTTGCGCTGGATGTAGCTGCCACCCACCATGTCGAGCACCATGTTCACACCTTGCTTTTGGGTGTGCTCCATGACCACTTCGACGAAATCCTGGCTGCGGTAATTGATGGCCACATCGGCCCCGACATCGCGGCAAGCTTGGGCCTTGGCGTCGTTGCCAACCGTGCAAAAAAACCTTGGCGCCAAAGGCATGGGCCAACTGGATCGCTGTCAAGCCAATGCCAGAGGAACCGCCATGCACCAGAAAGGTTTCGCCCTTTTGCAGCTTGCCACGCTGGAATACATTGGTCCAGACGGTGAAAAAGTTTTCTGGCAAGGCTGCGGCCTGCAGCATGGAATAGCCTTTGGGAATGGGCAAGGCCTGCCCCTGGGGCACAGTCACGTATTCTGCGTAAGCGCCGCCGTTGGTCAGGGCGCACAGCTTGTCGCCCAGCTTCCATTGCGTCACGCCCTCGCCCAGCGCCACAACCTCCCCTGAAACCTCTAAACCCACAATGGGCGAAGCGCCCACGGGCGGGGGGTAACGGCCGCTGCGCTGCAAACAGTCAGGGCGATTGACGCCCGCATAGGCCACACGCACCAGCACCTCACCCGCCGCAGGATGCGGCACCGCGCACTGCGCCGGCACCAGCACGTCTGGCGAGCCGCCTTGGCCGTGATCGACAAAATTCATGGAAGAAGGAATGGACATGAAAAGACCTCTTTAAAAATCAGAAATTCGGCGCTGCGCCAGCAAAGCTTCCACCAACACTTGAACCGCCAAAGCGGTGTCAAACGAGGCCAGGGAATGCGACTGGGCGTTCAGCATAGACAACAGTTGGTCCAGTTGGCGTTGGTAAGTGGCAACGCGTGGAACCTCGGGCAAGCCTGGCACCTTCTGCCCTTGCGGGTGTTGCGCATCATGGTGCATCAAATGATACCAATCGCTGAGCACATACGCTTGCGAAGCGCCGACAAAGCGAGCTTCCACCACATCGGGGCCACTGCCGCCCACCACGCCGCTGACGGCGACGGGAACCCCTGCAGATTCCAGCAAGGCCTGCGCGCTGACCTCGGCCGCCCCCGCGGTCGGGCTGACCACTTGGGCCGAACACAGGCGCAAGGGGCCGCGCAGTCGCATCAGCAAGTAAATGAAATGCGACAGCACTTCGCGCACAAAACCGCCTTGATCGGCTTGGGTGAGCCAGGCCGCCCCGCGCTGCCAATCGCGCGGCCACTCTTTGAAATGCAAGCGGACTTCAATCGATCGCAGGCCAAAGTCCGGGGCTTGCAGGCCCTGGGCCAGACGGTCCACGGCAGCGGACGATGAAAACACGAAGTTGACGGCTTGCGGCAAGCCACTGTCGTTCATGGCCTGCGCCAACCGCTGGCTTTGGGCCACATCAATGCCCAAAGGTTTTTCACACAAGACCGCACGACCTGCGGCAATGGCCTGCGACACGAGTTCCTGGTGAAACAGCGGGGGCACCGCCACGTACACCAAGTGAACAGAGGGATGGCCGATGGCGGCAGCTGCGCTGTCGACGACAGGGCAGTTGGGGTGGTCTTTTTGAATGGCCGCGCGCACGGCAGGGTCGGCATCGTAAGCGCTGGCAATGCGCCAGCCACGGTGCAAAGCGACTTGCTCTATCATCCGGCGACCGACCACACCCAGTCCGATCACGGCCATTCCAGGAGTTTCATTCATGTCCAAGCTTCACCTCTTTGCCGATGGCGGCTATTCGTTTTTGGAAGGCGGCTTCCCTTACTCTCAGGGCGTCATTGCCGCACCCGGCTTTGCCTTTCGCCGTGTTCGCTTTTCGCAACCCGTGCCCATGGACCAGGGCTTTGCGTGGATCCGCGCGCATTTGACCCAGGCACAACGTCCGCTGACGGCCTTGGCCGCCTGCGAGTTGCGCTCCCCTGCGGCCTTCAGCCTGCAAGGCTTCAAGGACTTCAACAAAGGCTATGTCCAAGTGCTGAGCGACTGGGGCCTGTTTCGCGACAACCTCAACCCGGTGGGTCGCAGCAATTTGGCACCCCAATTCAACCCACCGCAGGAGCCTGGCTTCTATGCCTTCACTTACACCGTGCCGGAAGACAGCACGCTGCCGCGTGACTGGGTCATTGCCGGCAGTGGCGAGTGGCCAGAAGACCAGCCCTTCCCGGAAGGCATCATTGCGCGTGGCGATCTCAGCCCCAGCGGCATCGCCACCAAGGCCCACTATGTGCTGGACACCATGCAAGCGCGCGCCCAAGGGCTGAAGGCCGACTGGTCGCGGCTGACAGCGGCGCAGGTCTACACGGTGCACGACTTTGCCCATTTGGTGGCGCCGGAGTTTGCAGCCCGTGGCATGTTGGGCCCGGGGCTGAGCTGGCACATCTGCCGCCCACCCATTCAAGAATTGGCCTTCGAAATGGATGTGCGCAGCGTTCGGCACGAAATCGTCGCCCCGATCTGATCAGGTGCGACGTTCCAGCCAGGTCCCCAAGATGCCCTTGGGCATCTTGATGATGAAAAACACCAGCAAGGCGCCGTAGATCAAGAGGTCCAGGCCGTGCACCTGGTTGCCAATCAAGACGCGCAAAATCTCTTGCAAGGCCAGCAGGAACACGGCACCAAAGGTGGGGCCGAGCATGACAAACATGCCGCCGGCAATCACGCCAAACACCATCTGCAAGGAGATGCCGATGCCGGAGACGGTTTCAGGGTTGATGTACAGCTGGTATTGGGCGTACAAGACGCCGCCCAGGCAGGTCATGACGGCGGACAACACCGTGATCTGCAACTTGGTGCGGGTCACATTGATGCCAATCGAGGCCGCGGCGTCTTCCTCTTCGCTGATGGCTTGCAAAGCGTCGCGCTGCATGCTGTGGTCCACGCGGCGCCAGACCCACAGCGCAAACAGCCAGCACAGCAGGATCAGGTAAAACCAGACCACGCGGGTCGACGATTGCATGGCCCAGATTGAAAAGGTTTCCCCCTCGGGAATGCCAGGCTTGGGGGTCAATCCCAGAGAGCCGCCTGTGAGGTCGCGCTCGGCCACAATGACCAGGCGCACCACCTCGGCCAAGGCCAGGGTGACCAACGCGAAATAATGGCCGACGATCTTGAAGCGGAAACACGGGTAGCCAATGATGAGGGCCAGGACCACGGTCACCGCCACCGCCACCAGGGTGCCAAGGAAGGGGGACAAACCGTATTGGTTCCACAACAGAACGACCGCGTAAGCGCCAATGCCCAGAAACGCGCCATGTCCGAGGCTGACCAACCCCAGGCGACCCATCAAGGCCCAGCTGGTATAGATGAACCCCAGCAACAAAGACATGATGATGAGGTGCAGCGGATAAGGCCCCAGGCCCAACCAGGGTGCGGCCACCAGCAACACCAGCAGCACGCGGAAAAAATGGGTGGATGTGAAATGACTCATGCTCACCGCCGTTGCGTCAGAATGCCCTCAGGGCGAATGAACATCATGGCGATGAAGAACACAAACGCCAGCACATAGCCCCACTCGATGGCAAACACAAAGCCCCCCACCGAGATCAATTGCGCAAAGATGAATGCCGCCACAAAGCCGCCGATCAGGTTGCCCAGGCCGCCCATCACGCACACCAAGAAGGTGATGGGACCGAACGACAAGCCGATGGCCGGGTGAATGTCATATTGCAGCACCAGCAAGCAGGCGGCTAGCCCGGCGAGTGCGCCGCCCACCGCTGAGGTCAGCAGGTAAATGCGCCCAGGGTTCACGCCCATCAAAGGCATGATGGCGCGGTCCTGGCTGATCGCCCGAATGGCGGTACCAGCATAAGTTTTGTTCAGGAACAAATAGGTGGCAGCAATGGCCACCATGGCCACGGCAAAGGCGATCAAACGCGCCATCGACAGGCTGATGTCGCCCAACATGAAGCTGGGCAAGCGAATGCCAATGTTCTTGAAGTCGATGCCAAAAACGACGGTGGCCACGGCTTGCAGGAAAAACAGCACCCCGCCCGTGACCAGCAACTGGTTGATGGGCTCGGCGGAGAGCACCGGGCGAATGATGAACCAGTGCATGGCCGCGCCCAGCAGCGCCACGCCGCCCACGCCCACGATGAAGGCCAGGTACAGGGGCCAGCCCATCATGGTGTGGGTCCAGTAAATGGCGTACATCCCGATCATCATCAACTCGGCGTAGGAAATCCACACCACGTCGATGACGCCAAAGATCAGGTTCAGCCCCAGGGACAGCAAGGCCAGCA
>Ga0256303_1000221_pt1 | contig 9411 bp, 9 predicted proteins | sample ColtaT_26_FD_183717 | JGI IMG/M metagenome (GOLD analysis project Ga0256303, IMG submission 183717) | Metatranscriptome of freshwater microbial communities from Columbia River, Oregon, United States - Colum_Miss_RepC_8d (Metagenome... | ecosystem: Environmental > Aquatic > Freshwater > River...
CTCAAGGTGAAGGGCTCGACGCTCTTCACCGTCACCCCGCAGACCATGCTGTCCGACGCGGTGATCGTGATGGCCGAGCATGACATCGGGTCGGTGGTCGTGATGTCCCGGGGCAGCCTGGTGGGCATGCTGACCTTTCGGGAGGTGCTGCGCGTGCTGGCCCGCCGGCAGCAGGAGCACCGCACTGGACCCACCCCGCCGGTGGCCGAGATCGTGGTGAGTGAGGTGATGGATCCGGCGCCCACGGTGGCGGCTCCCGACATGGCGGTCAATGACCTGCGTCGCCTCATGCTCGATCATCACCAGCGGTACATTCCAGTCATGGACGGTTCGGTCCTGATGGGCGTGATCTCATTTCACGATGTCGCCAAGGCGGTGCTCGAGGCGCAGAGCTTCGAGAATCGCCTGTTGAAGGCCTATATCCGCGACTGGCCTACGGACGGATCCTGAGCGCATGCATATTCTGATCAGCAACGACGATGGCTACTTCGCGCCCGGAATCGCCGCGCTCGAAAAGGCGCTCCAGGGCCTGGGGCAGATCACGGTTGTGGCGCCGGAGCGCGACCGCTCCGGTGCCTCCAACTCGCTCACCCTGGATCGACCTCTGGCGGTGCGCAAGGCTGCAAGCGGCTACTACTACGTCAACGGTACGCCCACCGACTGTGTGCATGTGGCCATCACCGGGCTGCTTGATCGCAAGCCCGATCTGGTGGTGAGCGGCATCAATGACGGGGCCAACATGGGCGATGACACCATCTACTCGGGAACAGTCGCTGCAGCCACGGAAGGCTATCTGCTTGGCGTGCCCGCAATCGCGTTTTCGCTGGTGCACAAGGGCCATGCCCATCTCGAGAGCGCCGCCCGCGCGGCACGCCAGTTCGTGGAGCGGTTCGTCGCCGACCCAGTGCTGCCGCAGTCCCCGGTCCTGCTCAACGTCAATATTCCCAACCGTCCCTTTGAATCCCTCTCGGGCCCCGTGCTGACCCGACTCGGCAAGCGTCATCCCACCGAGTCGGTGATCCGGGCCACCAACCCGCGCGGCGAGACGGTGTACTGGATCGGCCCGGCGGGCGCGGCCCGGGAGGCTGGGCCAGGCACCGACTTTCACGCCACCGAACAGGGACAGATTTCGGTCACGCCCTTGCAGGTGGATCTCACGCACGACGGACTCCGCTCCGCCACTGCGGCATGGCTCGCCCGCCAAAGCCGCTCCTGAAGCCTCCTCCTGCCTTTCCGGTGACGCCTTCATCTTCAAGGCGGCCGGGTCGTCAGGCCACTGGAGCAGGCGCGAGCGGCCCTGCTCGCCCCGGCGATCCGTTGGCCGGCTCGTTTGCAGGCTCGGTGGCAGGCCCGGCGGGTGCAGCGGGAGCGGCAGTGGGCAGTGCCGTGGGCGGGGCGATGGGCGGGGCCGTGCGAGCTCGCGAGCGCATGGTGGCTGCCTTGTCCGGTCAGGGCATCCGTCATCCCTCGGTGCTGGCCGCCATGGGTTTTGTGCCTCGCGAAGGCTTCGTGGACGCGGCCCTGGCCAGTCGGGCCTATGAGGATGTGGCGCTGCCCATCGGCCAGGGGCAGACCATCTCCAAGCCCAGTACAGTCGGTCGCATGATCGAACTGCTGGTGCAGGGGCGTACCGAGCACGAGCTTCGATCGGCCAAGGTCCTGGAGGTGGGTACGGGTTGCGGCTATCAGGCAGCAGTGCTTGCGCGGGTGTTTGGCGAGGTGTTTTCGGTGGAACGCATCCGCGGTCTGCATGAAGCCGCGCGCGCCAACCTGCGGCCCTTGCGCCTGCCCAATCTTCGACTGGCCTATGGTGACGGGTTTCAGGGGCTGCCCGATCAGGGCCCCTTCGATGCCATCATCCTGGCCGCAGCGGGTGATGCCGTCCCTGAGCCTTTGCTGCTTCAGATGAGCATCGGTGGTCGGCTCATTGCGCCCGTGCTCAGCGGGCCTGGCCGCCAGCAGGTTCTGCACTGGGTCGAGCGACCCGGTGCCGACGATTGGCGTTTGCATGTGCTCGACGCGGTACGATTCGTCCCTCTGCAACGAGGAACCTCCTGATGTCGACGGTGCGCGAGACGCTTCGAACCCTGTTCGGCCCTCTATCCATTCTTTCCGGGCCTGCTCTGTGGAGGGCGCCCCTGGGAGCGGTGGGTCTTGTGCTGGCCGCCTGCGCCGGCTCGCCCCCGGCGCCGGTCGAGTCCCGTACGGCTCCCCCGGGAGGCCATCTGAGCGCATCGCCTGTTCGTGTGCAGCCCGCCCCCGTGGTCCCGGCACGACCGTCGAGTACAGCCCCGGTTCAGTCCTCCAGCGCAGCAACGGCTGCAGGCTCCCGCCCTGCCTCGAGCGCAGCGCCGGCCGCCACACGGCCTCTTGCACCTTCGTCGTCCCGACCTGGGGTGCCGCCGGCCTCAAACCCGTCGGCCGAGACTGCAGCGGCGGTTCAGACCACACCGCTGGCGGCGCCCGCCATCGAATCGCGCGCCATCGAGACCCGGCCGCTCGATGCCCGGCCGCTGGATTCCCGGACCGCCGCGCCTGCGGTTTCGACAGCGGGCGCGGCTAGCGCCGCTGCGGGCCCCGCGCCTGCACCGGCACCTGCACCGGCACCTGCACCGGCCATTGCCAGCTCGTCAACGTCCGCAGCGGCCAAGCCGTCCCTGGCGCAGACGCAGGGGGCAGCCTCGCCCGCGCCGGGGGCAGGCGCCCCGTCCCGCGGGGATGTCGATTTTGCCTGGCCGGTTCCCGGTCGCGTTCTGCAGGGATACACCGAAACCGGCAAGGGCATTGCCCTGTCGGGCAGCGCAGGCGAGCCGGTCTTTGCGGCGGCCGAGGGCCGAGTGATCTTCAGTGGCAATGGCCCACGCGGCTACGGCAACCTCATCATCGTCAAGCACGCCAACGACCTCCTTTCGGTCTACGCCCACAACAGCAGGCTGCTGGTCAAGGAAGGCCAGAACGTCGCCCGCGGTGACCGAATCGCGGAGCTCGGAGATACCGGTGGCAACACGCCCCGGCTGCACTTCGAGATCCGGCGCCAGGGCAAACCGGTCGACCCCTTGCCCTACCTGCCGCGTCGCTGAGTGGCGGTTCCCACTGAGTTTGCGTATCCATGACCCCGGTTCTTGTCTTCGACATCGAGACCATTCCCGATGCCCAGGGTCTGCGGGAGGCCTGGGGCCTCACCGGCACCGACACCGAGGTGGTCGAGGCGGCTCTGGCGCGACGGCGTGAGCAGACGGGGGGCTCCGATTTTCTGCCCCTGCATCTGCATCAGGTGGTGGTGATCTCCATGCTGATGCGCAGCGATCAGGGCTTACGGGTTCATTCGCTGGCCGGCGACCGATCCGAGGAGCGCCGTACGGTTCAAGGCTTTTACGGCACGATCGGCAAGTACAGCCCGACCCTGGTCTCCTGGAATGGCAGCGGCTTCGATCTGCAGGTCCTGAACTATCGCGCGATGATTCATGCCGTTCCCGCAGCGCGGTTCTGGGATCAGGGCGAAGATGATCGCGACTTCAAATACAACAACTACCTCAGTCGGTATCACGCCCGGCATACCGACCTGATGGATCTGCTCGCGATGTACAACGGCCGGGCCAATGCGCCCCTCGACCAACTGGCACGTCTGTGCGGATTCCCCGGCAAGCTGGGCATGGATGGTTCGCAGGTCTGGTCGGCCTGGCAGGCCGGGCGCAAGGACGAGGTCCGCGACTATTGCGAGACCGATGTGGCCAACACCTGGCTGCTCTACTGCCGCTTCCAGTACCTGCGCGGCGCATTCAGCACCGAGGCCTATCAGGCCGAGATCGACCTGGCCCGCCAGACCTTTGCCGAGTTGCCAGGAGCCCATTGGCAACAGTTTCTGAACGCCTGGCCTCAGTGAGTCGCCCGCCACCCCGCGAGTCGGCCCAGGGTCCGGCTCTCATCCTCGAGATCGAATCCCTCGATCTCGAGGCCCGCGGCATTGCCCGCCATGACGGCAAGGTCGTGTTCGTGCGCGGTGCGCTTCCCGGGGAACGGGTACGCGCGCAGGTGGTGCGTCGCAAACCGCGCTTTGATGTGGCTGAAACGCTCGAGGTCGTTCGCGAGAGTCCGATGCGGGCCGTGCCGGCCTGTCCGCACTTCGGCGTGTGCGGGGGCTGCGCCATGCAGCATGTGCAGCCCCGGGCGCAGGTCTCCATCAAGCAGCGGGTGCTCGAAGACACGCTCTGGCATGTCGGCCGCCTGCGCCCCGCACAGATGCTGGCCCCCATTGTTGGGCCTGCCTTCGGCTATCGGTATCGGGCTCGGCTGTCGGTCCGCCATGTCCCACGCAAGGGCGGTGTGCTGGTCGGGTTTCATGAACGTGGTTCGAGCTATGTTGCCGACATGCAGCAGTGCGAGGTGCTGCCGCCGCGGGTTTCGGCCTTGCTCGTGCCCTTGAGGCGGCTGGTGGAGTCCCTGAGCCTGCGTGATCGGCTGCCCCAGATCGAGGTATCGCTCGGGGAGGATCGTCTGGCCCTGGTGCTGCGCATCCTGCAGCCCCTGTTGGCCGATGATGAAGCGCATCTGAGGGCGTTTGCGCAGCACCATGCCGTGGATTTCTGGCTGCAGACCGGTGGGCCCGACAAGATCGAGCCTTTCCCTCCGGCCCGCCACGATGGCCTGCACTATGCCTTGCCTGAATTCGGGCTTCGCATGCCATTTCTGCCCACCGACTTCACCCAGGTGAACCACGCGATCAATGCGGTGCTGGTCAACCGCGCCGTGGGGCTTCTGGATCCTCAGCCGAATGAGCGGATCGCCGATCTGTTCTGCGGTCTGGGCAATTTCACCTTGCCGATTGCCACTCGGGCGCGCGAGGTCGTGGGTATCGAAGGCAGCGCGTCGTTGGTCAGGCGAGCGGAGCAGGGCGCCCGGGATCATGGCCTGCACCACAAGACCCGGTTCGATGTTGCCAACCTCTTTGAACTCAATGCCGAGCACTGGCAGGCCCTGGGGGCCTTCGACCGGATCCTGGTGGACCCGCCCCGAGAGGGGGCTCAGTCCCTGGCCCAGGTGTTGAGCAACCCGTTCGCCCATCGGCCATCAAGAATCGTCTACGTGTCGTGCAATCCGGCCACGCTGGCCCGCGACGCCGCGATTCTGGTCCATGAAGGCGGCTGGTCCCTCAAGCAGGCGGGTGTCGTCAACATGTTTCCGCATACCGCTCATGTGGAGTCGATTGCGGTCTTCGAACAACGCACAGACGCCGTCCCGTTCGATTGACCGGGGCCGTTCAGGCAAAAAAAGACCCGGAGCAGTTGCCTGCATCCGGGCTTTCTTTTGAGGCCCACGCTCAAGCGACCACGCGCTTGAACCGGGCCTCAAGCAGCAGACGCTTCAGTCGTTGTTGCCGCCCGTGATGCCGAGCAGGGCCAGCAGGTTGGAGAACACGTTGTAGACGCTCAGGTACACGCCGAGCGTGGCCGTGACGTAGTTGGTTTCTTCACCGCGAACCACGCGCTGCAGGTCGACCAGAATGAAGGCCGAAAAGATCAGAATGGCCAGCACCGAGATGGTCAGCATCAGCGCAGGCATCTGCAGCCAGATGTTGGCCAGGGCAGCCAGCACGATCAGGATCATGCCCATGAACAGGAACTTGCCCATGCCGGTGAAGTCGCGCTTGGACACCGTGGCCACCGTGGCCATGACGCCAAAGATCACCGCGGTACCTCCGAAGGCGGTCATGATGAGTTGAGCACCGTTGGCCAGACCCAGCACATTGCCAATCAGACGCGACAGCATCAGCCCCATGAAGAAGGTGAAACCGAGCAACAGCGCAACGCCGAGCCCGCTGTTCTTGTTGCGCTCGATGGCCCAGAAAAAGCCGAAGGCAATGGCCAGAAAGGCCACGAAACCGATCAGAGGGCTGCCGGCAAAGAACGAAAAGCCCATGCTGACACCCAGCCAGGCGCCCAGAACCGTGGGAACCATGGACAGGGCCAGCAAGGCGTAGGTGTTGCGCAGCACCCGCTGGGTCTGCAGTGTGGATCCGAGGGTTGCGCTATGCCCGAAAGGCATCGAAGCATGATTTTGCGGCTCGTAGGCCATGGTCTTTGAACTCCGGTGCGTTGATTCCGAGTGGATGAAAAGCGCGTCCCATCGACACGCAAGGCGAAATGTAGGGCAGGGCGGGGCCGAATTCAACCGGATTGTGAGTAGGGGTTGTATCCATGAGGGGTCAACGACTGAGCAGGATCAATGCGACGACCGGGGGACTCCGCTGATTTGCCTGTGTTCAGCCTGCGCTTGCTCGTTTGAGAACCCGCACCCTCAAGGGGCCGTGCTACAGTAACGGGCTTTACGGCAATTGCGCAATCGCACGCAGTTCAGCTGATAACCCCCTCTTTTTGAAGCCTTTTCGTGGAGCCCTCATGGCCGTCGAACGCACCCTGTCCATCATCAAGCCCGATGCCGTTGCCAAGAACGTCATCGGCCAGATCTATGCCCGATTCGAATCGGCAGGCCTGAAGGTCATTGCCGCCCGCATGGCGCATCTGTCTCGGGCCGAAGCCGAGGCCTTCTACGCGGTCCACCGCGAGCGTCCCTTCTTTGGTGAACTGGTGGGGTTCATGGTGTCGGGCCCCGTCATGATTCAGGTGCTCGAAGGCGAGAACGCCATTCAGAAGAATCGTGACCTGATGGGAGCGACCGATCCCAAGAAGGCCGCACCTGGCACCATCCGCGCCGACTTTGCCGACAGCATCGATGCCAACGCGGTACACGGCTCCGATGGTCCCGAAACCGCCCGCAATGAAGTGGCTTTCTTCTTTGCGGGGATGAATCTGTACAGCCGATGACCGGCGCTGGCGCCATCGAACCGGTCGACCTGCTCGGTCTCGATCGCGCCGGCCTCGTTTCGCTGTGCCGCGAGTGGGGTGAGAAGCCCTTTCGCGGCCAACAGCTCATGCGCTGGATGCATCGACGTTACGAGTCGGACATTCACTCCATGACCGATCTGTCCCGGGGGTTTCGGGACAAGGCCGCAGTGCTCGGACGAATCCAGGCTCCGACCATTCTGAGTGACCAGACCGCCTCTGACGGAACGCGAAAGTGGTTGCTCGACGTGGGTTTGGGCAATGCGGTGGAATCGGTGTTCATTCCGGAGACTCACCGCGGCACGCTGTGCATCTCGACCCAGGCTGGATGTGCGGTCAACTGCGCATTCTGCTCGACTGGCAAGCAGGGGTTTGCTCGCAACCTCACCACGGCCGAGATCGTGGGTCAGGTCTGGCTGGCCAACCGGTTGCTCGGACCGCGGAGTCACGACGCCATCGATGAGGACGGCGAGGGGCATCCTGGCCACGATCGACGCATCACCAATGTGGTGTTCATGGGCATGGGGGAGCCTCTGCTCAACTACGAACCCACGCTGCAGGCGCTTCGCATCCTGCTTGATGACCACGGCTATGGGCTGTCGCGTCGTCGGGTGACCGTTTCGACCTCGGGCGTGGTGCCCATGATCGATCGCCTGAGGCTCGATCAGCCCGTCGCCCTGGCGGTGTCGTTGCACGCGCCCGACGATGCGTTGCGCGACCAGCTCGTGCCGATCAACCGAAAGTATCCGCTGGCCGAACTCATGGCTGCCTGTCGTCGCTACCTCGAGTCCGCACCCCGTGACTTCATCACCTTCGAGTACGTGATGCTCGATGGTGTCAACGACTCCGATGCGCAGGCCCTTGCGCTGCTCGAGTGTGTTCGCGAGGTTCCCTGCAAATTCAACCTGATCCCGTTCAACCCGTTTCCGCAATCGGGCCTTCGGCGGTCCTCTGCGGAGCGCATCAGAACGTTTGCTCAGCGGCTGATGGACGCGGGTTATGTAACCACCGTCCGTCGGACGCGCGGAGACGACATCGACGCAGCCTGTGGCCAGCTGGCAGGAGATGTGGCCGACCGCACCCGGCTGCTTGAACGGATGGCTCGCACTGCAGCGCAACAGCCCTTGCTGCGCCTGCACGGACAGGGCCTCTGAGGCCATGGGCGACGTGATCAATCGACTCCGAGCCGTCCTCGGTGGGATGGCTCTGCTTCTCGGGGCCGCGTGTACGACAGTGGAAGAGCCTCCCCGAGTGATCCAGGATGCACCCGGTTCGCCCGCTGTACGGCCCGCGCTGCGGCGAGATGCAAATGCCTCGACATCCTCGGCGCGTCCCACGCCGTCCCGCGCCGATGTGGGGTCCGACCGGTCAGGGAGCGAATCGCGGCAGAGTCCTGAGGACATACAGCGTCGTGCGCTGATTCGGCTGGAACTGGCCAGTGCGCTTTATCAGCAGGGCAGTCATGCGCGAGCCCTCGATGAAGTGCGTTCAGCACTGGCGATTGATCCGGAGCTGGCCAAGGCCCATGGCATGCTCGGGCTGATCTTCATGGATCTGCGCGATGTGCAGCAGGCCGAGGCAGCCTTTCGCAGAGCCCTGACACTGAGCCCGAATGATTCGGAGTTGCGCAACAACTATGGCTGGTTCTTGTGTCAGACCGGCCGGACCCGAGAGTCGATCGTCGAGTTCATGGCTGCCCTCAAGGATCCGCTCTACGCAACACCTGCACGGCCATTGCACAACGCCGGGGTGTGTGCCCTGCGCTCGGGCGATGAGGCCTCGGCTCAGGAATATCTGCAGAAAGCGTTCCAGCTCGATCCGGCCAATCCGGTCTCCATGTACCACCTGGCCGAAATTCATCTGCGCCGTCAACAGATCGATCAGGCCGAGTTCCATGCCCAGCGACTGCTCGCGAGTTATCCGCCAAGCGCGGAAACGCTTTGGTTAGGCGTTCGGGTCGCGCGCAAGAGCGGTCAGCGTGATGTGTTCACCAGCCTGTCGGCGCAGTTGCGCAGGCAGTTCCCTGAGTCTCGTGAGGCGGGTCTCCTGCAGCGGGGGGCATTCGGTGATTGAGCGTGCCGAACAGCTGCGCGAGGTCCGTGAAGCGGCTGGGCTGACCCTGCTTGATGTCGCGCAGCGGCTGCGTTTGAGCGCTCGTCATCTGCAGGCGATCGAGGCTGCCGACTGGCAGAGCCTTCCTGGCGTGGCCTTCAGTCGAGCCGCACTGCGCTCATATGCCCGGCTGCTCGGCGTTCAGGTGGAGAGTTTGCTGGCTCAATTACCTTCGGCGAATGCCCCGGATCTATTGCGACCCGCCCCCAGTCTCGAAACCCGTTTGCCTCGGCGCGGCGACGGTCTGGGGTTTCGCACCGCTACGAGCGGCGGCCTGCGCCGATGGGTATGGGCTGGGTGTGCCCTGCTGGCAGTGTTCATCGCCTGCGCCCTGGTCATCTGGCCAGACGCGATTCGAGGTTTGCGTGAATCCGTCAAGGCGCGTCAGGAACCGGGCGGCTCTGCAGCGGTTTCGGCCGGGATGGACCGGAGCGTGGGTCAAGACCGACCAACCTCTGAC